>Ga0123333_10000501_pt1 | contig 43849 bp, 38 predicted proteins | sample BioC12SIPDNA_3_FD_89957 | JGI IMG/M metagenome (GOLD analysis project Ga0123333, IMG submission 89957) | Anaerobic biogas reactor microbial communites from Washington, USA - Biogas_R2_B C12 SIP DNA | ecosystem: Engineered > Bioreactor > Anaerobic > Unclassified | place: Washington, USA...
AATGTAGATTTTTTCGTAGACGATTGTGCCGAGAAGATTTTCAAGGCCCGTCCCTCCGACGCCGGGTATGGATACTTTCGTTGAGAAAGCGCTGAAGACGCTCATGCCCACGTCCGCGAAATAGTCCGCGTTATCGAGGTCCCCGTATTCGCGCAGGCCCACGGTCCTGGAGTCGCCGATAAAGAGGGCGGTATCGAAATAATCCTTCGTTACGGTGGAGAAGGTTCCACGCCTCTGTGCCGGGGGCGTGTCCTGTGTAACGGCGCCGCCCTCCGGATCCGGAGGGTACTCTGTCAGCGGGGGAGGGGTGTCGGCCTGCGCCGCGTCGCCGGAACCTGACGGCGGACCCGAAGAGGGGGCCGTTTCGGCGGCGCCTGTTTCCCCGGGGGCAGTGGACGGAGCCTGCTCTTCGCCGGGCATACCGGTCTGCACGGGTCTCTGGGTTTCGGGAGTGCCGCCCTGCGGCGCGGAAGAGGGGCCGGCAGTGTCCGGAGCGGCCGTCCCGCCGGCCTCCGGCGGGCTCTCCTCCGCGGACGGGTCCGCGCTCTGTTTGGGATCGTCCGGCAGCGCGGGCGCGTCCGTTCCGCCCCCGCTATCGCCGCCGTCCGGGGGTGAGGCCGGGCCGGCGTCTTTTCCGGGATCGTTATAGAGCAGCGGCTCGGGCTCGGCCGCATGAGCCGTGCTTGCGACTGAGGCTGTGACGTTCTCTTCCGTCCCGAACAGACGGGCGGCCAGCAGAGGGATGGCTAAGAGGTACGTGAGCGCGAGGAGCACCACGAACGAGTTTTTAAGAATGCGGCTTTTCACCTGCGGCCACCCCTTTCAACGCTTGCGCGGTATGATTCAGAATTTGCAGTAAACAAACGGGTCGTCAAGTCCTTTGTAAAGAAAGTATATGCTCGCCCAGAAGACGATAAGGAGGAAAACGGTGCACAGCGGGCTGCCCTTGATCTTCCTGTAGAGCCTTTCGGGGTACGGCGTGCAGAACAAAAGTCCGGCCAGGAGGGCCGCCCAGTGCATTTTGCCGTATTTCACATAATCGAGCGCGTAGACGTTTACCCCGGGGCCGCCGAACGGGAACAGCCTGCCGAAAAAGGTGAACAGGTCGCGCAGATCCGTAATGGCGAAGACGGCCCACATCAGCGGGATAACTATTATCATGTATACGTGCCCGAGGGCCGGCTTAGCTGTGAGGAACCGCCCGTAGAGCAGTTTTTCGGCTGCGATAAGGACGAAAGTCAGCAGCCCCCACAGAACGAAATTCCAGTTCGCGCCGTGCCACAGGCCCGTAAAGAGCCATACTACGAGCAGATTCCGGATCGTCTTTGCTTTTCCGCTTCTGCTTCCCCCCAGCGGGATATATATGTAATCGCGGAACCAGGCTCCCAGGGTCATGTGCCACCGCCGCCAGAATTCTGTCATGCTCAGCGAAGCGTATGGCGAGTCAAAGTTGCGCGGCAGATCAAAACCCATCATTCTTCCGAGCCCCACCGCCATCAGGGAGTAGCCGTGAAAATCGAAGTATATCTGCATGCTGTAGGCGAATATGCCCATCCACGCGAGGGGGGTAGAGACGCTCTCGTACCCGATATAGCCCACGCTGTTCCACAGCCTGCCCAGCTGGTTCGCGAGCAGCACCTTCATCCCCAGCCCCAGCGCAAAGTCCATGAGGCCGGAATTGACTTTCCAAAGGGTGTGCCGCCTGTTTTCCAGCCGCCGCGTGACCGCGCCGTAAGGCGTTATCGGTCCCGCCGTGAGGCGCGGGAACATGCACAGATATGCCCCGAACCTGACTGCGCTTTTTTCCGCTTCCGCCCTTCCCGCGTAAACGTCAATAAGGTAGGACGCGGCCTGGAAAGTATAAAAGCTTATGCCTATCGGCAACGCGAGCCCGGCGAGCGGCAGCGAGATCCCCCGCAGGGGCGGGATAAAGCCGAAGAGCGCGTTCAGGGACCCGAGCAGAAAATCAAGATACTTGAATACGAACAGGCAGCCGAAATCAAATGCGAGGCCCAGCACGAGGATGAGCCGGCGCCGCGCGGATCTGCGCATAAGCAAGGCGGCCAGATAGTTGACGGCGGCGGAGAACACGAGCAGTATGAGCGCGGCGGGTTCGCCGACCGTGCCGTACGCGTAAAAAGCGAGGCTGGCTATGAGCAGCCATATGTTTCTCAGTCCGTTTTTCAGCAGAAAATATACAGCGAAAAACAGGGGCATGAAGATAAAGATGAATTCGAGGCTGCTGAAAAGCAAAATAACAAACCCCCGCCGTCGTGATTTTACGCCGATATGATACGGTCCGTCACAGCTCCCGCGCTGACTGGGAGCGGGCGCCGCGATATTTTAGCGTGCAGGTCCGGCGGCCGCGGCCGGAAAAAGCGCAAACCGTCGGTTTTTGTCGAAAGGCCACACTATAACTATATACACCCCGGGCGATGATTTCAATAACAAAAGCCCGCCGAAAAAATTAAATTCGGGAGGGCCGGATCGCCCTCCGGACGCGCTCAGACCGGGCTCCCCGGCTCTATCATATCGCCGATGCCGTAGTAGCGGCCCATGCCGAACACGATCGGGCCGCACTGCTCTATAAGAGGGATATCCTCTCTTATGCCGTCGTCCGTCATCGCGTTCAACACCTGCCCGACGAAATGTGTGTGGGACCCCAGCTCGCTGATTTGCGTGATCCTGCACTCCAGGACGACGGGCATCTCGTCTATATAGGGCGCGTCGACAAATCGGCTGCGCACGGGCGTCATCCCCGTTTTTTTAAACTTGTCCTCGTCCCTGCCGGAGGCTCTTCCGAAGTAGGCGGCGGCTTCCGCGTGTTCCCTGGAGGGGAGGTTCACCGTGAAGGCTCCGCGCTCCATGAGGGCGTGGTGCGTGTGGGTGGCTTTTCGCACGGAGATCGCGATGCACGGCGGGTCGCTGCAGCACACGCCGCCCCAGCTGACGGTCATGACGTTCGGTTTGCCCTCGCGGTCGTACGTCGCGACAAGGAATACGGGCAGCGGGCAGACGGCGAGCTTCGGGCCAAGGTTCTTTTTCATGGATACACACCTCGTCTTCAAAATTTCGCGTTTTAACGCTTTTTTATAAGTAAGTATAATACGCTCCCGCCGCGAACGGAAGCGGGGGAGCCGGGGAATTGCCGTCTTTTCATACCGGTCGTTTTATATTATAATCTTCTTCAAAAGCGATTGCGGGGGCGCCCGCGGTGTTCCGCGGGCGACTGCGATGCCCTGCGGCGCAATACTCCGGCCCGGCGGGCAGACAGGCGGTTACAGTGGATATAGAGAAGATATTCGGTCTCGCGGCGCACAGAGCGCCGGGGATCCAGGATGCGGAAAGGCTATACGCGGTGCTCATCGCCCTCAACAGGGACGAGCGGACGGGTGAGTACTCCGTATTATATGAGGTGCGCTCCGACACGATCGACGCACAACCGGGGGAAGTGTGTTTCCCCGGCGGACATATAGAACCGGGGGAGGGGGCGCTCGGGTGCGCCCTGCGGGAGACACAAGAGGAGCTGGGAATCCCGCCGGAGCTCATCGAAGTCTGCTGCGAGCTGGACACGTTCCATCCCTCGTGCAATATCGTGATAAGGCCCTTTCTCGCGAGGCTGCTCCCCGGGGCGGCCGGCGCGATAACGCCCTCGCCGGACGAGGTGAAGGACTTTTTCTTCGTCCCGCTGAGTGAGCTGTCTGAGCCGTATTACAGCCGCACCTATCCCGCCGTCAGAGTGCTGCCGAAGGATTTCCCGTATGAGATGATAGGCATCGACGAGAGATACGGCTGGCGCTCCATAACGGAGGAACTTGTGGTCTACCGATATAAAGAGCGCGTCATCTGGGGCTTCACTGCCCTGATGACGAGGGCGCTCATGCGGTTTTTGAGCAGTCTGAGCGGCGAGGGGGGCGCGACATGACGCAGAGGCTCTACTACGAGGACGCGTATATAAGAAGTTTCACCGCGCGGGTGATCTCCTGCGAGCGCGAGGGGGACCGCTTCGCCCTGATACTTGACCGCACCGCGTTCTTTCCCGGAGGGGGCGGCCAGCAGCCGGACGGCGGCACCGCAGGAGGCGCTGAGGTCCTCGGCATGGCCGAGGCGGGCGGCGATATAATACATTATGTAAACCAACAGTTCGCGCCGGGCAGCGAGATCTCCTGCGAGCTCGACTGGCCCGTCCGTTTCCGGAGGATGCAGAACCACTCGGGGGAACATATAATCAGCGGCGTCGCCCACGCCCTTTTCGGGTACGACAACGTGGGGTTCCACATGGAGGAGAACTTCGTGACGATAGACCTGGGGGGCCCTCTCACAAAGGAGCAGCTGGAGCTGCTCGAGAGGACGGCGAACGAGGCGGTCTTCAGAAACGTGGAGGTCTCCTGCCGTTTCCCCGCAAGTGAGGAACTCGCGGCGCTCGACTACCGAAGCAAGCTCGACCTGGAGGACGGGGTGCGCATCGTCGAGGTCGCAGGGGTGGACCGCTGCGCATGCTGCGCCCCGCACGTTAAAAGATCGGGCGAGATAGGCATAATAAAGATCCTGACGGCCGAGCGGCACAGGGGCGGCATGCGGCTCACCGCCGCCTGCGGTTTTGACGCGTACGAGGATTACCGCCGCAAGAGCGAGAGCGTCGCCGCGATCTCGGGCGCCCTGTCTGCAAAGCAGGACGCCGTCTTCCCGGCCGTACAGCGCGTGCTTGCGGAGATTGAGGATATGAAGAAGGCGCGGTATGATCTCCGCCGCAGACTGCTCGAATACCGTATTGAGCGGCTCGAGCCCTCGGAAGGCAACATCCTGCTTTTTGAGCGGGATCCGGAACCCGACTCGCTGCGCGCTCTCGTGAACGCGGGCAAAGAGCTGTGCCCGGGGATCTGCGCCGTGTTTGCGGGGGACGACGAAAAAGGCTACCGCTACGTGATGGGGAGCCGGTCCGTCGATATGAAGGCCCGCGCCGCGGAGATCAACGCCGCCGTCTCGGGCCGTGGCGGCGGATCGCGGGAGATGATTAGCGGCACTGCCTCAGCGCCGCGGCGGGTCATCGAGGAGTATTTCGCGGCGGGGCCGTGAACCCCGCCGGGCCGCGGAGAAAAACCCGGCGCGGAATAAAAGGCAGTTTACATTTGTCGGGATACCATGTAAAATAGGTTCGAATTTATTCACAAACGTGATGGAGGTGCTTTTTTTTTGATAACCGAGAAAGAAAACTATCTGCGCTTACTGAGGGGTGAGATACCAGAGTTCATCCCCCGCTATAGAATGATGGACTGGATCATTTTCGGCAACCCCTTCAGGGGCAAAAAATCTCCCGAGGGCTATGACATCGACGAGTTCGGCATGGTACATACCACGAACGAGAGTTCGATGGGCGGCGCGATGCCGGTGCCGGGCCACATACTGCTTGACGATATCACAAGATGGCGCGACGTCATAAAGACCCCCGACGTGGATTCCGTCGACTGGGAGAAATACACGAAAGAGCGCCTCGCGGAACGTGACACCGTAAACAACCCCGTCATCGTGGGAGTAGGCGACTTCTTCATCAAGCTCGTGAACTTCATGAGCTTCACCGAGGGCCTCATCGCTCTGGTCGAGGAGCCCGAGGAGTGCTACGCGATGATGGAGTACCTTTGTGAATACTACATCAAACTGCTCAAGAAGCAGATCTACTACTATAAGCCCGAGGTACTGAGCCTCGCAGACGATATCGCCGCCGACCAGATGCCGTTCATCGACCTCGAGACATACCGCAAATATATCAAGCCCCACCACAAGAGGCTCGCCGACATAGCTCTCGACAACGGGATGCTCATCTCGATGCACTGCTGCGGCAAGTGCGAGATCTTCCTCGACGATTTTGTCGACATGGGCGTGTCCGCATGGGAGCCCGCGCAGGCCGGAAACGACTTTGTCGCCATCAAGAAGAAGTTCGGAAGTAAACTGGCCATCATGGGCGGCTGGGACAGCACCGGCCCCTTCTCGCTGCCGGGCACGACCGACGATGAGCTCCGCCAGGCTCTGATTGAGTACGTCGACACTCTCGCGCCGGGCGGCGGATTCGCCTACATGGCGAGAGTCGCCACCACCACGAGCAAAGAGGACGCGGAGCACAAGAACGCCATCTGCGACGAAATCTACGAAACATACGCGCGCGACTGGTACAAGACCCACTGATTCAGGCTCGCAGCGTACGCTCAATGGGCCTGAGGCGGCTTTGCCGCTTCAGGCCCATACGGCATTATCGGACGCGCCGGTCGGCCTCGGACTGCCGGAACGGGGTGAGACAATGAGATTCAAATCAAAGATCGACGTTCCCGTCAGTATCCTGATCTGGGGGACGGTGCTTGTCGTGCTCGCGGCGGCTTTCATGGCGCCCCGCGGGGCGAGGGCGGCGGCATATCCGATAAGCCTGTGCGTGATCTTCATTCTGGTGTGGATCTACTTCGGCACGTATTACGAGCTCAGGGAAGACCACCTCCTGTGCAGGAGCGGACCGTTCAGAGAGAGGATACCGTACGGGAATATCAGGTCCGTAAAGCCGTCCCGCAACCTGTTTTCCTCGATGGCGCTCTCCTCGCAGCGCATCGAGATAAAGCAGCGCGGCAGAGGCTTTTTCACCGGCACGACGTATATATCGCCCGTCGACCGGGAGAGGTTCATCGAGCTGCTCAAAAGCCGCTGCGATGATCTCGAACCGCAGCGCGGGCGCGATAGAAATACGGAGCAAAATAAGTAATTACGGAGGCAGCCACATGTTAACCGAGAAAGAAAATTTCCTTCGCCTTTTGCGCGGGGAGATGCCCGAATTTCTGCCCAGGTATGACCTCATGCACTGGAACGTCTTCGGCAGCCCTTACAAAAATGAGGTCACGCCGGAGGGTATAGAGATCGACGAGTTCGGCCTGAAGCACAAGACGAGCCCGGAGTCTATGGGTGGCTTTATGCCGCTGCCCGGCTTCGTGCTGCTGGATGATATCACAAAATGGCGCGACATAATCAAAACTCCCGATACGTCGAAGTTCGAATGGGAGGCATGGTGCAAGGAACAGCTGAAGGACAAGGACACCGTCAACAACCCGGTGAGCGTGATGATAGGCGACTATTTCATGAAGATAGTCAACTTTATGAGCGTTACCGAGGGGCTCATCGCCCTGTATGAGGAGCCGGAGGAGTGCTACGCCCTGTGCGAGTACCTGAGCGACTACTATGTCGAGGTCCTGAAAAACGAGATCTATTACTTCAAACCCGACGTGCTCCACCTGGCAGACGACGTCGCCGCGGGCCAGATGCCGTTCATAGACCTCGAAACTTACAGGAAGGTCATTAAGCCGCACCACAAGAGGCTCGCCGACATAGCGCTCGACAACGGGATGCTCATCTCTATGCACTGCTGCGGCAAGTGCGAGATGTTCCTTGACGACTTCATCGATCTGGGCGTCACGGCGTGGGAGCCCGCCCAGGTCTCGAACGACCTTCTCGCGATAAAGAAGAAGTACGGTCCGAAGCTGGCTATCATGGGCGGCTGGGACAACACGGGGCCCATCTCCATGCCGGAGACGAGCGACGAGGAGCTGCGAGACGCTCTCGTACACTACGTCGACACCTTTGCCCCCGGCGGCGGATTCGCCTACCACGCGTCGGTCGCCACGGGCTTCGGCGAGGAAGAGTACAAACGCAAGATGGCGATCTGCGACGAGGTCTACAACACATACGCGCGCGACTGGTACAAGAACCACGCCGGGTAAGCGGGCGCGAAAAATGCTCTTTACAGTTTCTTCTTGAATCATTATTATTGGGTCGGCGGACCCGATTAAACGGAGGTGGGATTTTTGCTGACTGAAAAAGAAAACTATCTGCGGATAATGCGCGGCGAGATGCCCGAATTCCTGCCCAAGTACGATTTCTTCGGCTGGAACGTCAGCGGCAACCCGTTTCGCGGGAAGAAGACGGAAGAGGGCTACGATATCGACGAGTACGGTATGGTACATAAGGGCAACCCCGAGTCGATGGGCGGCGTCATGCCGGTTCCGGGGCGCATACTGCTCGACGATATCACGAGGTGGCGCGACGTCATAAAGACGCCCGACGTCTCGTCTGTCGACTGGGAGACCTTCTCCAAAAAGCAGCTCGAGGACAAGGACACGGAGAACAACCCCGTGATCATGGGTGTCGGCGACTTCTTCATGAAGCTCGTAAACTTCATGAGCTTCACCGAGGGCCTCATAGCCCTGCAGGAGGAGCCGGAGGAGTGCTGCGCCATGATGGAGTACCTGGGCGACTATTACGTGGAGCTGCTCAAGAAATACATCTACTGGTTCAAACCGGACGTGATCAGCCTGGCGGACGACGTGTCCGCCGCTCAGATGCCGTTTGTCAGCGTCGGGACGTACCGCGATATTATCCTGCCGCACCACAAGAGGCTCGCGGACATAGCCCTCGACAACGGCCTGCCGCTTTTGATGCACTGCTGCGGCAAGTGTGAGATGTTCATCGACAGCTGGCTCGAGATAGGCGTGTCCGCGTGGGAGCCCGCGCAGGTCTCGAACGACCTCACAGCGATCAAGAAGAAGCACGGCAGGAGGCTCGCGATATGCGGCGGCTGGGACAACACCGGTCCCGTTTCCATGCCCGAGACGGGGGACGAGGAGTTCCGCGAGGCTGTCATCAACTACATAGACACTTTTGCGCCGAACGGCGGCTTCGTGTACGGCGTTATGGTGGCGTCCGGTTTCGGTCAGGAAGAGTACGACCACAAGATGGCCATCGCGAACGAAGTATACGAGACCTACGGGCGCGACTGGTACAGGAACCATCCGTGAACTACGGCGTGCGGGGCGGGCCGGGGCCTGCCCCGCATTTTCACGCGCGGGGCCCCGCGGCTCCCGCATTTTTGTCCGGCGCGGGGGAAGGGACCCGCTTTACATTCCCGGCCTGGATATGTAAAATATCCTTGGATTTGTAACTTATATATTTCGGAGGTGGCTCAGTGATTACCGAGAAAGAAAACTTCCTTCGCCTTCTGCGCGGCGAGATGCCCGAGTTCATACCCAGGTACAATATGATGACGTGGAATTTCCACGGCCGCCCGTTCCCGCCGGTGAAGACGCCCGAGGGGTATGACAAGGATGAATTCGGCATGCTCCGCACGACGACAGAGGAGTCCATGGGCGGCGGTTTCCCCGTGCCCGGCATAGTACTCCTTGAAGACATCACCAAGTGGCGCGACGTCATAAAGATGCCGGATCTGTCGACCGTGGACTGGGACGCGTTCGCGAAGAGGCAGTATGAGGGCAAGGACCCCAATAACCCCAAGAGCGTCATGATAGGCGATTTCTTTGTCACGCTCATAAACTGGATGAGCTTCACGGAGGGCCTCATCGCCCTGCAGGAGGAGCCGGAGGAGTGCTACGCGCTGCTCGAGTACCTGTGCGACTACTATTGCGAGGTGCTTAAGAAGTGCATATACCTGTTCAAGCCGGAGATCCTCCACCTAGTTGACGACGTAGCGGCCGACCAGATGCCCTTCATCAGCCTCGAGACATACCGCACGCTGATAAAGCCCCACCACAAGAGGCTCGCCGACATCGCGCTCGACAACGATATGCTCATCACGATGCACTGCTGCGGCAAGTGCGATTCGTTCATCGACGACTGGGCCGAAATGGGCGTCACCGGCTGGGAGCCCGCCCAGGCCGGGAACGATTTTGCGGCCATCAAGAAAAAATACGGCCCGAAGATGGTCATTATGGGCGGCTGGGACAACACCGGCCCGATCTCGATGCCCGAGACCAGCGACGACGAGTTGCGCGAGGCCCTGATAAAATACGTCGACGAGTTCTCACCCGGCGGCGGCTTCGCCTACGGCGCCAGAGTCGCCACCTCCATGAGCAAAGAGGACGCGGAACATAAGAACGCCATCTGCGAAGAGATATACTTCAGTTACGCCCGCGACTGGTATAAACACCACTGAGAGCGGGCCTGAAGGACATAGACAGACCGCCCCGCCTCCCGACCGGGAGACGGGGCGATTTTCAAAACAGTTTTTGCCCACTCTCTGCAATGCGGTACGCCGCCTCATCCGCCTCACTGCGTTCGGCACCTTCTCCTCGAGGAGAAGGCCCGGGTGAGGTACTGCCTTCCCCTTGGAGGGGAAGGTGGACGGCACAGCCGGCCGGATGAGGTGCTGCCTTCCCCTTGGAGGGGAAGGTGGACGGCGCAGCCGGCCGGATGAGGTGTCAGTCTTCCTTTCTCTCCAGCGGTATGTCGCCGAGGTTTACGCACTCCCTCGTGCGTATGTCCTTGAAGACCTTGTAGTCGAAGCCGGGCGCCTCTATCGTCAGGTCGTACAGGCCGACGGCGAGGTCGGTGAACCAGAAATCGCCGTACTCGTCGGTCCTCGCGTGGTAGACTTTGCCGCCGGAGACGAGGCGGCATTTCGCGCCGATGACCACTTCTTTTTCGACGGGGTCGTAGACTGTGCCCGCGATGAACTTGCCCGGAATATTGCGGTAGTAAACTCTGGGGCGCAGGCCCGTTTCGGGCTTGAGCACGTCGGCGCCCTCGATGAGGTCCTGAAGGTCCGATTCCTCGCCGAAACGCAGTGCGTCTGTCGGGCAGGCCTCCGCGCAGCGCGGCAGCTTGTAGCCGTTGTCGAGCAGGTGGGCGCAGCCGGTGCATTTTTGATAAATGCCCTCAGACTCGTTTTTATAGATGACGTCGTAGGGGCAGGCCTCGGCGCACTTGCCGCAGCCCGTGCACTTAGCGGGGTCTATTATCACGAGGGCGTCGTCCCTTTTATAGACAGCCCCCGCGCCGCACGCCTCCATGCAGACCGGTCTGTCGCAGTGGTTGCACAGGCGGGGTATGTAGTGGATCTTCACTTTCGGGATCGTGCCGCACACGTGATCGTTGACTTTCATCCAGAACTGCCCGATCTCGGGCTGGGGTTTCGCGTAGGGCATCCATTCGTTTCCGGCGTGCTCGTCCTTGCACGCCAGTTGGCAGTTGTAGCAGCCGCTGCACAGGGACACATCTATTACAAACGCTTTTGCCATGGCTGCGACCTCCTTATCTTAATCTTAATATTGAAAATACATACTCCGATATTATACATCCCCGGGCGGCCATAAACAAGGGCGGAATATCCCTGCGGCGGTAAGTCCGCCCTCACAGGGCAGCTGTTCCGCAGCCGCGCACGAGCGCAATGATCGTTATAGCCTCGTTCGATACATGGTGTCCTCCTACAGCATAATACGCAAATGGTTAACATAATAACTAACGATTTCCCCGGATTTCCCTCCCGGTATGGTCGCGGGCCCTCTTGCGGGGGAGGCAAGAGTTGACATATCCCGTTCAGACTTGCTAAAAAACGGGGAGAGAAGTATAATGCAGACAGTATTTTCATTTTTCCGAGAGAGTGAAGACGCTTGGACAAAGAAAAAGGAAAACCGAATAAGGGGGCCCTCAGGGGCCTGTTTTCCGGACACCCGTTCATCCAGGTCCTGCTGTGGACTATCGCTCTGGGTGTGATTGTCGAGCTTTTCGCGCGCAGGGCGCCGTTCGAGAGCCTGGTGTACATATTCACAAAACCCCACCACTTTGCCCTGAACGTCCTGATCCTGCTCTCGTTCACTTCGCTGAGCCTCCTTTTTCGCAAGAGGGTGTTCGCGTTCGCCCTCATAGCCAGCGTATGGTTCGGGCTCGGTGTCGGAAACATGTTCCTGCTCGGGTTTCGCACGACGCCGCTAGCCGCGATAGATTTCATGCTGCTGGGTTCGGTCTGGAGCATACTGAACAACTATCTGAACCTTGCGCAGGCCGTGATAATAGCAGCCTCGTTTATTCTGCTTATCGTGCTGCTCGTATTCGTGTACAAGAAAACGCAAAAGCGCCCCGTGTACATAAAGACGGCGATAGCGGCCATAGTCGTGACTGCCGCGCTTACGGCGGGGAGCCTGGCGCTGTTCCTGAACAGCAGACAGGTAAAAAAGGACTTCACGAACCTGCCCGAGGCGAACGACAAATACGGTTTCGTCAGCTGCTTTTTCGTCAGCATTGTCGACAGCGGCATAGACAAGCCGCAGTCGTATTTCCCGTACAAGATCGAGAGCATCAGGAAGGAGCTCCAGAAGATCCCGGACAGGGCGCCGTTAGTGCTGCCGGACATCATAATGGTGCAGATGGAATCGTTCTACGATTTCGGCTACATCGAGGGCATAAGCTGCAACAAGGACCCGACGCCGTTTTTCAACAAGCTGAAAAAGGAGTTCTCCAGCGGCATGCTGACAGTGCCGACCGTGGGGGCGGGGACCGCGAACACTGAGTTTGAGGTCATCACCGGCATGAACCTCGACTCTTTCGGAGCGGGCGAGTACCCGTACAAGACGATACTCCAGTTCCAGACCTGCGAGACGGTGAACTACGACCTGAAGGAACTCGGCTACACCTGCTGCGCTATACATAATCATAACGGCTCTTTCTATGACAGGAACGTCGTTTTCCCGCACCTGGGGTTCGACGTTTTCGATTCTCTCGAGTACATGCAGGACGTGACGTTCACGCCTACCGAATGGGCGGAGGACAGAGTGCTCGTCCCGCGCGTGCTCAAGGCTCTCGACTCGACGCCCGGCAAGGATTTCATATACGCCATATCGGTGCAGGGCCACGGGAAGTACCCCCGGGACCCGATCGAGGGCTTTACGCCCGAATTTTCGGTGCACGGCGCAGCGAACGAGTCGCTGCAGTACGCCTACGAGTACTACCTCACCCAGCTTAACGCCTCGGACAGGTTCCTCGAGGAGCTTGTCAAGGCTCTGGAGGACAGAGGGGAGCCTGTCATACTCGTGATTTTCGGCGACCACCTGCCGAATTTTGACATACAGTCCGACGAGATCGAGACGGGCAGCCGCTTCAAGACGGAATACGTCATCTGGAGCAACACGGGCCTCGTTAAGAAGGACAGGGACGTGTACAGCTACCAGCTCGCCTCCTATGTGCTCGACCGCGCGGGGATCACGAACGGCATTCTCGTCAAGGTACACCAGAAGATGTCGGACAGGGCCGAGTACCTCGAGGTACTCGAACTGCTAGAGTACGACACGCTGTACGGCGACAGGGTGCTCCATCGCGGCAGGAACCCCTACGAGCCGACAGACATGCGCATGGGGATCGACGTTATAAGCCTAACCGGCGCAGCGCAGGAGGGGGAGGACGTCGTCGTCAGGGGGGAGAACTTCACCCGGTGGAGCTGCGTCCTTATAAACGGAAAGAAAAAAGACACTGTCATGATCGACAGCGGAACTCTGCTGGTCAGGGATGAGGAGCTGAAACCGGGCGACGAGGTCGTCGTCGCGCAGATAGGCGAGGACGGGTCGCAGCTGAGCGGCACGCCGCCCGTGATCGTGGAGTAAGGCCGGGAGCTGGCCGCAAAAGAGCAAAAGAATGAGGAGGCGCCGGAGCGCCTCCTTCAGTTATGTAAACCAAGTATTATGTAACCTTGTGCTGCATCCCCGGTTCAGACCTTCAGACTGGACGCGCCGCCCGACAGTTCCCTGTCGAGGAAGCGCTCTTTCCACCCTCCGACTGGGCAGTAGGACAAACACAGCCCGCAGTGCCAGGACTCGTGGTGCTGCAGCCCCCGCTCGGAGATCGGCTTTTTCGCGTTCGCCGCGCGTATGTCCTCGGGGCTGGGGTCGTCGACGTTTTCTATATAGTCGTCCTCCACCCCGAATTTCTTCAGCAGGCCGTCCGACGCTATCTGGCAGCGGGTGTAGTGCACCTTGCCGTAGGTGCCCAGCTTGCATGAGCGCGTCTCGCCGGATTCGCAGGAGGGGATGGCGTTGACGGGGCACACGTCGGTGCAGATGCGGCACTTCTGCGGGTCGCACAGCTTCGGGCCCTGATAGAGCGGGTCGGGCTCGATCTCCGCCGTCGTCAGTATGACTCCGAACCTGTTTCTGGGGCCGAACCGCGGCGTGATGACAATGCCGAGCCAGCCGAACTCGCCCAGGCCGGCGGCGACGGCACTGTGGCGAATGCTTATCTGCGTGCCGTTTGTCATCGGGCCGGTGGACAGGGGGGCGGCCGTGTGGCCGGTCTGCCGCTCGATAGCCTGCGCCACGGCGTAGCACGCGTAAGTGAGGTGGAAGTTGGGGACCGTCGTGTAGCCGTACGTCGCGTAAAGGCCCTTCAGGTCCTGCCTGCCGTCTTCATAGGCGCGGAAATTCGACTGCACCGCTCCGTCGAGCAGCCGCAGGCCCACGACGATGACAGACTTGCAGCCCGGCAGGACGTCGGTCGGATGCCTGCCCGGAGGGGCCTCGTCAAAGCGGTCAATACCCGAAAACCCGCACATATCCATACCGTGGCTCATAGCGACGTTCCTGATAAGTTCTTTTATTTCCATGGTAGTCCTTTCCCCGGGCCCATGGCCCGTCCGGGTATCCGCGCCCGGCGGTTTTTTGTATTTGATATTATTACAATAACCGACCGCGGCGGAAAAATCAATCGCCAACATTCATTTGACAGGGCGGCATCCGAGGTGATATAAAAAATCAGCAGGGACATATTTCCGCGAATGCGGTAGTTAACATAATATAAACAGGAGGAGCGGCATGAAGATCGTCGTACTGGAGGGCAACCCGAAGAACACGGGCCTGTGCATGGAGCTGACAAACTGCCTCGTCAGGGGGGCGGAGGACGGAGGGGCTAAGGTCAGCCGGATCAACACCCTGATGATAGAGCGCTGCAGGATGTGCGGCACGGGAGAGGGCATCTGCAACACCGAGAGCGTGTGCGCGTTCGGTGAGGACGGCTTTGACGAGGCCCAGGCGGAGGTGCGCTCCGCGGACGCCTTCATAATCGTTTCGCCGGTCTACTTCTTCGAGGTGACGGAGTGTCTGAAAAGCTTTATTGACAGGCTGCGCAGGTGCGAGAAGATCTGGGGAAGATCGAAAGGCCTCGCGGGCAAGCCCGTCATACTGGCGGCCTCGGCGGGGGATTCGGGCAAGGGGGTGCTCAATGCCCTCTCGCAGATGGAGCGCCTGTGCGACCACACGGGGGCGAAGGTCCTCGATTTCATAGCGGTGAACCGCTGGAACAGGGAGCACAAGTTCAAAGCGGCGTACGAGGCTGCAAAGGAGATGGCGTCGGGCCGTCCGATGCCGGCGCCCAGCCACTGAAGGCGGGATAAATAAGGTTAAAGCGAGGGGGCTGCGGCAAACGAAGAATGCCGCAGCCCCCGAAGCAAATCGTATTATGCTCAGTCCTAGGATAATTCCAGCAACAATTCAAATTGTTTCTCCGAGACGATCCGCATCAGTTCGGTCATCGCACTATGATACTCGTTTACATAATGTGAGAAAGTATCGCTTTTCTGCAGTTTGAATCCCAGAGAAAGGTACAGGAAAATGGCCTTCAGGCTCCAGGGCTGCGTGTGGATATAGATCGGGAAGTTCCCCTGCTCTTCAAAAATATCCATGGCGGCGCAGCACAGGGCTCTTCCCAGACCCATACCCCGATATTTCTCGTCAACGACCAGCCAGTGCAATGAGGAAACCAGGGAATCCCCGCGCCTGTCCTGCCAGGCGATGCATGAACCCGCGACGGCGTTATCTTCGTTCACAAGAAAAAGGATGTTGCCAAGCGGCCCCCGACCCCGGAGATATGTCGATATAAAACAGCTCTCCGCCTCTTCGACAGAGTCAAAGTCTCCCAGGGAATACTCAAGCCGGGCCCAGTCTTTTTCATAGCCTCGTCTGTAGGGTACGATGGAGTACCCCTCCGCCAGCGCCGCGTTTTTGCGGCGGTAACTGTCGCACCTTAAGATAATATTATAAAACGGTATCGTTCTGTCAATCATAGCTTCGTTCCCTCAGACAGATACTGATTTGGTTTTACAGATCGGATGGCGGTCTTTGCGCCGGAGGATATATATGCCCGTGGGGCGGCCGGACGGCCGCCCCACGTTTTATGCTCGTATATTATTAGGGCTTTTTGTAACCGACGTCCGTGCAGTTGAAGGCAAATCTCTTGCACAGCGCGAGAAGATCGCTCTTCTCCATCGGCTTGTCGGGATTTGCTTCTTTGTAGGAATTGAGCTCCTCGCACAGATCCTGGAGCCTGGAGGGGCAGTCGAGATCGTACATCTGGGTGTCCTCGACCGTCTCGAACTTGAACGGTGTGTAGGGTGGGATGAACACGATGTTTTCCTCCACGGCGTCGAACTCCATGGTCTCGGTGGCGGAGGTCTTTACGGAGCAGTGGATCTTGCCCTTCGTGACGTAGAACATGCGGTACTCGGGCAGGAAGTTGTCCCACTCGCAGTAGAAGCCGGGTTTCAGGAACAGATCCCAGACCTCTTTCACGCCGAAGGTCTCGTATTTGGCTATCTTGAGGTGCAGCTTAATGCCCTCGTACTCGTGCTCGCGGATGCCCTTTCCGGCTCTGCGCAGCTGAGTGACCTGATCGTCGGGCACCATCTTCGTTGCCGGGAACGCGCGCTCGCCGGCGTTCTTGTTGACGGACGTGAACATTTTCTTGAACTCGGGATCTTCAAATACGCCGGGGAAGTTCGTTTGCAGGTGGATCCTGGGCACGGTGATGCCGTACTGCTGGTTGATGCTCTGGAAGAGTATATTAAGCCTGCTCTCGGGCTCGATGGGCGTGAAGCTGTGGCCCATCCAGGGCTGGATGTGGAGTATGTCGCCCGGGCGCATTATAAAGCCGTGGCCCATGCAATAGCACTCGAAAGCGCCCTGGCTGACAAGGAACGTCTCGGTGCCGTCGGTATGTTCGTGATAACCGATCTTCCTGTCTCCCGAGGGGCTGTGGAACTGCATGCAGTCCATCTCGTCCTTCTGGACAGCGGTGACGGGATCGTTGAACAGGCGGTAATAGACGCCGTCACGGTCGCTCACCTTAATGCAATCCTCAGGAACTTCCATGCGGATCAGATACGGATTCTCTCTCATAGTGTCCTCCTTATAACAGATAATTCTTGATAACCGACGAATCGGCCGCGAGGAGCTTTTCATAAAGAAAAGAAAAATATATCCGGGTCGATTTTAACACCGCTCCCTGCAATTGACAAGTGCATTAAGGTAAAGAAGCTACATATTCTCAACTGTCTCGATGCCAAGGACGTCGAGCTGCGCCGTGAGGAGCCGCCCGGTGAGCCGGCAGAGCGCGAGCCAGGAGGAGCGTTTTACGGGATCCTGCTCGGTGAGTATGTGGTTTTCGTGATAGAAGCGCGAGAACGCGACCGCGGTGCGGTAGGCGTTGTCGCAGATATAGCTGGGCGAGCGCTCGGCGAGGGCGTGCTCGTAGGCGTCGCCCGTCATGACGAGTGTGAGCATAAGGTCGCGCTCGCTGGCCGAGTAGACGCCGGACGGCGGGGCCTCGCCGCTCCCGGGCCCGGCTTTCCTGAGGATTGAGTTTATCCTCGTGACGGTATACAGCAGATAGACGCCCGTCTTGCCCTCAAAGGAGAGGAGCTTGTCCATGTCGAAGACGTAGTCCTTTGTCGGGTGGTTTATCATGTCTCCGAATTTCAGCGCGGCTATGCCGACTTTCTCGGCGAGGGCGGTCTGGTCGCCCTCCTGTACGAACTCGGAGTCCTTGAGCTTGCTGAGTGCTGCCGCCGTCACGGAGTCGAGCAGCTCGGAAAGGCGCATGACGCCCCCCTCGCGGGTCTTGAAGGGCTTGCCGTCCGGGCCGTTCATCGTGCCGAAGCCCATGTGGAAGAGCCCCGTCTTCTCGGGGACGATGCCTGTTTTTTTCGCGCAGCGGAACACCTGCTTGAAGTGCAGATTCTGGCGCTTGTCCGTGAAGTACCATATCTCGTCCGGGGAGAAGTCGCGCTCGCGCTGCAGGAGCGTGGCGAGGTCGGTCGTGGCGTACATGTTGGAGTTGTCGGATTTCTTTACGATGACGGGCGGGACGGGGGCCGTGTCGCCGGGCTCCTCCACGTCCACGATCTGCGCCCCGTCGCTGAAACGGAGGAAGCCCGAAGAGCGCAGGATCTCCATCATGTCGGGCACGTACTTTTCGGCGTCGCTCTCGCCGTACCAAAGCTCGAAGGAGACCCTCAGCCTGCCGTAGTTGCGTTTGAGGTCATCGACGGACACGCGCATTATCTCGCGCCATACGGCGGTGTATGCCGGGTGGCCTGCCTGCAGCTCGGCCGTGATGCGGTGGGCCTTCTCGTTGAACTCCGCGTCCGTCTTGCTGCGCTTGCTGGCCTCGGGGTAGATGTCGTTCAGCTCATCGACGTTGAGCGGAGGCACGGTATCCTTTTCGGGGTCGAAATCCGGGGCGAAACAGCGCCAATGGGGGTTCTGCTCACTGAGCTGCGCTATGACGAGGCCCATCTGGAGGCCCCAGTCGCCCATATGCACGTCGCCTATAGCCTTCATGCCGGAAGCGCGCGCGAGGCGCTTCACGGCCTCGCCTATGATGGCGGCCCTCAGGTGGCCGACGTGCAGCGGCTTGGCGACGTTTGCCCCGCCGTAATCGACGACGACCGTGCTGCCTGCTCCTGTCTGCGGTACGCCGAGGAAGGGGTCGAGGGCGATCTCCGCGCAGCGGGCGGCGAGGTATTCGTCCGTGAGAGTTATATTTATAAAACCGGGTTTCACGGCCTCCGCGCGGCAGAATGTGCCGCCCTGAAGGCGCTCCGCGACCTCGGCGGCGACGACCATCGGGGCCACGCCGTGTTTTTTAGCGGCGGCGAACGCCCCGTTGCACTGGAACTGGCACAGTTCGGGCCTGTTAGAGGGGGTCACGATGCCGTGCGAGGCGCCGTAGCCGCACTCCTCAAAAGCGGCGCCCACGGCGGCGGAGAGGTCTTTTGTGATCGTATTCATGGAAACGGACTCCGTTCGCGTTGATTTCGGCTTCCCCACAGGAGGAAGCCGAGTGAATTCTACCATTATGCGGTATGAAAAGCAACAAAAAACAACTCGCGGCGCGCCCACTAGCCGCATTTTGAGTAGCCGCACCTTCTGCATATCACGCAGCCCCCCTCGTGTTCAATGGGGTCGCCGCATTCGGGGCAGTAGTGCAGCCCCGACAGCCCGAACGTTATGCCGCCGGTGCGCGCGGGCTGAGCGGGCCCTGAAGGCATATCGGGCGCCCCGTTGGAAGCGAGGAGGGCGCTCACCTTCTCGAGAGTGCGCGCAATGGCGTCGGGGCACGAGAGGACCTCCATCCCGGGCTGGCGGATAGTGGAGGGGCAGCGTATTCCCTTGAGCTGTTTTATCACGGTCTGCAGGCTGATGCCGCTGCGCAGGGCGATGGAAGCGAGGCGGCCGGTGGCCTCCGACTGCGACGGACAGCCGCCGTGGCGGCCCGTGTTCGTGAAGACTTCGCATATGCCGTGCTCATCGTAGTTGACTGTCACGTACAGCTTGCCGCAGCCGATCTTCACCTGCTCAGTCACGCCGTGCATCATCTGCGGCCGGGGCCTCGGTTCGAGGGTCCCCCCCGCGCGGCCGTCTGAAGGCCCGCCCTCCGCGCCGCTGTCTGTCTTCGCTATGTTGAGCACCTGTGAGTCGCGGCTGCCGTCGCGGTAGATAGTCACACCCTTGCATCCCAGCTCCCGTGCGAGCAGGAATACCCTCTCCACGTCGGCGCGCTCCGCGTTGGCGGGGAAGTTGACGGTTTTTGAAACGGCGTTGTCGGTGAACTCCTGGAAAGCGGCCTGCATGCGTATGTGCCATTCGGGCGTGATGTCGTGGGCCGTGACGAAGACCCGCCGGATCTCCTCCGGCAGCTCGTCGATACCCGAGAGGCTGCCTTCCCGGGCTATGCGGCGCATGAGCTCGTCCGAGAAGAGCCCGCGCTTTTTCAGCTCCGCGAGCAGGACGGGGCTCGATTCCAGCAGCTCCGTGTCCATGACTCTGCGCACGTAGGCGTAGGCGAACACCGGTTCGACGCCGCTCGATACTCCCGCTATGATGGACAGCGTGCCGGTGGGCGCAACGGTCGTGACCGTGCCGTTTCGCATTTTCGGACCGCCCGAGAGAGTGCTCTGCGGGAACATGGGGAACTCGCCGCGCTCTGCCGCAAGCTTTTTGCTCGCCGCGCGTGCGCGGGACCTGATGAAGCTCATGACGTCCCGGGCTGTCTGCACGCCCTCGTCGCTGTCGTAGGGTATGCCGAGCTTCAGGAGCATATCCGCAAAGCCCATAACGCCGAGGCCTATCTTGCGCGTCAGCTTTGTGGCGCGCTCTATCTCCTCGAGAGGGAACTTGTTTATATCTATCACGTTGTCGAGGAACCTCACCGCAAGGTCGACGGTTTCGCCGAGCGCGTCATAGTCTATCTCGAAGCCGCCGGGGGCGTCCTTGAGCATGGCGGAGAGGTTGACTGAGCCGAGGTTGCACGATTCGTACGGCAGCAGCGGCTGCTCGCCGCAGGGGTTCGTGGACTCGAAGCTGCCGAGCGAGGGCGTTATGTTGTCGCGGTTCAGGCGGTCGATGAAGACGATGCCGGGCTCGCCGTTTCTCCAGGCCGAGTCCACGATCTTATCGAGCACTTCCCGGGCGTTCAACCGCCCCGCGATCCTTCCCCCGTTCGGGTCGATGAGGTCGTAATCGCGGCCCTCCTCGGCTGCTTTCATGAACTCCTCCGTCACGGCGACGGAGATGTTGAAATTCGTTATATCGCCGCCCTCCGACTTGCAGGAGATGAACTCGAGTAGATCCGGGTGGTCCACGCGCAGCATGCCCATATTTGCCCCGCGGCGGGTACCGCCCTGTTTGACGGCCTCCGTGGCGGCGTTGAACACCCGCATAAAGCTGACGGGCCCGGACGCGACTCCTCCCGTCGACCTGACTGCGCTGCCTTTAGGCCGCAGCCGCGAGAACGAGAAGCCCGTGCCGCCGCCCGATTTGTGTATCAGCGCGGCCTTGCGCACCGCCTCGAATATTTCGTTCATCGAGTCCCCTACGGGCAGCACGAAGCAGGCGGACAGCTGCCCGAGATCCCTTCCCGCGTTCATCAGGGTGGGCGAGTTCGGCAGAAACCTCAGACCCGTCATCATATCATAAAAGAGCTCACCGACCCGCTCCGTATCGGCCGCGGGATCGTACAGTTTCTCGGCGGACGCGACGGCGGTGCTCACGCGCCTGAACAGCTGCTCGGGCGTTTCGATGATATTGCCGTCGGGATCTTTTACCAGGTAGCGTTTTTCAAGGACGGCAAGAGCGTTTTCAGACAGGATCATGGCGACCTCCTTTTACTCCCGTTTATCTGTGAATACAATATATTGTATATATTATCAGATAAAAAGTCAATATATAGTCGCGACCGCGAACCCGCGCCGGGCGGGGCAGATTAATGTTGCGCCCTGAGGGCGATCGTCATAAAATAGTGGCAGCCGGCGGCGGGCCGATTGTCACGCCGAGGCACAGGGGGAAGGGGGGAAAGCGATGCTCAGCGAATGCCACGGCCACATTATGATGGACGGGATATCCTATCAGGCCTCCGTTTCGCGCCACGGCGGCGGCGTTTGCGAGGCCGCGATCCGCGAAAACTTCGATGCGCTCCGGAGCCGGGGCATCACGTATTTCCGCGACGGGGGCGACGCGCTGGGCGTCAGCGAAAGGGCTGCAGCTATCGCCCCGGAGTACGGCATAACTTACTCGACTCCCGTTTTTGCCATACACAGAAAAGGGCATTACGGCTCTATTGTCGGCAGATCCTACGACTCTGCAGCGCAGTACCGCGAACTGCTCAAAGAGGCCGCCTCCCGGGGGGCGTGCTTTGTAAAGCTGATGCTCTCGGGGCTTATAGATTTCACAAACTTCGGGCGCGTCACAGGCGAGCCCCTCGGGGCGGAGGAGATAAGGACCCTCGTGCACATAGCCCACGAGGAGGGCTTTCGCGTCATGGCGCACGTTAACGGCGCAGACCCCGTAAGGGATGCCCTCGAGGCCGGGGTCGACAGCATAGAGCACGGCTGCTATATAGACCGGGAGGGCCTCGATATTTTGAAGGAGAAAAGGGCTGTGTGGGTGCCGACCATCGCCGCGATCGCGGCTTTCACGGCCCGCGGCGATTTTCCCGGCGGCGTGACGCGGCAGATACTGAGCACTCAGCTGCAGGCGGTATGCGAGGCGTTCTCAAAGGGCGTGCTCGTAGCGTCGGGTTCCGACAGCGGAGCAGTCGGAGTGAAACACGGCCGGGGGCTTGAAAACGAGCTCGCTCTGCTCCGCGCGGCGGGGGGCAGCCGGGCCGCGGTTATCATCGGAAGGGCGAACGCCGCCCTGCGCAGGCGGTTTCGCGGAAGGCAGCCCCGGCGCCCGGGGGCATGCTCGTGACGGGGTGAAAGAGACAGCCGGTCCGCTGACCCGGTATAAACGCAGACAGTTCGGGAGGCACGGGAGGATGGAGAGGATCACAGCGTTCGACGTAGAAACGCCGAATATGAGAAACGACAGGATCTGCTCTTTGGGGTACGCCGTCATCGAAGGCGGGGAGATAGCGCGGACGTGGTATACGCTCGTCGACCCGGAGTGCTGTTTTGACAGTCGGAACGTACAGATACACGGCATCCGGCCGGAGGACGTCCGCGGCGCCCCGGCTTTTCCGGCGGTCTGGGACGAGATCGGGCCTCTGTTCCGCTCGGGCATACTCGCGGCGCACAACGCCCTGTTCGACCTCGGCGTGCTCCGGAAGACGCTGCGGTATTACGGAATAGAAGCATCATCCGTGCATTACGTCGATACGCTCGCGATGTCGAGGGCAGCGCTGAAGGGCGGCAGCCACGGCCTCGCGGCGCTCTGCGAGAGGCTCGGGATCAGGCTCGACCACCATAACGCGGCGAGCGACAGCCTGGCATGCGCCGAGATACTGCTCATCCTGGACGAAAACGGCACTGAGCCCGGGCGTTTCGTCAGGACTTACAGGCTGGACGGCGCCGTGCATGCGGGACCCGATCGGTACCGGCGGACAGAGGGCCCCGTCATAGAGACGGCGCCCGGGCTCGCGGGCCCCGATATTCGCGGGAAACGCATCTGCCTCACGGGGGAGTTCGACTGCGGCAGCAGATCCTCGGTCATCGAGCGGCTCGAAGCGGGCGGGGCGATAATACATAATACGGTGACGGCGCAGACTGACATCGTGCTTATAGGCGGGCAGGGCAGCGTGGCGTGGAGCGGGGGCACATACGGGTCGAAGATCAGGAGGGCACTGGAGCTCCGGTCGAAGGGCTGCGGCGTCACGCTGATAAATGAGGCGGATTTCTTTGCCGATCTCAGCGAGTCCGATCTGTGATACCGTGAATAATATGCCGCGGCCCGCGGCGAAAGATACGAAGCGCCCTGAGAGGATGCGGTCCTCTCGGGGCGCCTGTCATAGCGAAAGTCACTATGTATGCCTGCGGGATCAGGGTCTCTGACCGATCAATTACTCGCCGACGGGCAGCTCGTCTTTGCCGCCGCGAAGACGGGCTGCGTGCTCCTTCGCTTCGCGCACGTCGTCTTTTGTGACGGGCGAGACCGGGTCGTAGCGGGCCCTTATATAGACCTGCCTCAGGCCGCGAAGAGCCGCGCTATCGAACAGTTGGCCGGCTTTGCGCTCCACGGTGAGGCTCGTATCGCTGAGTTCCACGCGCACCCCGGCGGAATCAAGACGCTTGAGGAATTTCCTGTATACCGCTCGCACCTGGGCGCGCGCGCCCAGGCGGGGCAACTCTGTGCGGGCGGGGGGAGCCGCGGCCTCCGCGCGGACCGCGAATTTGGGGCGCGTTTCGGGGCTTCCGCCGCGCTCGCCCGCGATTTTCCGGGCGACAAGAACGATGATCGCGATCAGCGCGGCGATCCCGAGGATGACGAGAAAGGCCGTGATTATCCTTGAAGCTGGCGAGAGCTCTCCCGACTGCTCGGCGATGTCCTCGATCTTTTCCATAGCGGACATATCGAGCTGCATCTCCTGAGACAGACCGTCAAAACCCACGGCGCTCAGGAGCCGGCCGATGAGCCATAAGATGCCGCCGAAAGCGTATACGAAAGCCAGGATGACGGGACCGAGCACGTTCGAGGCGAACGCTTTAATGACCGCGCCGACGGCCCGCAAAAACGTGCGGGAACCGATGAGCGCCGCGGCCGCGCAGACGACGGCGAGCAGGGAGGCGTTAAACAGGATGAAAGTCCTCTCGCGCCGCGCGTCCTTGCTCATCCTGAGCATCCTCAGCAGCATCAGCCCGACGAGGAGGAAACAAAACATAAACGGCATGTAGTACTCCCTGAGGTGCGCGTCCATCCTCGTCGCGGATAAGAACAGGCTGAAAAATATCAGGAGTATCGAAGCCGTCTTGTAGTAGCCTGAAAACTGCGAGTGGTCAGGTTCGAAACGGCCCGTCGCGCACACGAAGACTACGTATGCGCAGGGCGGTATCACAAGCACCGCGGCGGCCCAGGAGCGCACCCATACGGCGATGAACGCCAGCCCCGCGAGGGGCGCGAGCCTCAAGGGCAGTTTTTTGTTTCTGAGCGGGGCGCACAGCGCCGCGCATAAAGCGGTAATCAGGGCCGGTATATAGGCGGGGCCCGGAAGGCGCGATGCGAGCGCGAACCCCGCGGCGCAATACCAGAGGCACAGATCGCATACTGTTTTGAATAGAAACGACAGGTCCATTGCCGGATCACCTTTCCTGCGCTGCCGAAAGAGCGCGAATGTCCGGGCGGCGCTTCAGCTCCCGGAGAGCCGGCCGCCGGAAGCGGCGATTATGAACGTCTGCCCGCCGGTACGCTCGCGCAGCAGGTGCATCGAGCGCCGCACCTGCTCCGTGTCGGTCGGGGTTATCAGTATATGGCAGCGCCCGGGCTCCGCTTTCCTGGCGGCCCTGTCAAAAAGCCGCCCGGCGGAGTGAGTGATGTCGTACGTGGCGCGGCCCAGGCCCTCCAGGATCGCGAGCAGGTGGCCGGGCCCTAGCCCGTCGGCCACGCTCCCGATAAGTCCGAAAGCGCCTGCAGCCGTAGAGTTTGTGAAGAAACCGTATTTGATGTGCCGCTGCTCCAGCAGCTCGCAGACGGACCTCGTAAGGCTGAAACACCTCTCGAGAAGCTGCGGGTCCGCTCCCTCGCCCCCCTCTTCGGCGTTGAGCAGCACCGTTGCGGCCGGCTCTATCGTGTAGTCGTATTTTTTCACCATCATGCGGCCGGCGCGGGCGCTCTGGCTCCAGGAGATCATCTTCTGCGGCTCTGCGCCCGTGTACTCGCGAAATCCCAGAGTCAAAACCGGGTCCTCCATAATGAATCGGCGGACGGACACCTCGCCCATGGTGCCGCCCAGGGCGTCCACGTCTGCGGAGCGCTCCGCCCTGCGAGGCAGCGCGACGACCTCCGCGAGACAGCTCAGCGAGCCGTACTCAGTGCGGAAGCCGAAAAAGTCACCGTGCTGTATCTGGACGCTCTGCATGAGAAAGCGCCCGCGCCGGGGCAGCGACATGGCGAAGCGGCACTCGAGCTTCCGCCTCGGCATGATAAAGTGGGAGCTCTCAACTACTACAGGCTCCGACTGTATAACTGGCCTGCGCACATGCAGGCCGCGGGCGCGGGACGCGGCCTCGTCCACGTTTGTGAGCGCCGGAAGGCGCAGCTGCACCCTCACGAGCGACATCGGGATGAGGCCCGTATTTTCGATTACGCAGACGAGCTCGAAAGGCTCGTCGGGGTCCACCGTGATCTTTGTGGCGGTGAGGCTGCAGCGCATGCGGGACAGGGGGTCTTTCAGGCTCAGCCACTCGAGCACGCAGGAGACGATTATGAGCGCCGCCAGGAATATGAGCATTACGGCTTCTCCAGAGGCACTTCCACGCCCTCGATGAGGCGCTCAAGGAACAGCAGGCTGTCGGCGCTGCCTCCGCCCGTGCCGCTTGAGAGCCTGTGGCAGAGCACGTGCGGAGCCGTGAAGCGGACGTCCTCGGGCAGCACGTAGTCCCGGCCCGAGAAAGCGGCCTCGACCTGGGAGGCCCTGTAGAGCGCAATCGCGCCGCGCGTGGAGACGCCCGCAATGAAGCGGCTCTCGTCTCTCGTTTTCTGCACTATGTCCATTATATAATTAGCAACGTCGTCGCTGACGGTGACGGAGGGGAAGAGGTCCTTGACGCGCTGCGTCTCCTCTTTCGTCACGACAGTCTCGAGGGAGTTCACGATATCGAGGGTGGAGCGGCGCGCTATGACGCCGAGCTCCTGGCTGCGCGTCATGTAGCCGAGGGACAGCCTCATAAAAAAGCGGTCGGTCTGCGCCTCGGGCAGGGGGAACGTCCCGTAGGATTCGATCGGGTTCTGCGTCGCCATGACCATAAAAGGCTCGTCGAGCTTCGTCGTCGTGCCGTCCACGGTTATCTGCCGCTCCTCCATGGCCTCGAGAAGGCTCGACTGCGTGCGCGGCGTGGCGCGGTTTATCTCGTCGGCGAGCACGATGTTTGAAAAGAGCGGGCCCGGCCTGAACTCGAAATCACCTTTCTTCTGGTTGTAGAAGTTGATGCCCGTCAGGTCGGAAGGGAGCAGGTCCGGTGTGAACTGAATGCGCTTGAAGTTTCCGCCCACGGATTTGGCGAAAGCCCGGAGCAGCATCGTTTTCCCCGTGCCCGGCACGTCCTCGAGAAGCACGTGGCCCGAACATACGAAGCATATGAGCACGAGGCGGATGACGTCGTCTTTGCCGACGATGACTTTTGAGCAGTTTGAAACGATCTTGTCTTTGTAGTCTGTGAACAGCTGTAAATCCATAGCCATACCCCATAAAAAATTGAGCCCGCGGGGCGGGCGGCGCTGAGTGTGTCGCGCCGGGAGCGCCATCGCGCAACGGTAGGTACATTGTAAATGCGCAGGCCGTAAAAAGCAATGAAAAAATGCTTATTTTTGCCGTTTTCTAACACGGTCTCCCTGCCGGCCGGCGCGCCGCGAAATTCCGTATTGACATATCCGCTCCGCTTTAGTATAATCTCGGTTGCTGGTTGGTCCTGATGATCAGATCGACAATTCGCCGGGGGAGCATAGCTCAGCCGGGAGAGCACATGCCTTACAAGCATGGGGTCACAGGTTCAAGTCCTGTTGTTCCCACCACGTGGCCCAGTAGTACAGTTGGTTAGTACGCCAGCCTGTCACGCTGGAGGTCGACGGTTCGAGCCCGTTCTGGGTCGCCAAGGCCCTTCCCGGAGGAGGGGCTATTCGCCTTCGTAGCTCAGTTGGTAGAGCAGCGGACTGAAAATCCGCGTGTCATTGGTTCAATTCCGATCGAAGGCACCAAACAGCTCCGCGGCTGCGTTATATTACACAGCCGCGGGTTCATAAGCGGGAGTGACTCAGTGGTAGAGTGTCACCTTGCCAAGGTGAAAGTCGCGAGTTCGAATCTCGTCTTCCGCTCCATCGGCGCCATAGCCAAGTGGTAAGGCAGAGGTCTGCAAAACCTCCACCCCCGGTCCGAATCCGGGTGGCGCCTCCAGAGAGGTGAGTTGCATCACCCGAAAAAACCCGGACAATGTCCGGGTTTTTTCATATGCGTTTCAAAGAACAGGTGTTCATTATAACGGACGGGGAAAGACCTCTCCGCCGCGGCAAACAGACTTCCCCTTGGAGGGGAAGGTGGGCGGCAAAGCCGGCCGGATGAGGTGTTGACTTCCCCCGACGGAGCTCCACCTCATCCGCCTCGCTGCGCTCGGCACCTTCTCCTCCAGGAGAAGGCTCGTGTGCAGCCGCTCTGCTTCCGCTGCGGCGGCCCGCGTGGCGTAAGGAACACGGTCGGAGTATTCTGCTTTTTGACATTCCGACAATAGCAGTATATTAAAGCGGGGCACCACGGCAGCAGCTCGTCCGCAGGACAGAGTTTTCTTATCAAGGTAAAGCAGAAGAATGCCGTCATATCGGTCGGGGCCGCAAACAACTACGGCCACCCCTCCGCGCAGGTGCTTGAGCGCCTGAGGGCGTCGGCGAAAGGGCTGGCTGGCCCCACCACGAATCGATAGAAACCTCAAAGAGGATCCTGAGATCGTTTATCGATCAGAATGAGGTCCTGGCGATCTTCCACAGGAGCGACAAAAAGGTTATCGGTTCACTCGGCCTGCATGGGCGCGAGACCTGGGCCGATAAGGAATTAAGGTACGCGGGTCTTAAAAGGCGGGAGATCGGTTATGTGCTGTCCAGATACTACCGGGCCGGGGGCTCATGACGGAAGCCGTCATTGAATACGGTTTCGACACCCTCGGCATCGAGGCTTTCACCATAGGGCACTTCTTTGAAAACGACCGGTCGAGGCGGGTGATCGAAAAATGCGGTTTCCGCTACGAGAACGACGGCGAGTACTACGCGGAGCAGCTTGGCCGCGTTTTTCCGGAGAGGAGATATATCCTTCTGCGCGGGGAGAGACGCGCCTGAGTGTCCTGAGAGTTTTTTTATAAATCGGGCGTGAAAATTCTGTACATTTGTGGTATAATAAATATATGGTATAATAAGTACGGGCTGATTATAGACGCAGGTTTCCCGGGCATTGAACCGTTCCGACATACTGAATATCGCAAACAATATGAGCATTACTTAAATTTCAGACTTAGAGGTGCAACAGTCTCCAAGGCCTCGATTCATTAGCGTATCAATACCCGGCGCCCACGCGGCTGCTCCGGCAGAAGCCGTACGGAGCCGGGGCGCGCCCCTGACCGGGCATGAAACGCAGCATCCGTTCGTACAGATCTCTTCCACCTGTAAATACGTTATTTAAGGAATGCTCCTTCTTGGCGATCATTGTCGCCGAAAAGGGGCTGTTTATTTTCTATGCCAAATCCAACGGGAAACCACGCTCACTCCGGCCGACGGCCGCGCCGGGGGAGCAGCGTCCGTGACCGGTTTTGCCGGCGTCGGGGCATGCGCCGATATTGCAGGACCGAATACCCGGAGGGAGGTTGATAAAACTGAACATTTCAATTCTGGGCGCCGGCCACGCCGGTACCGCGGTCGCCGCCGACCTGAGTCTGCGGGGCCACGAGGTGACCCTTATCAAGACGTCCCGCGCAATGCACGACGACAATTTCGAATATCTGCTCGAGCGCGGGGGCGAGGTCTGTCTGCTGGAAGACGGCAAAGAGCGGCGCACGAAGATAGCGCGCGTCACCAGGGATCTGTCGTGCATCGGCAGCAGCGAGATCGTGATCGTGTACGTACAGACCGGCTTCCACGAGCAGCTGATTATGCGAATGCGGCCCTATCTCAAAGACGGGCAGATACTCCTGCTGAACCCCGGTTACTATTCGACGGCTTACGTTCTCAGGCACTGCCCGGATGTGGACCTGGGCATCGTCGAGGCCCAGAGCTCGTTTATAGACTGCAGGATACAAAAACCGGGCGAAGTCAAAGTTTTCTTCAGGAACGTGAGAAATCCACTCGGGATCTACCCCCCGAAAAGCGGCGAAAGGATAAGAGCCGCCCTTGACCGCCTCGGCTTCCCCTTCGTTTATCTCGACTGCGTAACCGAGGCTGCCCTGCACAACCCGAACCTGATCGTGCACACCGTCGGAGCGATCATGAGCATCCCCCGCATAGAGAAAACAAAAGGAGATTACAGTATGTACCGCGAGGCTTTCACACCCTCCGTCTGGAACATACTCGAATCGCTCGACAACGAGAAAATGGACGTGATGGAGAAAATGGGCTGCCCGCGCATGTCCTACGCGGAGGCATGCAAGTACCGGAATTCGCTCGACGACGGCAGGGACGGGAAAGAGGTCTTTTACTCCTACGCCGAAATGCCCGGCCAGATGTCGGGCCCGGAGACGATCGACTCCCGCTTCATTACGGAGGACGTGCCCCAGGGGCTCGTGCTTCTGGAGAGCCTGGGCGCGATGTTCGGCGTGGAGACCCCCGTGTGCACTTCGCTGATCGATATAGCGTCCGCCGCGCTGGAGCGCGACCTGCGCAGCGGGGGCAGGACTGTCGACAGGCTGGGGGAGGACATCCTGAAGAAGATCATTCGGGCGGGGCACGGAGGCTGAGCCATGAAGAAAAGTATCAATAAAGCGGGGAGGATGGAGGAGATCTTCTTCTCCCTGTACCGGAAAGCCGACCTCCGCGCGGAAGCGAGAAAAGCCGGGATCGCCTGCCGCCGACAGCTGAAGGGGATCGGCGGGGGATATAACGGCAGCGGTGAGCTCTTTCGCTCCGAGGTGCTCCCGTTCTGGAAAAGATACGGTGTCAGGCCGGGGAAGATGTGGTACGACCTGTACTGCCACAGGGACGGCAGGTACGACCCGCGGTACATACCGGAGGACATCTACTGGCGGTGGGTCTATCCCGCGCTCAACAGGCCGGATCTTCGCCGGGCGTACACCGACAAATGCTTCTACGACCGGCTTTTCCCCTATCTGAAAAAACCCCGCACGATCCTGAAGAGCAGCAGCAGCTGTTTTTTCGACGGCGACGGCAACATCATAAGCAAAGCCCGTGCAAGGTCGATCCTGGAGTCTGAGCACAGCTTTGTAATAAAACCCGCGATCTACAGCGGCGAGGGGGTCGACGTCTGTTTCCATGAAAAGGGCAAAGACGATACGGACCTGCAGGTGCTGATGGATTCCTACGGCCGCGACTACATCGTTCAGGAGATCGCGGCTCAGCACGAGGTCCTCGCGTCAGTACACCCGCACTCACTGAACACGATACGCGTGATCTCGTTTTTGTTCCGGGGGGAGGTCCACATATCCTCGTCCATACTTCGCGTGGGGGTGGCGGGCTCGCGCGTTGACAACTTCTCCGCGGGAGGGCTCGCCTGTCCCATCCGCCCCGACGGGTCCCTCGGGAGCGAGGCCATGGACAGGAACGCGCGATGGACGGCGGTACATCCCGGAGGAGCGGTTTTTGCCGGAATAAAGATCCCCTCCTACGAGCGGATCATTGAGGCGGTCCGCAGGGCTCACAGGGACGTTGCACATTTTCGCGTGATCGGCTGGGACTTCTCCGTTGACGAGGGCGGAGATCCGCTGTTTATCGAGTACAACGGGGCGCCGTCGCTGAACCAGATCAGCTGCGGGCCGCTTTTCGGGGACCACACGGAGCCCGTGCTGAACATGATATTTCTGAACGAAGCGGAGTTTGCCGAATAGTATTAAACTGAGAAAGGGTGACGAAGATGAAGATATCTGTACTGGGTGCCGGCAACGGCGGAACCGCTGTCGCCGCAGAGCTCAGCCTGCGCGGCCATGAGGTGACACTGGTCAAGACGTCGAATTCCATGCACGACGACAATTTCGAATATCTTTTAAAGAACGGCGGCGTGGTCAACCTGATCGAAGGCGGAAAAACGAGGACGGCAAAGATAGCGCATGTTACGAGAGAACTCTCGGAGATCTCACGCAGCGAGGTCGTCATCGTCTATATTCAGACAAATTACCACGAGGAACTGATAAAGAGAATAAAGCCGCACCTTCGCGGCGGGCAGATCCTTCTGCTGAACCCGGGCTACCTGTCGACGGCCTATGTGCTCAAGCACTGCCAGGGGATAGACCTCACCGTATGCGAAGCGCAGAGCTCTTTCCTCGACTGCAGGATAAGCGAACCCGGGACGATAAAGATAGGCTTCCGCAACGTGCGAAACCCGCTCGGTATATACCCGGCGGCGCGGACGCGCAGGGCGGGCGAGAAGCTGGACCGGCTCGGCTTCCCCTTTGTCTATCTGCCCTCGGTGATCGAGGCGGGGCTGCACAACCCCAACCTGATCGTGCACACCGTCGGAGCGGTCATGAGCATACCCCGCATAGAGAAGACAAACGGGGACTACTGCATGTACCACGAGGTCTTCACACCCGCCGTGTGGCGCATACTTGAAGCGCTCGACAACGAAAAGATGGACGTGATGGAGAAGCTGGGGTGCGAGCGGCTCCCGTATGTGGAGGCATGCAAGTACCGCAACACCCTGGACGACAGCCGCGACGCAAAAGAGGTCTTTTTCTGGTACGCATCCATGCCCACGCGCGCGAAAGGGCCCGTCACGGTGGACTCGAGATACATCTCCGAGGACGTGCCCCAGGGGCTGGTGCTGCTCGAGAGCCTCGGCTCAATGCTGGGTGTGAAAACTCCCGTCTGCACCGCGCTCATAAATATCGCCTCGGCGGCGCTGGGGCGCGACCTGCGGCTCGAGGGCAGGACGCTCGAGAGGCTGGGTGAGGACAGGCTGGAGCGCATCCTGACGGACAGGAGAGCAAGCGAGGAGGGCGTCGCCTGATATCGGCTTTATAGTAATAACTGACTGCCGGGAAATCGAAAATTAGTGAGGCGGATGAGGCGGCGCTGAGGGATTGACACCTCAACCGGCATTCTGCCTCCCCGCGGTATTTTTCCGGCCTGATTTCACAGACTATTAAGACCAGAAATTCGGGCCGGGTGGATTATGGACTTTTTCATTATATGTTTGACAAGCGTTTTTTCTTACGCCGCGCTTTTTTTGCTGACGAAGCTGATGGGGCAGAAGCAGATATCCCAGCTGGACTTTTTCGACTATATCACGGGCATCACGATAGGCTCGATAGCTGCGGAGCTCGCCACGGAGCTGGAGGCGCCATGGAAGCCCGCCCTCGCCATGGTCATATACGCCCTGTTCACGCTTTTGCTCGGCATGATCGCCAGAAGATTTCCGAGGGCGCGCAAATTCCTGAACGGGACCTCGAAGATCATCATGAATAATGGGGTATTGAGCCGGAAAAACCTGAAAAGATCGAAGCTCGATATCAATGAATTCCTTGTCATGTGCAGGGAGCAGGGGTATTTTGACCTCGGCGCCATAGAGACGGCTCTGTTTGAATACAACGGCAAGCTGTCCATACTGCCCGTCAGCACGCGCAGAGCGGCGACCCCGGAGGACTTTAACTTAAAGCCCGAACAGGAGGGCCTGTTTACCGAGGTCATTATGGACGGAAAGATAATCGAAAAGAACCTCAAGGCCGCGGGGCTGGACCTCGACCGGCTTTCAAAACAGCTGAGTCTGCAGGGGATAGATTCCCCCGAAGACGTGTTCCTGGCGGTGTGCGACAAAAACAACAATATCACTTTTTATAAAAAGGACTGCGATTGACCGTTTATCGCAGCGAAAACGGTCGGCAGCACCGTCAATGGGGCGAGCGCTGCCGGTTTTGTCCTGTTTTGGCATACAAATGGGCGCAGGCGGTATGCCGCGAACTTGGCTTTCGCGGCATACCGCTTTTTGCGCGATATAACGGCCGGGTCACGGCCGGAGCGGCGCGCTCACAAAAAGGAGAGACAGGGGAGAAGGGCCGTATCTCAGGCGGCGTTCTCCCCGATCATAGCAATATCCAGGATCCTCGAAGCGAGCGCCGCCATTTCGCCCCGTGTCGCGTTCGATTCCGGGGCGAACAGGCCGCCCCCGACGCCGTTGACGAGCTTTGCGCTCCGCAGGGCCTCGATGGCCGACGCTGCCTCACCGGAAACGCCCCCGAGGTCTGTGAAAGCCTCGGCGTCCGCCGGTGTCAATGTGATTTCAAGCCGCCCGATCAGGCGCATAAAACAGACCGCGGCATCCTTGCGCGCGAGAGGCTTATCGTTGCCGCCGCCGGGGAAGACAGCCTCCACGTCCTCGTCGGTCAGGTCAAAGACGGTGGTCAGGAGCTTTATAAAATCATTCAGCACGATGGGGGCGTTCGGGCGGAACGTCCCGTCATGATAGCCGGTCATGCCCTTGAGCCGCAGCATCCCGACGACGGCGTATTTTGCCCAGTGCCCGAGTATGTCGGGGAACACGGTATCGACGGGCTTGATGCGGCCCGCGGCCTCCCGCGTAACAGTGCCGCCGGAATTCAGGTAATCGGCGACCACCTCGCAGATGGTGCCGCAGCCCGTCGTAAACTCGCGGTCGGGGAAGTATGTCGGAACGTTTTCGGACCGGAGCGCCACAGTGTACTCCGCGTCCATGTCAAAGGGCGACCCGTCCGGCATTCGGATATTGATCAGGCAGTTGCCAAGATCCGGGTTGAATTCAACTTTCGCGCCGGATATGTGCGTAAACCACGTGTTCTCGCCGGGGTACATCGATACGCCCCTCGCCATTATCTCATATATCTCGCGGCCTTTTGCTTTGACTACGCACAGGTCGACGTTCTCATACAGCGCCGTCATCAGCTGATCTCTTGTTATATCACCCGCGGGGATATCGACGCGCAGATACGGACCGAGGACAAGAGCTATATCCGTCCCGGCAGCCTCGCGCATGGCGTCCGTAACCAAATTGCCGAAGTTCGTCTCGCGCGTGCGGCTGAATTCGCGCACGCCGTCCAGATCGACCGGCGTCACCGCGACGACCTCCGCCAGATATTCGGCGCTTTTTGCGTTGACCTCGTCGATGAACGCCTGTATCTGAGCGTCGGGAGCGATCCCGGAGTCCTCCTCATGGCCTTTGATCGGGATCAGTTTCGCGGCGGCGTTCGTAACTTCGCCCGATTTGATCGTCAGCTCGACAACGCCTATGTTGTTGCCGTACTCGCCGGTTTCGGCGATTAGAACGCCGCCCTGTCTGATGCCGGATTCGTGCGCGGTGTGGCAGTGCCCGTCGATGACCGCAGTAAGCCAGGGGCACTTCTCGGCAAGGTATGTGCTGCGGATGTTCTCATTCGTATCCTTGATGCCGAGGTGAGTGACCGCGATAAAAATACCGGCTCCCTCGGCCTGCGCGGCGGCTTTCGCGCGCTCGGCGGCGCTTATTATCGTTGCGGGGGCATCATCATCGCTTAAGTCGGGATATGTAATGCCGATAAATGCGATCTTTGTCCCGCCGAACTCCATTATGACGTAATCCTTGATCTCCGGTATCGCGTCGCGCCACACGCCGCCGATATTCGCGGCCAGCACCGGGAACTCGGCCTTGTCGACGATTTTCTTGAATCTCTCGATCCCCAGCATCTGTTCGTGGTTTCCGACCGTAAACAGCTGGTAGCCCGCCATGTTCATGACGGCAGCCACGTCCAGCCCGTCCGTCATTGTCGCGAAAGCGGTGCCCTTGAACGCGTCTCCCGCAGATACCAGTACGACGTCTCTGCCCGCGGCGCGCAGCGAATCGACGTACCCTTTCACGTACGGCTCGACGGCGACGTTCGAGTGCACGTCGTTTGTATGAACGATAGTGACGACCCCGTCATAGCCGTTATCCGCCGCTAACGCCGCCACGGATAATACAAAGCAAATAGCCAGCGCGATAGCAAGTGCCGTCCTGATTTTCCTCAACATAGTTCTCCTCCTCGTTTTATTTCATGCTGCGCGGTCAGCCGGGATGTTCCCCGTGTGTACAAGCAAAATATAACATTAAATACCAAATAAGTCAATGAATGGAAACAGATAATTTCGCTCCATGCCCCAGGCGCGAGAAAAACGGCGCGGCCTGAGTTTCTGGCTGCGCCGTTTCTTTCAAAGTTTGTTCCGTCTGTGTTATTGGCCCCGGTTTGAGTGCACGATATCGAAGTGTTTTTCAAGGCGGATCTCAAGGCTGCCGTCCTCGTCGTAGAGCCCCGGCATGTCGTCAAGCCGGGAAAATCTTTCATAGAAGGGGGCCGCCGCGGAGCCGGAGGAGAAGACGCCGCCCTCCGGGGTAAATAATACGTATTCGTAACTGCAGTACCCCCGAAATATTGAGGGGTTATAACGCAGCAGATAATACTCCCCGTTCAGCTCGCACAGTAACAGCGAGTTCCACCCGGCGTGAGCCGCGGCGGCTTCTTCGCTCCGGAGCACGGAGCCGTCGTCTTTCAACACGTTGAGGGCGTAGATCCCGTCGGCGCCGGTCTGAAGTACTTCTAAGCCTTTCCGTCACGGTCGAGGTCGGCGGAAATAGAGCCGGCGGGAACGATATGGATATAGTTGCCCTCTAAGGAGAGATAGCCGGTTTCCACGGGCTCGTCGTCCATGCCGCCGCTTTTGATGAATGCCCTCTTTTCCACCATGAGCCTGCCGTTTTGCAGGGACAGGCTGTAGTCGTACACGCCCCGGTCGGAGAGCTCGTATATCGCACCGCCTGCGTAATCGAAGACTATGATGCGCTCGTCGATCAAACCGGAGCCGAAGCTTGCGTCGGAGCAGAGCTCCGGTTTCCCGTCGCCGTTCAGGTCGCAGAAGTAGACGCTCCAGACCGGCATACCCTGATACAGCACTTCGGTCTTCTCCCCGGTGACGGCCTCCACTTTATCATGGGTCCAGCGGAAGGAGACGCCGGGAAACCCGGGCAGCGCGATCTCGCGCACATCGTCCCAGTCGACGTCCCCGCCGCGAAGATCCAGCCACAGTACAGGCGCGCTTTGCCCGGCTGCGGCTGTCGCGGCATCGTACCATTCTTTGAACGCCGCGTCAAAGTCGTATTCCATTTTCCACGCCCGCCGCCCCTTGCCCTCTGTGTCGAAAAACGTCAGAATGCTGCGGTAATCGTCGTCGCCGGGGTGGGCCGGATTGAAGGAAAACCCGCTGTAATACTGATAGTGAAGAACATAGAAGCTGCCGTCGGCGCAATCGATCCTGGCGGCAAGGGACAGTGCGCCCGGGTCGTCGGCGCCGACGGGAAAGCCCGTTCTCCTGTGCCCGTTTATCAGGGCGATCAGCTCTGCCGCAGCTTCCTCTGTCATGTCGGCGCCGCCGCATGACACAGATACGACTTTCCCGGGCTCTACGACCGCTCCCGGATCGGTAAGAAGGCACACCGCCGCGACGATGCACAAAGCCGCCGCCGCGATAACGACCCAGAACGCGGGTTTCCTGTAATTCAAAACATTTTTAATGCGACCCTTTGTATCGCCCTCACCGAAGGCCAGCGGCGTACCGGCGATGATGCGCCGGCCTGCGGAGAAGCGAAGCAGCGACCGGGAGTAATCGTAGCGAATATCCCGGTCGGTCTTTTTCATGACCGCCTCGTCACAGCTCATCTCCATATCGTTCCCGGAGATGACAAAGGCCAGCCACACGAGAGGGTTGAACCAGTGGACGCACAGGGCGGCAAAGGCCAGTATCCGCGTAATGTGGTCGCCCCTGCGGATGTGCTGCCGCTCATGCAGGACTATATAGTCGTGCTCCGCCTCCGGGAGCGAGGAAGGGAGATATATCCTCGGGCGGAGCAGTCCCATGACGAAGGGAGCGTCGATATGGTCGGCAAGACTGATATTGTCCCGCAGAGGCAATGCGCCCGCCAGCCTTTTCCGGAGCCTGAGATATTGGACGGCGCCGTATGAGAGCATTGCCGCCATACCAGATAACCAGATACAGGTCAGAAGCGAGGCCGGGGCCTCCAGCGGGTCTGCCGCAAGCTGTTCTTCACCCTGCGGCAGCGCCCTGTTGATCGCCTCACTGAGGCCGGGAACAGGCAGCGTGACCGCCGGGTATTCCGTATGAACGATATTCAGCGGGATATACCGGGCGCTTCCCGTTTCACTCACAGGTGTATCAAAGACGCTAAGAAGCGAGATGTCGGACGGAAGCGACACGGGGCAGAGCAGGCGGAACAGCACGATCGCCCAGAGAGCGTAGGAAAAAACTTTCGGCGCGCGCTTTAAAAGCAGCCGCAGCACAAGCACAACAACGATGATGATGCCGGCCGTGACCGACATATTCAAAACCGCCGGGATCGCGGAGTACCACATACAGTCACCCCCTGCTCTCGCCGATCAGTCTTTGGAGCTCGTTTATTTCTTTTTCGGACAGCTTCTTCCGCCTGGCAAAGGCGGCCAGAAACTTCGGCAGGGAACCGTCGAAGCTCTCCTCAAGAAACCGCTCGCTTTGCAGCGCGTCGAATTCGTCCCGGGAGATCAGCGAGGACACTATCCCGCCCTCGTTTTTGAAGATGCCCCGCTCGCACAACCGGCGCAGGACCGTATAGGTGGTCGATTTTTTCCAGTTCAGCTCCTTTTCACAGAGCTTCACCAGCTCGCCGGAGCCTATCGGCTCCCGGGCCCATATCAGATCGGCAAACCGTGTCTCCACGGCGCCAAGCTTTATCTCAGGCATATTAATCGCTCCTTCTTCGGTTTACATTACGTAGACCACGATGATAGTTTACACCAGGTAAACCCGGCTGTCAATAAAGAAGAGTAAAATGCAAATGTCGCGCGGTCGTTCTATCCTGCTTAAAAGACGATCCAAAGCGGGGCGCTCAGTGGATTCGTCACATAGCGCCCCGCCAATATTATGTCAACTGACGCGCTGTTCGACGTGTTTTATGACGGCTTCCGTTATCCTCATAACGACATCGTCGATATCAGCCCGGACGTCGACGCTGCCCCAGCATGACGGCGCCCCCGGATATCCCTCGGGCGAGAGTTCCCCGGCATGTCCGCCAAAGAGCCACGATGCGCCCATGTCCTCGCCCTGCGCAACGTCCGGAAGGCTCTTTGCCTTTTCCGTATCGGCAAGATGAGGATAATACGCGCTTATCGTCGCCGTCTCTACGTCACCGCCGTGGATGTCCGGGACCGCCGCCCGGCTCACGGCGATCTTCCGCGGCCTGACCGGGCAGACATACGGTTCGTCCCCGGTGAGGCCGTAATGGATAAGCCGGTCCCCGTCAGGAAGAAACAGAGCCTGTGATCAATCGCCGCACCCGCACGCTTCCGTGCGGTTTCTTATCTCGCGTATCTTTTCGAGGACGGGCAGAGTCACGGCGGCGATAAACCCGCCGGAGAACCCGTTGTTGTAGAGGTTCATACCCGCGTGCAGGAACGAGATGTTCGTCGTCAGGATCATGTGGAGCCCGCCGGCGACGAAGCCCGCAACGATGCCGAAACTGCCGCTGACGGGAGCGAGCGTCGTGCCGAAGAGCGCCGCGAGCAGGGCGGCGGTGGAGTTTACGTCGTGAACGCTGCAGCAGCTGACGGCAAAAACGCCCGCCAGTATTGGCAGCACGTTTCTCAGGTGCTTCCCCGAGGCGCCGAATCCCACGACGGTGAAGACTCCCCCTATAGTCGGTCCGTTCAGTTCCCCGCCGACCGCGAGTATGTATAAGGTCGACACGATCCCGAGAAGGGCCATATTTATGAACACGGGGCCGTGGCCGTGGCTTTCAAAAAAGTCGCCGCCGCCGCGCCCCGTCTCTTTTATAAGCGCTTTGAATCCTCTGAGCGACCAGCGGTTTATCGCGAGGCCGGTCGTCAGCATGGCCGCGAACATGGCGAACAGAAGTATCGACAGCGGAAGGTTGTTCCCCTGCGAGACAAGATATACGGAATCGACGGCCACCCCGAAGCAGCGGAGTATCGCCGTCCAGAGAGTACCGATTATTCCCGCGGTAAAACCGATATTGTACAGGTTGAATCCCTTGTGAAAGTTGATGAAGTGCAGCGCCAGCACGCGCATGAAAAAGCCCGTTACAAACCCCGCAAGTATACCCAGCAGCAGGCTGTGATAGGGCAGCAGGCCGAAGTTGAAGGACACCTCGCTCACCAGCGGGGCGAGAGCCGTGCCGAACAGGGCCGTCGGTATCAGCTCGCTGAACGGTATCTTGCAGAGCCTTGCGTAGGCGAAAACGCCCAGCATGATGGGCGCGGAGTTGTACGGGTTTTTGCCGAAAAGCGAAAACCCGGCTACGGTAAAGATAGCCGCCGCGAGCGGCCCGCTGAGCCTGATCCTGCACCTGCCTATCATGACGACCGCCTGCAGGACCATTATCGCGGCGTTCACGAGCGCCGCGCCTGTATTGGCGATCTCAAAGTAATCGGTAACGAGGTTCGCCGATGAGGTCAGAATGACGATATACCCGCGGAGGATCTCCGCCGGGGTATTGAACAGAAACGCCGCGCCGGCCAGAATTGCGGCAAAGACGTAAAAACAGATGGTGACAGCCCTGTCAGAAATTGAAGGCCCCGTATTTGAACGCTCTTGTGTCAGAATCCCTGGCATATAGCTCCTTTCTTCCGCGGGGTCATGGGTCGATATTCAGTTCTGATAATTATGTAAACTTAATTATGTAAACTATGCTGAAATAGCCGGGTTCCCGGCTGTCAGCCGTCATCTTCATACTCTCCGTATTCATCCTCGTCTTCCGGTTCATCCGGGCAATCGGAATAATACCCTTCACATATCTCTCCGAAGTATTCTTCTGACTCTTCAAACGGATCTTCAACCGGAACTTCCTCGTCTTCATCCTCCGTGACAGCTTTGAATATCATGAAATCAAGAGGGTCCGGCCGATCACCTCCGCCTGTGCTGCCGGTGAAAAAGCCGCCGTGTTCGTCCATGATGTCACCCCCGTAAGTGAAACTCCGGCATCTGCAGCCGGACAGGATCTGCCTGCGCGCCGCGAAAATCTGGTTTTGAAAAGTTTGTTGACATGAAAAGCTGCGAGGTCTATTTTAAGCCGTGAGGATCCTTGTTGCGAGGTGAGATATTTGAATCTGACAAAATACCTGAACGAGTCCATTGACCGGCTGTTCAGGCGCGCTCTCCGCTCGTCCCTGACAAACCCGCGCGAGATGGGATTTCTGATAGGGGCATTAAAGATAAAACGGAGGGCCGCGAAAAAACGCCTGCTGTCCGCCGGTGACGGCGGAGGCATACCGCCATTTATGATCGCGAGCATAACGACGCAGTGCAACCTGCGCTGCAAGGGGTGTTATGACCGAGCAAACCGGGCCTGCGCGAACCCGGATCCCAAGGGTGAGCTCGGCGCCGAACGCTGGGGAGCGATCTTCTCGGAGGCGGAGGGGCTGGGTATCTCGTTCATTCTGCTCGCGGGCGGCGAGCCTCTGAAACGCCCGGAAGTGCTGGAGCGCGCGGCAGAAACGCGCGGCGTAATATTTCCCGTCTTTACGAACGGCACGCTGCTGAGCGGGGATATCCTCGGGCTGTTCGGGCGCAGCCGCAACCTGATACCGGTCGTGAGCGTGGAGGGCGACAAACACCAGACGGACTCGCGGCGCGGGGCCGGAGTGTTCGATATGACCCGGCGGGCGATGCGCGAGATGAAACGGCGCGGCATCTTTTTCGGCTGCTCCGTCACTGTCAACAAAAGCAACATGGATACCGTTCTCGGCGATGATTACGTAGCCCTTCTGCGGAGCAGCGGCAGCCGTCTTGTCATATACGTTGAGTATGTGCCCGTTGACGGCGAAGACGGCCTCGCTCCCGGGGAGGGGGAACGCCTTGCCGCGGCGCGGCGGCTTGAGGAGCTCCGGCTGCGCTTTAAGGATATGATCCTGATCTCGTTCCCCGGCGACGAGCAGGAGCTCGGCGGTTGCCTTGCGGCGGGCCGCGGGTTTTTCCATGTAAACGCGTTCGGCGGCGCGGAACCCTGCCCGTTCTCCCCGTACTCCGATACGAGCCTCGCGGAGGGGAGCATATTGCGGGCTCTGGATTCGGACCTGTTCACGAAGATAAGGGAGAGCGGCCTCGGCTCGCAAGGCCATACGGGCGGCTGCGCCCTGTTCGAAAGGCGCGATGCCGTCATGAGCCTGCTCGCGGGCGGATGAGCCGCCCGAGTGAATAATATATACGATTGTAACAGATTTTTCTCGTAAAATTCAAGGCAATTTGGGCAATATTTAATGATGCGATAAGTATTTTATTGCAGCGTCATTTCAGCGAACCGGAAATGACGCTTTTTTTCTGCCCTACCGGGGGCGGAGGGGCACACACAAAAGACCTCCGGATGTCATACGATGGCAATGGGGGCCGCGGCAGACAGAACAGCCGACCGCGCCCCTGGTTAAGGAGGTCACCCATGATGCCAAGCGCATTATCCTGCAGCGGACAAAACAGCCGCCGTCTGCAGCTGTCAAATACGATGAGGCGGCTGTGGATAGAGCACGTGCTGTGGACCCGCTTCTTTATACTGAGCACCGCGTTCGGGCTGCCGGATCTTGAGAGCGTGACGCAGAGGCTGCTGCGAAATCCCGTGGATTTCGGCAGTGCGCTCAGGCCGTTTTTCGACGACAGGGTCGCGGGGCAGTTCGAGCGCCTTTTGACGGATCACCTGCTCATAGCGGCCGAACTGGTGAACGCCGCGAAAGAGGGAGATGCCGCGGCTGCGGACGAACAGCGCAAAAGATGGTACGATAACGCCGGCGATATAGCGAAGTTCCTGGCGGCCGTAAACCCTTGCTGGAACGAGTGCGAGTGGAGGGCGCTGCTTTTTGAGCATTTGCGTATGACGGAGAACGAGGCTGTCCTCACCCTGAACGGCCAATATGAAAAGAGCATAAGAGAATACGACGATATTCAGGCGGAGGCTCTGAAAATGGCGGATGTCATGACATGCGGTATTATCCGCAGGTTCTGCCTCTGATACGGGCTGGCGACCCCGCGGCAAAAAAATCGTTGTGGATATATTTACAGATTTGCGGTTATATGATAGCATTTCGGCATAAGTAAATCACGTGTGCTCTTACGCAGCGATGCGTCGGCGTTATGCCGAGGGAATCGGATGAAAGTTCCGGGCTATCCCAGTAACCGTAAGACGGACGAAAGGACAATGAAGCCACTGCCGCCAGGTGGGAAGGCGTCCTAGTAGGATGAAGTCGAGCCGGGAGACCTGTTTGCACACGGAAGCTCCTGGGGGGGGGCGTTGTTTCCTTGGCGCGGTGCGTCAGGGTCCGGGAATGTTGCTCCTCTCACCAGAGAGGAGTATTTTTAGTGCTCCTTTCTTCCATGATTTACTTAAATAATTATTTGAAAGGGGCGTTCCCTTATGAAACACCGGAAAACCGAAGCCATTCTCCCTGCTATGATGCTGGCCCTGTCTTTGTTTGCAGGTTGCGGGCAAACAGCGCAGCCTGAGCCCTCCGGGCTGCCCGCAACATCCTTGCCAACATCCTTGCCAACATCCACGTCAACCGCCGAGCCGACATCCGAGCCAACCGCCGGGCCCGCCGCTGCCGCCGTTACGGTCACCGATATGACCGGGCGTGAGATCACTCTTGAGGAACCGGCCACGCGGATCGTCGCGCTGACCGCCTCCGATTGCGAGATAATCTATGCAATAGGCGCGGGGGACGCTCTTGTCGGACGCGGTGAATACTGCGACTATCCCGCAGAGGTGCTGGACGTGCCCTCCGTGCAATCCGGCAATGAAACAAATATCGAGCAGATAATCGCGCTTGAGCCCCGGCTGCTGCTGATGAGCACTATGGCTCAGACTGAAGAACAGGTCGCCGCTCTGGAGGCGGCCGGCGTCAAGGTCGTCGTTTCTGATGCGCATGATATTGCCGGAGTATACACCGCTATTGAGCTTATCGGCAAGCTGATGGGCAAGGAAGCTGAAGCCGCAGCCGTGATCGACAGAATGAAGACCACCTTTGATGAGATCGCTGCCGGGGCTGCCGGTGACGGCTCAAAGACCGTATATTTTGAGGTTTCTCCGCTGGAGTACGGTTTGTGGACCGCAGGTACCGGCACGTTCATGAATGAGATATGTGAGATGCTTGGTCTGAAAAACGCTTTTGCCGATGTGACGGGTTGGGGCGAGATCTCCGAGGAACAGGTACTTCAGCGCAACCCGGATTACATTGTGACCGTCAGCATGTATTGGGGCGATGGCCCCTCGCCCGTGGAAGAGATCATGTCCCGGGATGGTTGGGACAGTATTACAGCCGTTCGGAACGGTGACATACTCAATCTTCGGAATAACGAACTCTCACGCCCCGGGCCCCGACTTGCGGACGGCGCGCAGCTTATGTTTGATTTCGTATATTGAGCTATGACATCGGCGCGGCTGCGGGAGGGTGCGTATGAAACACAATTTGATGATACAGGGTACTATGTCCGGCGCCGGAAAGAGTCTTCCCGTGACAGGGCAGAGCATGAAAACCGCATTTAATCTGACTACAAGCTCCGATGATATGGATAGATTTCGGTCCCGCAATGATCTGCTGGATCTGCTCGACGGC
>Ga0123333_10000502_pt1 | contig 43849 bp, 37 predicted proteins | sample BioC12SIPDNA_3_FD_89957 | JGI IMG/M metagenome (GOLD analysis project Ga0123333, IMG submission 89957) | Anaerobic biogas reactor microbial communites from Washington, USA - Biogas_R2_B C12 SIP DNA | ecosystem: Engineered > Bioreactor > Anaerobic > Unclassified | place: Washington, USA...
GCGTCGAGGATATTGAGGCCGCCCTCAATGGTGCGCGTGATGTCCCACGAGGCGCCCAAGGTCTCAGCCACGGTCGTCCCCGTGCCGTCGCGCCAGACGAGCCGGGCTTGTGTGGCTTCGGTCTCGTCTGCGTCCCACAGGCCATTGGTGTTGGCGTCAAGGTAGGCCGAGACCGAGAGTCGCACGGTGCGCGTGAGCCACACCGTCGTGGAGGTCTCCGGGCTATCGGGCCACGCCTCCCAGTTCCCGACGTTGTCACGGGCCCGCGCGCGGAAGTGCCAGAGCCCGCCTGACGGCATCGTTAGCGCTGCGGAGGTGCTGCCGACGGTGGCCGGCCAACCTGCGGCCAGCTCCCAGGGCCCGCCGGCGGTGGTAGCACGTTCCACCTCGGCGTACCAGTAGCCAGAGATGTCATCGCCGGCATCCCACGTGACTGTAACAGTCCTGCCAAAGGAGAGGGCGGGCAGCGAGTGCATGGCGGAACGGGGCAGTTCAGGGTCTGCCTGTATCAACAGAACCGGAGGGCCGCCGATGATGTAGCTGCCATCGGAGGCCGTGTTGGCGGTGGCGGGCTCGAGGGTGAGTGTGTAGCCGCCCGCATCGGCGGTCAAGGCAGTTGTCGCACCCCGATGGTCAACCAGAGCGGCGGATGGAACGACGGCGGCTTGGGTGACCGTGAGGGGCGTGCCTGTGGTGTTCCATAGGACGTCGATCCGTCCGCGCGGCGTGCCCCAAAAGGTCACGCGGCGAGCCCCATCGCCGGTGAAGGGCCCCGACACCTGATTCTCGCCGTGCAGGTGCTGTGCCGCGACCTGAAAGGCCACATAGGACGGGCGGTAGGTCAGGTTGTCGCGGATCAAGCCGAAGTTGGCCGGGAATGCCCCATCGAGCATGCCATCGTCGTGGGTGCGGAAGAAGATGAACTTGTCTATGCCCGCAGCACGTGCCTCGGCGAAGCCCTCGATCACATAGGCTGCGGCTTCCTCAGCGGTTGCGCGGTTGACGCGCGCAGACTGCGGAGGGTCGGGCAGGGTGGGCCATTCGTCCCAGAGCGGCACCCCGGTTTCGGTGAGCCAGATCGGGTGGGGGCCGACACGCGCCTCCATATTGGCGCGGATCTTGTCGGTCTCGGGTCCGAAGGTGTAGATGTTGCTATAGAGGTGCAGAGACAACACGTCGAAGTAGTGGTTGTTGTCGGGCGCGCCTTCCAGAGTGGTAAGGACGTCGAAGACGGAGATGTAGTAATTGGGGTTGTACCAGTAGGCAAGCCCGGCGAAGAGAACCGTCGCGTCGGCGTCGGCCGCCTTGACGGCCTGGTACCCGACCCGGAGCAACTGCGCATAGTCCTCGACTGTGCCGGTCCAGAACGTGCCGCCGAGGTCAGGCTCGTTCCAGATCTCCCAGACGTGGACCCTGTCTCTAAAGTGCAGCACTGTCTGGTAGACGAAGTTGCCCCAGAGATTGCCGGGGTCATCCCACGGCAGGTCCAGACCCTCTGGCGGGCAGGGGCGCCACCAGTAGGGCTCATTCTCGTTCAGAGGTGACACGAACGGTCGAGCCGCCAACTCAGGCGGGAGCTGCGGGGAGTCCATTGCGGCGACGTGACAGCCCGGTGCGGCCCACTTGGGCGTTGAACCGAGAATGCCGATCACGTCGAGGCCCGCGGCCACGTCGCGGTCAACAACGGTGTCGTGCGCATCGAAGAAGAACGGCTGTTGCCGCTCCTCCTCACCTTCGATCACGTTCCAGCGGAAGTCAAAGCGATCCCAACGTGAGCCAGCAGCGAAGGCCCGCGGTGCGAGCATCTGGTCCCCAACGTCGTAGAAGGCGTAGCACGAACCTAAGTGGCCGCCGGTGTCCGTGACGTCGGGTAAGGGTACAGCGTCGACTGTGGGAGTCGAGCGGCTTGCTAGAGGAGCAGCGAGCAATACGGCTGCCAGGGTCGTGGCGACGAGGATGAAGCGCCAGCGGCGCCGGGGGATTGCGTGCAACGTTACTGGGCGTATATCGTCCATAGTGTTGTACCTCGCTTTCCGAGGGCCATTCTACCACGGTTACGTACTCGCGCCTCCCTCTGCCCCTTTTCTTACCGAGCGACCCCTTCGTCCGTCCGCTTGCCTGTAGACACTGTCCATCTACAATGGGGACACGTTAACGTCCTAACCTGAGGAGCTACCATGCACCTGCTCGTCGTTGATCCGAATGTGCCGTTTGCGACTCTCTTGGCAGAGGAGCTAGGAAGGTTGGGGCACGAGGTAACGCTCTGCGCCGATGGCGGGGCAGCCCTCCAATCAGCTCAGAGCGCTCCACCTGACGTGGCCTTCCTTGACATGGCGCTGGCTGGCCCCGATGCCCGTACGCTGGCTCACCAGTTGCGTGCGCTGGATCCCGGTATGCGGCTGGTGCTGATCCCGCTGATGGGCGATGGCCCGCAGCTTGACGACATGGATCTGCCCATCCAGGGGATACTGCCGAAGCCCTTCTTTCTGCCTGACCTGCCAGATCACATCGAGGCTGCGCTGCGCGCACCGCTGCCCGCCGGCGTGTCCCGCGACCATCCAAGGGACGGCGCGCCCGCGATCGCGGGGCCCGAGGCTGGCGAGGTGGCGGGGCTCGAGGTCGCGGCGCACGGAGTGCCGGATTGGGTGGAGTCGCTGTTCGGAAGGACCGAGTCAACAGTCGAACTGGCTCCCGATGAAGAGAGTCTGCCCTATGAGGATGTGGGGCACGGCACAGGTGCAGGCACAGATGAGGATGCGCAGGAGACCGGCAGGGAGCCGGCAGCCAGGGCATCTGCCCAGACTGTGGACCAGCCTGATGAGGATGGGGCGCTGCCCACCGGCGAACCCAAGCAGAGGCTGTCGCGGCGTGCCTTTCGCACGAATCAGGCCCGGGTTGAGGCCCTGATGCGCGACCTTGCGGCGGATGTGGAGGCGGACGGCGTGCTGCTCACCAGCGATCTGGGCCTGTTAGCGGCGGTGGGTTTGCTCGAGCCCGCCGAGGCAGAAGCCGTTTCGCGGGCTGTGCTACACGGTTGGGAGACATCGGCAGAGGTGGCGCGCATCCTGGGGCGCGAGCAGGTGCGGTTTGAGCAGAGCATCACGGGCGGTGATTACATGCTCTACGCTCTGAGCGTCCATGACGCGATCCTCGCCGTGACGGTCCGCGGTTCGGCGACTCTGGGCCTGTTGCGGCACCGCGCGCGGGTGGCCGCAGAACGGATCGCCGAGCTGTGCGCCGGATAGGCGTGGTTGGCACTGGGTCCGGGAAGGCGGACCGTAAGTCGTGACCCGGGCAGGCGACACCGATGACCTGGGCGACCGGGTGCCAGTAGGCGGGCGACGCCGCGGGCCTCGTCCTGTGCTCCTGGGATGTGCGCTCGCTTTGCTGCTTGTAGGAACGTACCTGATGGCCCGGCAGGTGTATGTGTGGGATGCGGCGCTCTACGCCGGCGCGGGACTTGTGGTGGTTGCGGTGGCGCTTCTGCGGCGCGACACGTCACGGCATGGGCTAGCCCTGGTGCGGACACTGATCCCGCAAAGCACAGGAGGGTGGGTGCGTGCCGGTGCCATCGCTACATCCCTGGCGGTGGCGTTTGGGGCGCGTACAGCGCACTCCGCGACACGTGACTACACGAGCCTGTTCGTGATGTGGGTGGCGGCTGGCGTAGCGTTCGCCGGCACGCTGGTGGCTGCCTGGATACGGGTCAAGGGTGATGGCCGGCCGTGGCTGTCGCGGATCGACCTGTGGGCACTGGTGGCGCTGGTGATCGCGGCAGGCTTGGCGCGTTGCCTTGCGCTGGGCAGAGTTCCAGCCAACCTCGGCGGAGACGAGGGGACCCAACTGCGGGATGGGCTGCTGATGACGGCGCGCGGCCTGGCAAATCCCTTCGCGACCGGCTGGTATTCGGTCCCGACCATGTCGTTTGTGGCCTATGGGTTGGCCATGCGCATATTCGGGGCCACCATCGCAGGGGGAAGGGCCCTGTCAGCGATCGTGGGAACCGCCACGGTCTTGACGACCTTTCTCCTGGGCCGGGCGGTAGGCGGACGGCGCACAGGGTGGGTGGCAGCAGTGGTTGTGGCTTTCTCGGCGTACCACATTCACTACAGCCGCCTGGCGTCTAACCAGATCATCGATCCATTCATCGGCACGACCGCTCTGTGGCTGGTGTGGGAAGCGCTGCATCCGCAGCAACCGCGCGGCCGTGTGGGCGCCTGGGCGCAGGCGGGGCTGCCGGCGTGGGGGCTGGCCGGCCTCGTGGCCGGCTGCGGGTGGTATGCGTACTTCGGAGCGCGGTGGGTGTCGGTGCTCATCGCGCTCGTGGTGGCGTGGCGGGCGCTCCTCGACCGGACACTTCTACGGCTTCACTGGCGTGGCTTGCTGCTGTTCGGCGCAGGTTGGCTGGTGGCGGCGTTGCCGCTCCTGGGCTGGTACTCCGTGTATCCGTCGGCCCTGAGCGAGCGTTACAACGCCGTGAGCATCTTCGCTTCGGGCTGGCTGGAGCGCGAGATCGTCATCACCGGTAAATCGGCGCTCGAGTTGCTGGTACAGCAGGTGTGGCGATCGTTCACGGCCTTCCACATTCGGCCCGATCCAACCTTCTGGTACCGACCGAACCAGCCTTTGGTCGACTTCGTCACTGGCGCGCTGCTGCTGGTGGGCATTGTTGAGGCCGTGGCACGAATTCGGTGGCCTTCACGCGGGCTGTCGCTGCTCTGGTTCGGGACAACGGTCACTATGGCGTGGGTGCTGACGGAGAACCCTCCAAGCAGCCAGCGCGGGCTACTGCTCGTGCCCGCGGTTGCGTTGCTGGTGGCGTGGGGACTCCACAGCGTCGTGGCGCTTTTCGGGGCCAGACGGAAGATCCGTATGTGGGCGATGGGCGCGGCGCTGGCGGCGATCGCGGTGCTGAACCTCGTCTTCTACTTCGGCATCTACACACCCACGCGTGTCTATGGAAACCCAAGCGCGGAGATCGCGACGGTCTTTGCCCAGTATGTGCTCGAGAATCCGGAACCGATCTGCGATCGCGAGGCCCTCGGGGAGGCCCGTGACCCCACGGTTGTGGTGCCCGCGGAGGCAGCATGCCCGGGACGAGTCTACTTCCTTGGTCCACCGTACCTGTACTGGGATTTTGGGGCGCTGGCCTTTACCCTGCGGGCGATCCCCGGACAGGATGTGCTGCCAGAAGAGCCGCTGCCCGAGGTGACTGGTCCAGCTCGCTTTGCCGTTGTGCCCGAGCGCGTTTTGGAGCTCGATGGCATACGCGAGCGTTACCCGGGTGGGCGCGAAACCGCTCTGAGGGCGCCGGGCGGGCAGCTGCTGATGATCGTGTACGATTGGGGCGGGTGAGCCGTGGCTGGCAATCACGCTAGATTGGGTGATAGGCCGGCGGGGTGAGGTAAGCTTGACATGCGGGGGTGTCGCGCTATAATGGTCACGCACTCTCGGGAAGTGGAGAGGTGACGCCTAGCCGGTGGCTTGGGCTCCGGGAGCAAAAAAGGGGTGAGTTGCGTGACGTTTGTTGTGGCCGACGACAATGAGTCCTTCGAGTCTCTGATGCGGCGGTTCAAGAAGAAGGTGCAGCGGGATCGCATTCTGTCGGAGATCCGCAAGCGACGCTATTTCGAGCAGCCCAGCATCGTCCGTAAGCGGAAACGCGCGGCCAAGCTACGCAAGAGCCGTCGCACGACGCTGAAAGACCGGCGCCGGCAGTACTAGTAGTCTGTGACGGGTCAAGGAGATAGAAGTGAGCCTGAGAGACCGGCTTCGCGCAGACCTGAAGGACGCAATGCGGGCGCAGGATGCGCACCGCAAGGCGGCCATACGAATGGTCCTGACCAACATCCAACTGGTCGAGTCCGAATCGCCGCACACCCTGGAGGACAGCGAGATCGTGGAACTGATCCGCAAAGAGGTGAAGCGACGCGAAGAAGCGATCGAGATGATGCGGACCGCAGGTCGCGAGGATCTGGTTGCCGAGGAAGTCGTGGAGCTCGACATTCTGCAGGCGTATCTTCCCGCTCTGATGACCGAGGATGAGATCCGAGAGGTTGCCCAGTCCGTGATCGAGGAGGCGGGTGCCAGCTCGATGGCGGATATGGGCAGGGTGATGGGGGCGTTGATGCCCCGCGTCAGGGGGAGGGCCGATGGCAGAACGGTCAACGAGATCGTGCGAGCCCTGCTCTCCGCTTGATCCCCTGATCTCTGAGGTGCACAAGTCGAAGAGGGGCTCCTGTGTGGGGCCCCTCTTGTGCTATCAATCTAGTGGCTGAACGCTATGAGCTGGTCTGACGAGTCCAAGTCGACGCGCGGGTGGGGCCTGCGTCAGGCCCTGTTCTGGTTGTGGCTGGCGGGCGTGACGACGGTTGTCCTGATTTTCTCCGTTCCCCAGGATGTCGACCTCAGCGTAGGAGATGTGGCGCCACAGAACCTCCGTGCCCCTCGCGATGTCAGTTTCGTGAGCGAGATCCTGAGCCGCCAGGCACAGGAGGATGCCGCTCGACGTGTCAGCCCGCTGTTCACGGCGCCGGACCCGATGATTGCGCGGCAGCAGTACAACCGGGCGCGAGAGGTGCTGGCATTCTTGCGGGCCGTCCGTGCCGACCCCTACGGCAGCGAGCCCCAGCGCACAGCTATGATCCGGGCCGTGCCTGAGCTCGGCGATCTTCCGGAGGGCACCGTGCACTCGATTCTGGCGCTGCCCGATTCGAGCTGGAGCCGGGTGCAGCTGGAGTTCCTCGACCTGCTCGACCAGATCATGCGACAAGAGCAGATCCGTGATACCGATCTGATCGCGATCCGCCGGAGCATCGCAACGATGATCCCTCTCGACCTAGCGCAGGATGAGGCCGAGGTGGTCGAGGATCTCGTCTCGAAGTTCGTCCAGCCGAACGTCTTCCTTGACGAGGCGGCAACCGCTGCTGCTGAGGAAGCTGCGCGGGAGGCCGTATCGCCAGCCGTACGGGTGTTCCGGAACGGCGAGGTGATCGTGAGAGAAGGGGCCCGGGTGTCGGAGCTCGACATTGAGGCCCTGAGGCACGTTGGGTTGGCCTCGACGACCGAGGACAAGCGCAACACAGGTGCGGCGGCGCTCTTCTCGGCGATTGGTGCCCTGGCCCTAGGCATGTACCTCTGGAAGCTGGCTCCTGCAGCGTTGGATGGGGCACGGAGCGAACTGCTGGTGGCGCTGGTGCTGACGGTGTTCCTCGGGCTGGCGTGGCTGCTGTTGCGCTCGGGCGACCTGGTCCCGTATCTCTTCCCCAGCGCTGCTGCCGCGATGCTGATCGCCACCACGGTTGGGCCAGTGCCAGCTCTTGGCGCAACGCTGCTGCTAAGCGCGATCAGCGGGTGGATCGGTTCGCGGTCGCTCGGTATCGCTGCGATGGTGTTGTTGGGGGCGGTCTATGCTGTGCTGACGCTGCCGCGCTACGAACAGACCGGGCCGCTGTTCCGGTCGGGCCTGCTCGGCGGTGTCGTTCAGGCATTGACGGTCTTTGCCTTCTCCATCGAGGATCTGGCGGAGTCGCCGGCGACGTTGCTGGTGAAGCTGGGGATCTGCGTGCTGGGCGGTGTCGTATCGGGCGGTTTGACGGTGGGCGGGCTGTTTATCCTGACGCCGCTGTTCGACCTTACAACGACCTTCAGGCTTACAGAGCTGAGCAGGCCTAACCATCCCCTGCTCCAACGGCTGCTCCGTGAAGCGCCGGCTACGTTCAACCACGTGATGATGGTGGCAAGCTTGGCCGAGCAGGGGGCGGAGCGGATTGGGGCGAACGCGCTGCTAACACGTGTGGGAGCCTACTATCATGACATTGGCAAGCTGGCACGCCCCTACTTCTTTGTGGAGAACCAGCAAGGACTGAGCAATCCACACGACAGACTCGATCCCTATACAAGCCTGGAGGTGTTGGCCGGTCATGTCCGCGATGGGATCAAGCTGGCCAAGGAGTACAGACTGCCGGCGCGGGTTCGGGCGTTCATTCCCGAGCACCACGGCACGATGCGGGTGAGCTTTCTCTATCAGAAGGCCGTGGAGGCCGCGGGCGGTGAGGCTGATCTCGTAGACGAGACACAATTCCGCTATCCCGGGCCCCGACCTCAGAGCCGTGAGACGCTTCTCGTCATGTTGGCCGATGGATCGGAGGCTGCTACGCGGGCGCGTCGCCCAAGCAACCCTGAAGAGCTGCGGGCCGTGATCGACGCGATCTTTGAGCAACGGATGCGCGATGGGCAGATGGCCGACTGCCCGATTACAATGCAAGATCTCGACACTGTGAAGCGTACCTATGTCAGCCTACTTCGTGGAGCGTTTCACCCGCGTGTCCCATATCCGGAGCCGCGTGAAGCCAGGGAGACGCCAGCCCCAGGCGTAACGCTGGCTCCCGGTGCCGCTATGCCGCTCGAGCCGATGGGCGCCACCGTGACCGGCGCTGCGGCCCATCCTGTGGTCGGAGAGCTCGATTCTGTCACCCTGACCGCGGCGGATGTTGCGACGCCCAGTGATCAGGTCACTGACGATGCGGCAGTGACAGATGTGCTGGACCGGGACGACGGCGTGAGCGGCGATGGAGCCGGAGAAGGCGCATATGATGGGGGCCACTTCAGACCGGACCGGGACCTGACCGCCACCGAGCAGGCGATTGCTGCGGCTTTGGAGGGCCGCGAGACCGAAGGATGAGCCCGTCACATACGATTGACGTACAGATAGAGGAGCAGGTTGGCGCCGTTGACCGTGAACGTATCGAGCAGGCGGCGCGCCTGACTCTGATGCGACACGCGCTAGGTGAACCGTGCGAGGTCGTGGTTGTCGTGTCGGATGACACGGCGCTGGAGGATCTGAACCGCCGGTTCCGAGGCGTTCCTGAACCAACGGATGTGCTGGCCTTCGCGAACGATACGCGCGGGCCGTTTTCCGCAGGCCCAGCCGGTTTCCCCCGGTATCTGGGTGACGTCGTCATCTCCGTCGAACGCGCGCGTGTGCAGGCAGAAGGCGCCGGCGGGTCGCTGGAAGACGAGCTGCAGTTGTTGACCGTGCACGGCGTGCTCCACCTTCTGGGGTACGATCACGCAGACGAGCAGGAAAAGGAGCGGATGTGGGCTATTCAGAGCGACATTCTCCGGCTGTTGGGCGTCGATATCCCGCTGCCCGAATGAGCACAGGCAGGCGGGTCGGGCTCGTGGCGGCCTTCGGCTACGCAGGGGAGGGGCTACGTGATGCATTCCGCTCACAGCGGAACTTCCGCATACACCTCGCGTTCGCGATGGCCGTGACGGCTCTCTGCATCTGGCTGCGTTTGCCGCCCGTGCACACGGGGCTGCTGGCGCTGACGATCGGGGCGGTGCTGGTCACCGAGGTCCTCAACAGTGCACTGGAGGCCTTGGTCGATCTGGTGAGCCCTGACTATCATCCGCTCGCCAAGCGCGTCAAGGACCTGATGGCTGCCTCGGTGCTATTGGCCGCGCTGTCGTCTGTCGTTGTCGGTCTCGTGATCCTCGGGCCGCCCCTGCTGGCGCTGGTGGGCCTGAGGTAGGCGCATCGCTTCCGTCTTGGCTAGCTCAGGGGCTGAGGTCGACCGCGACCGAGTCGTTGCCCGCGGCTGTGAGCCAGCGGGCGCCGGATAGCGGGTCGTACAGCCCCAGCACAAGTCTGTAGCCAGTGTCTGACGCTCGGGTGGGACCAAACCGGTGCCACTGCACCACCAGATCGCCGGGTTGTAGCGTGTAGGGATCCACCCAGAGACCATCGTCAGACGCGACCGGCTCCCCGCCGGCTGCAGCCTGTTCCCCGGCTACATAGAGATGTGCGAAGACCTTCAGGCGCGGGCCACTGTAGACCCCGGGCGGTGGTGGGTTGGGAATCAGCTCCTCCGCCGGCAGCGGTAGAGGGCCAACGACCCGCCACCACGTGATCACCCACACCGGCTCGTCGTTCCCCGTGGGTGGCTCAATAGCCACAGCCTCCAGTGCTAGTGCCCCAGCGAACGGCTGTTCGGCCAGAGACATCCCGCCTGCATCGGTCTTCGCGGCCTGGTCCGGCGTCAGGACGGGTGCCACAGCATACCCCTGCATCCCCCGGGGCGCCTCGATCTGCGGAGAAATCGCCAGGATATCCTGCAGGGCGGGCTGGCGTGTGCCCTCATCCTGCAGAAAGATCTGGGTTGCTTCGCCGCCGGTGAAGACAATCGCCCTTTCGGGGTTGGCCCAACGGAGGCCTGCGTCCTCGCGCGCGAGGTCGGTCTGAAGCGCTACCTTGTCCCACGGGCCGAAGAGCATCGACCCAACGGTGCAGCCGGCCAGCGAAGGGCGGGCATCAAGGAAGGCTGCCAATGCGCGGTAATCGGCGCGGTAGAGGAAGCGCACCATGGAATGCGCCGGCCACTGGCGGAAGTACCCGTCCAGGTCGCGGGACGCGACGATGGCCAGCACGGCGATCGGCAGCGCTGTCCTTGCGGCAAGCAGGGCGAGAGTGCGGGCACGCGCGCCGCGGAGCGCCGGCGATGGGGCGGGCGGTGGGTCTGCGTGCGTCATCTGGCGCTCCAGCCGAGTCCAGGCTTCATCCACACCGGTGGCGAGAATCAGGTAGACGGCGGGAAGCGCGAGAATGGTGTGGCCGTAGCTGGACGGCGGCAAACTGATGAAAGCAGGGGCAATCCCGACGGCAAGCCACAGCAGCAGCACCCGCACGGATGGGCGGCGCCAGCGGATGAGCAGTCCTGCCAGGGAGGTATAGAAGGCCAGAGCGCCGAGCTGCCCGAACACCGGCCGTTCGCTGACGTTGTAGAGCCACTCGGGGTCGCCCCGGGCGTGGGCCATACCCAGGGTGGTCCACGTTGTCTGAACCAGTGGCCGGATGTCGCCAGACCTGAGCGCACGGAGGGGGACTGCCAGCTCGCCCACACGAGCGTCGGCCCCGGGAAGCTGGGAGGCCGCCCAGAACACGGGCGTGGCGGCCAGCAGCCCCAGCGCGATCCCCAGCAGGTAGCCGCGCCAGCGACGACGCAGCGGTGCGACGAGCGGGAGGACAGCCAGGAGCAGCGCGGGGAGCAAGCGCCCAGCGTAGTAGGTGAGGAGCGCTCCCGCGATACCCACGGCCACGCCGGCCACGGCTGCGGGCGAAGTACGAGCATCGCGCGCCTGGCGCCAGGCCCAGTAGATAGCCGTGAGCATCCACGGTAGCGCGCCGATGTGGCGGATGGCCACACGGCTGTACATAAGGCCCCAGAACGACACAGCGACGAGCGCTCCGGCGAGCAGGCCCACGCGGCGCCCCAGGAGGCGCCGTCCGACCGCCCAGGTGAGCAGTGTTGCCAGCGTGCCGGCAGAGGCCGAGACCCAACGCGCAGAAGCCTGGTTGATGCCCGCCAGGGCTAGCACCGGGGCCCGCAGGGCGTGGTAGAGCGGCTCGTGGCCAGAGGCGCCCGGGAAGTAGAGAACCGGGCCCTCGTCGACGATGCGCTGGGAGAAGGTATAGAGCTCGATGAGATCATCGTCGCGCCATCCGGGCGGGACATCGAGGAGAGCCACCCACCTCAGCGCCCATGCCACGAGGACGAGAGCAATGACGGCCCAGCGTTCGGTCGTGGCGCGCCGGGTCATGGTGACGTGTTCTCCAGGGGCAGCAGCACGCGCGTGATGGGACCCGCGGCACCAAACCCGGCACTGTTGACAGGCAGGCGAGTGAGGTCATCCCGGGCATAGAGACCGAGGGCAACGGCAGCAGCGCTGGCGCCGGTTGACGGTGCGAAACGATGGATCTGCACGAAACGGTCGCCAGGGCGCCACTGCCAGGAGGGTGCATCGAGGCGGTCGTCCTGCCGGAGCAGCTCTCCGCCGGCATCGAGAAGGTGTGCAAAGATGACCCACTCGCGGTCTGTCGGGGATGTGACCTCCCATGCTGTGAGGGCGGTTGTGCTGCCATCGGGCTCAGGGATGAGGCGGTACCCGACGAGCGCCGCGGTAGAGCCGAAGGCGACCGGGGCTGTCGTGGTCTGTGATGCTTGACTCGGAGTAGGGTCATGGGCGCCCAGGGCAACCGTTGTGGTCAACGTGGCGGCGAGCCTGCGCCACGTGCTCGGCGCGTCCCAGCGGTAGCCGACGATCTGGGGCGATAGGTCGGTCGGGCGGAAATCGAGCACACGATCGACCACCAGATCGGACGCGAGAAGATCCCATAGGAGACTGGAGGGGCGGCTCTGCGGCTCGACATAGAGCCGGGCGGGGCCCAGTGGTACGAATAGCGCCGCGTTTCCGTCGGCCCAGCGCAGAGAGAGATCATCGCGGCGGAGTGCGACTTCCATGGCGTAGGGATCGTGAAACTCGCCCGGGTATAGCGTGGTTATGACCACCGCGCTCCCGTGGCTGATGCGCGGCTCGGCATCGAGGTGTTGCCCGAGAGCGGCCACGTGGTGGTGGTATGCAACGCGGACATCGCGGTGTTGCCCCCAGGTGACGAAGTATGCGTGGGCAGTCAGACAGCCGGTGAGTGCGAAGGCGGCGGTACCCGCCCAGGTCAGGTATCGCAGTACTTGCGGGCGCCGTGCGACCTTGTGAAGCCATCCCCAGGCGCACACGAAGCCACGCGACGCGATGAGAAAGGCCGCCGGCATGGCCGCGACTGCGTGGAGCAGGTTGTAGGCTACGGGCGCGATAAGCGCTGGGGCGATCCCGCCGGCGAGCCAGATGAGGACGAATAGGTGCCGCCGATTGCTCAAATGGGCGACGCATATGATCAGGCCGGCGACGAACCCGAGCGCAAGCAATGGCTCCAGACCGGGGCGACCGGCGACATTGTAAAGCCAGAAGGGGTCGCCACGCCAGAGCAGCAGGGGTAGGCTCGCCCTCACGTTCTCCAGCAGAGGACGCCAGTTGCCAGCGCCGAGCTCGCCGATCGCCGACCCGAGTTGGGTAACGCGCTGCTCGAGCTCGGGGTGGGCGCGCAGATGGAGGAAGAGCGGTGCGCCCACCGCGGCGGCAACAGCGAGGAGCAGCACGACGCCAGGCCACGTGCGTCGAAAGCGGGGGCGATCGGTGATGGCCAGTGCGGCGGCGAAAACGACATAGAGCAAGGGCATGCCGCGGCTTGCCATATAGGTGTAGAGGCTGGCACCCAACAGCAGTCCTGCCAGGATATAGCTGGGCCAGGTCCGTCGCCGGCGGGCCATCGCGTGGTCGAATGCCAGCGCCGAGCCGGCCAAGAGCGCCGGGAGCGCCGGAGCGCGCAGGCCGACACGCGCAAGCATCAGAGACCAGAAGCTGACCGCGTAACAGGCCGCAACGGTGAGGGCGGCGATGCGCCCCCACCAACGCCGGGCCAGCGCGGTCGTCAGCACGAGTTGGGCCATGCCCCAGATGACGGTCGTGATGCGCAACGCGAACACGCTCTGGCCGAGGAGTGCTGTGACGCCGGCGACGCTGTAGTTGTAGAGGGGTTCGTGGCCATAGCCGACCGGGAAGTAGATGCGATGGACGCCACGCAGAATGGCGGCGCTGTCGTGCCCGTTACTGGCCTCGTCATGGGTGAGCCCGGGTGGAACTTCGGTTAGGCGCGATGTGCGCAGCGCAAATGCGACGAGCAGCAGCAAGGTCAGGGCAATCCACCAGCGTAGAGTGGCAGGTCGAGAGTCCACGCGGGCAATAGTACCGCAAATCGGCTGGAACGCGAATCTGTAGTTTTGTGCACGGCCGATTCTGGGTATACTAGATAGCGATGAGTGTGGCCGTCTCCCCTCTTGCGGGTGGCGTGGGGGAGACGTTGTGAAGGAGGGGTACATGGACGTTGCACGGGACATCGCGTTAGTCTTTCTGAGCTTGGAGGCATTGGTCATAGCGCTGATTCCTCTCGCGCTTCTGTCGGGACTTGCGTATGGGGTATACCGCTTACAGCGGATCGCAAGGGTGTACTTGCGCAAAGCACAGGTCTACGCGCAGCAGGCACACGATGCCGTGGAACGGGCATCACAGGCGGCCGCACGACCATTTACGCAAGTGCATGCGGCATCGGCCCGGGCGACGACGATTGCCAGAAAACTGGTGAGGAGGTAGAAGGGGATGAATCAGCACCAACGCGCACTACTGATTGGCGGCGTTCTGGGGGCAGCACTTGGAGCACTGGCCGGATGGTTGTATTACAAGGCCAATGTCGCGGTCGACGATGAGGGTGGCGAACAGCTAGCGGCACCGTCTCCGGGCGCGGCGCTGAAACTAGGGCTGGGGCTGTTGGGAGTCCTGCGTCTGATCACCGACTGAGCAGCACCACGCGGCTGACGGCGAGCGCCCCACGGCAGTGAGGCGGCTGCAGGCATCGAGAACGTCGCGCCATACCAGGTGAGGGCAGGGGATATGCTGCCCTCATATTGTTGTCGGCTTGAGTAGTTCGTCAGCCAAGGCGCCTGAGCCACGGGTTGATGCGCCGGGCCTCGGCCAAGGTGACAGGGTAGCCGTGGCCGGGATAGATGCGCGTGGCCTGCGGAAGGGTCATGATGCGGCGCAGACTGGCTGTGAGCGCCCTGGCGTTACCGCCAGGGAGGTCGGTGCGGCCTACGTTGTCGGCAAAGAGCGTGTCGCCGGTGAGCAGGGCCTGGTCACTCGGGACGTAGAGGCAGACGCTTCCGGGCGTGTGCCCGGGTGTATGCAGGATCTCGATCCGCAGATCATTGCCGAGCAGCAGTGTGTCGCCATCGTTCAGGTCGAGGGTGGGGTAGGGCGAGGGAACGTAGGGCATTCCGAAGAGGTCCGCCCCGCCGCCCGAGAGTAACAAGGGACGGTCGGCAGGGTGAATGCCGAGAAGGGCGCCCGGCAGCTCGAGCCGCCCGTTTGCGGCGATGTGGTCGAAGTGGCCGTGGGTATTGAGTATGTAGCGAACCCCCGTGCCATGTTCGTGAATCTTGTCCATCAGCTGTGAGATATCCTGAACACCAGGGTCGACAAGCGCAGCCTCAGCCCTGCGAGCAGGATCACTCGCCGGGGCGACGATAAGGTAGCAGTTCGACTCCAGTAACCCGATGGGCAGATGAACGATCATGTTGGCGTATGCCGCTCCCTTATCTATAGTAACCAGTGAGGCATTCTACCACGGTCGGGGGCACCGACCAGAAAGCCGGGGTGCGAATGAACGGCCGAATTGAGGGACTCTTGGCGGACGCTGAGGCGATGGGCCTGGATGCCCTGGCTCTTGTGCCGGGGCCCAACTTACGCTACACGACGGGCCTGCGATTCTTCCTGAGCGAGCGTCCGGTGGTGGCGCTGCTCCCTGTCGATGGGCCCGCGGCGCTGGTGCTGCCGGAGCTGGAGGCAGGAAAGGCAAGAGCCGCGGGATTCGATGCGTTTGCTTATACCGATGAAGAGGGCTATGCCCTCGCCTTCCACGAAGCGTGTGCCTCGCTGGAGCTTGCTGACGCGCGGGTGGGGGTGGAGGCGCTGAAGATGCGGGTTCTGGAGCAGAGGATCCTGGAGCGCTTTGCTCCCAATGTCGAGTTGGTGCCCGTCGATGAGCTTTACGCCGAGATGCGCATGGTCAAGACGGCTGACGAGCTGAACGCTATGCAACGAGCCGTGCGAGTGGCCGAGGAGGCGTTTCTGGCCTGGGTGCCGATGCTGAGGGAGGGGATCACGGAGCGCAGGGCGGCAGCACTGCTGGTCGGCGCGCTTCTATCTGGCGGTGCTGACGGGTTGGCGTTCGATCCCATCGTGGCGTCGGGTCCTCAGGGGGCACTGCCGCACGCTGCGGCAGGTGAACGCCCCTTCCAGGAGGGCGACTGGGTGGTCGTTGACTGGGGCGCGATGGTGGACGGGTACGTGTCTGACCTGACCCGATCGTTGGTTGTGGGGCACACTGGAGACACCCTTCAGCGGGTGCACGAACTCGTGGTTCGGGCGAACGAGGCGGGGCGGGGAGCCGTCGGCCCCGGCGTGGAGGCGCAAGAGGTCGACGCGGCCACGCGCGAGGTGGTTCGGGCCGGAGGTTACGGTGCTCACTTCTTTCACCGGACGGGCCATGGACTGGGGCTGGAGGAGCACGAACCGCCCTATATCGTGGCAGGCAACACGTTGCGCCTGAAGCCAGGCATGACGTTCACAGTGGAGCCCGGGGTCTATCTTGAGGGGACGGGTGGCGTGCGGATCGAGGACGACGTTGTGGTGACGCAGAGCGGTTCGACGACGCTTTCCAGCCTTTCTCGCGCGCCGTTCGTGATTCCGGCCTAGGAATCGTGGGCCGCGGCCCTGGGTTGACACTGCTCAACCGCGTCCGAGCAGCGTTGTTTGGGCGGTGCTTTGTGGTAGAATCCCCGGGTCGATTGGAGGAGATGGGACGAATGGATGACACTGCGGTATACCTGACACCCGAGGGCAAGGTGAAGCTCGAGAAGGAGCTGCACCAGCTTGTGAACGTGCAGCGTGTCGATCTGGCGAAGCGCCTGCACTTTGCGATCAAGCAGGGCGATCTCTCGGAGAACGCCGACTACCAGGCCGCGAAGGAAGAGCAGGCTTTCATGGAGGGGCGGATCCTCGAGTTACGGCAGATTCTGCGCAACGCGGTGCTGATCGAGCAGACCGGCGGCGATGACGGTCGCGTGCGACTGGGCAGCCACGTCACGGTACTCGAAGCAGGATACGAGGATCGCGAAACCTATCACCTGGTAGGGGCAACGGAGGCTGATCCCGCCAAAGGCAGGATCTCCAACGAATCGCCCCTGGGAAGAGCGCTGCTGGGTCGCGTGGTTGGGGACAGAGTATCGGTGCGCGCACCGGCGGGGACGATCAGCTTCGAGATCGTGGACGTGTCGTGATGGTGCAAGCCCCCTATTCGTAGGTCTATAGGCTAGTGCGAAGCGGGCGGGACCTGTCGCGTGGTCCCGCCCGCTCTCTTGTCGAAAAGGTCAAGTCACGTGCCGTCAACACTCGCTGTGGCCACAGGCGTAGCAGCGGCGGCATCCCTCGGTGTTCACCAGGGCCGCCTGACCGCACTCGGGGCAGAGGTCGCCCACCTGAAAGAGGGCGAGGCTGGGCTGCGAGAGCTCAGGGTGCTCGGCCATATGGCGACCACTACGTGCCTCCTGGTCGTCGTCGGCCTCCTTGAGGTAGTCCTCCAGAACTGTGGCAACCCCGTCGGGCAGGCTGAGGACGCGGTTGTGTCCAAACCCCAGCGAGCGGCGCCCGCCAATGCCGCTTAGCTGGTCGACAATCTCCCCCAGTCGCTCGCGTGGCTCCAACGGTGAGGGCAGACGCAGTGCCAGCGAGATGAGCCGCCCGATGGCCTCTGCAACAGCCGCCGTGTCGGATCCGGCTTTCCCAACGTTGAGGAAGACCTCGAAGGGCTGGCCCGCGCCATTAGTGTTGACGGTGACGTAAGCTGTGCCCAGTGGTGTCTGGGCCTGGTACGTTGTGCCGGCGAGCGATCTGGGGCGTGGGCGGATGTGCGGGTCGGGACAGGGCTGCACGCTCATCTCCTGCGGGGCTGACTTCTGCTCGCGTGTCGCCTCGGTCTCAAGGACCTCCTTGTCGCGCGACCCGGCCACGTAGACTGTGAGCCCCTTGCACCCCAGCTTCCACGCCAGTAGAAACGCGTCCGCGACGTCGTTGGGTGCGGCTGTCGTGTCGAGGTTGATGGTCTTGCTGATGCTGGCGTCTACGTAGAGCTGCAGGGCAGCCTGCATGCGGATATGGTCCTCAGCGGGAACGTCGGAGGCAACCACAAAGACGTCGCGGATGCGCTCGGGTAGGGCCGTGATGCTCTGGCAGCTGCCGCTGTTGAGCACCTCAGCCAGCACAGCCTCGCGCGTGGGCTCATCCAGTGCGGCGCCGTCGAGCGCGCGCTGAAACAGCGGACTGACGTAGCGCAGCTCGATCTTCTCATCGGCCTCGTGAACGTAGCGGGTGTATGCCAGAGCGAAGACCGGTTCGCAGCCGTACCCTTCAGCGCCTGCTACGGTAGCGATGGTTCCTGTTGGGGCAATTGTGAGTTGCGTCGCGTTGCGGATCCCGTAGCGGCGCAAGCCATCCAGCACTGAGTCCCAGTTGATGGCGGGGCGTCCCCAGTCCAGGGGGCTCGCATCGTTAAGCCACTCGGGCCAGGGACGCGGACGCCACGAGACGGCTGCCGGATCATAGATGCTCCCCGTGATCGCCGGGAAGGGGCCACGCGATGCGGCCAGCTCGATGCTCGCCTGCATGGCGTGGTAACGGATGTACTCCATCAACTGAGCCGCCAACACCTGCGCTGCATCGCTGCCATAGCGGACTCCGGCGTGGTAGAGCAGATCGGCTAGTCCCATGATACCCAGGCCAATGCGCCGGGCACGGATGGCCGCCTCCTTGAGCTGCGGGACCGCGGGGACATAGGCATTCGCAGTCACGACGTCGTCGAGGAACCGCGTGGCGGCGCGCGTTGTGTGGGCGATCCCGTCCCAGTCGATGATCGGCGAGCCGTCGTCGGCCGTCGTGAGGTGGGCCGACAGGTTGATCGAACCCAGGCAGCAGTTCTCATAGGGCATCAGGAACTGCTCTCCGCAGGGGTTGGTGCTCTCGTAGTGGCCGAGACTGGGAATCGGATGATCGGCTTGCGCGGCGTCCAGGAAGAGCATGCCTGGCTCACCATTGCTCCAGGCCTGCTGGGTGATCTGAGCGAAGAGCTCGCGGGCGCGGACGCGCTTGTAAGGGACGAGTGGGATGCCCGCTGCGCGGGCGTCCTCGATCGTACCGTCAAACTCTCGATAGCCAGGGTCCCCGACATCGGCGAAGACGAGCTCCCAGTCCTCGTCGCGGTCGACGGCTTCCATAAAGGCGTCAACGATGCCGACCGAGGTGTTGAAGTTCGTGATAGCGCTCTCGGAGGTCTTGCAGGCTATGAACTCCTCGATGTCAGGGTGGTCTACCCGCAAGACGGCCATATTGGCGCCACGGCGGCTGCCGCCCTGGGCAATCTCGCCAAAGGCCTGATCGTAGACACGCAGAAATCCGACCGGTCCGGTAGCCTTGCCCATGCTCGAGACGACGAGGCTGCCCTTCGGCCGCAGGCGCGAGAAGGAGAAGCCGTTGCCGCCGCCGGTCTGCTGGATCAATGCCGCGTCTCGCAGCGACTGGAAGATGCCCCCAGGCTCACGGCCCATGTCGTCCTTGATGGGAAGGACAAAACAAGCCGCGAGCTGGCCAAGAGGTGTCCCGGCGCCGGTGAACGTGGGCGAGTTCGGCACAAAGCGCATGGTGGTGAGTAGCTCATAGAACAGTGATTCGGCTTCAGCGATATCGCCATCCCAGGTGTCCTCTGCGGTGGCGACGTGGTGCGCAATGCGCCGGAACATGCCAGCGACGGTCTCGATGGGTTCTCCGTTCTGATCCTTGCGCAGATAGCGCCGCCGTAGTACGGTGAGCGCGTTCTCAGAGAACTGTGTTTGCAGATCGTTGTCCGTCGCCGCCGACTCGTCGTCAATCGACATAGTTACCCTCCTCACGATATGGTGTTGTCTTGACTGTGGCACCCAACGCGAAGGGCCCGCCCTAGGACATTGGCCGGGCCCCAGTACTCCAGGAGCGGGGGTTTAGTGGCGCTGGGTGCGAAGACGGTCGATCTCCGCACGAATCGACTCGAGGTCCTTGAGACCCATGTAGACAATCGCGTAGCGGATGTAGGCTACTTCGTCGAGTTGACGCAGTTCCTCGATGACAATGTCACCGATCATCTGGCTCGACACCTCGGTGCGGCCTGTCTGGCGGATTGCGTACTCAACGCGCTCCACGACCCTGTCGAGGGCTGCTGCCGAGATGGGGCGGCGCGCACACGCGATGCGCAGGCCTGACATTAGCTTGTCGGGTTCGAACTCCTCGCGCCGGCCGTCTCGCTTGATCACCAACGGGTTCGTCAGCACTGCCCGCTCGACTGTGCTGAACCGCTGGTCGCACTGCGTACACTCTCGCCGTCGCCGCACGTTTCCCTGGGCATCGTGGCGTGTATCGATGACCTTGGTGTCGTTGGAGCCACAATAAGGGCACTTCATGTCACCTCCCTCGCTCGAGCTACAGCCGCCGAGAACTCCGACACTGAACCCCGCGTGTAGCCCCATCGCAGATGGTCTCCGGCTGTGGTGCCGGTTCATGACAGGCGCAGTCCCGCCGCGCCAAACTCAGTGGTATTGCGTCGCCATTATACACTGGGTCGCCGGTACCGCAAGCACGTTGATAGTCTGCAGTATTTCTTGCGCTCCAGTGGGCACAGCTTGCGAGATCGAAAGGTGAGTTAAATACAGCGATCGATATTGACAAAATGCCTATCGGGCCTATAATGCATGTTGGTCATCAGCTTCTTATAACGTGGGAGGACAAGCTATGGCAGCAAAGGAAGAGACGGCGACCAAGAAGCGGCAACCGCGAGTCATCGTATTCTCGACGCCGACGTGTCCGCACTGTCGAACGGCCAAGCGCTATCTGCAGCAGAGGGGGGTGCGATTCACCGATGTCGACGTTTCGCGCGATGAACGCGCGGCGCGTGATATGGCGCGCATCAGTGGACAGCAGGGCGTACCTGTAATCACAGTCGGTGGTCGTCCGATTGTCGGTTTCGATCGCGCAAAGATCGACCGGCTCCTGGGGCTCAACTAGGGCCGGGCAATTCCTGTCTTTTCTATACCACGGAGCTGCCTAGTGCAGCTCCGTGGTCTTTCTGGGCAACGGATGGGGACGTAGGTCACTCGCGATGCCGAAGATCCGGCGGCCCGTTCCCCGCATCGGCACGGCGTAGACGCGGGATTGTGCCAAGCAGCGTGAGGTCGCTCGCCTCGACATCGGCGCAACTCCTGATCCGCGGATCGATGAAGTTCGCAAGCAGAACCAGTCCCAGGCCAAGGCCGGCTGCGATGAGTACGCGGAGCGCGGGACCCAGGAGGCGGGCGCGCAATGACGGGGGCAGTTCGACGACGGCTGGAGCGTCAGCCAAACGGGCGACCTGACCTATGCCATCCATCTGAGGGTAGTAGGATGGTCCGCTTTCCAGCAGTGTCGATCCGATGGTTTCGGCGATGATGGCCGTCTCGGCGGGGTTGGGCCAGGTGACGTATACCATCATGACCGATTGGGCGTTGTCGGTGGCAGTCGCAGCCTGAATGGCGGCGGGTGGTACACTCAGCCCCGCGTCACTCAGGCGGTCGGCGACGGTGCGCGCGAAGCGCTCCGTTACCGCAAGGTCGGCGAGTGCGTTCGCGATGTACTCAGAGCTGAGCCAGGCGTAGTAGCGATCGTAGTCTGACGACAGCGCCGACGCAGGCTGTCCGCCGGCAACGAAACGCATCGTGACCTGGTAGTACGTAGCCGGAGCCTGGTACGTGGCCCCGGTGTAAGCGAGCACGACGGCGACCGGTATGACAGCCAGCCACCACCAGCGGCGGATTGCGGTCAGGATCTGTTCTAGTTCGATCATCGGAACTCCCGTCGAGACCGGATAGCTGGGACCATTCTACAACGCCTGAGGCGGGTGGCAATTGCTGCGCAGAGGAGGGCTGATATGCCAAGGAGAGACGGAGGGGGACACGGTGCGCGGAGGCGAGGCAACTATGGGACTCTGTTCGACCACTTTGGGTTGGTCGCGCCGCTCTATGACCGGGTCATCCGTGCGCCGGAGGTCGATCGGCTGAGCCAACTGGCACGGTTGCAGCCTGACGACACGGTGCTGGACGTGGGCGGGGGCACGGGCCGGGTAGCCGAACGAATCCTCGATCAGGTCCGGGCGGTGTTGGTGCTGGACGTCTCGGAGGGTATGTTGCGGCAAGCTGTCGCGAAGGGTGGGCTGACCCCGTGCATCGCCGTCGTCGAGGCGATGCCGTTTGGCGATGGCGCCTTCAGCCGTATTCTGGCTGTTGATAGCTTCCACCACTTCGGCGATCAGGCGGTGGCGGCGCGCGAGTTGACGCGTGTGCTGGCGCCAGGCGGGACACTCGTCATCGAGGAGCCGGACATCCGCCGCTTGTCTGTGAAGCTGGTGGCGCTGGGCGAACGTGTCGCCTTGATGCGCAGTCGGTTTCGTTTGCCACACGAGCTCGTGCCGATGTTCTCGTCGGGGACGACGTCCGTCACCGTGCACGAGTCGGCTCCGAACTACTGGATCGTGGTCCACAAGCGTCTCTGAGGCGACGGTCACGCGGCTGGCTGTGCGGACGCCCATATCCGGGGACGTCGCGTCAACGGCGTGGCTGGAAGTCACCCGGCGTTGACACCCTTAGCCGAGTCTGCCCGGACGACCGTCGTACCCCTGTGCCCGATCAGCGTGGAGCCGTCCGGCCTCACTCGGACTGCGCTTGAGTTTCGGCGAGGGCTTGGTACTGCTCCCAGGTGATGAACTCACCGCCTGTGATCTCCTTGTCCACAATCCGGTAGGCAGCATCGAAGCGGACGCTCGCATAGATCAGACTGAAGCAGCTGCCGTCCATGATCTCCTTGTTCACGGTCAATTCGCCGGTGTCGTAGTCGCGCATAAGGTCGTGGCGCTTGTCGACCCGTACACGAACAGGGCTGCCGCAGCGCGCACATCTCACATAGAAGTAGATGCCGTCCGGGTCGCGGATCTCACCCTTGCTCGAGCCAAAGAGCCCCTCCCACAGTTTCCTCAGGAATCCCATACCCCCTCCTTGGATTCGGATACTTGGTGATCCAGCAATTCAGAGCGTGGACACGGTTGGTCAACCTGTCCAGGTGGTATCTCCGTAGAGGGTTTCCATCGCTCTGGCGATGTGACATACCTCAGCGGCGATCTGCGCTTGCACGGCCCGCTTCACCGGGGGCAGGCCAAGGACGCCACGCGCGGCCCACCCATCGGCGCCCACGCCCAGCCGTAGACGCGTGACATCCGGCGACAGCGCATTGAGCTCGAAGAAGCCCCAGATCGCGCTCAGCGGCCCGCGCAGGCGGAAGTCAAAGCGCGTCGCTCGCACCTCAGTCAGCTCGAACTTGAGGACAACCGGCACACCGTGAAACCGCTCTTCGGTCTGAAAGCGGGCGCCAGACTGCCCAAATCTGCCCTGGGTAAATCTGAAGCCAGCGTGCGTCTCGAACTGGTAGCGCTCGGGGTAGTCGGCCAGCGAGAGAAACCACGCTCTTGCCTGGGTCACGGTCACGCCGATGTCCGACTCGGCTACTAGCATTGGTTTGCGGTCAGTCATGTCCATCGTCCTCGTCCTCTCCGATCGCAAGGACGTAACCGATTCCGGCGCGGGTCTTGATGTAGTGCGGGTTACGTGGATCGCTCTCGATCTTGCGGCGCACACGATGGACCGCTTGCCACAGAAGCTCGATCTGGTGCGTCTGGTAGTCCCAGACCTTGTCGAGAAGCAGCTCGGGCGGCACAACCTTGCCCGCGCGGGTGATGAGCTCGGCCAGCAGCCGAAACTCGATGCGCGACAGGTGGACTTCCTTACCGGCAAGCTCGACTCGCTGATGCGCAAGGTCGACCGTGAGATCTCCGACCGTGTGGACGGCAACCGGCGCGCCCTCGGCGGGCGTGTCTCCGCGCCGCAAGCGTGCGCGAATGCGTGCTAGCAGCTCTTGGGCGCTGAACGGCTTAGGAATGTAGTCATCCGCACCCGCATCGAGCCCCCTCACGATGTCGTTGGTCCTGCCAAGCGCTGTCAGCATGATGATCGGCACCTGTGAGAAGCGCCGAATCTCGGCGCAGGCCACGTAGCCGTCCTTGCCGGGTAGCATGATGTCGAGGAGTATGAGGTCCGGAAGCTGGCTGGCAGCTAGCTCTATTGCGCTCTGCCCGTTGTCGGTGGTCACGACCTCGTATCCACTCGCCTCCAGGTTGACTCGAATCAGCCGGAGGTAGCGTGGCTCGTCGTCTACGACAAGGATGCGTCCGTTTCCGTAACTCACTTCAGGGTACCCTCGCGCTCATAGGCTACGAACCTGCGCTGGCCGAACGTTTGGCCTGCGACCGCCGCCTAGCGCCCCTCTTCGCGGGCCGGCTGTCACCGGGATCGGTATGGGGCAATGCCTCCTCCAGATGGGCCGGTAGCGTAAAGTATACGGCGGTGCCCGAGTCAGGCGAGCTTTCGGCCCACATCCTCCCACCGTGCGTTTCGATGATGCCACGGCATACGGCGAGGCCAAGCCCGACGCCTGTGGTGTTGTGCTGACGCGCGATCTCACCCCGATAGAAGCGGTCGAATATCAGGGGAAGCTCGTCATGGGGTATCCCGATTCCGTGGTCCCTCACGCCAAACAGCTGATCCTGTCCCTGACGCCGGCCAAAGATCACAATTTCGCCTCCCTGTGGAGAGTATCTCACGGCGTTGTCCACCAGGTTCGCGAGGACCTCCTCGATGCGGCGAGCATCGGCGTCAACGGTCGGCTGTGGGGGGTCGAAGTCCTCGACCAGACGATGGTGGGGAAGACCTTTCTGCATGGCTGCAAGCAACCTGTGGGCCAACTCACCGACATCGGTTGGCTGGCGGTCCAACTGCAATGTGCCGGCCTCGATGCGGCCGAGTTCCAACACGCGTTCGACGATCTGGGTCAGTAGATCGGTCTCGTGGTTGATGTCATCAAGCAACTCGAGCTGCGTCTGCCGGTCGAACTGGATGTCGTCGCGCATCAAGGTCGTACACGAGACCTTGATGATCCCCAGCGGGGTCCTCAGATCATGCGAGAAGTTGGCGACAAGCTCCGAGCGGATCCGATCTGTCTCTCGCAACAGGTCGACCTCGGCTGCGCTCATGGCGAGGTGAAGGTTGTGGGCGGCGATGGCAAGTTGCTGGGCGAGCACCCCAAGAAAGTGCACGTCTATGGTTGTCAGGAGCCGGGCTTGGGTTCCCGTCTCGGCGAGAGCGCCCAAGACGCCGACAACCAGGTGGCGAGCGCGGATGGGCAGCGCCACAACAGCACAGTCTTCCTCTGCTGCGCCAACAGGGGCGAGTTCGAGCGGTTCGGCGCGGACTCCGCACAGTGGCTCACCTTGCGAGAAGACGGCGGCGCTAGCACGCTCGCGAACTCCAATGACGTCCTCGGTCAGTACGCCCTTCAGTCGCTCGAACGTGGCGAGTTCAGGCCGCGGGGCGGCTTCGGACGGCCACGACTGATAAATCCTGACCCAGAGTGCACGAGCGCCTGTCAACTGCAGTGCCTGATCAAGGATCGTGCCGATCACGCCATCCAGCCCGGCAGGAGACCCGACCTGGGCCGCGACGGCATTGAGCGCCTGAAGTTCGGCATTGCGGCGGCGCAAGAGCGCCTCAGTGAGTTTTCGTGTAGTGACATCCCGCACAATGGCCACGATACCCGATGGTGTCGTCCCGAGGCCGGGGAGCAGGGCCGCGCTCATCTCGATTGGGACGTGCGCGCCGTCGCGTCTCAACAGGTCGGCCTCGATTCCTTGGACAATGCCGGCGTCTTGAAGCCGCATCGTGGCGCTCTCGGCCTGTGGGCGCGACGTTGGTGCCAGAAACTGCCTGAAGTCGACGCCTAGCACGTCCTGCGCATGGTCCAGCCCAGCAAGGTCTGCTGCACGGGCGTTGGACATGCGGATCACGCCGTTGAGATCGGCCACGACAATGGCATCTGGTGAGACCTCGACCAGTGTGCGATAGCGACTCTCGCTTTCCCGGAGGGCGTTCTCGACGCGCCCCCGTTCCTCTATGACTTCGCGCGCTTCGCGGTATAGAATCGCGTTCTCGATGGCAATGGCCGCCGGCACAGCCAGCCAATCCAGCAGCTCCAGGTCCTCGGTGCTGAAGCGTCCCGCCTCAGTGTCGGAGACCTGGATGACGCCAATGGGGCATTGCTTGGCCACCAGCGGCACGAGCAACAACGATTGGGCGTGCGCCTGGTCCAGCCAAGCGACGTCGCCGGGCGGTATGGACGGGTCTTGAGCCACGTCGGGAATGGTCAGGCCGGTTCCGCTCCGCAGCGCCCGGTCGAATAGCGAGTCGGGATCCAGGGGGCGCCGCGCGGGTGCCCGGAAAGCCGGAGGCATCGGACGGTGCCAGCCGATCGCCTCGCTCAGCTCTTTGTCGATGAGCCACACTGACCAGAGACTGGCCTGAATCGTTGCGCGAAGCTGCGCGAGGATTGCCGCGATCACCTCGTCTAGGTCGAGGGACGCCGTGAACGTGCCACTGGCTGCATTCAGCCAGTTGAGTTGGGAGTTGCGATGGCGTAGCTCGCGCTCGATTCGTCGCCGCTCAACGACTTCTGCCTCCAGCGCGGCGTTGGCGTCGGCTAACTCGCGCGTGCGCTCGCGCACTCGCGTCTCAAGCTCCTCAAATGCGCGCGCCACGCGCGCCTCCGCAGCCCTGCGCTGGGTGATATCCCGACCGATCACAAGCACCGTATCGCCGTTTTGGCCTTCCACTAGCACTGTTCGGAGGTCGAGGTCTACCTCACTCCCGTCCAGGCGCCGTACGCGCGTCTCGACGGGTTCGAGCAACTCGCCCGACAACACCCGCCTCAGACGTGCTATGTGCTGAGGCTGCAACTCAGGGAGCGGTAGAGAGATGGGATCGCGCCCGATCAGGTCATCGGGGCTCTCGGCGCCCAGGATCTCGGCGGCTGCCGGATTGGCGAGCACGATCCTGCGATTGGTGAGCGCGAGCACCAGCTCCGGAAGCTGCATGACCAGTGGCTCCCAGGCCGGCTGCGGGTCTGATGCTACCGTTGAGCGAACTGGATAGGGAGACCGGAGCAGACCTGCGCGTACTGCCTCCACGTAACCGGCAGCGATCCCGCCAAGGAGTCTGTAGAGCCTTGGTCGCAGGGCGTCGGCTTCCTCGGGGCTTAGGCCGTGGGTGAGCTGAACGCCCAACACTTCGATGGTCCGATCCACGGTGTCTGGCGCCGGCAAGTGTAGCGCGGCGAGTTCTGCGCCGATGGCGCGAGCTACGGTAGGCGCCGGTGAGGGCCCGCCAAGTAGCTCGCGCGCCCGATCCACGAGTGAGCGGAGCCGGCGCAGGGTCTCGTCCGCACCCAGTGGGGCGTCGCAGTCACCAGTGATGGCTCCGAACCAGGCAGTGGCGATTTCGAGATCCCGGGTGGAGCTCGCATCTATGGGCGCGCGCGGGTCGGTTGGACTGTCAGGTGTCATCGGGCGGCTCTAAAGCAGCCGACGGCGGGTCGTCAGGCGTGGTCGGGCCAGGTTGGTCTCGGCCAGTAGCCCGCCAGGGCGGATGGCATCCTGCAGCCATAGTACCGACAGAGTCGTTGGCGTGTCACGTCGCATGCAGTCCATTCTACCTATGCAGCTGGATCTGCCAAGTGGCGGCAGCGCTTCTCGCGCGCGGCGCGCAATCTTCGTGATCTTGTTTCGGTGGGCGAGCCAGCTATAATCATTGTATGTTTCGGTCCCTTGCCTGCGGGCCGACCAAGGCCATGGGCAGCCGGCTGCGCTCGCTCGGGGAATCTAGCAAAGCGAGGGTATCATGATTGGTGGAACTTCTGACTGGTGGTTCTGGCTTGTTCTGATTGTGGCTATGGTCGCGTTCCTTGCGCTCCCGCAGTGGATGGCGCGGCGGCGTCAGAAGCAGCGCGAGCAAGAGCTCAAGGTAGGCGACAGCGTCCTGACCATAGGAGGCTTGATCGGGGAGATCACCTACCTGGACTTTCAGAGCAACATAGCGCGCATCAAGCTGGCGGAAGGAGTGGAGATCCGCATTCTTCCAGGGGCAATCAGCGGCAAGCGCGCGGTGGATGACGTGGTCGTGACTGACCGACAGGACGAGGACTGACCCGCCACAGATAGGGGTGAGGGCGGCCGGGCGTGGATCGCGCGGTGAGAAGGACAGGTGTCGATGCATCTATCGGTAGCTGTTAGCAAGATCAACAAGTGGGCTGTTCGTGATAGCGGCGACACGCTCGAGATGATCGAGCGTCCCCACGGAGGGCTTTCGCTGGTTCTGGTTGACGGGCAGAGTTCGGGACGCGGTGCGAAGAGCGTGAGCACGTACGTGGTTCGCAAGGTCATCTCGGACCTGGCCGAGGGCGTGCGCGATGGGGCCGCTGCGCGTGCAGCCAACGACGCCCTATATGCCCAACGACAGGGTAAGGTCTCGGCGACCCTGGTCATCTTGTCGGTTGAGCTGGATAGCCGAAGCCTGATCGTGACGCGTTGCGGCAACTCGCCTGTGTTCATCCGGCCTCCTGCGGGTGACATCTTCGAGCTGGAGAGCGATGCGGCGGCGTTGGGCTTCTATCGCAACACGAGGCCTGCAGTGGATCACATCGTGTTGGAGCCGGGCATCCTGGCGATCGCATGCACAGACGGGCTGGTGCATGCGGGTGGGCGAGGTCAACTGGTACTCGACGTAGACGATGTGGTGGAGTCGATCTGGCAGGCGAACCCGTCGGCAGAGGCAGTCGCGTCGGGGATGCTGGACTATGCGATGTCGCTGGATGACGGACGCCCGTCTGACGACATGAGCGTCGTCGCCCTCCATGTTCAGTCTGGCCCTCCGGAGGGGGCACGGGCGATGACAGTTGAGATGCCGATCCCAGACTAGTGGCTGTAGAGACGCGAGGGTCCTATGGATGCGGCGCGAGAGGCGGAGGCGCCCGTCGACGCTGACAAGGATGGCGGGCAGATGCTGGTCGGCGTCGTCGGTCCTTGCTCCGCCGGGAAGACCACGCTGGCACGAGGCCTGCGGGCGGCCGGCTACCGTGTACGGGAGATCAGGCAGGAGCATTCCGGTGTGCCGGATATGTGGCGCCGCATGACCAATCCTGATCTGTTGGTCTATCTCGACGTCTCACAGGAAGAGGCGGCCCGCCGGGAACGACTTGACAAACCGTCGTCGTGGTGGGGTGTCGAACGCGAAGAACGGCTGGCGCACGCGCGAGCTTACTGCGACTGCTACGTCGACACATCGACCTTGACCCCGCACGAAGTGCTCGAGCGCGTGTTGCGGTGCCTGAGGGATGGTCGGCTGCGATGGCGTGGCGAGCAACCCTGTGACGGGGGCATCTGTTAGTCTGTGGAGGCTGGGTAGTGACGATCCCCGCAGTGGCATTCGTGGGCCGGTCGGGCAGCGGCAAGACGACCCTGATTGAGGCCTTGGTTCCCGTTCTGATGGCAAGAGGTCTGCGCGTGGCCGTTGTGAAGCACGCCCCCGGTCACGGGGTGGAGACCGATGTGCGCGGTACAGACACGTATCGTTTCTGGGAGGCGGGCGCGGCGCATGTGACCCTGGTAACGCGCGACCGCATCGCGCATGTGCATCGCCATAATGATGGACCGCCTCCGCTCGACGCCGCGCTGGATGGGGTCAACGGCGTCGACGTGGTGATTCTGGAGGGATTCAAGGGGAGTCGCACGCCGAAGATCGAGGTCATTCGAGCGGCACGCGATTCCAAGCCCATCGAGGGGTTGGAGGGGCGCATTGCGTGCGTCTCTGACGTGCCCAAGCTGGGTTTGGCCTGCCCACGGTTCGAGTTCGACGATCTGGAGGGCGTGGCCGGTTTCATCGTGGAGCGGGTGCTTGCCCCACAGTCGGCGGATGCGCCACAGTCGGCGGATGCGCCACAGTCGGCGGATGCGCCACGGTCGGCGGATGCGCCACGGTCGGCGGATGCGCCACGGTCGGCGGATGCGCCACAGTCGGCGGATGCGCCACAGTCGGCGGATGCGCCACAGTCGGCGGGTGCGCCCAAGCCAACCGCTGAGTGGACGGATGCAGGGACTGATCATGGGTAGGTGGAAGGAGATCCCGCATACTGCGGACCTGGCGCTGCACGTCTGGGGCAGCGACCTGCTGGATCTGTTCGCGACAGCGGCACGCGCTATGATGAGCTTCGTGGCGGTGCCGGCTCAACAGGGGGGCGAGTTACGGGCGCGCGTACAGCTCGAGGCCTTGGATACCGAGACGCTGCTGGTGGACTGGTTGGGCGAGTTACTGTTTCTGCTCGAGCGCGAGCGTGTGGTGTTCGTGACCTATGATTTCGACCGGGTGACGCCGAATGCGCTAAGCGCGGACCTGACTGGCCGTCCGGTAGGCACGTACCTTGCGAACATCAAGGCCGTGACTTATCACAATCTGGCGGTTGTGCAGACCGAGGAGGGATACGAGACCGAGGTCGTCTTTGATGTGTAGTGTGGAATCGGGCCGTTGACTCGCGGGGTACAGCACTGGAGCCCGTGAGACGCGGGCCGCCGGGCTCCCTTCCGGGGAGTGGAGGAGGGTACTATGGTCAAGCGCGAGGAGTTTCAGCGTGTTGACGCGTATGTGTGGGAGCTTCCGCGGAACTTCGACTCCCGGATGCTGGTGCCGGCGCGCATCTACGGAAGCGAGGCGCTATTTCGGGCCGCCTTCGATGATCGGTCGATCGAGCAACTTGTGAACGTGGCTATGCTGCCGGGCATCGTGAAGTATGCGATGGCGATGCCTGATATGCACCAGGGCTATGGGTTTCCCATCGGCGGCGTTGCGGCGTTTGACGCGGATACGGGCATCGTCTCTCCAGGTGGCGTCGGTTATGACATCAACTGCGGCGTGCGGATGTTGGCGTCGCAGATTGAGGAAGAGGAGATCCGGCCACACCTGAACGATCTGGCGACGATCCTATACCGCAACTGTCCCAGTGGCGTCGGTGAGGGCGGGGCTGTGCGCCTCTCGTATGGAGAGCTCGACCGTGTGCTCGAGGAAGGGGCGCGGTGGGCCAAGGCGCAGGGATACGCGACGGAAGATGACCTGGAGCGGACCGAGAGCGGCGGTCGTATGCCCCGGGCCAATCCATCGGCGGTTCCCGACCGCGCGAAACAGCGGGGCCTCCCTCAGCTTGGCTCGCTGGGGTCGGGCAACCACTTTCTGGAGATCGACATCGTCGATGCGATCTACGAGGCCGAGGCTGCAGCGGCGTTTGGACTGCGCGAGGGGCAGGTGGTGGTGCAGATCCACTGCGGGTCACGTGGGCTCGGGCACGAGGTTTGCTCGCAGTACCTGCGGATGCTTCAGGATGCGCCGCGACGGTACGGGTTCGAGATCCCTGACCGTGAGCTGGTGTCCGCTCCGTATGACTCCGTCGAGGGTCGAGACTACGTGGCGGCGATGGCGGCAGCCGCAAACTATGCCTTTGCCAATCGTCAGGTACTGGCACACTTCGTACGTCTCTCGTTCGAGGAAGTGCTGGCCGGCAAGGTTTCGAACTGGCATCTACAGCAGGTCTATGACATCACTCACAACATGGCGAAGGTTGAGGACCACGTTGTCGACGGCAAGCGTCGCACGCTGATCGTGCACCGGAAGGGGGCCACCCGGTCGTTCCCCGCAGGGCATCCGGAGTTGACCGAGGTCTATCGAAGCACTGGACAGCCGGTTTTGGTTCCCGGGTCGATGGGTACGGCCTCCTACGTCCTGGTGGGGACCGAATCCAGCATGGCGCTCACGTTTGGTAGCAGTTGTCACGGCGCCGGTCGGACGATGAGCCGCCACGCGGCGACACGGCGCGCGCGTGGCGAACAGGTGCGCAGCGAACTGCACGAGCAGGGTATCACAGTGCGAGCCCAGAGCATGCGCGGTCTGGCCGAGGAGGCGCCGTTCGCCTACAAGGATGTCAGCGAGGTGGTGGACTCGGTTGCGGGTGTGGGGATCGCCCGCAAGGTCGCCCGGGTTCATCCCGTCGCGGTCATCAAGGGGTAGACATGGAGCAAGGCGCCACGTTACTGCAGTGGTGTGGCGCCTCGCTCCGATGGCGCAGTCAGCCCCTGAGGTCGTCTTTGATCGCCTCACCCAGGCGCCGGATGCCCTCGACAATCATATCGGGCTTGGCGTTGGAGAAATTGAGGCGCATCGCATTGGTCCCGCCATCCTCGTACGGGTAGAAGTTGACCCCTGGGACATAGGCCACCTTGTGCTCCAGCGCGGTGGGGAGCAGGGCAAGGCTGTCCAGTGACTCGGGGGTGCGTGCCCACAGGAATAGCCCGCCTTGAGGATGGGTCCAGCTACATCCGTCGGGCCAGAACTCCTCGAGGGCATCGAGCATAGTTCTCATACGTTCGGCATAGATGGTGCGCAGGGACCTGACGTGCACCTTGAGGATGCCGCGCTGCGCGATGTCATTGGCAATCATCTGGTCGAAGGTGCTGGTATGTAGGTCGGCGCCTTGCTTGGCCATGACGAGGCGCTGGCGTATCTCCTGTGGCGCGACGATCCATCCGATCCGCAGACCCGGTGTAAGCGTCTTGGAGAAGGTCCCGAGGTAGATGGTGCGCTCAGGTGCAAGTGCAGCGATGGGGATGAGGTCCTCGCCCTCGTAGCGCAGCGCTCCGTAGGGATCATCCTCGACGATGAGCAGGTCGTACTTGCGAGCCAACTCGGCGAGATGGCGACGCCGATCCTCGCGGAGGGTGGTGCCGGCCGGGTTGTGGAAATTCGGCAGGACATAGATGAACCGGACAGGTGTCTCCTTGACGACGTCCTCGAGCATCTCGACCCGCATGCCATCGTCGTCGAGCGGGAGTGTCACGAATCTGGCCTGGTAGGCGCGCCAGGCCTGAATGGCGCCCAAGTACGTGGGGCACCCGGTCAGTACGTGTGCACCGGGATCGATGAAGACCTTGCCGATCAGGTCGAGGGCCTGCTGCGACCCGGTTGTGATCAGAATGTTATCGGGTCCGTGGTGAATGCCGTACTTGGCCATCGACTCGGCCAGGAACTCCCGTAGGGGCGGATGCCCCTCAGTGGTGCTGTACTGCAGGGCCTGCTTGGGCTCCTGGCGAAGCAAGTAGGTACAGGCTTCTTCGATCTCGCGAACCGGGAAGAGCTCCGGTGCGGGAAGCCCCCCCGCGAACGAGATGACGTCGGGAAGCTGACTGATCTTGAGCAGTTCTCGAATGGCTGAGCTCTTCATATCGTGGGTCCGCTGGGCCAGAAACCTTTCCCAGTTGACCTGACCCTCGGCTGACTTGGCAAAAACGGTCATAGCTACCTCCTGATAGACTGGCGTCTCGGTTGGCCGCCCGGCGTCAACGCACAAACAAGCGCGCCGGCCAAAGGCACGGATTGCGCGGACCTGAGTGATATCACCATTGTAAGAGGCCGGTCGAGCCCGGTCAAGTGAGGGTTTACTCGCACAGTCGGACAAGTCGCAGTACAGTGAAGTGTGTTCATTGTGGTGCTCATGTGGGCGCATTCGGTGGGCTCTATGGCGCGAGGTGTTTGCTGCGACCAGCGTCTGTGCTAGAATGGGCGCTATGGACGGCACGGACGTCGGCATAGTCATTGTCAGCTACAACGTGCGGCAGCTCCTTCAGCGATGCCTGGAAACGGTTCTGGCCAGTGAGGGCGTCTCGCTGAGCGTGTGCGTTGTAGATAACGACTCCAAGGACGGCAGCGCGGCGTTGGTCGCCGGAGCTTTTCCCCAGGTACACCTGATCGCCAACGCGAGCAACGTAGGCTATCCGGCCGCCAACAACCAGGGGTTGGTGTGGCTGGGCTATGGGCCGGCCGAAACCGGGGTGTCGCAGGAAGCCACCCCGCCGCGCTATGCGTTGCTGCTCAATGCAGATACGGAGTTGCCGCCTGATGCTCTGGCGCGCGTGGTCGCGTTTGCGGACGCGAATCGCGATATCGGCGTTGTGGGTCCCAAGCTTGTGCGACCGGATGGGACACTCGATCTGGCCTGCAGGCGGTCGTTCCCCACGCCGATGGTGTCGGCGTATCACATGCTGGGCCTGGCGCGGCTCTTCCCCAAGAGTCGCATCTTCGGGCGCTATAACCTAACGTACCTGGATGAGAATGAGGGCGCCGAAGTGGACTCGGTTGTCGGGGCGTTCATGTTGGTGCGGCGCGAAGCTATACGGGACGTAGGCCTCTTGGACGACACGTTCTTTATGTACGGCGAGGACCTGGATTGGGCCTACCGCCTCAAAGCCGCCGGATGGCGCGTCTACTACTATCCTGAGGTGACTGTACTGCACGTCAAGCGGGCCTCGAGCCGTCAGAACCCTCGTTCGAAGGTCGAGTTCTGGCGGTCGATGGAGATCTTCTACCGGAAGCACTATGCGTGCGGAACGTCGCGCCTGCTGCATTGTCTGATCATCTCGGTTCTGAGGTTCCAAACGAGCGTGACGAAATGGCGAGTGAACATGCAGTCGTGAAAGCGGAGCAGGCCACGCGGCTGTTCGTGCTTCTGCTGGTCGTGACCGATCTGGTGATGGCGGCGTCGGCGTTTGCCCTCGCATATGTTTTGCGCCAGAGTATCCCCTTGCCTGATCCGGCAGAGGGCATGAGCCCGATCCAGGCATACGTGCCGATGCTTGCCATCCATGTGTTGTCGGTACTTGGGGTCTACTTCTTCGCCAAGCTCTATGGTCTATCGCGGGCATCGCGCGTGGATGAGCTCAGCGGTATCATCGTGGGCTCCACCATCGGCACACTGATGGGGGTGGCCATCGACTCGATAGTGCTGCGCACCGTGGTCGTGGGACAGGACTACTCGCGCGTGATGGTGGTGTATGCCTGGATCCTGACGATCGTGCTGGTTGCCATTGGGCGGCTGCTCAATGACTGGCTGCGTCGAAGGCTGGTACGCCAGGGGTGGGGGCGACGCCGGGTATTGATTGTAGGCATCGGCGATGTGGCCAGAATGATCCTGCAGAAGATCCTTTGGACGCCGGAGTTGGGGTACAACGCTGTGGGCGTGGTGACCATGCAGGATACGACCGTCACAGACCTTCTTGGCGTGCCGGTGGTGGGGGCCGCGTCGGAGCTCGGCGCCATCATTGAGCAGCAAGCCGTGGATGAGGTGATCATCGCGCTGCCTGAGGATACAGCGCACCGGGATGTGCTATGGCTCATCTCCCAGTGCGAGCGGGGCCGCGTGACGATCCGCGTCTACCCAGACCTGTTCCAGATCATTGCCGGCGCCGTGAGCATCAGCGAGATGGGCGGGCTGCCGATCCTCACCGTACGGGATATCGCGCTGAAGGGATGGCGGCGGACGGCCAAGCGGGTAATGGATATCATTGGGGCAAGCATCGGGATGGTGATGGGATCGCCGGTCTTCATGCTGATCGCGGTCCTGATCAAGCTGGAGTCACCCGGACCGGTCTTCTACGTCCAGGAACGTATGGGCCTGGACGCTCGCCCATTCCCGGTGATCAAGTTTCGCTCCATGAGGACAAATGCGGAGAAGAGCGGGCCAGGATGGACCACGGCAGACGACCCCCGGCGTACCCGGGTGGGGGCGTTTCTGCGCAGGACGAACATCGATGAGCTCCCGCAGTTCATCAACGTCTTGCTGGGCGACATGAGCCTTGTGGGGCCTCGCCCCGAGCGCCCGGTCTACGTCGAGCAGTTCCGCCGCAGCATTCCGCGGTATATGGATCGCCATCGCGAGAAGGCCGGACTGACGGGCTGGGCGCAGGTGAACGGCTATCGCGGCGACACGTCGATTGCCGAGCGCACCAAGTACGACTTGTGGTATATCGAGAACTGGTCGCTCCTGCTCGACATCAAGATCATCATCCGCACAGTCCTGCAGTTCTTCAACTCGCCAAACGCATATTGAGTTGATGCCATGAGCTTGTGCCCGTGAGAACGCGCCCCTCAGAGGTAACGATCTTTGCGTGAGCGACCATCTGGCTCAGTGCCCTCGGTCCTCTACAACGAGGAATACTTCCTCAGCGTGTGCGAGGGGTATCAGGAGTACCTGACGAGCGAGGGCGCGTACCTGTCACAGCGGCTTGCCGAGGCTCTGTCGGTTGCAGGGATAGCGCCCGGGATGCGGGTACTGGATGTCGGCTGCGGTCGCGGTGAGATCCTGCGTCGAACTGCCCAGCTTGGCGCCCGAGCCTATGGCATCGACTATGCCGGGGCAGCCGTGCGACTGTCACGGCAGGTAGCGGTGCAGTATGCCGGAGAAGGACTCCCTATCGGGGTCTATCAGGCGTCGGCCTTGTTGCTGCCGTTCCAGGATGGGGTGTTCGACCGCGTGCTCCTGCTGGATATCGTCGAGCACCTGTACCCCAAGGAGCTAGCGGTTGCACTTGAGGAGGTCCGGCGTGTGTTGAGGCCAGGGGGGCGTATCGTCATCCACACGGCGCCGAACGCCTGGTACGACCGGTACGCGTACCCTTTGGTGCGGCTGGTGCGCATCGTGATGGGACAGGGAGAACGGTACCCCAGGAACCCACGCGAGATCATCCCTGAAAACCTGCACGTGCACGTCAATGAGCAGTCGGCCCTGAGTCTGTGGCGGGGGTTGCGTCGCACGGGCTTCCGGAAGGTGCGCTCCTGGTTGAGCACGCCGCCGCAGCACCGTCACGAGAATGTAGTGTTTCGATTGGCGCGGTGGGTGCTCTTCAGGGTGCCCCCCTTGCGCTGGTTTTTCGAGCGCGAGGTCTTCGCAGTGGGGGAGAAGTGAAGGACCACCGGTACGTCGACGAGTTGACGATCGAAGAGCTGGAGGCGGCCCTGCGCCTCCGCCGGCGCCAGGAGCGGATCAAGCGCGCGGGCAGCCACTCTGTTGCTCACGACCCGCTGAGCCGCGTGACGCCTACCGGCGCGGTGCCGGCAGACGAGGGGGCCGATGGCGAACCGGTTGCGGCCCTTGCTGAACCGGGGATGCGTTACTCCGCGGTGATCGAGGCGTCGCGGAAGCCCCGCGAGCGACGACCGGTCAAGTGGCGATGGGTGCGTGATCAGTTCCTGGTGTTCGTCGAGATCCTGGCGGTCGTGGGCCTCGTCCTGGTCGTGGCGCAGATGGCATCGACCGTCCGCGAGATCAATGAGGAGAGCCGGGTAGAGCAGGCCATGCCCACGGTGACGCCGACGCCGATCATCGGTGTGTTCGTGCTCCCGGGCGGCCACACGCCTCCGGATGCAAACCGGGAGTCGAAGCCGGCCGCTATCCCAGCACACCTCCGCGACCTGGTCGTTGAGGTGACGCCTATCCCCGTGCCCACGCAGGGCCCCGAGCACGCGCAGCGGATCACGATCCCCGCTATCGGAGTGGACGCGCCGGTTGTTGAGGGCGATGACTGGGAAACTCTCAAGAGCGGCGCAGGGCACCGGGTGGGCAGCGCCAACCCCGGAGAGCGGGGCAACTGCGTGATCTCGGCCCACAACGACATCTACGGAGAGATCTTCCGCAGGCTGCCGGATCTGACGGTGGGCGACGAGATTGTGGTGCAGACTCCTTCGACGTCCTATACCTACGTCGTGGAGCAGACACGGATCGTCGATCCCACAGAGGTGAGCGTCCTGGATGCGACCAGCACGCCAGTCCTGACGCTGATCTCGTGTTATCCGTACAGGATCGATACCCAGCGCATTGTCGTGGTTGCTTCTCTGGCAGTCGACTAGGTCGACCGAGCCACGCCCTGTGTCGACGTGCTCACTTCGAGGGCCGGGCGAAGGTCTCGTGACGGGCTGTCGCCGGCTTTGGCAAGCCGATATCGATGAGATTGATGTGGGTCGGATTGACCGTGGCGGGGAGCAAGCCAGGACGCGCCTCAGCGAGCGTCAGCCATCCGAGCAATGCGTCGGTCGCAATCGCCAGCCAGAGGTTCTGGGTCAGCAGATAGAGCTGCGTGCCCGCGACAAACAGGCCGCACCGGACGAGCACGCGGCGATAGTGACTGGCGTCGCCCCGGCGCAGGTTCAGCCAGAAAATCGGGTTTACTACGGTCTCAAGCAGGACGGGTAACACCCCTAACCAACTCCCCAGCGGGATCCCCCAGGTGACAACGAACGGCTCTCGGTAGAAGGCCCAGTGAACTTGATAGTAGACGGCGTCGCGTAGTGCGACAAGGAGAGGCTGCCGGTGGATCTGGCGTGAGGCGTCGGGTCGGCGGCGCATGGCGGCGTCACCCGCTGCGATAACGAGGCGGGTGATCGTGATCACGACTGCGAAGTAGCCCAAGTCGCGTGCCCAGTCCAGCCAGTCTCCGCCAAGGATTCCAGGGAGGCCCAGCGCCTCCTCGACAAAGGGGAGATCCAGTTCGCGCCGCACGATGTCAGTCGGAAGCGGCTGCAGGCCCAGGCCGCGCATCGACAAGCTGTGCTGCCAGAAGAGCGCAGCGGCTGGCAGGCCGACCGCGTAGAGCAAGCGGAGAGGCTGGGCAATCCAGGGCGTGTCGAGGATGGTTAGCAGCGCGACCCAGGGGTCGAAGGAGCGGAGCTGGACCGGTGTTTCGGATCTTGGCGGCTCTTGCGCAGGCAGGTTGCCGCGATGTCTCGCGCGTGCCTGGTGTGCAACCAGCCAGTAGACCAGGGCCGCGACTGTAGCCAGGGCCACGGAGACCCAGACCCATTCCCAGCGGCTTGGCTCCACCCCCGTCACGTTCTAGACCTCGCTAAGCACTTCAGGCTCTTCGGTCGCTGCTGCTTCGGGTATGTCGACCGGCACGGTGACTGTGACCTTGGTGCCTTGCCCTGGGGTGGACGTTATGACGGTCTTGCCCTTGACCAGGATAGCACGCTCGCGCAGGTTGATCATCCCTAAGCTGCCGCGGCTGGCATAATCAGACTCCAGTGCCGCCACGTCGAACCCCTGACCGTCATCCTCCACCTCCGCGACCACATTCAGTCCACGGCGGCTGATGCGCACCCACAGGTTGTGTGCCCGGGCATGCTTGCGTACGTTGGCGATGGCCTCCTCGACGATGTAGAAGATCGCGCCCTTGGCATCCTTGGTTAGCAACTTTTCGGCCTCGCGGTCCGCTTCCAGATGTATCGGTAGCGAATCGGTCTCGTTGATCTTCTGGCGCAGTTGTTCGAGAGCGGCAATAAGCCCTTGCGACTCAAGGATCAAAGGGCGCAACGTGAAGAGCATCTGGCGGATCTCTTTGGTGGTGCGGCGGGCCAGCTCCTCCAGTTGCAGCAACTCACGCATAGCCTCCTCGGTGTCTTCCCTGACCACGATCCTAATGTAGTTGAGCCGCATCGCGATCGCTGCGATGGTCTGGGTGGGGCCGTCGTGCAGGTCACGGGCCAGCTTCTTCCGGGCGTCTTCCTCTACTGTGACCAGCCGATCCTTCTCCTCCATTAGGTTCTGATAGAGACTGGCATTCTGCAGAGCCATAACGGCCTGGTTACAGATCGCGACAAGAAGATCCTGAAAGTCGGCGGTGTAGATCTCGGGCTCGGGGCTGCCCAATACCAGGAGGCCATAGCTCTCGTAGCCCGCACGGAGCGGCACGGCGATGGCCTGTTGGGACTCGCGCATCTTGACGATGCGGTTAAGCTCCGGGTCGTCGGCAGGGCCGTTGGTGACCACCGGCTCGGCCCGCCTCATGGCTTCGCCAAGGACGCCGTGACGCGCGGGGAATCGCAGCTGTTCCTCACGTGGGGAGATGCCGCGCGCTTTGGCTACATAGAGCGTCTCATCCATGCCAAAGAGCAGGATCAGGCTCACCTGTGACAGATCCTTTGTGTCAGCGAAGAACTGCCGCAGGCCAGCGTGGCTAATGTCGAGGGCTGCCTCCAGTACACGCTCGTAGTTCAGGGTCGCACTCAACGTACTGGCCAAGTCGAAAATGAGGCCGGCGCGCTGGTGCGCGATGCGCAGGGCGTGTTGAGCGCGGACCTCGCGTTCCTCACGCTCGGTGATCAGCGATTGCTTGATACGATAGCCGATGCGACTGATTGCCAGGCCTGCTGCGATGAGGACGGCGCCATTGGCCAGATAGGGCATGGCGCTGGCGAAGCTCTGAGCCAAGGAACCGTTGGTCCTGATGCCACCCTGGTACCAGGTAATCAACCAGTAGGCGGCGACGACGCCACCCGTAGTGACGATGCTGGCCACCCAGGATACCTGGAGCGCCGTGGTGATGATTGGGACGAGCGATATGAAGAGGAGCGAGCTCTTGACATTGCCGCCGCTCGCGATGAAACCCAGGCTGAGGAGCAGATCGAGCAGCAGCAGAAGATTGCGGAGAGAGCCGGTCATTGCGCTGCGCAGCAGTACGATCAGCGCGATGAGGTTACCCACGCCGCCGACGACCAGCAGGATCAGGGCCTCGGTAGGAAACGTGCCGTCACTGAGGGCAACCTCCATACCCAGAACGCTCGCGACGGCGAGGAGCATGAACCAGCGCAGGTTGATGAAGAGCCACTCTATCTTGGATTCAGCATTTCGCATTGGGACGCACTTTCGGCTCCGGGTTCACCGTGTGGCAGGATGCGCTAGACCGAAAACCGGATATGGACGACGTCGCCATCCTGGACGACGTACTCCCTGCCTTCTAGGTGTACTTGACCGGCTTTGCGGGCGCCGGCCATGCCGTCGCCCGCGATCAGATCGTCATAGGCGACGACCTCAGCGCGTATGAATCCCCTGGCGAGATCGCTATGCACTGCGGCCGCAGCGTCCAAAGCAGTCGCCCCAAGGGGCAGGTTCCAGGCGCGCACCTCGTCTTCACCCACAGTGAAGAAGGAGTGCAAGCCGACAAGTTCATAAGACGCCCGGATCACGCGGTCGAGCGCCAGTTCCGCGATCCCGAACTCCTCCATGAAGATCGCAGCCTCGTCGAGCGTGAGCTGGCTGAGCTCCATCTCGAGGTGCCCCTGAATCGCAAGGACACGGGTGGCCTGATGCTGATAGGTCAGGATCTCTTGCGGGTCACGTGGCTCATCGCTAAGGTTCAGGAGCACCAGGGTGGGCTTGAGCGTGAGCAGGCTGTAGCCTCTCAGGCCGGCGAGTTCTGCGGCGGTAAGTTCCAGGTCGCGAAGGGGTACCCCCTCACTCAGCGCGTGCTGGAGGCGCTCGAAGAGCACTTGGTCGTCGTGCAGCAGCTGTCGCTCGTCGCTCTTAGCCCCTTTGCTGAGTCGCTCCTGGATCCGGGAGAGGCGGGTCTCGACGGTGATCATGTCCGCGAGAAGAAACTCACCTTCGAGATGCTCGAGGTCGCGCTGCGGGTCCACGTCGCCGAATACATGTGGCACCCGGTCGTCTTCAAAGGCGCGCACGATGTGAACGAAGGCATCCAGAGGCGCGATCTTGTTGCGTAACTCGCCGCTCAGGCCGACCTTGCCGAGATCCTGGTCCAGGCCGGCAATGTCGGTATAGGTCACTTTGGCATAGGTTGTCTTGCGCGGCTTGTACATACTGCTGAGACGATCAACGCGGGGATCGGGGACGTCGACGACTGCGCTGACTAGCTCCAGCTTGCCGGTCGATGCAGCGGCTGTGGGACGCCTGGACCGCGTGAGCGCGTTGAAGATCGTTGTCTTTCCACAGGTGGGTAGGCCGATGATTCCAAGTTCCATGCGTTCTCTATAACGCTCCTCAAACGTTTGCCCTCAGTCTACCTGCGATAGCCAGGACGTCAAACGGTGACACCAGCGGCTCTCGCCTGCGGGCTAGCTGTGGGCCCCGCCAACCAAGCGCTCGAAACGCTGGATGTCTTCAGCGATGAGCGCGAGGCTACTCTCCCAGAACTCCGGGCGGGTGATGTCGATGCCGAAGCGGTCCGCCAGCGGTGCGGCGCTCTCCATCCCGGTGGCAGAGAGCAAGGACTCATAGCGGTCCACGAAGCCCTGGGGGCTGCTCCTATACTTGGCGTAGATGCCCAAGCCGAAGAGAAGCCCGAACATGTATGGGAAGTTGTAGAAGACAGCGCTGTAGTAGTGTGGCTTGACGGCCCACATGTAGGGGTGGTATAGCGCTTCGTCGAGGCCATCTCCATAGGTCTCGCGTTGGGCGTCGAGCATCAAGTCGCACAGCTCGTGCGCGGAGAGCTCGCGATCGTTGCGCCGCTCGAACAGCACGGTCTCGAACATGAATCGGCTAAGGATATCGACCACCACCTGGGTCGAATCCTGCAAATCCGCTTCGAGGATGGCGAGTTGTTCGCGGGGAGTTGCCTCTCGCAGAGCCGCATTACGGACGATGATCTGACAGAAGGTGCTCGCCGTCTCGGCGAGGGTCATTGGCGTGCCGCGCTGGAGATATGTGCGCTGTACGAGGTTGAGGTTGTGATACGCGTGACCCAGCTCGTGGGCCAGGGTGCTGACACCGCCGTAGGCCTGCTGGAAGTTGGTCAGGATGCGCGATTCCCCGTTGCGCACCCACATACAGAAGGCGCCGCCGCGTTTGCCGTCGCGAGGCTCGGCATCGATCCAGCGGTCCGCAAAGGCTCGTATCGCCATATTGCCAAGCGACGTTGAGAAAGAGCCAAATTGCTCGACGATGAAGGCCCGCGCCGTATCGAAGGTCCATGTGCGTTCGAACTTGCCCACAGGAGCGAATAGATCGTACCAAGCACAGCGGTCGACGCTCAGTGCCTTGGCCTTGACTCGCAGGTAGCGACGGAAGTCGGGGAGATGTGTTCGTGCAGCATCGAGCATCGCGTCCAGGGTGGCACGGTCGATGTTGTTGTTGAAAAGCGCCAGGTCGAGGGGGGATGCCCACCTTCGACGGCGATTGAGAACGTTGGCCTGTCCCTTGATGCTGTTGAGGGCCGCCGCGACAGGCATCGCGTGGGCCTCCCACGCGGCAAGCTCGACCTCATAGGCTCGCCGGCGCAGGTCGCGGTCAGGCTCCGACGCAAGGTTGCGGATGGCGGTCATTGGGAGTACGCGCGACTCGCCGTCAATCTCGATCTCCGCAGAGATCTGAGAGCTAAAGTTGCTGTAGAAACGGCTCCAGGCGCGCCCGCCTGTGGTATTGAGGTCAGCCGCCAGCTCCTCTTCGGCCTGGCTCATCAGGTGCTCTCCCCGCGTGCGTGCCCGGTCGAGCCAGAAGCGATGCGCACGGGCAATGGGTGACTGCGCGGTGATGGCACTCACGTCGAGACTCCCAACCCACGCGATAAGGCGAGGTTCTAGTTTTTCCAGTTCGGCCAACTGGGTTTGGAGGCGACTCATCCACCCTTGAGCCTCCGTGTTGCGTGAATCGGTGGTGACGTAACTCATGATGTACGCGTAAAGCTGATGGCCCTTCGTCTCGACGGCGTTCGTCGCCTCGATTGCGCTATCAAGGGCACGCACAGTCTCCGTGTTGGTGGGGAGTACGTGGTCCACGCGACCGATCCCGGCCTGATCGAACAGACTCCTCAGCGCTACAATCTCGTCGACCCAGCTGTCGTAATCCGCTCTGAACGATTCAGAGTTGAGGCCGGGGTAGATCGTCTCCAGCGTCCAGTGTGGCAGCCCGTCGTCTTGTATTTGGCCCATCGAATCCCTCCGGTCTGTGGGTAGCTTGACAAGGATACACCGGCAAGGAGCGAGGTCAAGCAACCAGTGTTGCGGTAATTACTTCTGCTTGACCCAAATGGTTTTCGACTATATGATGTAAACAACTGGTGTCTCACGAATGGAGGTTCCGCGATGAAGAAGGTCTTTGCGGCGTTGCTCCTTACCCTAGTTCTGCTGGGTCTCTCAGCACCGGCGATGGCGTCGACGGGCACGATCCACATTGTGCAGCGTGGACAGACCCTTGAGGGGATCGCTCGATGGTACGGGGTGGACCTATGGACACTTGCCCGGGCTAACGGGATTGTCAACCCTAACCGGATCTACGTAGGGCAGCGGCTGGTGATTCCTACCGGTTACAGCGCCCCGGTTGGGGCGACCTACATCGTCAAACCGGGCGACACGCTGTACTCCATCGCGCGGCGGTATGGCGTATCGGTCTGGGCTATCGCGCAGGCCAACGGTATCTACAACCTTCAGTTGATCTACGTGGGCCAGCGACTGGTCATCCCCGGATCCGCGCCAGCACCACCACCGGCGCCCGTCCCCACGGCGAAGCCTCCGGCCCCCACGACCGGGTGGCGGGGTGAGTACTATGTCGGGACCACACCCTCTGGTGGGCCGACTTTCGTGCGCACGGATAGCGCGATCAACTTCCGCTGGGGAACCGGTGGGCCCGATGCGCGTGTCGGGGTGGATTCGTTCTCGGTGCACTGGACTCGGACGATCCTATTCAAGGGTGGTCA
>Ga0123333_10000504_pt1 | contig 43813 bp, 35 predicted proteins | sample BioC12SIPDNA_3_FD_89957 | JGI IMG/M metagenome (GOLD analysis project Ga0123333, IMG submission 89957) | Anaerobic biogas reactor microbial communites from Washington, USA - Biogas_R2_B C12 SIP DNA | ecosystem: Engineered > Bioreactor > Anaerobic > Unclassified | place: Washington, USA...
CAGGATGGCGTAGGTCAGGATCAGCACGGCCACCGCGGCCAGTGCGTTGAGCACCAGCGGGGCGGCTTCGATCACGCCGAACAGATAGAACGTACCGGCCAGCATGAGCGTCCAGAGCGGTGATGAACTGGCGGAGGAAAAGCCATAGCGCGTCACGCCCCAGACGCTGTGCTCGGCGAAGTTGGCGGCCATCGCGGTGTGGATGTAGGCGTCGTCGAGGGCGTAGACCAAGCGGCCGTCATTCTGGGCGAGGGAGGTCAGATAAAAAGCCGTCACCGTCGCCAGCAGGACGGCTGCGGCAACGATGGGCGGCCAGTGCTTTTTCGCCAGCTCAGTCATGGGCGCAGCTCCAGTCCATCTGAGATTCATCGGATCACGGCTGGCTCATATTGAGCTGATTAGCCATCCGTTGCGGCGTGGGCGGGCAATACGGTTGAGGCGCGGCGCGTGGGTCGCTAAGATCGGCTTGGTTGTCGGATTTGGCTGCGGCAGGAATGGAGAACCGGTGTCGTACTTTACGATTGTGATTGTCGCCCTGGGTCTGAGCATGGACACGCTGGCCATTGCGGCGGCGGTGGGGATGGGGTATCAGCCGATTACGTTTCGGACGGTATTTCGCATCGGCTGGCATTTCACGCTGTTTCAGGTCGGTCTCCTGGTTTTGGGATACGAGGCCGGGGCGTTTATCAACCAGTACCTGTCGGCTTACGACCATTGGCTGGCGGCGGGGTTGCTGTGGGCGATCGGCGGGCACATGCTGTGGGAGTGGTACGAGGGCAAACTTCCGACGTACAGTTCGGATCCGTCGCGGGGGTTAAGTCTGGTTGTCTTGTCGGTGGCGACGAGCATCGACGCTTTGGCGGTCGGCGGGTCGCTGGGGTTGACGGGCCAGCCGATCGGGTTGGCGGCGGTGGTTCTGGCGGTGATGACGGCTGGGCTGGCGGTCGTGGGGTTGGAGTTCGGCCGCCGGCTTGGTGGGATTCTTGGGCGATGGGCGCTGCTGGCGGGCGGGGTGGCCCTGACGGGGCTTGGGGTCAAGACGCTGGTCAATCACCTGGCGGGCTAGGCTGCTGGCGTTGGTGTGGTTCTACCGGCCTTCGGAGGGGACTTGAAGTGGTCCCAAGGGGTGGTTTATGTCAGGTTGGGCCGTTCAAAGGGGAGACTGCCGTCATGGGGCAGTGAAAGTGAATATAAGTAACATTTAATTCCGCTGGCGTTTGGTGGCGTTTGGGGTTTTCTCACCTCTTGCACGATCATTGTTCGTATGAAATTGTTGCGTTCTTCCAAATGCAAGGATAGCATAGGTTTTCGTGAGACGCCAATCCTATCGACCGGGGTGTTTTTTGAGGAATTCGGGGAGAAAAGGGGTTGAAAAATACGGGCGAGGGGCTAGAATTAAGGGTGTAGTTGTGAATTTTTTCACAGCGCATGCCTGGGCGTTGAGTATAACTGAACGGTGTTTTCTATTATAACACTTAACAATCCGGTCTTCTGATCGCCTGTGTGGCGATTTTAGTTTATAGACTATAAGTTCGAAAGGAGACGTGGATGGCCAGGATACTCATCATTGACGATGATCCGGACGTGGTGGAGGCGAGCCGGATCCCTCTGGAGCGAGCGGGTCACCAGATTTCATCGGCGGGCAGCCGGCAGGAGGGGATGTCGGCGATTTCGAAGCAGAATCCCGATTTGTTGATTTTGGACGTGATGATGGACCGTCCGGACGACGGGGTGGCGATGGCCCAGGAGTTGCGTCGCAGCGGTTTTTCCGCTCCCATCCTGATGTTGACGAACCTCTCGCACGTGACGGGCATGGACTTCGGGAAGGACGAGGACGTGGTTCCGGTGGATGAATTCCTGGCCAAGCCGTTGGATCCGTCCACGCTGGTTTCGAAGGTCGACGAACTACTGAAGAAGGAGGGCTAACGGCATGCTGGTGACGGAACAGGAACGGATGAAACAGGACATCCAGGAATGGGTGTCGCAGTACGGCAGCGGGCGGGACGCCCTGATGCCGATTTTGCAGAATGTTCAGAAGAAGTACCGCTGCGTGTCGGACTTTGCGATGCAGCAGGTCGCGGACATGCTGGGCATCCACCCGGTGGAGGTCTACGGGGTGGTGACGTTCTACAGCTTCTTGGACACCAAGCCGCAGGGGCGGTTCGTGATCCGGCTGTGCCAGACGATTGCGTGCGACATGGCGGGCAAGGGGCGGGTGGCCCAGCAGTTGCGGAACGACCTGGAGATTGACTTCGGCCAGACGACCAGGGACGGGATGTTTACCTTGGAGTGGGCCAACTGCCTGGGCATGTGCGACCAGGGGCCGGCGATGCTGGTCAACGACGAGGTGCACACGAAGGTGACGCCGGAGAAGGTGCACGCGATCATCGAGGCGTGCCGCCGAACGGTGACGCAGTACGCGGGCGCGGCGTCGGCTTCGCATAAGGAGGGCCACTAGCATGGTGCAGACAACGACGGGCAAGTTGACGTACGACACGGTGGCGGCGGATGCGGGCCTCAAGGCTGCGCTGGGCCGGAGCCGTGCGGACGTGATCGGGACGCTGGACGCATCGGGCCTTCGCGGCCGTGGCGGGGCGGGGTTTCCGACGAGCGTGAAGTGGAACTTCGCGGCGGCGGCCCGGAGCGGTGAGAAGTACGTGGTGTGCAACGCGGACGAGGGCGAGCCGGGGACGTTCAAGGACCGGGTGATTCTCTCTGACTATGCGGATCTGGTGTTTGAAGGGATGACGATCGGCGGGTATGCGATCGGGGCCCGCCGCGGCGTGCTCTACCTTCGGGCCGAGTACACGTATCTGCGGGAGGGCCTGGAGGCGTGTCTGGCCAAGCGCCGCAAGGAGGGCACACTCGGCCACAACGTGATGGGCAAGGAAGGGTTCGACTTCGACGTCGATATCCGGATGGGCTCGGGGGCGTACGTGTGCGGCGAAGAGACGGCGCTGATCGAGTCGATGGAAGGCAATCGCGGCGAGCCGCGTAACCGTCCGCCGTTCCCGGTGGACACCGGTTTTGAGGGACGTCCGACGATCGTCAACAACGTCGAGACGTTCGCGTGGGTGGCGTGCATTCTGGGCAAGGGCCCGGAGTGGTTCAAGGGCATCGGGACGGCCAAGTCGTCGGGTTTGAAGCTGTTCAGCGTGTCGGGCGACTGCGCGAAACCCGGCGTGTACGAGTTTCCGATGGGCATCACGGTCTCACAATTGCTCAAGGAGGTGGGCGGCGAAGGGGCCAAGGCGGTGCAGATCGGCGGGGCGTCGGGCCATTGCGTGCCGGCTTCGCAGTTCGAACGGACGATCGCGTTCGAGGACATTCCGACCGGCGGTTCGATCATCGTATTCGGTCCGGAGCGGGACATGCTGAAGGTGGCCCGGAACTTCCTGGAGTTCTTCGTGGACGAGTCGTGCGGGCAGTGCACGCCGTGCCGCGAAGGCAACGCGAAGCTGCTGGAGGGCGTGGAGCTGCTGGAGGGCGGGCGGTGCTCGACGCGTTACCTGCGCGAGCTGTGCTCGCTGGGCGAGACGATGCAGGTGGCGAGCAAGTGCGGCCTGGGCCAGTCGAGCGCGAACGCGTTTCTTTCGATCGTGGCGAATTTCCGGGACGAGATCATGGGCCGGACGAACGGGTCCAACTGACATTTTCAACCGCAAGGAGTTGACGCATGGCAGAGAAAACCGCGGAAACACGAGCTCCGGTCAGCCAGCGGCCGGGTCCGTCGGCGAAGGCCAAGGACCCCGGCGCGATCGGCGGCCAGGTATCGGTGACGATAGACGGCAACGAGATCAAGGTCCCGCTGGGCACGACGATTCTGGAGGCGGCGGAGCAGTTGGGCATCCGCATTCCGACGTTGTGCCATCACGAGGACCTGTGCATCGCGGGCGTGTGCCGGGTGTGCGTGGTGGAGATCGAGGGCCAGCGGACGCTTCAGGCGTCGTGCGCGTATCCGATCACCTCGCCGCTGAAGGTGCGGACGCACAGTCCGAAGGTGCGGCGGGCGCGTCGGCACGTGGTGGACCTGCTGCTTTCGAAGCATTACGGGCAGTGCTATACGTGCCTGCGCAACAACAACTGCGAGCTGCAGGCGCTGGCGAAGGAGTACGGGGTCGATACGTTCCGGTTTGGCCAGATGGCGAAGCCGGAGCACGAGGTGGACCGGTCGAGCTACGCGGTGGTCCGCGACATGAACAAGTGCGTGATGTGCCGGCGGTGCGTGCGGACGTGCATCGATCTCCAGGAAGTCGGCGTGCTGGACGTGACGCAGCGCGGTTCGCACGCGACGGTGAGCACGTTCATGGACAAGCCCCTGGGCGAGGTGGTCTGCATCAACTGCGGACAGTGCATCAACCGCTGTCCGACCGGGGCGTTGCGGGCCAACGACCCGACCGACGAGGTCTGGGCGGCGATCGACGACCCGGAGAAGCACGTGGTGATTCAGACCGCTCCGTCGCCGCGGGCGGCGATCGGCGAGTGCTTCGGGCTCGAACCGGGCACGGCGGTGACGTTCGAGCTGAACACGGCGCTTCGCCGCTGCGGGTTCGACAAGGTGTTCGACACGAACTTCACAGCGGACCTGACGATCATCGAGGAAGGCACGGAGTTGCTGATCCGGCTGAAGAAGGCGCTGGTGGACAAGGACAGTTCGGTGGCGCTGCCGCAGTTTACGAGCTGTTCGCCCGGCTGGGTCAAGTACATCGAGCACTTCTATCCGGAGATGCTGGCACACGTCTCGTCGGCCAAGAGCCCGCAGCAGATGTTCGGGGCGCTGATCAAGACGTTCTACGCCCAGGAGAAGGGGATCGATCCGAAGAACATCGTGAGCGTGGCCCTGATGCCGTGCTCGGCGAAGAAGTTCGAGTGCAACCGGCCGGAGATGACGGACAGCGGCTATAAGGACGTGGACTACGGCCTGACCAGCCGCGAACTGGCCCAGATGATCAGCGAGGCGGGGATCGACCTGCCCGCGATGCCCAAGAGCGACTTCGACGATCCGTTCGGGTCGGCGACGGGTTCGGGCGTGATTTTCGGAGCGTCCGGCGGCGTGATGGAGGCGGCGATCCGGACGGTGGTCGAGCTGGTCTGCGGCGTGAAGATCGAGAACCTTTTCGATCACGCCAACGTCATTCCAGTGCGCGGGTTCGAGGGCGTCAAGTACGCTGAGCTGCCGATCACCGCGGTCGGGCCAGTGCCGGAGATTCTCAAGGGCTTGGTCGACAGTTGGGACTGGCTCAAGGGCGCCACGCTGAAGGTGGGCATCTGCCACGGGACCGCGAACGCCAAGAAGGTGCTCGAGGACATCAAGGCGGGCGGCAAGTTCAGCGAGTGCCACTTCATCGAGTTCATGGCCTGTCCGGGCGGGTGCCTGGGCGGCGGCGGTCAGCCGATCCCAACGAGCCCGGCGATCCGGGCGGCGCGGGCCAAGGCGATCTACGCCGAGGACGCCGCGTACAAGGTGCGCAAGTCGCACGAGAACCCCGCCGTGCTGATGATGTACCAGAAGTTCCTCAAGGACGGCCCGTGCGGGCACCTGAGCCACAAGCTGCTGCACACCGGCTACACGCCGCGCGGCAAGTACATCGCCTGACGGCGGGCTTACAATCGAGTGTTGAGTATCCATCCACGGCCCCGGACCGGGAAACGATTTCCGGTCCGGGGCAATTGTTTGGGGGGCGGATCGGATGCGACACGTTAACTTAATTTTCAAGACCTGACCCCAAATTCGCCGAAACGGCGGTCGCAGCGGAACGGGATGAACGGTACAATGGCGGCGGCGTCTCCGGCCGGCGCGGCCGGGCGGAGTTGTGCGAAGGACTTTTCAGGCAAGGGTGGAATATGAACGTCAGAAACCACTTGATCTTCGGAGTTCACATCACCGAGCGGATCCGGCACGTCCCGACGGTTCAGCAGTTGCTGAGCGAGTACGGCTGTTACATCAAGACCCGCCTGGGTTTGCACGAGGTGGACCAGAACTCCTGCTCGCCGAACGGGTTGCTGGTGCTGGAGATGTTCGGCGACGAGGCGAAGTGCCAGGAGCTTTTCGAGAAGCTCAACGCCGTCGAAGGGGTTGAGGTCAAGAAGATCGTGTTCGGGCATCCGTGATCCTGGCATTCCGGATCCGTCGGGCATCATCGCCCGGAGCGAGACTCTCTGCAGCCCCTGGCTGTACGACTTCGTCACGTTTCCAGCCGATCTGGACACCGATGGCGACGGCTATCCCGACAGCAGCGCGTACGTAAACGCCGCCGTCCCGGAAGTCGAGTCGTACAACGGCGTCGGCGCCCGCCACCACCGCCAAGCCAACGTTACCTTCGTCGACGGCCACACCGAACCCATGCACATCCGCGACCTGGCTGCTAATCATCGCGATATCTGGGGAAGGAACCTCTACGACGACGGCCCGAATGACTTCTGGGTCGCCGGCTCCCCGTAAGAATGCTACGGCGCGTTCTCGAAGTCCCTTCATCGTGCTCGAGGGGTGGGACGCTAACGCTTCAGGTCAGCAGGCAGAGAAGTCGGACGATTAACTAAACTTTCAAGACCTGACCCCATGGGGTCAGGTCTTGAAAGTTTAGTTAGCGAGCAAAAGCGATTACTGCTTATAGCAGCAAAACCATGTGCCAGGGCGCGAGGCGCGGGATGGTGAGGCGGCGGTATGGGCCGGTGGCGGGTTCAGTGACGAGCGATTGCTCACGGTTGGACATATCCACAGCGGCGATCTTCGTATCCTGCGTCTGTAACAGGAGTTGGATGTTTTCGGCGGGGTCGAGGCTGGCGTTGATCAGGGCAGTGGCGATCCGGCCGTCGGCGGTGCGGCGGGTCCAGAGGTTGATCTTGTGGTAGCTTTGGACCAGGGCGGGCAGCGCGTCCTTCGAGAGCCAGCGGACAAGTGTCTTGATCTGCGTGGCCTTCGAAAGATTCTGGAGGTGCTGCCAAGGGTAATAGCCGGCGACGACGACGCGGCCGCCGAGGCGATTTTCAAAGACGCCGGCAGCGCAACCGGCCAGCGGGCGGGCGGCGTAGTCGATGAGGCGCGAGAGGGTTTGGGCGTTCGCATCGGTCGGCTCCAGGGCGTAAGCGATGCCGGGATGAAAGGACTGTCGTCCGTCGCGGCATCGTCCGGCAAAGGGCGCGTTGAGTGTGTGGTCGGCAAGCTGCTCGATGGCGTCGCGGTCGAAGGAACCCTTGACGGCAAAACCGGTCAATTCGCCGAAGCCGAGGCGATTGAGATTCTCCAAGGCGGGACCGTCGAGCATGACGCCACCGGATAATAGCTTCTCGAGTTGGCCGTGCGAGAAGGCGTACGGCTGGGTGCCGGAAAGGAGCGTGACGCAGGCGCCGTCGGGCGCGTAGGCGGCGGGAATGCCGAGTTCGAAAAACTCGTTCTGGCCCAGACCCAGCCAGGCGAGCGGATCATCCGGGTGAAACCAGTCGCCGGAGTCGAGATTCGTGCAGGCGGCGGTGTCCTTATTCCAGCCGGTGCGGACGCCGAGGCACGCGGACCGCTGGAAGGCGACGGCGAGGCGGTCGAAGAAAGGCCGATGGCGCAACAGCGTCGCGACCAGCGGATGGTACTCGTCGAGCGGTTCGTCGTACATCGACAGGACGTTGAACGCAGCGCCGGTGCATCCAGCGGCGATATGCGAGGCGGCTTCGAGGGCGGTGACGTGCTCGGCTTTGCGGAGCCGCTGGTAGGGGAAGTTCTCGATCTCGGACTGGATGCGGACGACGGTCGGCGGCAGGAACGCGCACTGGCGGCCGGCTGCATGAGACTTATCGACGAGGCCGGACATGCACTCATCGCGATAGAAGCCGCCGCCGGGCCGCCAGAGGACCTCGGCCCGCTCGGGCCCAGCCAGCGTGTCGGTCCAGCCGTCGAAGTCGTAGCCTTCCCAGAAACGGTCGCCGGTCATGAAGCCAAGCGGCAGGCCGGGCTTGACCGCGTGGACGGTCTGCTCGATCAGTGCGAAGAGCTCGTGGATGATGCGGCGCTGGTGGACGAGCCACTGTTGGCGGAGTTGGAGTTTGTCGGCGAGCGGGGCGTCGTTGATGGCCTGCTTGAGCGACTCGCGGGTGAAGGCCTGTCCGATTTCGCGGCTGAAGCGTTCGATGCAGGCGTCGCAGAAGCAGGTGTAGAGGATCGGCAGGTGGCCGAACTGGCGGACGTCGTCGTCGATCCAGATGTAGTCCGGCTCAGCGGCGGCGAGGGCCTGGTAGACGGGCACGACGTAGTCGCGTCGGAAGGGCTCATCGCTCGGGCAGAACGAGCCGAGACTGGCGCGGCCGTCGATATCGGTGGCCCGCGGGTAGTCGGCTTGGAGAGAGTTGGGCAGGTTTTCCTCGTGGTGCCCGATGGTCGCGAGGATGTTGATGCCGGATCGGCAGCCGAGCGTCCGCGCGTCGACCATGCGCCTAACGAGCAGTTCGGAGCGCCGGCGGATCACCTCCAGCGGCAGCGGCGGGTGCGTCTCGGAGGTAAAGAAGGTGATCTCATCGGTGACGCCGCGGTACTTGCGGAACAGTTCGAGCAACTCGCGGAAGCGCGGCTCGGGCATCCAGAGCGGCGTGCCGATGCGGAAGCTGATCGAGGCTTGGGCGATGTTGGTGTCGGCGGTCATGATCGAGTCCTTTGGTTTTAGATGATGCATTCGACGGTGTGGGTCTGGTTGTCGCGCGGGACGGCGGCGCCTTGCCGGCCGTCGACGAGGATTCTCGTCCAGCCGCGTTGAACGCGGATGTTGACGGTAGTCTCGGCAATGCGGAGGCCGTCGACGGCGAAGTCGATGGTCCTGAACGGGGCGAAGTGCAAATGCTCGAAGTCCATCGACAGACCGAGGATGCGGACGAGGTATTCCCACGCGCACTTGTAGCGAGGGTACGGCGGGAAGCGCGGGGTGTCCTTGCCGGGCTCTTCGGGAAGCGTTCGGGTGTTCAGGTCGTCGTCGATGGACTGGTTGTATTCGCCGACGGCCAGGTGATTGTTGTGCAGGCTGGCCTCGAAGGAGTTGAAGACGTCGAGCGATTCGGCTTCGCGGCCGACGTGCCCGAGCAGCGAACCGAGATCGAGCTGAGCGCAGATCCAGCAGACGTAGGCGTGGTAACCGGCGGTTTCGGCGTCGAAGCCGGTGGTATCGCGCCGCCGCCCTGGCAGCAGACCGTTGACCCAGCCGCGGAAACCGGCCTTCGGATCCTCAATGAGATTGTGGCGATAGAGGGTCAGCAGGGCTTGTTCGACCTTCTCGCGCGGCAGCAGGTCGGGCACATTCGCGTCGATCAGCACGGCCCACCGGCCGAATAGCTGATCGGTGAACAGCGAATCGGGCGTGCTGAGTCGGCTGGCGTCCGGTGTGCGGTGGAAGCAGTTCCAGTAGCCGCCGCTGGCGTTCCAGAGAAGCTCATCGAAGTTCTTGGCGGCGGCCTCGATGAAATCGCCGACGGGTTGGCCGTCAAGCTGCGGCGACCGGCCGAGGCGCTGGGCCATGCAGGCGAGGCCGCCAAGGCCGTAGAGCCACGGCAGGTTGACGTAGGCGCTGATGCCGGGCATCTTCCAGACGTCGTAGCTCTGGTTACCGTGGGTCGAGACGAGCAGACGCCGGTGATTGCCGGTGCGATAGACGCACTCGGCGGCGTTGACGGCGTGCGGAAAGGCTTTGGCCATCCACGGCTGATCGTTGAACCACAGCGCGTCGCGCCACACGCGGACCAGGAAGGTCGGCTCCTCGACGTAGTGGGCCGGATCGTCCCACAGCGAGTGCCAGACGTAGCCTTTGCGCTCGCCCTCGGTGGGAATGGCGGAGAGGAACTGGTCCATCTCCATGCGTTCGATTTGCGGCCAGTTGATCATGTAGAGCCACGAGCTGTAGACGTTGACGTCCATGGTGCAGACGTGGCGGTGCGGCGTTTCGACTTCGTAGAAGTACGGATCGTCGCTGAGCATGGTCGATGTCATCACCGACGCCAGCGAGGCGAGCCAGACTCGCTTGAACGGGGCCGGCACGCGGTAGCTTTGATGCCAGCGGTCGATGGCGGCTGACCAATCGTCGGCGCAGTTCACAGCCCGTTCGATGACCGCAGCGGCGTCGGCGAACGCGCGGGTGTAATAGCGGCGGTGGATCGCCGCGGCGTTGGGTGAGTTGGTCTTGAAGTGCGGGTAGTGCCACGCGACCACGAAGCGGACAGTCTGCGATTCGCCAGGCTGAAGCTCGACCTCACGGCCGACGGTGGGATAATCGACCAAGCCGCCGACACAGGCCAAGGCGATCTGGCCGTGCGGGTCGTGGTAGAGCAGATGACCCTCGCGCGGAAAGACGCGGCGGCGATGGCGAAGGTCGAGGCGAATCCGCCGCGGCCGCTCAGCCCGGTTGGTCAGAACAAAGTCGAAGACCTGCACCGGAATGCTGGAATTGTCCAGGTCGTGCGGGATCATCGGCGAGAACGCGGTCAGGGCGATCTCGAGTTGCAGATCGGACTGCTCGAACAGGAAAAGCCCCTTGGGCAACAGGGCGAAGGCCCGGACGCGGTCGAACGGCTTGGCGCTGGTCAGCCACGGCAGCGGCGTCTGCTGGAGGACGTAGCGGCGGTCCTGCTCGGTCAGGCAGAAGGCCAGGTCCGGCGTCTCGTGCGGGTCGCCCGCGTAATCCCACTCGTGGCGCGGGTTGAGGTTGTAGTCGGCTGAGCCGTAGTCCGGCGTCGAATCGAAATTCTGCCGGATGTAACCGTATTGGCCGAATACGCTGTAACCGGTCCCGATCCCGCCAAACGGAATCCCCCAACCGTGCGAGACCTCCACGCATCCGTCATCGCGAACGATCGATTGTGCTGTCATGGAACGCCTTTCGCTCTGTCCCGAGTTTCCAGGAATATAGCGGGTCAAGCTGGAAGGAGGAAGAAGGAATTTGGCGGTCGGAACTCAGAATACAGGCAGAGGGCAGCGGAGTCGGAGGACGGATGACAATGCGTGTGGGCGGCTCGCGTGGAGGTTTGGCACGGTAAAAAGACCCACGGCCGGGGTGGCCGGCCGTGGGTCTTTGCTTGATGCTGTGGGTCTGTTGTTTGTTGGTGTAGTTCGTTAGTCCTCTTTGGCTCGCAGGCCCGGTGCGGCGATGGCGAGGAAGCCGAGGAGGACGGCGCCGAGGAGGACGGTGGCGAGCATAGCGCAGGCGGCGCTGATTGGATCCTGGTTGCCGCCGCTCCCGCCGCTGTTGGGATCGTTGGGATCGCCTTCGGGCGTTGGGGCGGGCATGAATTCGACGCTGACGACGGTGTCGGCGTCGACCGTGACGACGTTGAAGTTCTCGGTCGATGCGTCATCGTCGGTGCCGGTCCAGCTCTTGACCCGCCACCCGGAGGCCGGGGTGGCCAGAAGGGTGACGGTCTCGCCGGGAGCGCAGACCTTCAGGTCGGGTTCGACGCGGCCTTCGCCGTCGGCGACGTTGGCCTGCAGCGTGTAGGTGACGATGTCCGGCGGCTTGAATTCGGGGATCTTCATGAACTCGACGGTGACCGTCTTGTGGCCGTCCATGGGGACGACGTTGAGGTAGCCGGTGGTGTTGTCGTATCGGGCGCCGCTCCACGACTTGACGCGGTAGTCCCAGTCGGGCACAGCCATCAGCAGGACGGTCTGTCCGGGTCCGAAGTTGGACCCTTCGGGCTGGGTCAGGACTTTGCCGTGGCCGGTCGGGACGTTGATGTTCAGGTTGTAGGCGACGGGTTCGAGTTCGACGATGATCTCCTTGTCGTCGTCCACGACGAAGCTGTTGGTGGTGTCGGTGGACGCGTCGTTGTCGGTGCCGTGCCAGGCGCGGACGCGGTAGCCCCATTCCGGCTGAACGGTGAGGGCGATGTTTTCCCCGCACTGGTAACTGTACTGCTGCGGTTCGCAGCAGATCCTGCCGTGGCCGCCGAGGATCTTGGTCTTGACCACGTGGGTGCTGATGACGGTATCGACGCCGACGGCGCGGTCGTCGGTCATGCGGATGGTGTTGTTCAGGCTGGTCGAGGAGTCATCGTCGGTGCCGACCCATCCGCGCAGGCGGTAACAGGTGGTGGGCTTGAAGGTCAGGTTGACGATCTGGCCGTAGGTGTAGGTGGGGCCGGGCGGATCGCAGGTCAGTTCGCCGGCGCCTTCGTCGACCTGGCTGGTGATGCGGAACGCGCAGGTGGTGCCGGTGAGGGTGGAGTCGGACTCGGAGTACGTGCTTTCGAAGTCGGCGTCGAAGGCGGTGACGGCGAAGTGGTAGGTCTGGCCGGCGGCCAGTCCGCTGATGGCGACGGAAGTGACGTTGCCGACGCTCTCGCCGCTGGCGGGATCGCCGTCGTTGAGCGGCGCCCAGGGCGGGCCGGCCTGGTCTTCGCGGTAGAAGACCTTGTAGCCGGTGGCGCCCTCGGAGGCGGTCCAGTTGAGCACCACGTTGCCGCATCCGTCGCCCGGCGCGGCGCTGACGCTGGTGGGTGGATCGATCAGTCCGACCGGAACGTAGCGGACGGTCTGGGCCATACCGAGGTTGGAAACGTTGTTATAAGGCGCCAAATAGTAGTTGGCCCCGTCGCCGGCGGAGATTCCGATGGTGGGGCTCAGGTTGATGTTGCCCGACCCGTAGCGGAACTCGATAATGCCGTTGGACTGGAGAACCATTTCAAGGTTGACCGGGTGGCGGCTGGAGTAGAGCTCGCCGACCCAGCGGATGACCACGCGCTCGGCGGACTCTTCGATGTAGATATCCTCACCGACCTGGTTGGTTTCATCGGTGACGATGTTGTCCCACATGGCGGCGACCATGGGTTGGGCGATGAACTCCGCCTCGCTGTTGGTGTAGTCGGAGAGCGAGGCGCAGGAGCTTTGGAAAAGGATGTAGCCGTTGGAGCTGATGCAGATACGACTGTAGCTCTGGCCGAAATACGTGAAGGGGAAGGGCAGGTCGTAGCCCCAATGGGTGTCGTCGGCATGCCAGCCGCGAGGCGTCCCGACCTCCTCGAAAGACGTCTCGCTGGTGATCTCCTGGGTGTAGTAGTCGATGGTCACCGGCGGATCGACGACCAGTTCGGCGAAGTGCCCAAGGTCGATGTTGCTGCCGTAGCCGTCGTCGAAGGACTGGACGACCAGCCGAATGTTGCGGACCCAGGAACTCTCCATGGCAATGTAATATTGCTGGACGAACTCATCCCACGAACCGGAGGCGAAAAGGATGTTGACCGGGCTGTAGTCGTCGTCGAACCAGACGTCCTGGAGCGGAAAGTAGACGGCCAGGCCGTTGGCGTTCGGCGTGGTTGCCGGATCGAATCCGTTGGCGATGACGGCCTCGTCAAGGCGGTTGAGGACCAGCGTGGCGGCCTGCTCCATTTCGGTGTGATCGTCGTGAGCCCAGTTGGCGACGAGGGAATCGCCAAGATCGAAGGTCGCCTCGGCCAGCGCGGCAACCTTGGACAGGTCGATGGCTGAGAGGTTGACGGAGGAGTTGTCGTAGCTTTCCATGTAATGATCGACCATGGCGGCGGCCAACTCGTTGCCGGTCATTTCGGGGTCGTCGACGAGGTCCTGCAGCAGCGTGTCGTAGGCCCAGCCGGGCCCCGGCTCGGTCAACTCCGAGCCGACCAGGATGTCGGCGACGTCGCGCATCTCGTAGGCGACTTCGAGCATGCCCATCAGGCACGCGTCGAAGGCGAGGATGCGGATGTCAGCTCCGGCGCTTTCGAGGGCCTGGCGAACCTCCTTGTTGTAGAGGGTATCGGCGTCGGTAACATCCTCGCAGACGGCGGTGAAGGGCGACTCGCGGGTTGGGGCGGTCACAGGACTCTCAGCGGCTTTCGCCGGAGGCTCGGCTTCGGGGCCGGGGCTGTGCCATCCACTGCCGTGGTTCCAGAGGACCAGGACGTAGTTGTCGGCTGGGTACTCGTCCTTGGCCCAGTCGATGAAATCGACCAGGGAGTTGGAGTCTCCCATGTTGACCTCGCCGAGATCTTCCTCGGCGCTGGCGGTGGTCGGTTCCATACCCGCGGTGACGCGGAATCGTTTGGTGCCGGTCCAGTCGCCGTACTCGGAACTGTATCCGGCGACGCGGTCGAACTGGACGACGATCTGAACGTTGTCGGTGCTTCCGACCTCGGCCATTTCGAGAAAGTCGTCAATACCTACTTCCTCGAGGTTGTTGTCCGCATCGAGATAGACCATGAACGTCCACTTGGCGTTCGGAGTGGATTGGGCCAAGGCGCCTGCCGCCGCCAACAGCACTACCACCGCCGCCAAGCCACACCATTTCTGAGAACCCATGACGGGGGCCTCCTTCCTCAGATGGGAGCCATGCAGCCCTAAGGATAAATCTGGGTCAATATTACCTTTGTGTCAAAGGCCTTGTCAACGCAAAAGTCCCGGGCCTCGCCCGCAACGGGGACCTCATAATAATGACGAAGCGGAGGGGTGGGTTTTTCAGTTTTTGCGGAAGTAGACAGAGAAGCGGCCAATCGACAAGCTGGTATAATAAGTGTTAAATGACACCAATAGCGACACGATTATCGGACTTGGGTAGATAGAAAAAGACCGGGCGACGCATTTCGGCGCCGCCCGGCCGCTACTAGGAGATCGGGGCCTTCTCCTACGACCGCCAAAGCAATTCGCTGTTCGAAGTCCGTGTATTCACTGAGGTTCGCAAATCCGCGTCCTTCGCTATAAGTGTTCAATATGTCGTGGAGAAAAGCAAATCGCGGGAAATCTTGCGGAACGGGGCTCAGCGGCGGTTGGCGGGGCGAATGTCCATGAGGCGGCCTTCGAAGACGTCGATGAGGCGTCGCACGATCGGTTCGTTCATGGCGGCTTGGTAGGTGGCGGGCGAGACGGGTTCGGGGCTGGCCGGTTCGTCCTGGGTCGGCGGGGTCTGGTCGCTAGCTAGATCGTGCGGCCGGGGCGGATTTTTTTTTTGCCCGATCCGCCTGGGCGGTTTCGGGCCTGGAGGCGGCGGGTTGTCCGCCGGGCGGTGCAGCGGCGGCCAGGTCCACCAGTTGGGGCAGGCTGGTCAAGGTGACCATGGCCGAGTCGATCAGAGCCCTAGGCTGCTCGGAGAAGCGGACTCCGCGGGCCAGTTCCTCGACGGCGGTGATGCCGTAGGCCCAGATCAGGGGCCGCAGGTGCTTGCCCTGGCGCTGGATGGTCTCGTGGGCGGAGGCGGGACTGGCCAGCAGATCGGTCCCGTCGTCGCAGGCGCTGGCGAGCATCACGTCGCGGAGGTACTCCGCCAGGGCGGAGCAGAAGTCATTGGGCGAGGTTCCGGTGGCGAGGATGGCTTCGGTCTTGCGGATGGCGGCGGCGGGGTCGGCGTCGAGAAATGTCTGGACAAGTTCAGCGTACTGATCCACCGGGTGGACGGGCAGGAACTGCTCGGCGAACTCGGCGGTGAGCTTCTTTTGCCCAAGCGAGAGCAGGCGGTCGATCAGGCTCAACGCGTCGCGCATGGAGCCGTTGGCAAGGCGGGCGACGCGGTCGATGACCTGGTCGTCGGCTTGCACTTTTTCGCTTTTGAGAATCATCCGGAGCTGCTCGGCGATCTTATCCTTGGCGATCGGGCGGAAGTCGAACCGCTGGCAGCGGGACTGGATGGTGACCGGGACCCGGTTGGGTTCGGTGGTGGCGAAGATGAATTTGACGTGGCTTGGCGGCTCTTCCAGCGTCTTGAGCAGGGCATTGAAGGCGCTGGTGGAGATCATGTGGACCTCGTCGATGATGTAGATCTTGAAACGCCCGCGGGACGGCCGGTAGATGGCGTTGCCGCGGAGTTCGCGGACGTCGTCCACGCTGGTGTTGCTGGCCCCATCGATCTCGATCACGTCGACGTCCTCGCCGCGGGCGATGTCGGTGCACATGGGACACTGGCCGCAGGGGTTGGGGGTCGGGCCCTTTTCGCAGTTGAGGGCCTTGGCCAGGATGCGGGCGGCGGAGGTCTTGCCGACTCCGCGGGTGCCGGTAAAGAGGTAGGCATGGGCGACCCGGTCAGCCTCGATGGCGTTCTTGAGGGTGGTGGCCACCGCTTCCTGACCGACCAGTTCGTCGAAGTCCTGCGACCGGTATCGTCTGGCGAGAACGGTATAGCTCATATCAGACTTTCAGAGGCCTGCGTCGGTTTGGAACCTGCCCATCGCAGCGGACGTCCGAGCCGCTGCTGATTCGATAAATATTACTGGCCGTGCATCTCTCGTCGACCGTCACTTGCGAGCCGCCACCGGCGTTGCAGGCTCAGCCCAGGTTGATCTGCGGCACCCGGAGGTGTCTGGGTGGGCTGCTTCCGTCAGGACCTGACCCGTTGTCCAAATCCGCCGTTGCGCAGGACCTGAACCTCAACACCCGGCACCGACAGTCGACCCGCAGTTAACGGCCTCGGAAAGCGTTCAGCCCCGCATATGGCGGATTTCGGGCATCCGCCCGAAGGCGGACGAGGGCACCGCAAGCGCCCCGCCTAGCACGGCCAAAACTCGTTGACCGACATGCGTCGGAAGATTTTCGCTACCTTCAAGATTTTAGGAAGGGACCGGCCCAATATCAACGGGAAAGGCGGGCGTTTTTGGCCGCTGCGGGCGGCGGAGGCCGGGCGGAAGAGAATCCGATTGCCCTTGATGGCGGGCGGGGCGGGAAATATACTTAGCACTGGGACATTGGTTACCGGTTATATCCATTATCCATAAGCAGATATGAAGAAGCTTAGCGAGGTCATTAGTGCCGACTGCATTGTCGTGCCGATGTCGGCGACGGACAAGCAGGCGGCGATCGAGGAGTTGGTTCAGGCCCTGTGCGACGCGGGCAGGCTCACCGATCCCAAGCCGCTGCTTGAGGCGGTTCTGGCCCGGGAGGCGACCCGGAGCACGGGGATCGGACAAGGGCTGGCCATCCCGCACGGCAAGTGCGGCGGGCTGGGCGGCTTGGTAGGAGCGGCGGGCAAGCCGAAAATGCCGATCGACTTCGAGAGCATCGACGGTCAGCCGGTGAACTTCGTGGTGCTGTTCGGGTCGGACATCGACCAGACCGGTCCGCACATCCAGGCCCTGGCCCGCCTAAGCCGGCTCATGACCACCCCGTCGTTCCGCGAGAAGATCAGCCAGGCGAAGACGTCCGAGGAGGTCTATCGGGCGTTCGTGGAACACGAGAACTGATGGAGAAGCCAGAAGCAGGAAGTCAGAGGCCAGAATAAAGGCGAATGCGGGCGGTGGATGGTTGACAAGCGGTGGTCTGGTCGTTAGATTCCTCAAAAACCCCTTTTTGCAGACGGACTCTTTGTGTTGACTGCCGCTGTGGTGATTATTCCGGCCCGGTATGCGTCGTCGCGATTCCCGGGCAAGATCCTGGCCCGCGAGACGGGCAAGTACCTGATCGAGCACGTTCACGACCAGGTGAGCCGCGCGACCCGCGTCCGCCGGGTGATCGTGGCCGCTGACGATCCTCGGACGGTCGAGGCGGTGCGCAGCTTCGGCGGCGAGGTGGTGTTGACCGATCCGGAACTGCCGAGCGGCACGGATCGGGTGGCGGCGGTGGCCAGGGATCTGGACGAAGGGGAACTGATCGTCAACGTCCAGGGCGATGAGCCGGAGATCTCGCCGTCGAGCATTGACCAGTTGGTCGAGTTGCTGGCCGATGGCGAAGCGCCGATGGCGACGCTGGCGGCGCCGTTCGGGCCGCAGGACGACCCGACCAACCCGAACATGGTCAAGGTGGTCTGCGACCGGCTTGGAAACGCGATGTACTTCTCGCGAAGCCTGATCCCGTTCCCGCGGGACGGGGTGGCCGGCCTGCCCGCGGGTTTCAGCTATCTGCTGCACCTGGGGATCTACGGCTACCGGCGGGATTTCCTTCTGGCGTTCACGCAGTTGCCGGTGGCGCCGGTCGAAGCGATCGAGAAACTCGAGCAGTTGCGAGCCCTGTGGCACGGGCATAGGATACAGGTGGGCGTCACGGAGCACCGCAGCGGCGGGGTGGACACGCCGGAGCAGTACCGGCGATTTGTGGAACGGTATACGCGGTCGGGAAAGGCTTAACTCCAATGCAGATCGGACGAACGGACATTTTGAACGAGATCGCGTCGAAGGCGGCCAACGAGTTGTACACGCCGGTGCCTCCGGGCTACCAGCGCGGGCAGTGCAAGTTCGTGGTGGTGCTGGGGACCGTGATGAGCGGGCTGGGCAAGGGGATCTTCTCTTCCGGCGTGGCCAAGCTGCTGCAGGATAAAGGCTTAAAGGTCGCCCCGATCAAGCTGGAAGGTTATCTGAACGTCGACTCCGGGACGCTCAATCCGTTCCGTCACGGCGAGGTGTTCGTGCTGGACGACGGGATGGAGACGGACATGGACCTGGGCACGTACGAGCGGATGCTCGACCAGGACCTTTCGAAGCTGAACTTCTGCACGTCGGGCCAGATCTTTACCCGGGTGCTGGACAAGGAGCGGATGGGGCGCTATCAGGGGCGCGACGTGCAGATGATCCCGCACGTGACCGGCGAGGTGAAGCTGCGGCTTCGCGAGCTGGCCCTCGAGAGCGGAGCCGACGTGGTGTTCGTGGAGATCGGCGGGACGGTCGGCGACTTCGAGAACGCGTATTTCATCGAGGCGGTCCGCGAGCTGGCGTTGGAGGAGGGACCGGGCTCGACGTGCTTCGTGGCGTTGACGTACATCCTGGAGCCGCAGAGCCTGGGCGAGCAGAAGTCCAAGCCGGCCCAGTTGGGCCTGCGGAGCCTGATGGCAATGGGCATTCAGCCGCAGATCATCGCCTGCCGGGCGGGCAGTCCGGTGCGGGAGACGGCGCGGCAGAAGATTTCGGTCTACGCCAACGTCCCGATGGAGCGGGTGTTCTCGATGCACGACTGCGAGAGCATCTACTTTGTGCCCGAGATGATCCGCAGGAGCCGGATCGACGCCGCGGTGGTGGACATCCTCGGATTGCAGGAAAAGGTGGACGGCGAGCGGACGGAGCAGAAGTGGCGGACCTGGCGGGAGTTCACCGAACAGATCCGCAAGGCGGACCAGACGCTGGACATCGCGATCACGGGCAAGTACACAGCGGTGCGGGACAGCTACGCGAGCATCATCAAGGCGTTGGAGCACTGCGGGGCGGCGACGGGCACGAAAGTGGCGCTGCACTGGGTGGACACCACGGACGTCACCGACGAGAACGCGGCCCAGAAGCTGGCTGGAATGCACGGCGTGATCGTGCCGGGCGGGTTTGGGGCCCGCGGGACCGAGGGCAAGATCACGTGCGTGCGGCACGTGCGGGAGAACAGGATTCCGTATCTGGGATTGTGCTACGGTTTTCAGATGGCGGTGATCGAGTACGCCCGGCACGAGTGCGGCCTGGAGCGGGCCAACAGCACGGAGATCGACCCTCACACCCCGCACCCGGTGATCGACCGGCTGCCGGAGCAGTTGCGGATCAAGGAGTTAGGGGCGACGATGCGGCTGGGCGGTCAGGACGTGGAGTTGACGCCGGGCTCGGTGGCTTCGCGGTTATACGGCGATACGGCGACCACGCGCCTGCGGTTCCGCCATCGCTATGAGGTGAACCCGGAGTACATCAAGAAGCTCACATCCAGCGGCTTGGTGTTTTCGGGCAAGGCTCCGGGCCAGCCGATCATGCAGATTCTGGAGTTGCCGGACCATCCATTCTTCGTGGGCACCCAGTCGCATCCGGAGTTCACGTCGCGGCCGCTGCGGCCGGACCCGATGTACCTGGGGTTCATCCAAGCGGCGATCGAGCACGCCCGCCAGTCGTCCGGCACGGTGCAGCTCCGCTCGTAGGCAGGATCTGCCGGCGGCAAACCACGTTGCCACTATAAGTCGTTATGGTTAAGCGACTTAGGTTCACCTGCCTGGGGCGATTTTGCCCCCGTTTTTGGAAAACCCTGAAATTCAGGGTAGGGGCTTGTGATTACCCGGTTAATCTGGTACCATACCGGGTATGAACGGTCAGGAAAACAAGCCGGGGCCGCGCGGGCCGGGGCGGATGACGATCCGCGAGGTGGCCCGTCGGGCGGGGGTCTCGCACGCGGTGGTCTCAGCGGTGCTGAACGAGAATTTCCGGTCGATCCGCGTTTCGGAGGATACCCGTCGGCGGGTGCGGCAGGTGATCCGCGACTGCCGGTACTATCCGGACGCGGTGGGCAAGGCGTTGACCACGCGGCGGACCGGGCATCTGGGGTTCATCCTGTCGGACAACATCGCCGACGGCTGGGGCAACGCGGTGTATTCGCAGGTGCTGGCCGGGGTGGAGGACGCCTGCCGCCATCGAGGCTACGGCTTGAACATCAGCCGGTACAACCTGTCGAACCTCGATTCGTTTGTGTTTCCCAAACGGGTGGGCCAACGGAGCGTGGACGGGCTGGTGCTGACCGGCTACGTCGAGACGGGCGTGGTGCAGCGGTTCTACGAGTTCGGGATTCCCTGCGTGTCGGTCGGCGACAACGTCGAGACGGCGGGTCTTATTCCGACGGTGGCCTGCGATATCGTGGACGGGTTGTTTCAGGCGGTATGGCACGCGGCGTCGCTGGGACACCGGAAGATTCTGTACGGCAACGAGCAGAGCCGGCGGGCGGCGGAGGTGGCGGAGCTGCTGCTGGAACGGATGCGGCAGGACAGCCGGACGCGGGAATGCCGGCTTTGCCTGCCGCGGATTCAGGGGTATCTGGGCAACTACGACAGTGCGGCGGGGCTGGTCGATTACTGGGTGGCGACACCGCCCGAGGCGAGGGCGACGATGCTTCTGGGTTCGGACCAGGTGCTGGTGGCGCTGCTGGCCGAGTTGTCGCGGCGCGGCGTGAGCTGTCCGGGCGAGGTGAGTCTGATCGCGACGTGCAATTCACGGTTGTGCGAGTTTTCGTCGCCTCGGCTGACGGCCATCGCCTACGAGATGGAGGCCTATGGTCGGACGGCGGCGGAAATGCTGATCGATCACCTGGATGAGGGGGCGGGGTTGGATGGGAGCATGTCGCGGGTAGAGCCATGCGGGCTGGTGCATCGGAATTCGTGCGGACCTCCCGCCGCTGGCGTAGCGGAAGGTCCGTCATCCAGTGACGGTTCGTCGCAATCCGCGAGGGCATAGTATGGCAAAATCGCGCGGTACGAAACGGATGGGAATGCTTCTGGGCTGTTTGGTGCTGTCGGCGACGTTGACGACGACCGGGTCGGCGATCGAGTTTCGCAACCTTGGCCCCGGCGGCGGCGGCACGGCTGGGTGTCTGGCCGCCGATCCGACCGACCCGAACGTGGTGTTCGCGGGCCTCGACTGCGGCGGCATGCACGTAACGCAAGACGCCGGCGAAACCTGGCGGAACGCGAACACCGGGATCGACTTCGACGGCCGGGTGGACTGGAACAATCAGCATGGCGTGCTGGTGCTGCCGACCGGGCGGGCGTTGGCGACGACGCTGACCGGCAAGGTGTACGTTTCGCAGGACCGCGGGCGAAACTGGAGCAAGGTGTTTGACGGGGCGCGGGGACTGGGCTTTCTGCTGGCCGATCCGCACGATCCGAACACTGTCTACGCGGCCAGCGGGATGGGGGTTTGGATGCGCGGCCGGCCGCTGCAGGAGCAGCCGGTGGTCGGCTGGGTGCCGTGGACGGGCGACATCTACGTGAGCCGCCGATCGGGCGAGGCCGGTTCGTGGGAGAAGCTCAACACCGCGGAGGCGGAGCAAAACATCCCGCCGACCGCGCAGGTTTACACGGTGGCGGCCGACCATCACGATCCGAAGCTGATGTACGCCGCCACCGATTTCGGCATGTACCGCAGCCTCGACGGCGGCAAGAGTTGGCAGACCGTCCAGTACCTGCTCAAGCGGGCGGTCGGCAAGCAGGTGCTGACGGTGCCGGGCAAGCCTAACGTCGTCTATACGTCGATCGGCGAGCGCACCGCCGACGTCGAGGGCATCGTCTCCGGGGTGTACCGGTCACTGGATCGCGGAGAGACGTGGAAGCCGATGGTCAAGGGGCTCGACCAGGGTTTGTCCTACATCGCATTGGCGGTCGATCCGATCAATCCCAACTGCCTGTACCTCGGGTCGATGGACTGGACCGGCGGGCTCTATCGCAGCCTCGACGGCGGAGCGCACTGGGAACTGGTGTACGACACGAACACGCTGCTCAACAGCGAGTATCCCGACAAGGAGCGCAACTCGACCTGGCACCCGACCGGCTACCACGCGACCATGGGCACCGCGATCTGGGTCGGCGGGCCCGACGCCGACAAGGATGGCCTGTCGGATGTGATCTACTGCCTCGGCGACAACGTCGGGATCATCTGGCGGAGTCTCGACGGGGGCAGGGATTGGCAGCAAATCACGTCGCGCCGCAAGGTGGTCGACGGCCGGGCGTTCTGGTCCGGGCGGGGCGAGATCGAATTCCTCTGCGCGCGGAAGATCGTGGTGGACCCGCGGAATTCGAAGCACCTGTGGGCGTGCGATTTCGACTGGGGCCAGCACGAGAGCCTCGACGGCGGGGAGTCGTGGGCATTGGTCGGCGGACCGTGGTACGAGGGCGAGTTGACCGGCGTTTCGAGCAACCTGATCCTGGACCCGGACGACCCGGACGTGGCGTACGCCAACGCCGGACCCGGCGTGATCCGCGGCAACACCGGCGGAGGGTTCCGCGTGATCGGCGGACGCGGCAAGGAGAAGGGCGGCCTGCCCAACGCCCACGTGGACGACGTGGCGCTCGCGCGATGGACCGAGAACGGCCGTATCCGCAAGTTTCTCTACGCCGCCTCGAACGGGCACGGCATGTACCGGCTTGACATCGGCGCCAACGCGACGGAATGGGAGCGAGTTTCGGAAGGTCTGCCGGAGAAGACGGGGTTCCGCGTGATGCTGAACATACCCGGAACGCCCGGTATGGTGGCCGGCGCCTCCGATGGCCTGTTTCGTAGCGAGGACGGGACGACCTGGCGGCGGGTGACCGGACCCGGCACGCCGTACGAAGTGATTGTGGAAGTGCAGTCGCTGGACGTCGATCCCACCGATCACCGCCGTATCTACGCCAGCGTGATGAAGAGCTTCCAGCTCGTGGCGACCGACGGGCTGTACGTCAGCGAGGACGCCGGCGATCATTGGACGAAGGCGGCGGACGTGCCGATCCCGTTCGGGATCGCAGCCGATCCGGCGTCGCCGACGCCATCGGTCTATGTCAGTTCACAGAGCCACGGCGTGCTGAAGGTGACGCGCGAACCGGACGGCAAGCAATGGCGGGTCGAGCCCTTCGCGAACCAGTCCAACGGCCTGGTCAACACCCGGTGCTGGACGGTGACGGTCGATCCGACGAATCATCGACGGATCTACGTGGGGACGCACGGGAGTTTCATCTTCGTGGGCGAGGAAGGTACGGTGCCCGATGAGGAATGAACGGCGGATACGGACTGAGCGGGTCTTTACATTGATCGAACTGCTCGTGGTGGTGGCGATCATCGCGGTGCTGGTGGCGATGCTGCTGCCGGCATTGCAGCAGGCGCGGGAGGCGGCCAGGACGGCGCTATGCCAGAGCAACCTGCGGCAGTTGCACGTGATGGTCTCGATCTACATGGACGAGAATCACGGGGTGTTCAGCACGGGGCCGGTGAACTACGGTTTGTTCGGCGAAAACAACTTCTACGCGGGAACGCGGGTCTGCGCGGTGATGAATTGGGCGAACGCGCAGGGAATGTACCGGACGTTCGACTACGATCCGCCCAAGCCGCGGGAAACGTACCTGTACGTGCCGATCTTCCGCTGTCCGTCCACGCCGGGATACTACGGCGGCGGGGGTTATTCGATCAACGGCGTGGCGACGTTCTACGATCGGCAAGCCGTGAGCGACAGCCGGCTCTGGGGCAACCCAGCCCCGGGTGGGAACCTGAGTCTGATCCGGTATCCGAACCACTGCATCCTGTGGGGCGAGGTGGTGCCGAACCAGACACCGGGCTATTTCGGCGCGAGCGGCGGACTGGGCTGGTCGGAGAACAACAGTTGTCTGCCGGACTTCTTCTGGTTCGCCAGCCGGCACTCGGGAATGATGAACATCCTGTACTGGGATGGATCGATCGAGGTCATGGGCCTGGGCCAATTCTACGACGCGGACTACTGGTGGATCATGCGCCGTTATGGCGCGGGTTTGCATTAGTGACGGAGTTGGTTTGACAAATGGCGGGTGAACCCGCGGCTTCGCCGCGGAACCACCCGCCCTACCATCGAATGAACCTATGTCGAGCATTCACACTATCTCTGGAGGACTTCGGTGAACAAGGTTTTGTGCGCGGCGATCGTGTTGTTGGCAACGGGCATCGGTTCGGCGGTGACTTTTCGTAACATCGGCCCGGGCGGCGGCGGGACGATGGGGGCGATGGCGGTGGACCCGTCGAATCCGGACGTTGTCTACGCCGGCCTGGACTGCGGCGGCTTGCACGTGACGACCGACGGCGGCAAGAGCTGGGCCAACGCCAACGCGGGCATCGGCACAGCCGGCGAAACGGCGGGCAACTGCGTCAACGCCATCGTCGTGCTGCCGACCGGACGCGCGGTCGTGGGAACGGATCGCGGGCAGATCTGCGTGTCCGACGATCACGGCCGGTCGTGGACGAAGGCGGCTGAGAAGCTCGGGGCGCTGAACCTGCTGGTTGTCGACCCGAAGGAACCGAGAACGGTCTATGCCGCCAATTCAATGCACTACGAATGGCGGCCGGCGGACTTCGAGCTCAAGACGTTTGCGCCGCCGGCGGATGGGAAGGCGGCGTTCGGGCCGCGTGTCTACGTGAGCCGCGAATCGGGCGAGCCTGGTTCGTGGAAAGTGCTCAATACGAGTGAAGAACGCAACATCCCGCCGGATGCCCACGTGTTGGGCCTAGCCGTCGATCGTGAGGACACAGCGTTGATGTACGCGACGACGGACTACGGGTTGTATCGAAGCGTTGACGGCGGCGTACGCTGGGAGTCGATCCAGGCGGGACTCGGCGAGTCGCGGGCGCGGAAGGTGCTGACGGTGGCCGGTAAGCCAAAGGTCGTCTACGCCACGGTGGGCGGCGGCACACTGCGGCCGGGCGTGTATCGGTCCGACGATGCCGGCGCGACGTGGACGGGCGCCTACGAGGGCATACCGGAAGACCCGCACCTGTTCGCCCTGGCCGTCGATCCGGTCAATCCGCAGGTCATCTACGCCGGCTCGCGCGAGTGGTGCCGGCCGCTGTATCGAAGCACCGACGGCGGCGCGAGTTGGGCGATCGTCATGAGCCCCGAGATGGTGGACCCAGCCGTCAATGCCATCTGGCATGGAGACCGAAATCACACCTCGGTCGGCTGCGATATCTGCCCAGCGGGTGTCGATGGCGACAAGGACGGGTTATCCGACGTCATCTACGCAGCCAGCGACAACTTGGGCGATATCAAAAAATCCTCGGACAACGGCAAGACGTGGCGTCAGATCGTCTCGGACAGGAAGGTCATCGACGGACACGAGTTCTGGTCCGGACGCGGCGAGATCGAGCTCCTCTGCTCGCGCCGGATCGTGGTCGATCCGCGCGATCCGAACCACCTGTGGCTCTCGTACTACGACTGGGGGCTGTTCGAGAGCGTCGACGGTGGGAAGTCGATGCGCCTGGCGTTCGGGCCGTGGGTGGCCGCCGAACTGATCGGCTCGACCCGCGGCGTGGCGCTGGACCCGGACAACCCCGACATCGTCTACTGCGGCAACGCCTACGGTGGGACGGGCGAAGGCGGAGTGCTGACGAACCTTAACGGCCAGGGCTGGTGGATCATCGGAGGAAGGAAGAAGTATGCCGCCGCCCTTCCCAACTCAGCCGTGCTCGACGTGGCGATCGTCAAATGGCAAGAGGGCGAACAGGCCCAGAAATACCTTTACGCCACCTCCGGCCAGCACGGCGTCTATCGGATGGACTTTCAGAAGTTCGATGATTTTCGGAAGGTCGCCGACGGCCTCCCAAAGGAAGGAAAGTTGGTCTTCAACTTCATGACCGCCTGTCGCGGCGCGTTGCCGCTGTACGTGGCCACGGACGACGGCCTGTTTCGCAGCGACGACGGGAGCACCTGGAAATCGCTGGCGGCTCAGGGGTTGCCGCAGGGCGCAGCCAGGCATGTGATCTGCCTCGTGCCGGACCCGGCCGACAGCCGGCGGGTCTACGCGACCGTGATGAGAGGCTTTCGAACCGATCCGATCGAAGGCGTCTACCTCAGCGAGGACGGCGGCGAGAAATGGAGCAGAATCGCCCACGTGCCGGTTCCGTTCGAGATGGACCTGGACGCCTCGGGCGAGCGGCCGGTGCTATACGTGGCGAGCCAGTGCGACGGCGTGTACCGGGTGGCGCTGGATGCCGAGGGCAAGTGGCAGGCTTCCAGGTACGGCGATAAGTCGAACGGGCTGGACGGCTTGCGGGTCTGGGGCGTGACGGTGGACCCGCACAATCCCAAGCGGATCTACGCCGGCACGCACGGAACGGGCGTGTTCGTCGGCGAGTAGGGCTACGGTTCGCGGCGGTTGTGCTGGGCGTTGAGCGAGCGGAACAGCGAGCGGATGTCAAACGCGCCGCCGATGGCGACCACGATTGCGATCACCGCGAAGAGGCCCAGGCCGACGATCAACGTCAGCGTCCAGAGGTTCAGCCAGAAGTCCATCACGCAGCCTCCTTTCGGCGGTCGGGAAACAGCAGCGACCCGACGAACATGACCGTCACCGCCAAGGCGATGGTGAACAGGCCCACCCACTCGGAGCCGACGGTGTCCTGGAAACCCAAGCCCGCCACCAGGGATTCGAGATTCAAGTGGATGATGAGCCAGGTCTGGAGCGGCTTGAGCCCCAGCAGAGCGACGAAGCCGCAGACCAGGGCGCCGTAGGCGCCGACCGTGCTGGCGCGTTTCCAGTAGAGCCCGGCCAGCAGCACAGCGAAGGCCCCGGTCGAGTAGATCGCCCCGGTGATGGCCATGTAGTCCCAGAGGTCCTGCTGCATCGCGTACCAGAGCCCCCATACGAGCAGGAATACGCCGATCAGAAAGATGAAGATGCGGGTCCAGACGATGCGGGCCTTGGTGGTCATCCGGTCGCCGAGGATCGGAGCCAATACGTCCTGGGTAAGCACGGAACTCCAGCAGAGTAAGTAGCTGTCGTGGGTGGACATGAAGGCGGCGAGCATGGCGGCGGTCACCAGGCCCAGGAGGCCGGCGGGCAGGATGATGCTCAGGAAGACGGGCATGGCCTGTAGACTCAGCTCGCTGCTGATCTTGCCGGTTTCCGGGAAGAAGACGGCTTTGAGGTCCGGATGCTGATAGAGGAAAACGAACGCGCAGATGCCCCAGAAGTAGGGGACGAGGAAGCGGATCAGGAAACCGACCGACGACCAGATGTAGATGCGTTTGACAACCTTGACGCTCTCGGCTGAGCAGGCCCGCAGGACCGCGGTCTGCCAGATCGCGCACGAGACCAGGCCGAGGAAGATCATCCAGACCACGTAGCCGGCGCCGAAGCCCTCCTCGTGGAACGGGTTGAAGCCCGCTTCGCCCTTGAGCTCGTGAACGGTGTTGACGATGTTGTCCCAGCCGAGGGTGCTGAGAGCCATGGCGCTGGCGACGAAGATGCCGACCGCCAGGACGACGAACTGGATGTAATCGGTGACGACCACCGAGACCATGCCGCCGAGGATGGTGTAGAAGAGCACCAGGGCCAGCAAAACGGTCATGACGATGTTGAGGTAGGTTACCGATTCGAGGCCGGTGATGCCGGTGACGAACCACGAGCCGGCCTTGAGGAACATGCCCATGTTCAGGATGCCCGCGAAGGCCAGGACGATTCCGCCGAAGACCCGCACGCCGCGGCTGAAGCGCTTTTCGTAGAATTCGGGAATGGTCATGACCTCGAGGCGGCGAAGGGGCACGACGATAAAGCCGGTCAGGCCGACCACCAGCGTGACGATGGCGGCGACCACCGCGATGTGGAACGCGGCGAACCCGCCGGTAAAGCCTTTCTGGGCGGAGTACATGACGGTGACCAGGCCCATTTCGGTGCCGATCATGGTGGCCAGGCCCAGATAGGTCTTGAGGGCCCGGCCGGCCACCACGTAGTCGGTCATGCTGGCGATGTAGCGTTTGACCAAAAGCCCGATGACCACCGACCCGGCTAGGTAGGCAAAGACGATGATCCAGTCGATGGTGCTGAAGGTTACGTGATCCGACATTTGCGTTCCACCCTTCGCCGTTTGGCTTCATCGGGACCGATAGGGACTCGGCAGCCGTATGGATCTATGCTTCCATCGAGACTGAGTGTAGTCCTTGTGCATCGAAAGTCAATGGCGTGCATGGGGTTCCTCGGACGGCTGGGAACCGGTACAATTCGGACGGACAGGAGCATCTCGAAACGGATGGATGGAGATGGTAATGGGATGGCTGAAGCGCTGGCGGCGGGCGCGGGTGACGGGCCGCGAGTTTCCCGCTGGGTGGCGAGCGATCATCGAGCGGAACGTGCCGTATCGGCGGCTTTTGCCGGAGGCGGAGCGCGCGGAGTTGGAGCGGCACGTGCTGGTGTTCCTGGCGGAAAAGTCGTTCGAAGGGCTTGACGGCCAGGCGATCACCGATGAGGTGCGGGTGACCATCGCAGCCCAGGCGTGTCTGCTGCTGTTGCATCGTCGGACGGATTACTTTCCGGGCATGCGAACGGTGCTGGTTACGCCGCGGGTCTACGAGCGTGAGGACGAGAGACATCTGGATTGGGGGCTGGTGGAGGAGGGCGTGGCGGAGTTTTCGGGCGAATCGTGGCATCGCGGTCCGGTGGTGCTGGCGTGGGACGACGTGCTCGACGGCGCAGCCGACATTGACGACGGGTTTAACGTCGTGCTCCACGAGTTCGCCCATCAGATCGACGCGACGGGCGGCCAGGGCGACAGCAGCGCGGTGCTCCAGGGCGGCGGCTTTGCCGCGTGGGCGGCGGTGCTCGGGCGGGAGTACGAGCGCTTCGCTGCGCACGTCCGCCGCGGCCGACGGACGCTGCTCGACGAATACGGAGCCGAGGACCCCTCCGAGTTCTTCGCCGTCGCCACCGAATACTTCTACGAGAAGCCGGTGGAGCTGTCGCAAGAGCACCCGGAACTCTACCGTCAGCTCAGCCTGTTCTACGAACAGGACCCGAAGGCGTGGCGGACAGGTTTGTGAAATACTGTGGCGTGTGACTGTCCACACGGTTGCCGTCTGAACGAGAAAGCGGTAAGATATTCTCTGGATACAAGTGGAGGACGGTGGCATGAGCGATCAGGCGTACTTTTTCCTGCTGTTTCTGGTAATCCTCTGCGGGGTGGTTGCGCCGGCCTTTGCCTGGACGGCCTTTGTACCGAAGCTGCGAAACCGGGCGCTGGGCGGGCTGGTGGTCGTGTGTGTCGTGGGCGTGGCGCTTTCATTTCCATTTCGAGCCACCCAGGAGATGTGGTGGCTGCCCACACTGGCGGTGTTGTACTTCCCCCTGGTGGTCCTGGCTGCGATCCTTCACGGGGTTTCCGTGCTGATCGAGGCTTGCGCATCAGCAGTTGAAAGCAAACGTATTGTCCAAGGAGATTCTGAATGACTCGACGCGCGGCGGGAGTAGCGTTTTGTACGCTGGCCTTCTTTGTGTTTTCCTTGCGGTATTTCATCGCATTGCTCGTCGGATCCAGACTCCAATCGTGGGATCCAAACCTATTTGCACACACGCTGGTTCAGACCGGTGGCATGCTCTGGGCTAGTGGCTTTTCGTTCATCTTGGGAGTACTCTACCTGTTCCTGGCCGAGTTTGCGGGGCCACGATCAACGGAAACCGGGAAGTAACGCTACACCCGCGTTCTTTTCCAAATGAAGTACGCGGGTTGGGCGAGGGCGTGTTGGGCGAGGCGGGGGAGAATCCAGGGGAGGTCATGTTTGACGGCGGAGGAGTAGGCGCCCTGGCGGGGGTTCAGGAAATGTTCGTGGATGCGGCGGAGGATGAAGCGTTTTTCGATCGGCGGGAGGGACTCGACGTGGCGGATGGCCCGCGGGGTGTCGAGGAGGATTGGCGGGGTGAGGCCGACGTGGGTGAGGGCGGCTTGGAGCGCGGCGCGGTTGCGGCTGGGCGGGCCGTCGATCCTTTTCATGCCCGCCTTTTCGAAGAAGGGGTTGATTGCGCCCATGACGGCTGAGGCTTCGACCCAGGGCGTTCCGGCGTGGGGCAGGGTGTGTCGGACGAGGGCGGCGGCCAGACCGAGCGATCGGAATCGCGGGTCGATGATTACGCGGGCGATGGTGCGCAGTTCGCGGTTGAGCTTCTTGGCTCGGGCAGCGCGGTCGGCGATGCGGAAGCGGTCGGCGGTGGCCAGGTCGCGAAGCGGGCTGTTGACCGGGGGCAGGCCGTAGACGACGATGCCGACCAGCGTATTCGAGTCGGGTCCGCGAGGCAGGTTGGTTGCGTAAAGGCCGAAGCATCGGGCGACGGGACCGGGATTGCCGCTTCGGTAGTGGAAGCGGGCGAGCTTGGCGTAGTCGCTGAACGGGCAGGGCCGGATGGCGAAGCGAAACGGCAGGTTCGATCCGAGGTGGACGGTTTTCATTTGTTGGCTGTCCGGTGCGGGTGATAGGATGACGTTGCGGGCGGATGGAATGAGTATCTGGAATTGCGAGTAGTCACGTGGACGAATTGCATCAACGACGGCGCATTCTTATGGAGCGGACGGCGTGGCTGGCTGTCGGGGTGGTGGTGTTCAGCGGGATATGGGGCGGGTTGTTTATTCGCGGGCTGAATCCGGGATTTGACTGGAAGCTCTTTGTTGAGGGCTGCCGGTACTTCTGGGAGCATCGGGGCTTCGGCGGGCAGGGGTGGATGTTCGGCTATACGCCGGGCGGGTTCTTCTTTTTGATGCCGTTTACGGTGTGGCTGACCTCGCCGTGGGGGCTGTTGCTGCACGTGGCGGGCAACGCGGCGGCGGCGATCGGGTCGGTGTGGGTGGTGCACCGCTGGTGGACCGGCGGGCGGCTGGGCGGCGGGATCGTCTGGCCGGTGCTGCTGGTGGCGATCAATATCCAGCAGGTCTTGCAGATGAACCAGTTGTCGCTGTGGGTGCTGGTTTTGTGCGCGGGCGGGTTGGCGCTGGCGGGCCGCGGCTGGCCGTTTTGGGGCGGGGCGCTGATCGGTCTGGCGGTGGCGATCAAGGTAATGCCGCTGGTGCTGTTGGGGTACTTCGGCTGCCGGGGCCAATGGCGGGCGTTGCTGGGCGTGGCAGCGGGCGTGATCGCCCTCGACGTGGTTCCAAGCGTCCTGTTCCTCGGATACGACGGAGCAGCGGTGGAGCATCGGGCGTGGCGGGAGCGGAGCGGGTGGTATTCGCCGACGGCGCAGATTTACGAGCCGCTGCGGCTGGGCATTTATCACCATCGTTCGAACTTTTCGTATCCATCGGTGCTGGTCCGGTGGCTGCGGGGTCTGCCGGAGGTCGAGGAGATGGTGGTGTTGCGGGGCGATCCGCCGGCGGAGGCGGTTGAGGCGGCCCGGGCGGGTCTGAGGGGGAACCAGGCGCTGGTGGTCGATCCGTTGCCGTTGGACGGCAAACCGTGGGCCCGGCAGGTTTTGCCGATCAGCCGGAGCGTACCGCGGTGGTCGGCGGCGCGCTGGCCGGCTGAGCGGGTCTGGTGGGTTTGGGCGGCCAGTGTGGGGTTGGGCATGGGGCTGCTGGCGGTATGGACGTGGTGGACCGGGCGGATCGGGCAGGGGCGCGACTGGCCGGCGGCGAGCGCGGCCTGGATGCTGTCGATGTTCTGGCTGACGCCGCTGATGATGAACTACTACCTGGTGCTGGCGTTTCCAGCGATGGCGGTGGTGTGGCTGGAGCTGGTCCGCTCGCGGCGGAAGACGCCGGGCCGCTGGTTGGCCATTGTGGGCCTGGCGGCGTGGGTGGTCGGCGAGGCGTGTATCGGCTGGCGCGATGTCCGGTGGTATGGTGTGCATTGGGTTGTGCTGGCGGTGCTGGGGGCGGCGGTGGTCTGGGCGTGGGCCCGGCAGCTTGGGTTGTCGGTGGTCAGCGAGGCCGGTTCCTTGCCGGCGGCGGCTGAGCGCGTGGTTGAGCGGGATTCGGATCGGCGGCGCCAAGCCGGATGTGTCGGTCGGGTTTGAGGGCGTCGATGAAGTCGTCGCGGGTGGCGGCGAGGAGAAATGTCTTACCGAAGCGGTCGGCGAATCGGCGGGTGTTGTGGGCGACCACGAAGGCGGTGACCGGGTCGAGGTTCTCGAGGAACGCATCGGCGACGATCAGCCGCGGGCGGCGGGCGAGGGCCAGGGCCAGCCGGAACCGGTAGCGCTGGCCTTCGGAAAGGCGGTCGGGGGTCTGGAGGAGAATAAAGGCGTCGGCCAGACCGGCCAGCGAGAGGTAGTGCAGGGCGCGGGGCACCGACAGGCGGAAGTGCTCGGGCAGGATGCGGTCGCGACGGAGGCGGAGACGGTTAAGGTCGACGCACGGCCGGACCCGGCGGCGGACGATCCGCAGCAGGGTCGATTTGCCCGAGCCGGATGGCCCGGTGACCAGCACGATGCGACCGGGATCCAGGCCGAGTTGCAGGTTGTCGAACAGGCGCAGCGTCCGGGCGCCGTCGCAGGTCAGGCCGAAGGCGGCTGCGATCTGGACGGCGGCGGGCGAGGCGGGCGGATCGACGGTCAGGTGAGAGCTGACGGACAGCCACGGCGAGGCGGCGACGGCATCGGTCCGCTGATCGGCGGTTCGGACTGACTTGGTCGTTGTCAACTTGGCCCCTCCTTTTCTAATAAAGATAGCACACGTTTCGGGATCGGTGGGGGTTTTATAACCACGGCCTGCGCAACCACTTGGGATCGGCCTGCTTTGGCGGAGCGACGGGCGTGGAGAGTCCTGGAGGAAAGGGCTGCAAAAGTCTGCGGGCTTCGGTGTCGGCCGTAGAAAACTCTATCGGTTTCCTGGCCGGGTCCGGGGGGCCAGCGGGGTCTTTTGGGGTTTCAATTTGTCGGGTTGCGGCTTAGAATCTGCAAGATTATCCAGCGGCAAGATAAAATGGATAGTTTTGGCCGGATGGAGAATGTCCGGATCGACGGCGAGTAGGAAAGGCTTTTGATGGGTCAAGAGAAGAAGACGCGGTGGAGAGAGCTTCGGGAGATGCGGTATTTCGGCCGGGTGCTCCGGCTGGTGTGGCCCCATCGCAAGTATTTGTTTATCGCCGTGGTGGCGATGATCGGGGTGGCGATCAGTCTGACCGCGAGTTTGTTTTCGCTGTATCCGATCCTGACGGTGATCATCGGGCAGGAGTCGATCCCGGAATTCGTGGACCGGCTTTACGTCCAGGACCGGCTGGGGGCCGATCTGGCGGTTCGCGACACGCAGGGGTTGGATATTGCGAAGATGGTGGGCGAACGGGCGGCCAAGGTGGTCAAGGTCAAGCCGGGCCGTCCGCTGATGGAGGCGGGGGTTCAGCCGGACGACTACCTGAACGGGCTGGCGGAGGCGCCGACGGTGCGGGGTCGCGATCTGATCCGCCGGCTGGCCGAGACGCCGACAGAGGAACAGGTGCGTCTTTTGGTCTGGACGCCGGGCACGTCGGCGAGCCGGCCGGTCTCGGTGGCGCTGCGTGAGGCGGCGATCCAGTACCAGTGGCTGCGTTGGGGGCTGGCGAAGTTCAATTTCGCCGATCGGGCGGAGCAGACTCTGGAGGCCCGGATGGCGGACCGCCGGCGGATTCTGGCGATCATCCTGCTGGTGTTCTTCGGCATTCAATTGCTCGGCAATTTGTGCCGGTTCGTGGGCGAGTACTACGGGGCGGTGGTGGGCGGCCGGACGATGATCGACCTGCGGCGGATGATGTACGCCAAGGCGATGACGCTGCCGGTGGGGTTCTTCCAGACCCGCGGCATTTCGGACACGATGAGCCGGTTCACGCAGGACACGCAGGACGTGCTGCGGGCGCTGAACACGGTGTTCGGCAAGGTGCTTCGCGAGCCGCTCAAGGCGATCGGGGCGTTGGGGGTGGCGGTGGTGCTGGAGCCTCGGCTGACGCTGATGCTGATCGTGATCGCACCGATCGCGGTGCTGCTGTTCCGACAGTTCGGCAAGCGGATTCGGCGGGCGAACGAGAAGATGCTGGCCGGTTACGGGATGCTGATTTCGGCGCTCAAGAGCACGCTGCTGGGCATCCGGGTGGTCAAGGCGTACACGATGGAGCACCAGGAGCGGAAGCGTTACTTCAAGGTCGAGCGTCACATCCTCAAGAACCAGTTGCGGATCGAGAAGGTCAACGCGACGAGCAGTCCGGCGCTGGAAGTGCTCGGGATCGGAGCCGGATGCATCGCGGTGTACATCGTGATGCTGATGATCATGCGGGGCAGCGTGCGGCAGGAGGAGCTGTTCACGCTGCTGGTAGCGCTGGGCATCGTGCTGGATTCGGGGCGGAAGATGTCGAACGTCTACACGCAGCTCCAGCGGGCCAACGCCGGAGCCAAGCGGATTTTCGAGCTGATCGATCAGCCGTCGGAGTTCGATCTGGCTTCGGGCACCGAAGAGGCGTTTCCGCCGAAGCGCCGGATTCTGTTCCAGGACCTTGTGTTCCGCTACGACGGTTCGGAGCATGCGGCGTTGGACGGCGTGACGCTCGAGGTGCCGTCGGGATCGGTGGTGGCGGTGGTCGGGCCGAACGGATCGGGCAAGACGACGCTGGTTTCGATGCTGCTGCGGTTCTATGAGCCGAAGAGCGGCCAGGTGCTCTGGGATGACGAGAAGCTTGAGAACTTCGCCCTTCGGTCGTTGCGCCGGCACATTTCGTACGTATCGCAGGAGACGGTGATTTTCGCGGACACCATCGCCAACAACATCGCCTATGGGCGGCCCGGCGCCTTGCGTGAGGACGTCATGGCGGCGGCCCGGCAGGCGCACGCGGATGAGTTCATCGAGCGGCTGCCGCGGAAGTATGACACGGTGGTGGGCGAGCACGGGGCGACGCTGTCGGGCGGTGAGCGCCAGCGGTTGGCGATCGCGCGGGCGATTCTGCGCGATGCGCCGGTGTTGATTTTCGACGAGGCGACCAGCCAGATCGACGCGGAGAGCGAGAAGAAGATTCAGGACGCGATCGACCACTTCATGCCGGGCCGGACGGCGCTGGTGATCGCGCACCGGTTCAGCACGATCAAGCACGCGGACATGATCGTGGTGATGGACCGCGGCAAGATCGTCTCGTCGGGCACGCATCAGGAGTTGATCGAGGCGTCGCCGCTGTATCAGCAGCTCTACCAGACGCAGCTTCACGGTCTGCAGGAGCAATAGGACGGGAGGCTGTTGACTTTGGCGGTGTGGGCGGTGATAAGGGGTTGGGGCGAGGGTCGCTCCGAGGAAACGGGAGGTGTGCCATGGCGTGTATTTTCTGCAGGATTGTCGCGGGCGAGGTTCCTTCGCTGAAGGTCTACGAGGACGACTCGGCGCTGGCGTTTCTGGATATCGGTCCGCTGGCGGAAGGCCATGTGCTGGTGATTCCCAAGCGGCACTACGAGCGGCTGGAGGAGATGCCGGCTGAGGAGGTCGGCGCGGTAACGCGGCATCTGCCGGTGCTGGCCAAGGCGGTGCTGAAGGCGACCGGGGCTGGGGCGTACAACGTGCTGCAGAACAACGGCGAGGTGGCCGGTCAGGCGGTCGGGCACGTGCACTTCCACATCATTCCCAGGACATCGGGTGACGGCCTCGGCTATCGGTGGAACGCCACGTCGTATGCAGCGGGGAGGGATCGACAACTGCAGGAAGCGATTGTCTCGGCGCTGGGCTAGGGGCGGACGCGACCGGGGCCGGCGCGGGATGCGGGGCAGCGAGGATCTGGCGGTACAGGTCGAGATAGTCGCGGGCGATATTGGGCCAGTCAAACCGCTGGGCCTCGGCGCGGGCGGCGGCGGCCATCAGCAGATAATCGCCGTCGGCGAAGCGGATCAATTCGCGGGCGAGCCGGTCGGGCTGATCGGGCGGGATCAGCCGTCCGGTGCGGCCGTCGGCGATCAGTTCGCAGAGTCCTCCAACGCCGGACGCGAGGATCGGCTTGCCGCAGGCGAAGGCCTCCAGCGCCACCAGCGGCATCGATTCGGTGCGCGACGGCATCACCAGGAAGCGGCAGTTCTGCAGCAGCCACTGTTTGAACTCGCCGCAGACCAAGCCGACCATGTTGACCGATGCGTCGAGGTCGCGGCTGCGGATGTAGCCCTGAAGCTGGTCGCGGAGCGGGCCGTCGCCGGCCATAACCAGTCGCAGATCGCTTCGGCCTTCGCTACGAATTCGGTCCATCGCCCGCAGCAGGACGTCGACGCCCTTCTTATGGGTCAGGCCGCCCAGGTAGAGCACGAACGGCTGACCGTAAGGAACGGGCCAATCGTCCTGGTGCGGAGTCGGCGCGTTGAGCTCCTCGATGTCCACACCGTTGGGGATTATCGCGATCCGGTCGGTTCGGCCGGCGAGGATGTCCTGGACCAGCCGATGCATGTGCGAGTTGATGGCGGTGACCCGTGAGGCCTGGCGCAGGCAGGAGGTAATCCGTTCCCAGATGACCGGCAGTTGGCGGTAGCGGCAGGTCGGCCGGACGTCGCTGCCATGCGGCGTGATCACCACGGGCACGCCGTGCTTCTGGCCGAATTGGGTGGCGACGTAACCGGCTGGGTAGACCAGGTGGCAGTGGATCAGGTCGAAGCCGGTCTCGCGCCAGGCCCGTTCGAGGGCCTGATGGATGGTGCGCATGCCCAGCGAGAAGTGGAACGACCAGGGCCGGCGGTAGCGGAAGATCGGGTAGGGCTGCTGGTCGTCAGCCGGCGTGCCTTTGCCACGCCGCGGCCACTGCGTGACCACGCACGTGCGCACCGACATCCGCCAGTAGTGCCTGGCCAGCGATGCGACTACGGTTTCCACCCCGCCGATCTTGGGCAAGAACGTCGGCGTCAGCAAGCATACATTCATTGGCGCCAAACCCACAGAGACCCGAGCCTGGTGTTCTTTTGCACCTCGTTGACCACCATTATGCGCGGAAATTGCGCCGACACAATGAAAAACATGCCGGGTTGGCGGTGGAACGCGACGGGATGCGCCGTGTGTTAAGGATTTTGGGCGTGAGCACTTATGGAAGATCGCGGCGGCTCAAGTGGAGGTTGACGCCTTGAACCATCGGAGCGGGGCTGCAAAGCGTAAGGTACGGGCGTAGAATGGTGCTATGGGCCGCACGACGATGGACGGGAAGGCGATGGGCGTATCGGCGCGACTGCCGCGGCTGGTGGTGTCGGCGGGAAACGTGTACCGCCGGGCGCTGGCGGCGGTTCTGGGGGTGCTTGGGCCGGAGGTCGCGTATGCGATTACCGAGCGGATGTCGTTGTGGCTCTATCGGCTTTTGGATCCGCTGCGGTTGACGGTGGAGGCCCAGGCGCGGGCGGCGTTGGGTGATCGATTATCAGCGGATCAGATCGATCGGATCGCCCGGCGGTCGGTAGTGCATCGGGTGTGGAACCTGGTGGATCTGATGCTGGCGGATCGGCTGCTGCATCCGGGAACGTACCGGCGGTACGGCGGGCAGTTGGCGGAGCCGCATCGATCGGAGTTGCTCGATGCCCACCGGCGGGGACAGGCGGCGATCCTGGTCACGTGCTACTATGGGCCTTACGATCTTCTGCCGGTTTTTTTGGGGTACAACGGGGTGCGGGCGACGGCGGTGTATCGGCCGCACGAGAATCGGAGCTATGACGCGTACCGGCGCCGCATCCGCGCCCGCAGCGGATGCCGGCTGGTCGAGGTTCCGGACGCTTTGGCCCGGGCGGAGCAGGTGTTGGGGTCCGGCGGGATGTTCGCGCTGGTCGCGGACCATCAGGCGCCGCGGCATGGGGTGGAGACGACGTTTTTGGGGCTGCCGACGGTGGCGAGGCGGACGGTGGGGATTCTGGCCGTCCGCCATGGAGCCGACGTAGTGGTGGCGGGCATTCGGCGGACGGGTCGGCCGTTCCGCTTCGAGATCGTGGTGGGCGAAACCATAGAGAAAGAGGAATGGTCCGGGCAGAGCGATCCGGTGGAGTACATCACGCGACGGTATCTGCGCGGTCTGGAGCGGATCGTACTGGAGGATCCCAGCCAGTATCCGTGGGGGATTCCGCGTTGGGGTCAGGACCGGCTGGCCCGACTGCTCGGCGATATCGCACCGGCGAACGCCTAGCTGGTGTCGGCGAGGTCCGCGATGCCCAGTCCCAGTTGCAGCGAGCCGGTGATGACATCGCCGACGCCGGCGACCGCTTTTTCACTCAGCGGTACGCCCAGCAGAAAGGCGATCATCGCCGCCATGTAGAACCTGATTCTGGTGAGCCTCATGGCTTTCTCCCGGCCGCAGGGGCCTTGGTTCCTGCGACTGACGTAAGTATAGACGGCGGTGGGCGATATGTAAAGAGGCAAGCCGGGCAGGGGCGATTCGGCTGTTTAGTTCGCCGCGGCGCGAGGCTACATTCGCGACCGGAGCGCCGCTTGCAGCGTGGGGTCGGCGATCGAGTCCACGTCGAGCAGTTCGGCAATGCCGGGGTAAGAGAGGGCCGGTCGCACCACGGATTCGTCCAGCGTGCGGAGGATTTCGGCCATCGGCTTGTGCGTATCGGCTGAGATCTTGGCCAGCGTGCGGCGGCTTTGCTGCTGGGATTCGCGGCGGTGAGGCGGATAGCCGGCGCCGAATTGCTCCAGAGAGAAGAGCCGGTCGAAGATGAACCGCAGATTCACTTCACCGGCCCAGCCGTAGCCGAAATTCAGGGCCAGCGAGATGCAGTTGCCGCCGTTGATCTGCCCGAAGAGCCAGGCGTCCAGCGGGTTCTGGATCAAACCGCAGCAGACGTTGGGATACTGGAGGGCTGCGTTGAGGAACCCCTGGCCGGTGCCGCAGCCGCCGACGACGAGGTCGGCGCGGCCCGCATTCAGCAGCAATCCGGCCAGCAAGCCGGTGTGGATGTAGGTCAGTTCGGGCGAGGCACCGTTCTGGGTCATGCCGGCGTTGATGATTCGATGGCCGCGGCCGTCGAGGGCGGCCAGGATGTCCTTGTTCCTGTCGGCGGCGCTGGTTTCGCAGATGACGGCGATGTTCATGACGGTCCTTTCGTTGGTGGCGGCTCTTTATGATTCCTCGGGCCAGTAGCGTTCGGTGATGGTCTTGTCCTCGGTGAAGAAGTTGATGATGGCTTTGCCCTGGGCTTTGATGTCGGCGAACTGGGAGGCCTTCATGCCACCGAAGGGCAGGTAGGCGACGGGCGCGGGGATGCCGACGTTCACGCCGATCATGCCGCACTCGGCCTCCAGCTTGAACTTGCGGGCCCAGTAGCCGTTTTGGGTGTAGATCGAGGCGCCATTGCCGTACTGATGATTGTTGATGATTTCGATCGCTTCGTCAAGGCTGTCAGCTTTGAGGATGACCACGACGGGGCCGAAGATTTCGGTGCGGTGGATTTCCATGCCCGGTTTGACGTCGGTAAAGACGGTCGGTCCGACGAAGTGGCCGTTCTCACAGCCGGCGACTCTGACGTTGCGGCCGTCGAGGGCGAGGGTCGCCCCTTCCTTGACGCCCTTGTCAATCATCTCGAGGATGAACTGCTTGGCCCTGGCGGAGATGACCGGGCCCATCAGCATCGGTTCCTCGGCGTATTTCGGGTCGAGCGGGTTGGCCATGATGATTTTCTTGGAGTCCTCGATGAACTTCCGGCAGATCGTCTGGTAGGTCGCCTCGCCGACTCCGATGATGGCGGACGACGCCATGCACCGCTGGCCAGCGCAGCCGTAGCACGAGGTGATCATGTTGCGGACAACCTCGTCGATTTTGGCGTCGGGCATGGCGACCAGGTGGTTCTTGGCCCCGCCCATCGCCTGGAATCGCTTGTTGGCTTTAGCGCACTTTTCGGCCACCTGGCGGCACGTGGGAGTCGAGCCGACCAGCGAGACGCCGCGCACCTTTGGATGGTCCATGAACGCGTCCGCGACCGTCCGATCGCCGTTGACCAGGTTGTAGACGCCCGGCGGCAGGCCGGTTCGGTCAATGTAGTCGGTGATGAGTTGCATCGTCATCGGCACCTGCTTGGAGGCTTTGACCACGAACGTGTTGCCGGTGGCCAGGGCGTAGGGCAGGAACCAGAACGGCACCATGGCGGGGAAGTTGAACGGGGCGATCATGGTGAAGACGCCCAGCGGCAGCCGTAGCACTTCGCCGTCGATGCCGAACGAGCAGCCGACCAGTTTGTCACCTTGCTGGAGCACCGGCATGCCGCAGGCGACTTCGCAGTTTTCCAGGACGCGCTTCATTTCGGCGCGGGCGTCGGAGAGGGACTTGCCCATTTCGGCGACGAGCGTCCGGGCGATGGTTTCCTCGTTATCCCGCAGCAGTTCCACGAGCCTATAGAGCGGCTGAACGCGGCGCGAGACCGGAGTCTGACTCCACGACCTGTAGGCCTCGGCCGCGGCGTCGATGGCGCGGTTGGTCTCAGCCGCCGTCGAGAGCGGGGTCTCGGCCAGGGTCTGGCCGGTGCTGGGGTTTTCGACCGGAATGTAACCTGAGTTCTCCGGGTCGATCCACTTGCCGTTGACGTAATTTCGCATTCGCGTTGGAGCCATGATTTGTCCTTTTCTGGATGGTCGTTGGAGCCATGATGAATGCACAGCCGGTCGGCATCGCTAACTCAGACGGCCGTTGTCATTGGTCGGCGACGGCCTGCTTGGCCGCTGCGATGATGTTCTCCACATTGACGCCGAATTTGCTGAAGATCGCCTCGTTGTCGCCCGATTCGCCGAAGCAGTCGGGAAAGCCGAGTCGCGTGAGGCGGCATGGTGCGTATTCGGTCAGGACTTCGGCGACCGCGCCGCCGAGGCCGCCGAGGCGGCTGTGGTTCTCGACCGTGATGACCCGGCCGGTTTCGCGGCTGGCGGCGACGATGGCCGCCTCGTCGATCGGCTTGATCGTGGGCATGTGGATCATTCGGACCGCGATGCCTTCCTTGTCCAGTTCCCTCGCCGCGGTCAGGGCTTTGGGCGTCATCATGTCGGTCCCGATGATGGTCAGGCGGCTGCCCTCGTGCAACCGGTACGACCGGCCGATCTCGAACCGGTGCGCTGCGTCGAAGATGACCGGGACCGGGCAGCGTATCGTCCGCACGTACACCGGGCCTTTGAACGCAGTCGCGGCGTGGACCGCCAGTTGCGTTTCGTACGGATCGCCCGGGCAGATCACGGTCATGTTAGGCATGCACCGCATCACCGCGATGTCCTCCACCGACTGGTGGGTGGCGCCGGCTTTACCGGTGGGAATGCCGCCGTAGGCCCCGTTGAGTTTGACGTTCATCCGCGGGTAGGCGACGCTCACCCGCACCTGGTCGACCGCTCGCTTGGCCAGGAACACCGCGAAGGTCGAAACCCACGGAACAAAGCCCAGCGTGCTCATGCCGGCGGCGGCGCTCACCATGTTCTGCTCGGCGATGCCCATCTGGTAGAAGCGGCCGGGATACGCCTTTTTGAAGGCGACGGTCTGGGTGCTGGCGCAGACGTCGGCGTCGAAGACGACCACTTCGGCGTTTTGTTTGCCGAGTTCGACCATCGCTTCGCCGAAGGCCGCTCGCGGCGCCACCATGTCACCAACGTTCATCGCCATGCTTGGAGACCCTTCCTATGCACTGCCTTCGATTTCGGCGAGGGCTTTTCGCCTCTCGTCATCATTGGGCGCCTTGCCGTGCCATTCGTATTTGCCTTCCATGAACGAAACGCCCTTGCCCTTGACCGTTCGGGCGATCACCGCCACAGGTCCGTCGGCTGCCGATTGCTTCGCCTGTGCCAGGGTTGAGACGACCTCCTGCATGTCGTGGCCGTCGCAGGTCAGCGCCCGCCAGCCGAAGGCCTCCCACTTGGCGGCGAACGGTTCGAGACCCAGAGTCTCGGCCACGGTGCCGGCGAGTTGGACGCCGTTGCAGTCGACGATCGCGATCAGTCCGCGCAGCTTGCGTGCTCCGGCCCACATCGCCGCCTCCCAGACCTGCCCTTCCTGACACTCGCCGTCGCCGAGCAGCACGTAGACGTTGAAATCCAGGCTGCGTCGTTCGCCGCCAAGGCGCATGCCGATCCCGGCGGAGAGTCCTTGCCCCAACGAGCCGGTGGACATGTCCACGCCCGGCGTCTTGAGCATGCACGGATGGCCCTGGAGCATCGAGTCGATCCCGTCGAATTCCCGAAGCCGTTCCCGCGGGAAGTAGCCGCGTCGGGCCAGCGTGCAGTAGTAGCCCGGACTGGCGTGGCCCTTGCTGAGGATGAAGCGGTCGCGTTGCGGCCATTCCGGACGGGCTGGGTCGATCCGCATCAGCTCGAAATACAGCGATACCAGGATTTCGACCTCCGAGAGCGAGCCACCGGTGTGGCCAGCCCCGGCGTCCGCGACGGTGTTGATGATCATCCGACGGATTTCGCGGCAGATGCTTTTCAGTTCATCCGTCCGCTGCGCCGACTGCTTGTCCTTTTCCGATAGACCTTTCACCGCGTGAGCCTCGCGTTTGTGGTTTTGGTTGCTACGTTCCGATCTGGTGGCGCAGGGCCTGGACCTCGTGGCACCAGTTGCCGACGTTCCACCGTCCGAAGACTCCCATGCCGCCGAGTTCGTCTTCGCCGAAGTAGACCGGCACGTGGATCAACGTCAGGCCTTTGTACGCCTTTGCCTCGTTCAGTTGTTTGACCAGTTCGTCCGTGCCGCCGTCCACGGTCACGCCGCGGACGCCTTTGACCGAGCGGGCCCACGCGGCGTAGTCCACTTCGACCGAATCACTGCTGGCGTAGACGTTGCCGTACTGGGCCGTCTGCAAGCCGCTGATCGCGCCCATCCGCCGATTGTCCAGCAGGACGATGCAGCCGATCGCGCCGTGCTCGACGGCGTCGATCAGGATCTGCGGGTTCATGGTGAACGAGCCGTCGCCGGAGAGGGCCAGGCCGAAGAATGGTTGGTCGGCCACTGCGGTGGTCAGCAGGGCGCAGACGCCAAAGCCCATGTAGCTGGCCCCGGTCTCGGTGAAGGTCTGGCCAAGGCGCTCATCCTCGACGATCTGAAAGCCGTTGGCCTGAACGTCGCCTGCGTCGAAGAACGTCACCGCTCCGGCCGATCGCGCCCAGTCGGTGGCGGCTTTGATCGCCGCCGGCTGGGTGAGCACCTCTCGCTTCCAGACCGGATCGAACAGCCGCGCGGCGCCGTAGCGTTGGGCTTTGAACGCTTCCCACTCCCGCTTCTTTTCGGCGCAGGCTTGGAACCACGGCGTGGAGCGGCTGCCCTTGTTGACACCCTTTGCGAGGAGAGTCTGGCACAGCTTTTCCAGCGTCGCCTTGGCGTCGCCCACCATGCCGATGGTACGGCCGTAGTGCATGGCCGTTTCGGCGTCCGCGTCGATGGCGATCACACGCCGCACCTTCGGGTATCCGGTGCGCGAGCAGTCCGACTGGCAGACGAAGCGCGTTCCGATCGCGACCAACACGTCCGCCTGTTCCATCGCCCAATTGCCGCACAGGCTGCCTTTCGATCCGCCCACCGTCATGTTGCGGGGGTGGGCATACGGGATGACGCCGGAGACGAGCGGACTGGTGACGGCCACGCCGTCGGTCAGTTCCAGCAGTTCCTGAACTTCACGGCCGGCGTGCCGGGCGCCGCCGCCGATCTTGACCACCACGCGGTCGGCGGTGCGCAGGATCTCAACCGCCTCGTCGTAGCGTCCGTCGTCCGCCGCCGGTCCGAGTCGCGGCGGCGATCCAACCGGCAACTCGTCGAGGTTGAACCCTTCGATCACGCAGCACTGGGTGTTCATCGGCATCAGCAGGAAAAACGGCC
>Ga0123333_10000508_pt1 | contig 43680 bp, 43 predicted proteins | sample BioC12SIPDNA_3_FD_89957 | JGI IMG/M metagenome (GOLD analysis project Ga0123333, IMG submission 89957) | Anaerobic biogas reactor microbial communites from Washington, USA - Biogas_R2_B C12 SIP DNA | ecosystem: Engineered > Bioreactor > Anaerobic > Unclassified | place: Washington, USA...
AACGCCTCGAAGCCGAGCGCCTCGAAGCCGAGCGCCTCGAAGCCGAGCGCCTCGAAGCCGAGCGCCTCGAAGCCGAGCGCCTCGAAGCCGAGCGTCTCGAAGCCGAGCGCCTCGAAGCCGAACGCCTCGAAGGGGAGCAGGACGAAGCCGTCCAGCCCGGACCTGGCGAGGATGCGCCCGCCGAAGAGGCGGACACCGGCATTGCCGCCGGTGCCACGTCCGCGGATACCGCGGTGGCGGCGCTGCTGGCGCGCGTGCTCACGGCCGAGGATCCGGACGAGGCGCTGGATACCTCGCGCCTGGACGAAGAGCTGCTCGACATCTTCGTCGAGGAGGCCGGGGACCTGCTCGACCACTCCGACGGCCTGCTCGCCCAGCTGCGCCAGGATGCGGATTCGCGCGAATCGCTGATCGGCCTGCAGCGCAACCTGCACACCATCAAGGGCGGCGCCCGCATGGCCGGCGTGTTCAGCATCGGCGAACTGGGCCACGCCATGGAGTCGCTGCTGGAGGCGGTGGTCGAGCAGCGCTGCGAGCTCGATCGCACCGGCATCGGCCTCCTCGAGGGCGGGTTCGACCGCCTGCACGCGATGGTGACGCGGGTCGGCGAGCGCCGCGCGGTCGCCATGCCGCATGCCCTGGTCGACGCCTTCAACGCGCTGGCCCGCGGCCGCCCGCTGCTGGACGCGGGCGAGGAAGGCGAAGCCGCCGCGCCCGAGCCGGCCAGGCCGGAGCTGGCGCCGCTGTCGACTCCGCTGGCCGAGCTGCCGGCGGAGGAGGACACCACGATCCGCGCGCCGCAGGAACAGGTCCGCATCCGCGCCGACCTGCTCGACCGGCTGGTCAATTACGCCGGCGAGGTGGCGATCTACCGCGCCCGCCTGGAGCAGCAGCTGGGCGCGTTCCGCGCGGCGATGAACGAGATGGAGCAGACCAACGCGCGCCTGCGCGACCAGCTGCGCCGCCTCGAGATCGAGACCGAAGCCCAGATCATCGCGCGCTATCAGCGCGAGGGCGACAGCGACGACGTCACCTTCGATCCGCTGGAGCTCGACCGCTTCTCGACCCTGCAGCAGCTCTCGCGCGCGCTGGGCGAGTCGGCGGCCGACATGGCCAGCCTGCAGCAGACCCTGGACGACCTCACGCGCCAGTACGAAACCCTGCTGCTGCAGCAGTCGCGGGTGAGCTCCGACCTGCAGGAAGGCCTCATGCGCACGCGCATGGTGCCGTTCGACGCGCTGGTGCCGCGCCTGCGCCGGGTGCTGCGCCAGTCGGCGCAGGAGACCGGCAAGCAGGTCCAGCTCAAGCTGGAAGGCAGCCAGGGCGAGCTCGACCGCAACGTGCTCGAGCGCATGACCGCACCGCTCGAGCACATGCTGCGCAACTCGGTCGCGCACGGCATCGAATCGCCCGACCAGCGCCGCAGGGCCGGCAAGGGCGAGGAGGGCACGGTCCGCATCGCGGTGCGCCGCGAGGGGTCGGAAGTGGTGCTGGAGGTGGGCGACGACGGCGCCGGCCTGGACCGCGCCGCGATCCGCCGCCGCGCCGAGGAACGTGGCCTGGTCCGGCCGGGGGCCACGCTCACCGACAGCGACATGGACGCGCTGATCTTCGAGCCGGGCTTCTCCACCGCCGGCGAGGTCAGCCGCCTGGCCGGCCGCGGCGTGGGCATGGACGTGGTCGCCAGCGAGGTGCGCCAGCTCGGCGGTTCGCTCGATATCACGACCCGCCCGGGCCAGGGCACCACCTTCACCCTGCGCCTGCCGCAGACGCTGGCGCTGACCCAGGCGGTGTTCGTGCGCATCGGCGACACCCGCTTCGCGGTGCCGATCGCCTCGGTCCGCGGCGTCGGCCGCATCGAGCGCGGGCGCCTGGCTGGGGGCGGCGCCTACGCCTACGGCGGCGAGGACTACGCGCTGCACGACCTCGGCCTGCTGGTCGGCCAGGGCCCGGCCAAGGCCGAAGGCCACCTGCAGATGCCGCTGCTGCTGGTGCGCTCGGGCGAACTGCGCGCCGCGGTGGCGGTGGACGCGATCATCGGCAGCCGCGAGATCGTGGTGAAGCCGGTCGGCCCGCAGGTCGCCTCGATCCCCGGCATCTTCGGTGCGACGATCATGGGCGACGGCAGTGTCGTGGTGATCCTCGACGTCGCGCCGCTGGTGCGCCGCCACGCGGTGCTGCCGCGCGAGGCGGCGCCGGCGCCGGTGGTCGAGCAGCGCAAGGTGCCGCTGGTGATGGTGGTCGACGACTCGGTGACGATGCGCAAGGTCACCGGCCGCGTGCTCGAACGCCACAACTTCGAGGTGGTCACGGCCAAGGACGGGCTCGACGCGCTGGAGCGGATGGACGAGCGCGTGCCCGACCTGATGCTGCTCGACATCGAGATGCCGCGCATGGACGGCTACGAGCTGGCCAAGCACATGAAGGCGGACCCGCGCCTGCGCGACGTGCTGATCATGATGATCACCTCGCGCACCGGCGAGAAGCACCGCCAGCGCGCGTTCGACCTGGGTGTGGACCGCTACCTGGGCAAGCCGTACCAGGAGCCGGAGCTGATGCGCAACGTCCACGAACTGCTGAGGATCGGGCATGGCCGCGGGGACTGAGGCCACGCCGCGGGTCGCGCTGCTGGCACGCGCGGGCGAGGCCTGCGACAGGATCAGCCAGGCGCTGGCCGAGGCCGGCGCCGAGGTGGTGCTGGTGGCCGACCCGATGCAGGCCGGTCCCGACGAGGTGCGCCAGGCGATGCCGGAAGCGATCCTGGTCGCGCTCGATCCGACGATCGAGGACGCGATCGAACGGCATGCCGACGTGCTCGCCGATCCCGCCTACATGGTGATCTTCGAGGAAGCCGAGCAGGCCGCGCAGCGTACCGGCTGGGACGCTGCGCGCTGGCTGCGCCACCTGTCGGCCAAGCTGCACCGCCACGACGACGTGCTGCCGGCAGGCGCCGAGCCCGACGAGGTGCTCCTGCCTACGCCGGGACCGTTGCCGTCCACCGCCGGCAGGGTCGATTACGACCAGGCGATCGCGGCGGTCACCGGTGAGGCCCAGGAGCGGGCCGAGGGGGTCCCCCGCGACAGCGTGTCCGACGGCCCCGCGGGCGGGTTCCCCGGGATCGGGGAGGCGCCGCCCGCCGGAGTGTCGCACTGGAGCGTGGACGAGGGCGACGCGACCCCGGCCGATGCGCCGGACCCGGCCAGCGCGCAGGCGCAGGACGACCCGGCGGCGGGCATCGCCCAGCCGTCGCTGGACGCCGCTGGCGACGGCACGGGCGAGGACGAACTGGCCTTCGACCCGGAGCGGTTCCAGCGCGCGGGACAGGCGGCCGAAGCGGTTGCCGGGATCGAGGAATTCCTGGCCGCGCAGCTGCGGCAGGCCGCCGACGAAGCCCCGGACGTGGACGGGCCTCCGGCGGTCGCGGCGCCGCCGGCAGAGCCTGCCGGGGCGGCGCCTGCGCCGACGGTGGATTTCGGCAGCCTGAGCCTGGCCGACGACGACGCTCCGCCGGCGCCCGCGCCAGCGCCGGGCGCGGCGGCCGCGGCCGTCCCGGCGGTCGACCTGGACAGCCTTGGCGCGGGCCTGTCGCTGGCCGATCCCGACAGCTACGGGCATGGTCCCCTGCGCGGCGCGGTGGTGATCGAGGCCGGCCTCGGCGGACCCGACGCGGTGCGCCAGCTGCTGGCCGGCATCCCGGCCGGATTCGCGCGCCCGGTACTGGTGCGGCTGGCGCTCGACGGTGGCCGCTACGACCGCCTGGTCAAGCAGATGTCCCGCGCCACCCAGGCCCCGGTGAGCGTGGCCGAGGACGGGCACGAGGTGCGGCCGGGGCAGGTGTACTTCGTGCCGCCGGGCATCGGCCTGCGCCAGCGCGGCGGCTGGCAGTTCGACGCCTCGGTCGCCTTCGATGCCGCGGTCCTGCCGCCGCACGACAGCGCGGTGCTGTTCCTCAGCGGCGCCGATCCCGCCCTGGTGCCCGCCGTGGGCGGCCCGGAGTGGAACGAGGGCCTGCTTCTGGCGCAGACGCCGGACGAAGGCTGCTACGACCCGGCCGGTGCGCAGGCGGCGATCGCCGCGGGCGCCGGCCACGACGCCCCGGCCGGGATGGCGGCGCGGCTCCTGCAACGCTGGCCGCCGCCGGACGCCGTCCCGGCCACCGATTCGAACGGATTGCTGCAGCCATGACCACGCCCACCCCGAGCGACATCCGCGCCGTCCTGATCCAGACCGAGGCCGCCCGGCTGCTGCTGCCCAACGCGACGATCTCCGAGGTGCTCTCCTACGCCGACCCCGAGCCGGTGGAGTCGGCACCCGGCTGGCTGCTCGGAACCATCCGCTGGCGCGGCTGGCGCCTGCCACTGGTGGCCTTCGCGCCGCTGATCGGCCACGAGGCCGAGGTCGGCGGCCTTGGCCACAAGGTGGTGGTGCTCAAGACCCTGGGCGGCCAGCCCACCATGCCGTACTTCGCCCTGCTCAGCCGCGGCTTCCCGCGCCTGGTCACGGTGTCGCGCGAGCGGCTGCAGGCGCTGGACGACGAGGACCTGCAGGGTCGGGCCGGCGTGCGCGCCGTGGTCGTGTTCAACGACGAGCCCGCGGTCATCCCCGACATCGACGGTATCGAACTGTCGCTGCGGCAGGCGCTCGCCGCCTGAACCCGGGCACCGCGCCGGCGTGCCGGCTCAGGCGCGCAGGTCGCCGTACAGCGCCTGCAGGGCCGCGATCGCGGCGAGTCCGGCGGTTTCCGTGCGCAGCACCCGTGGCCCCAGCCGCAGGCCTTCGAAGCCGGCCGCCTGCAGGCGGTCGCGGTCGCGCGGCGCCCAGCCTCCCTCGGGGCCGACTGCGACCACGACCGTGCCGCTGCCGTCCGCGGGCAGGCGCGGCGCAAGCCCGGGCAGGGCGTGGGCGCCCTGCGGATCGAGGGTGAGCCGCAGTCCGCCGGGATCGAGCAGCCCGCCGACCGACGCAAGGGCGACCGGCGCGTCGAGCCGCGGCAGCCGCGCGCGGCCGCACTGTTCGCACGCCGAGGCGAGGACCGCGCGCCAGTGCGCGACGCGCCGCTCCAGGCGTTCGCCGTCGAGCTTCACCTCGCTGCGCTCGGAGTTGACCGGCACGATCCGGTCCACCCCCAGCTCGGTGGCCTTCTGCAGCACCAGGTCCATCTTCTCGCCGCGGGCGATGCCCTGGACCAGGGTGACGCGCAGCGGCGACTCGTTGTCCACCGGCGTCGCGTCCAGCACCTCGATCACAGTCGAACGCTTGCCGGCCTCGACGATGCGCGCCGCGTAGTCGTGGCCGTCGCCGTTGAACAGCACGCAGCCGTCGCCCTCGCGCAGGCGCAGCACGCGCACCAGGTGCGCGGCGGCGGAATCCGGGAGCGTCAAGCGCGCGCCGGGCGCGAGCGACAGGTCCACCCAGGCGCGGACCTGGCGGCTCACGTGGTCGCCTCGCGGATCGCGTGCGCGGTGACGTTGGCGAGCAGGTCGAGCTGCGCCGCGTCGATGCAGTAGGGCGGCATCCAGTACAGCACCTCGCCGAGCGGGCGCAGCAGCACGCCGCGTTCGAGCGCGGCGCGGTAGGCGCGCAGGCCCACCTGGCGTGCAGGGTCGAAGCGCGTGCCGCGGCGCCCGTCCGGGGCGAGTTCGAAGGCCACGATCATCCCGCACTGCCGCGCTTCGGCCACGTGCGGCAGGGCCGCGATTTCGTGCGCGAGTCCGCCCATGCGCGCGGCGGTGGCCCGGTTGCGTTCGAGCACGCCGTCGGCCTCGAAGATGTCGAGCGAGGCCAGCGCCGCGGCGCAGGCCAGCGGGTTGCCGGTGTAGCTGTGCGAATGCAGGAAGGCGCGCTCGCGCGAGTCGTCGAGGAATCCCTCGTAGATCGCATCGGTCGCCAGCACCGCGGCCAGCGGCAGGAAGCCGCCGGTCAGGCCCTTGGACAGGCACATCAGGTCGGGCTGGATGCCGGCCTGCTCGCAGGCGAACATCGTGCCGGTGCGGCCGAAGCCGACCGCGATCTCGTCGGCGATCAGGAAGATGCCGTGCACGTCGCACAGCTCGCGCACCCGGCGCAGGTAGGCCGGGTGGTGCATGCGCATCCCGCCGGCGCACTGCACCAGCGGTTCGAGCACGATCGCGCAGACCTCGCCGGCGTGCTCGTCGAGCAGGTGGGCGAGGGCGTCGGCGGCATCCTCGGCGAAACCCTCGGCGCTCTGGCCGGCCGGTGCCAGCCAGGCGTCCGGCGAGGGCGCGAACACCGGCTCCAGCAGCAGTGGCGCGTAGGTGCGGCGGTAGAGCGGGACATCGGTGACCGAGAGCGCGCCGAGGGTCTCGCCGTGGTAGCCGTTCTGCAGCGCGACGAACCGGGTCCGGCGCGGCTCGTCGCCGCGGTTGCGGAACCAGTGGAAGGCCATCTTCAGCGCCACCTCGACCCCCGCCGAGCCGTTGTCGGCGTAGAAGACCTTCGAAAGTGGGGGCCGTCCCGGCTGGCGGGGGGCGATGGCGAGCAGGCGCTCGGCCAGCTCCACCGCCGGCGGGTGCGAGCAGCCGGCCAGGATCACCTGTTCGAGCGTGGCCGCCTGGCGGGCGAGGGCCGCGGCGATGCGGGGTTCGGCGTGGCCGTGGAGGTTGGTCCACCAGCTGCTCACCGCGTCCAGGGTGCGGCGTCCGTCGTGGCCGACCAGCCAGGCGCCTTCGCCGCGCGCGACCGGCAGCAGCGGCAGCACGTCCGGGTGCTCGCGCATCTGGGTGCAGGGGTGCCAGAGCACCGCGAGGTCGCGCGACCGCCAGCGCGCGGCCTCGTCTAGAATGGCGCCATCGTGAGTCGACATTCCTCCATTATCGCCCGTGGCCAGGCCGGGGCGGCGCCGTGACGCGCCGCCTGCCCACGATCCACGGCATCACCGAGCACGACGCCGGCCCCTATCGCCTCGAGCGGCTGGACCTGGAGTTCAGCAACGGCGAGCGGCGCCAGTTCGAGCGCCTGCGCGGCCGCGGCCACGGCGCGGTCGCCGTGGTGCCGCTGCTCGACGCGCACACCGTGCTGCTGGTGCGCGAGTACGCCGCGGGCCTGCACCGCTACGAGCTGGGGCTGGTCAAGGGCCGGGTGGACGCGGGCGAGACCGCGCTCCAGGCGGCTGACCGCGAACTCAAGGAGGAGGCCGGCTACGGCGCCCGCAGGCTCGACGTGGTGCGGACCGTGACCCTGGCGCCGGTGTACATGAGCCACGAAACCACCGTGGTCCTGGCGCGAGACCTCTACCCCGAGCGCCTGCCGGGCGATGAACCCGAGGAGCTCGAGGTCGTGCCCTGGCCGCTGGAGGCGATCGGCGAGCTGGCGCTGCGCGAGGATTTCTCCGAGGGGCGCTCGATCGCGGCGCTGTTCGCGGCGCGCGAGTTCCTGCGGCGCGAGCGGAACGCGACATGATCGACGCCGCCACCCTGCAATCGCTGCGCGAGGACGTGCTGGCGATCGCGCAGGACGCCGCCGCCGCGATCCTGGAGGTGTACGAGCGCGACTTCGAAGTCGTGAGCAAGGGCGACGACAGCCCGCTCACCGACGCCGACCTCGCCGCCCACCGCGGGATCGTCGCCGGGCTCGGGCGGCTGACGCCGGATATCCCGGTGCTGTCGGAGGAATCGGCGCACCTGGTCGACGTCGCCACCCGCCGGCGCTGGCACCGGCTGTGGGTGGTGGACCCGCTTGATGGCACGCGCGAGTTCGTCAAGCGCAACGGCGAGTTCACCGTCAACATCGCCCTGGTCGAGAACGGGGTGGCGGTATTCGGCGTGATCCAGGCACCGGTGACCGGGGTGCTGTGGCACGGGGCGCCGGGCCACGGCGCGTTCCGCCGCGACGGCGATGGCGAGCGCGCGCTGCACGTGCGCCGCCCGGCGCTGTCGCCGCTGCGGGTGGCCGCGAGCCGCTCGCACCTGGGACCGCGCACCACCGCCCTGATGGCCCGCATGGGCGCGACGGAAACGGTGGGGCTGGGCTCGTCGCTGAAGTTCTGCCGCATCGCCGAAGGCGGGATGGACGTCTATCCGCGCTTCGGCCCGACCAGCGAATGGGATACGGCGGCCGGCCAGGCGATCCTGGAGGCCGCAGGCGGCGCGCTGCTCGACCCGCGCGGCCGCCCGTTCCGCTACAACCAGCGCGACACCCTGCTCAATGGCGACTTCATCGCCCTGGGCGACCCGGCGCTGCCGTGGCGCGACTGGCTGGGACCGGAGGCCGGCTGACCCGTGCCTGGCGGAGACCGCGGCATCGCCCCACTGCTTGCGATCATGGCGCGCCTGCGCGATCCCGAGGGCGGCTGTCCCTGGGACCTGGAGCAGGACTTCGCCAGCATCGCGCCGTACACGATCGAGGAGGCTTACGAGGTGGCCGACGCGATCGACCGCGGCGACCTTGCGGCGCTGAAGGACGAACTGGGCGACCTGCTGCTGCAGGTCGTCTTCCACGCGCGCATGGCCGAGGAGCAGGGCGCGTTCGCCTTTGAGGACGTGGTCGCGGCGATCTGCGACAAGATGGTACGCCGGCACCCGCACGTGTTCGGCAACGCCCGGGTGGAAGACGCGCGGGCGCAGACCGCCAGCTGGGACGCCATCAAGCGGGCCGAACGCGAGGCCGCCGGCGACACCGACGACTCGGCACTGGCCGGGATCCCGCGCGGGCTGCCGGAGTGGCAGCGGGCGGTGAAGCTGCAGGCGCGCGCCGCCCGGGTCGGCTTCGACTGGCCCGGGCCGGCGCCGGTGATCGCCAAGCTGGCGGAGGAACTGGAGGAAGTGCGGGCCGAGTTCCACGCCGCCGAGGCCGCGCCCGGCGACCCGGCCGTCCGCGGGCGCCTGCAGGAAGAACTGGGCGACCTGCTGTTCGTCGCCGCCAACCTGGCCCGGCACGCGCAGGTGGACGTCGGCGCCGCGCTGCGCGGCGCCAACCACAAGTTCGAGCGCCGCTTCCGCGCCATGGAAGCGATGGCCGCGGCCGACGGGGTGCGCCTGGAGGAGCTGACGCTCGCGGCGCAGGAGCGCTACTGGGAGCGCGCCAAGCGCGAGGCCTGACGCGCCTGGCGCGTCGCCCGGGGCCGGTTGCCCGCCGGCGGCGCCGGCGCCATGATCGCCCCGGGTCCATGCCGAGCGCCGGAGGATCGACATGCGCCGTTTCGCCAGCTTCCGCGAGTTCTACCCGTTCTACCTGTCCGAGCACGCCAACCGCACCTCGCGCCGCCTGCATTTCACCGGCAGCTGCGCGGCCCTGGTCTTCGTGGCCCTGGCGATCGCGCAGCGCAACGCGTGGTGGCTGCTGGCGGCGCTGGTGGCCGGCTATGCGCTGGCCTGGATCGGCCACTTCTTCTTCGAGAAGAACCGGCCCGCCACCTTCCGCCACCCGTTCTACTCCTTCGCCGGCGACTGGGTGATGTTCCGCGACATCCTCACCGGCCGGATCCCGTTCTGAGCGCGCGCGCCGCCCGACTGCGCTAGTCGAGGAAGATCAGCCAGGCGGCCACGGCGATCAGGCCGAAGCCGGCCCAGTGGTTCCACTTCAGCGGCTGGCCCAGGTACCAGGCCGAGAAGCCGGCGAACACCAGCAGGGTGATCACCTCCTGCATGCCCTTGAGCTGGGGCGCGGAATAGAACGCGGCGCCGAGGCGGTTGGCCGGCACCATCAGGCAGTACTCGAAGAAGGCGATGCCCCAGCTGGCCAGGATCACCCCCGGCAGGGGCGCGGACCGGTACTTCAGGTGGCCGTACCAGGCGAAGGTCATGAACACGTTGGAGGCGACCAGGAGCAGGACGGGGTAGAGGCGGTCGAGGGCGGGCATGCAGGCGGGTCCGGGACAGGGCATCGGTGGAGCGGGGTGGGGACAATGGGACATCTTCACGGCGCTTGTACAGCGGAACTGGCACCTTTCACAAAGCTGAAGACCCCTTCGAGGAACCGTTATGCGAGCAGCGCAGGAAACAGGTGGGTTGGTCCTGATCGTCGAGGACAACCGCAACATTTCGGAAATGGTGGGCGAGTACCTTGAAGGCCGCGGCTTCGAGGTCGACTATGCCGCCGACGGGCTGGACGGCTACCGCCTGGCGGTGGAGAACACCTACGATGTGATCGTGCTGGACCTGATGCTGCCGCGCCTGGATGGCGTGGAAGTCTGCAAGCGGCTGCGGGCCGAGGCCCGCAAGTCCACCCCGGTGCTGATGCTGACCGCCCGCGACACCCTGGACGAGAAGCTCACCGGCCTGTCCTCGGGCGCCGACGACTACCTGACCAAGCCGTTCGCGATCCAGGAGCTGGAGGCCCGGCTGCGCGCGCTGATCCGGCGCGAGCGCCGCCAGGTCGGTTCGGAGGTGCTCAAGGTCGCCGACCTGGTGCTCGACCCGGCCAGCATGCGCGCCACGCGCAGCGGCACCGAGCTGCAGCTCTCGCCGATCGGGATGAAGCTGCTCACCATCCTGATGCGCGAGTCGCCACGCGTGGTCAACCGCCAGGAGATCGAGCGCGAGATCTGGGGCAACGGGCTGCCGGATTCCGATACCCTGCGCAGCCATCTGTACAACCTGCGCAAGATCATCGACAAGCCGTTCGGCAAGCCGCTGCTGCATACGGTGCAGAGCGCCGGTTACCGGATCGCGGACATCGACCAGTCGCCGGCCTGAGGCCGGCGGAGCAACGTTCCCGTGCCGCAGGGCCTTCCGCGCAAGATCCGCTACGCGTTCGTCGTCCAGGGGCTGCTCCTGGTGCTGGCGGTGGTGTTCGGGGTCAGCGTGCTGACCCTGTTCACCCGCGACGCCATCGTCCAGCAGCGGCTGCTGGTGGAGGCCGAGGCGTTCTGGGAGCGGGTGGCGGCCGACGCGCCGCGGCCGCCCTTGCCGCGCACCCGCACCCTGGGTGGCCACTACCGGCCCGCCGGACGGGACGTGCCGGTCCCGCCCGAAGTCGAGTCGCTCGCGGGCGGGGTGAGCTACGACTACCGCGCCCACCGTGCGGTGCTGGTGGACCGCCGGCCCGAAGGCGAGCTCTACCTGGTGCTGCGCACCGACACACTCGACCAGCTGATGATGGCTTCCGCGGCGGCGATGATCCTCGTCGGCCTGCTGGCGGCGGTGGTGATCACCACCCTGACCTATCGCAAGTCGCGCCGGATGGTGCTGCCGGTCAACCGCCTGGCCGAGGAGGTGGCGCGCTGGGACCCCAGCCACGGCGACCTCACCGCGCCACTGGTGGTGTCGGGGTTCGTGGAGGAGCCCAGCCGCGAGGTGCGCACGCTCTCGCACGCCCTCCACGGGCTGGCCGGGCGCGTGGCCGACTTCGTCCAGCGCGAACGCGACTTCACCCGCGACGCCAGCCACGAGCTGCGCACCCCGTTGACGGTGATCCGCGTGGCCAGCGACATGCTGCTGTCTGACCCGGACCTGTCCGCGTACGGGCGCAGGTCGCTCGAACGCATCCAGCGCGCCGCGCGCGACATGGAGGCGGTGATCGACGCCTTCCTGATCCTGGCCCGGGAAGGCGGCATCGCGCCGGTGAGCGAAGAATTCGAGGTCCGCGACGTGGTCCTGGAGGAAGTGGAGAAGGCGCGGCCGCTGCTGGGCGACAAGCCGGTGGCCCTGGCGGTGTCGGGCGAGGCCTCGCCGCGCATGTTCGCCCCGCCCGCGGTGCTCGGCGTGGTGCTGCGCAAGCTGCTGGTCAACGCCTGCCACTTCACCGAGCGCGGCAACATCGACGTGCGGATCGAGCCCGACGCGGTCACCGTGGCCGATACCGGCATCGGCATGTCGCCCGATACCCTGCGCCACGTGTTCGAACCGTTCTACCGCGCGGACGCGTTCAGCCCGCTCGGCAAGGGGTTCGGCTTGACCATCGCCAGCCGCCTGGCGCGGCGCTTCGGCTGGGAACTGCTGCTCGACAGCGAGCCGGGGCAGGGCACCGCCGCGACCCTGCGGTTCGCGCCCACGCCGGCGGCCTGAGCCGCCCTGGTGCGCGGGCGCCTCCGGTCAACCTCCGGCCGGCCGGGGCGTTAGCCTGTCCAGATGCCCCACGTCCCAGGATCCCCGAGCATGCGCCAAGCCCCGTCCCGCCGCAGCAAGCGGCCGTTTCCCCGTGCCCTGGTGGCGGCGGTCGCCGTCGTCGCCGTGGCGGCCGCGGCGTTCGCGTGGTGGCGCGGCGCACGGAGCGAGGGCGCCGAATCGGCGTGGCGCACCGTCGCCGTGGAGCGCGGCGACATCCGGGTGGCGATCTCCGCCACCGGCACGCTCAGCGCCACCTCGACGGTGACGGTCGGCAGCCAGATCTCCGGCCAGGTGACCCAGGTGCTGGTGGACTTCAACGACCGGGTCACCAGCGGCCAGGTGCTGGCCCGGATCGATCCGTCGACCTACGAGGCGCAGATCGAGCAGGGCAATGCCCAGATCGCCAGTGCCCGGGCCCAGCTCGAACAGGCCCAGGCCACCCTGCGCAACGCCGAACTGGACTATCGCCGCAAGGCCGAGCTGGTCGAACGCCAGCTGGTCGCCCGCAGCGACGTGGACCTGGCGCGCGCCGCGCTCGAGCAGGCCAGGGCCCAGGTGGCCTCGGCGCAGGCCCAGATCCGGCAACAGACCGCCTCGACCCAGACCACGCGCGTGAACCTCGACCGCACCGTGATCCGGTCGCCGGTGGACGGCGTGGTCCTGACCCGCAGCATCGAGCCCGGCCAGACGGTCGCCGCCAGCCTGCAGGCACCGGAACTGTTCACCATCGCCGAGGACCTGTCGAAGATGAGGATCGAACTGGCGGTGGACGAGGCCGACATCGGCCAGGTCCAGGCCGGCCAGCAGGTGACCTTCACCGCCGACGCCTTCCCGGACCGGCAGTTCCGCGGCGTGGTCGACCAGGTGCGCCTGGCCGCGACCACCACCAACAACGTGGTGACGTATCCGGTCGTGGTCAGCGTGGACAACAGCGACGGCACCCTGCTGCCGGGGCTCACCGTCAATGCCGAGATCGAGGTCAGCAACCGCAAGGACGTGCTGAAGGTGTCCAACGCGGCGCTGCGCTACAAGCCGGTCGGCGACGCGCCTGCGCCAGCCGCGGCGGCGGGACGCGGCGGCGCCGGCATGCTCGAGGACCTGCGCCGGATCGCCGACGGGCTGGATCTCGATGCCGGGCAGCGCGCCGCGTTCGACGCCGCGCTGGAGGCCCAGCGCAAGCGCGCCGAGGCGATGCGCCAGGGCGCGGGCCAGGGCCAGTCGCGCGGCCCGGGCGGCCCGCCGCCGGGGATGATGGTGGTCGGCGGGGGCACGCCCCCGGCCAACGTCCAGGCCCAGATCCGCCAGCGGATGCTGGAGCGGATGAAGGAGAACTTCGCCGACTTCACCCGCCTGCTGGACGAGTCGCAGCGCAAGGCCTGGGACGCGGCGCTGGCGTCCTCGCTCAGCGCCACCCGCGCCACCATCTACCGGCTCAGGAACGGCCAGCGCGAGGCGGTCCAGGTGCGCGTGGGCGCCAGCGACGGCACCAGCACCGAGATCAGCGGCCCGGTCGAGGCCGGCGACGAGATCATCACCGGCGAGCGCGCGCGTCGATGAGCGAGGGCATCGTTCCGGTCATCGAGACCCGCGGCCTGCGCAAGGTCTACGCCGAAGGCAGCGAGGCCGAGGTCGTGGCCCTGGCCGGGGTCGACCTGCGCATCGATCCGGGCGAGTTCGTGGCGATCATGGGGCCGTCGGGATCGGGCAAGTCCACGCTGATGAACATGATCGGCTGTCTCGACCGGCCCACGTCCGGCCAGTACCTGTGCGACGGCGTCGACGTCGCCACCCTGGACCGCGAGGAGCTGGCCATCCTGCGGCGCGAGAAGATCGGGTTCGTGTTCCAGGGCTTCCACCTGCTGCCGCGGATGTCCGCCGAGGACAACGTGGCGATGCCGCTGGGCTACGCGCGGGTGCCGCCGGCCGAGCGCCGCCGGCTGGCGCGCGAGGCGCTGGCGGCGGTGGGCCTGTCCGAACGCGCCCACCATCGCCCGAACGAGCTGTCGGGCGGCCAGCAGCAGCGCGTGGCGATCGCCCGCGCGCTGATCAACCGGCCGCCGATCCTGCTTGCGGACGAACCCACCGGCGCGCTCGACTCGAAGACCGGCGAGGAGATCCTCGCCCTGTTCAAGCGCCTGCGCGACGAGGGCCACACGGTGGTGCTGATCACCCACGACCCCGAGGTCGCCGCCCACGCCGACCGCACCTGTGTGATGCGCGACGGCCAGCTGCACGAGGAGGGCCGGCCATGAACTTCGCCGACGTGCTGCGCACCGCGCTGTTCGCGCTGCGCGGCAACTGGATGCGCAGCGCGCTCACCTCGCTGGGCGTGATCATCGGCATCGCCTCGGTGATCGTGATGGTGTCGGTCGGCCAGGGCACCCAGGCCGAGATCGACAAGATGGTCGCCGGCCTCGGCTCGCAGCGCCTCGACATCTCGCCCAACGTGGCACGCGCCAGCGGCGGCGTGCGCATGGCGGCGAGCAGCTTCTACACCCTCACCCAGGGCGACGTGGACGCGATCCGCAGCGAGATCCCCGAGGTGCAGTACATCTCCGGCTCGCTGCGGGGCAGTTCCCAGGTGGTGTACGCCGAGCGCAACTGGAACAGCAGCTGGCAGGGCGTGGATCCCGACTACCTGGTGATCAACGGCTGGAACATCGCCGAGGGGGTCGGCTTCGAGGAGGCCGGCGACGACAAGGTGGCGCTGATCGGCGAGACCATCCGCCGCGAGCTGTTCGGCGACGAGAGCGGAATCGGCGAGACCATCCGCATCGGCCGCGTGCCGCTGACCGTGGTCGGCACGCTGGCGCCCAAGGGCCAGAGCAGCTGGGGCCGCGACCAGGACGAGATCGTGATGGTGCCGCTGGAAACCGCGCGGCGCCGGCTGATGGGGTCGATGGGCATGCCGCCGGGCGCGGTGATGGAGATCTCGCTGGCGGTGGACGATCCCGACGACCTGGGCTACGTGCAGGGCGAGATCGAATCGCTGCTGCGCCAGCGGCACCGCATCGCGCCGGGCGCCGAGGACGATTTCCGGGTGCGCAACATGTCCGAGATCGTGGCCACCCGCACCGCCACCACGCGGCTGATGTCGTGGCTGCTGGGCGCGGTGGCGACGATCTCGCTGATCGTCGGCGGCATCGGGATCATGAACATCATGCTGGTCTCGGTGACCGAGCGGATCCGCGAGATCGGCCTGCGCATGGCGGTGGGCGCCGGGCCGTCGGACATCCGTCGCCAGTTCCTGGCCGAGGCGATGCTGCTGTCGCTCGGCGGTGGCCTGCTCGGGATCCTGATCGGCATCGGCGGCGCGCTGCTGGTGGGGCAGTTCAACAGCGACCTGCCGGTGCAGCTCAACGGCCGGGTGATCGCGCTGGCGGCCGGGTTCTCGATCGCGACCGGCCTGTTCTTCGGCTACTACCCGGCGCGCAAGGCCAGCCAGCTCGATCCGATCGAGGCCCTGCGCCAGCAGTAGCCGGCCGCCGCCGGGAGAGGGACCCGGCGCGCCATCCGGCGCGCGCGTGGATGCGCGCCACGCGGCGGCCGGGCTCTTTTGTCCGCGGGCCATCTGCGGACCGCCATGGCCGCAGGAGCGCCGGCGTGGGCCGGGTCGCGGCCGGGCGCGCGTGGCGCCCGGACGCCGCCTGCAGCGCCGCTGGCTGGCTTCCGGGGGGCGTTTGCGGTCGCCGGAACCAGCGTGTCCGGCGATGCCCGCGGGATCCAGGAACGGGACGGGCGGCGCCCCGGACCGGGCGCCGCATGTGGCAAAATTACGCGGTTGCGGCGATCGGCCGCGTCCTTTCACGCGGCATGCTGCCGACCCAGACGATGATCCTTCCCGGCGCTGCCGGGGACACGGGCTCCGGCCCGTACAACCGGGCCGGATGATGGCGGACGAAACCGGGCACCTGCCGCGCCGTCCCTCGCGCATCCTGAAGGCGGCGGTGTGGTCGCTCCAGGGCCTGCGTGCGGCCTGGCTGCACGAGTCATCGTTCCGGCTCGAGGTCTACCTGCTCGTCGTGCTGGCGCCCGCGGCGCTGTGGCTCGGGCAGGACGGCATCGAGCGCGCGCTGCTGCTGGGAAGCTGCCTGCTGGTGCTGGCGGTGGAACTGCTCAATTCCGCCATCGAGGCGGTGATCGAGCGCTTCGGATCCGAACACCACGAGCTGTCGGGGCGGGCCAAGGACATGGGCTCGGCCGCGGTGTTCGTGACCATGTTGAACGTAGTGCTGGTGTGGGGACTGGTGTTGGTCCCGCGCTGGCTGTAGTGAACTGAAGGAAACCCCAAGATGATGGCGATGTTGAGCGATCCGCAGGTGTGGATCCTGCTGTTGACCCTGAGCACGATCGAGATCGTGCTGGGCATCGACAACCTGGTGTTCATCTCGATCGCCGTCAGCAAGCTCCCCGCCCAGCGGCGCGAGTTCGCGCGCAAGTTCGGCATCGCCGTCGCCCGCATCACCCGGATCCTGCTGCTGCTGACCCTGGCCTGGCTGGCCAGCCTGACTACCGACCTGTTCATGGTGCTCGGGCAGGGCATTTCGGTGCGCGACCTGGTGCTGATCCTGGGCGGCGTGTTCCTGCTGGTGAAGGGCGCGCTGGAGATCCGCGAACTGGTGGGCGGGTCCGAGCACGACGTGTCGGCGCCGGCCAAGGCGGCAGCGTCGTTCGGCGGCGTGATCGCGCAGATCGCGGTGATCGACATCGTGTTCTCGCTCGATTCGGTGATCGCCGCCGTGGGCATGGCCGGCGAGTACGTGCCGGTGATGGTGGCGGCGATCCTGGTCGCGGTCTCGGTGATGCTGCTCGCCGCGCGCCCGCTCGGCCAGTTCATCGACGCCAACCCCACGGTCAAGATGCTGGCCCTGGCCTTCATCGTGCTGATCGGCGCCTACCTGCTGCTCGAGGGCTTCGACGTGCACATCCCGAAGGGCTACATCTACGGCTCGATGGGCTTCTCGGTGCTGGTGGAGGTGCTCAACCTGTGGGCCAAGCGCAACGCGCGGCTGCGTGGCGAGGCCTACTGACGCGGGCGGCGAGGCCGGTCCAGCGCGGGCGCGCGGGCCGGCCATGGCTCGGGCACAATAGGGAACGGCCGGCGGCAGAGGAACGCGACGCTCCATGATCCACCTGCACCAGATCGACCCCATCGCGATCCAGTTCCCCGCGTTCGAACTGTTCGGGCGCACGTTCCAGCCGGCGGTCCACTGGTACGGGATCATGTACCTGATGGCCTTCGCCACCGCCTGGTGGCTGGGGCGGCGCAGGGTCGCCGCCGGCCGGCTGCCGGGGGTGGACGCCAATGCGTTCGGCGACCTGCTGTTCTACGGGATGCTGGGCGTGGTGGTCGGCGGGCGCGTGGGCTACGTGCTGTTCTACGCGCTGTCGGACTTCCTGCGCGAGCCGCTGATGCTGGTGCGCGTCTGGGACGGCGGCATGAGCTTCCACGGCGGGCTGCTCGGGGTCCTGGTGGCGGCGTGGATCTGGGCGCGGCGCCAGCGCCTGCACTTCTTCGACGTGATGGACTTCGTGGCGCCGCTGGTGCCGCCGGGACTGGGCTTCGGCCGGATCGGCAACTACATCGGTGCCGAGCTGTGGGGCAAGTACACCCAGGCCGGATGGGGCGTGGTGTTCCCGACCGACCCCGAGCTCGCCGGCCGCAGCGCCGGGCAGCTCCAGGCCGAGTTCGCCGCCGGCGCCCTCGACGCCTTCGCGCGCCATCCCTCGCAGCTCTACCAGGCCTTCCTCGAGGGCCTGGTGATGTTCATCGTGCTGTGGTGGTACTCGTCCCGGCCGCGCCCGCGTTACGCACTCAGCGGGATGTTCGCGCTGCTCTACGGCGTGTTCCGCTTCGCGGTGGAGTTCGTGCGCGTGCCCGACGCCGACATCGGCTACCTCGCGTTCGGCTGGCTGACCATGGGCCAACTGCTGTCGCTGCCGCTGGTCGTGCTCGGCGCCTGCCTGCTGTGGCGTTCGCGTCGTTCGCCGACCCTGCAGCCGACGGCGGCCGGAGGCGTGGCGTGAAGCAGTACCTCGACCTGCTGCGCCACGTGCTCGAACACGGGACGGACAAGTCCGACCGCACCGGCACCGGCACCCGCAGCGTGTTCGGCTGGCAGATGCGCTTCGACCTGCGCGAGGGCTTTCCGCTGGTCACCACCAAGAAGCTGCACCTGCGCTCGATCATCCACGAGCTGCTGTGGTTCCTGAAGGGCGAGACCAACATCGCGTACCTGCGGGACAACAAGGTCACCATCTGGGACGAGTGGGCCGACGAACGCGGCGAACTCGGCCCGGTGTACGGCAAGCAGTGGCGGCGCTGGACCGCCGGCGACGGCAGCGAGATCGACCAGATCCGCTGGGTGGTCGAGGAGATCCGCCGCAACCCCGACTCGCGCCGGCTCGTGGTCAGCGCCTGGAACGTGGCCGACCTGCCGGAGATGGCGCTGATGCCGTGCCACACCATGTTCCAGTTCTACGTCGCCGGCGGCCGCCTGAGCTGCCAGCTCTACCAGCGCAGCGGCGACATCTTCCTCGGGGTGCCGTTCAACATCGCCAGCTACGCGCTGCTCACCCACATGGTGGCGCAGGTGACGGGGCTGGGCGTGGGCGACTTCGTCCACACCCTCGGCGACGCGCACCTGTACTCGAACCACTTCGAGCAGGCGCGCGAGCAGCTTGCGCGCGATCCGCGGCCGCTGCCCGAGCTGCGCCTGAACCCGGAGGTGCGCGACATCCTCGGATTCCGCTTCGAGGACATCGCGATCGCCGGCTACGAACCGCACCCGGCGATCCGCGCGCCGGTGGCGGTGTGAGCGCATGCCGCGCATCACCCTGATCGTGGCCCACGACCGCGCCCGCGCCATCGGCCGCGGCAACGCGCTGCCCTGGCACCTGCCCGACGACCTGAAGCGGTTCAGGGCGCTGACCCTGGGCAAGCCGGTGCTGATGGGGCGCCGGACCGCCGAGTCGATCGGCCGCGCGCTGCCCGGACGGCGCAACCTGGTGCTCACCCGCGGCGGGCGTTCCCCGGTCGAGGGAATGCAGCCGGTGGCCTCGCTGGGGCAGGCGCTGGACGCCGCGCGATCCAGCGGCGCGGACGAGCTGTGCGTGATCGGTGGCGCCGAGGTCTACGCGCTGGCCCTGCCGCGGGCCACGCGCCTGCTTGCCACCCTCATCGATACCCGCGTCGAAGGGGCCGATGCGTTCTTCCCCGATCCGGGCGCGGGGTGGCGTGAAGTCTCCCGCGAGCCGCATCCGGCCGACGACCGGCACGCCTTCGCGTTCGCGTTCGTGGAGTGGGTGCGCGATCCCGCGGCGCCGGCGCACGTGGCCCCGGGAACGGGCTGATCCATCAGGCCTTGCCCGGCGCTTCCCGGCCCGGCACCTGCACGATCCGCAGTTCGCCGGCGTCGAGCTGCAGCGCGGTGAGCGGGCCGCCCCAGACCGCGCCGGTGTCGAGCGCGTGGATCCCCAGGCCGATGAACAGGCCCAGCGAGGACCAGTGTCCGCAGACGATCTTGAGGTCGCGCTCCACCCGGCCAGGGACCTCGAACCACGGGTACAGCCCCGGCGCCTGGGTGCCGGGCGGCCCCTTCTCCTCGAAGGCGATGCGCCCGCGCGGGGAGCAATAGCGCATGCGCGTGAACACGTTGATGATCGCGCGGTCGCGGTCGGTACCGGCCAGGCGCGGCGACCACGCGGGATGGTCGCCGTACATGTTGCGCAGCAGCTTCTGCGCGCCGCTGCCGGCGAGCTTGCGCTCGACCTCGCGCGCGTGCTGCTCGGCCGCCCGGGTGGTCCATTTCGGCGCCAGGCCCGCATGGACCATCAGCCAGCCCAGCTGGCGGTCGGTGTACACCAGCGGCTGCCGCTGCAGCCAGCCGAGCAGTTCGTCGCGGTCTTCGGCGAACAGCACGCGCTGCAAGTCGGGATTGACCTTGCGCTGCTCGGCCTCGGTGCGCTGGGCAATCGCCAGCAGCGACAGGTCGTGGTTGCCCAGCACGGTCACCGCGTGTGCACGCAGCGAATGCACCAGGCGCAGGGTCTCGAGCGATTCGCCGCCGCGGTTCACCAGGTCGCCGCAGAACCACAGCCGGTCGCACGCCGGGTCGAAGGCGATCGCGTCCAGCAGGCGGCGCGTGGCGCCGTAGCAGCCCTGCAGATCGCCGATCGCCCAGACGGCCATGCCCGCGCCCCGTCAGTGGAGCGTGCGCGGCGCGGCGAGCGTGAACGGCGGGATGGGAGCATCGAACCGGGTGCCGTCGTCGCCGAGCATGTCGTAGCTGCCTTCCATGGTGCCGACCGCGGTCGGCAGGGTGGCGCCGGAGGTGTAGACGAACTGCTCGCCCGGTTCCAGCCGGGGCTGTTCCCCCACCACGCCGTCGCCATGCACTTCCTCGACCCGGCCGTTGGCGTCGGTGATCACCCAGTGCCGGGCCACCAGCTGCGCGGGCAGCCGCCCCAGGTTGCGGATCCGGATCGTGTAGGCGAACACGTAGCGGTCGTCCTCGGGCGCTGACTCCTCGTCCAGGAACTGGGTCGCGATCTGGATTTCAAGGCTGTAGTCGGCAGTCTCGTTCATGCGGGCAGTGTATTCGCCCGGCCGTGAACAGGGCCATCCCGCGCCCCGGAACGCCGTTTCCCGTCACCCGGGCGGGTCGGCCGCTGCGGCCACGTTGGCCAGGCGGACGAAGCCGGCCACGGGAACCTGTTCGGCCCGGGCCTGGGGATCAAGTCCCGCGGCCCGGATCGCGGCCTCGTCGCAGCACCGGGCCAGGGCGTTGCGCAGGGTCTTGCGCCGCTGGCCGAAGGCGTCGCGGACGATCGCGGCGAAGCCCGCCGGGTCGGCGATGCCGACGCTGGCGCGGGGGCGGGGGACCAGGCGCACCACCGCCGAGTCGACCCTGGGCGGCGGCCGGAAGGCGCCCGGGCCCACGGTGAACAGCGCGGTCACCTCGCACCAGGCCTGGAGCATCACGCTCAGCCGGCCGTAGGTCTTGCCGCCGGGGCCGGCGGCCATGCGGTCGACCACTTCCTTCTGCAGCATGAAGTGCATGTCGCGGATCGCGGCGGCGTGATCGAGCGCGTGGAACAGGATCGGCGAGGACAGGTTGTAGGGCAGGTTGCCGACCAGCCGCAGCGGCGTGCCGCCGGCGAGTGCGGTGAAATCGACGTCGAGCACGTCGGAGTGGATCAGCTCCAGTTCGCCGTGGGCGCGTGCGGCCGCCGCCAGCGGTTCGAGCAGGTCGCGGTCGAACTCGATCGCGGTCAGGCGGCCGTGGCGGTCGAGCAGGGGGAAGGTCATCGCGCCCTGGCCCGGGCCGATCTCGACCAGGCGGTCGCCGGGCTTCGGGTCGACGGCGAGGATGATCTTCTCGACCACGCCGCGCTCGTGCAGGAAGTGCTGGCCGAGCGACTTCTTGGCCGGGCGGGTGAACCCGCTCACAGCAGCCGCGTCCCGAGGGGCACCTCGCGGTCGGGCACGCACAGCGCGACCCGGCCGGCCTCGTCGTGGAAGCCGGTGACCAGGCACTGCGACATCAGGGGGCCGATCTGCCTGGGCGGGAAGTTGACCACGCCCACCACCAGCCGTCCGACCAGTTCCTCGGGCGTGTACAGGGCAGTGATCTGGGCGCTGGACTTGCGCACGCCGATCTCGGGGCCGAAATCGACCTCGAGCACGTAGGCCGGCTTGCGCGCCTGTTCGAACACGCGCGCCGAGACGATCCGGCCCACGCGCAGGTCCACGCGCATGAAGTCGTCCCAGGTGATGGGCGCTGCATCGGTCACGGGCGTCGCTCCTTCCGGCCCACGGCGAGCCGGGTGCAGGTCGAAATGGCGGCGAACAGGCTCGACGGATCGGCGCGGCCGGTGCCGGCCAGGTCCAGCGCGGTGCCGTGGTCGACCGCCACCCGCGGGTAGGGCAGGCCAAGGGTCAGGTTCACCGCCTGCTCGAAGCCGCTGTACTTGAGCACCGGCAGGCCCTGGTCGTGATACATCGCCAGCACCGCGTCGACCCCGCGCAGGCGCGCGGGCAGGAACGCGGTGTCGGCCGGCAGCGGCCCGTCCAGGCGCATGCCCTCGCCGCGCAGGCGTGCGAGCACCGGTTCGATCACCTCGATCTCCTCGCGACCCAGGTGGCCGGCCTCGCCGGCGTGGGGATTGAGGCCGAGCACCGCGATCCGCGGCGTGTCGATGCCGAACCCGGTGCGCATCGCCGCCCCAAGGATCCGCAGCGTGCGTTCGAGCCCGTCCGCGGTGATCGCGTCGGCCACCGCGCGCAGCGGCAGGTGGGTGGTGGCCAGGGCGACGCGGACGATGTCGTTGGCCAGCATCATCACCACCTCGCAGCCGGCGTGCGCGGCGAGCAGCTCGGTGGTGCCGGTATAGGCGATGCCGCCGAGGTTGATGGTGGCCTTGTGCACGGGGCCGGTGACCAGGCCCTGGCAGCAGCCGGCCAGGCAGTCGTCGGCGGCGCGCGAGAGCGCCGCGATCACGGCCGCCGCGTTGCGCGGGTCGGGCGTGCCGGGCCGGCAGCTGGCCGCGTTGGCGATTTCGACCAGGCGCAGCTGGCCCGGAGCCACGTGGGCGGTGTCCGGCGGCACCAGCTGCAGCGGCAGGCCGAGGCGGTCGGAGGCGTCGAGCAGGCTGCGGCCGTCGCCATAGGCCACGAGGTCGGCGTTCCAGGTGCGCTGGGCCGCACGCACGCACAGCTCCGGCCCCACGCCGGCCGGTTCGCCCGGGACCAGCGCCAGGCGCGGACGCGCCATGTCAGCCCCCGGCGGCGGTGTTGCCGATGCGGATGTCGACGTAGGCCTCGCCGCGCATTTCGCGCAGGTAGCGGTCCCACTCGTCCTCGAGCTTGCGCTGGCCGATCGACTCGCGCACCTGGGCGCGCCGGTTCTCGTCGTCGACGCTGGCCTGGCGGCTGCCCACGCGCTGGACGATGTGCCAGCCGGCCTGGGTCCGGAACGGCGCCGAGACCTGGCCGTCCTCCAGCGCCGCGACCTGGCCGCCGAACTCGGGGCCGAACTCGTCCTCGGTGAACCAGCCCAGGTCGCCGCCGTCCTCGCGGCTCAGGGTGTCATCGGAACTTTCCTGCGCCACCGCCTGGAAATCGGCACCGCCGGCGATGCGGGCGCGCAGCGTTTCGATCCGCGCCCGGGCCTCGCTGTCGCCCGCGGGGCCTTCGGCCGGACGCACCAGGATGTGGCGGGCGTTGTACTGGGTCACCGTGGGACCGGCCCCGGCGCTCTCGCGCACGTCGACCAGCTGCAGCAGCTGGAACCCGCTGGGGCCGCGGATCGGCCCGATCACCTCGCCCGGCGACATCGAGCGGATCGCGTTGGCGAAGGCCACCGGCACCTCGTCCAGGGTCCGCCAGCCCAGGTTGCCGCCTTCGAGCGCGTTGGGGCTGTCGGAGTAGCGCACCGCGGCGGCGGCGAAGTCCATCTCGCCACGGTCGAGCAGGCTCTTGATGCCGTCGATCTTCTGCTGGCCAATCGCGATCTGTTCGGGCGTCGCGCCCTCGGGCAGGGCCACGAGGATGTGCGCGAGCTGGTACTGGGCCGCGCCGACGCGGGCGGCCAGGGCGGCGTCGACCTCGGCGTCGCTGACGCTGATCCGGCTCTGGGCGAAGCGCTGGCGCAGGCGCTGGATCAGGATCTCGTCGCGCAGCGAGGCGCGGAAGTCCTCGATCGACATGCCCTCGCGTGCGAGCTGCTGGCGCAGCTGGTCGGGCGAAAGGTTGTTCTGCTGGGCGATCGCGCTGATCGCGGCATCGACCTCGGCATCGCCCACGCGCACCCCGGTCTCGGCCGCGCGCGCGGTCTGCAGCTTCATCAGGATCAGGCGCTCGAGCACCTGGCGCTCGAGCACCTGGCGCGGCGGGAGCTGGTGCCGACGGTCGGCGTACTGGGCGAGGATGTTGGCGACGGCGCGGTCGAGTTCGCTCTGCAGGATCACGTCCTCGTCCACGACCGCGGCGATCCGCTCCAGCGGCTGGACCTGTTGCGCGAGGGCGGAAGCCGCGAACAGCAGTGCGGCGCACAGGAGGGCGATGCGGGTCTTCATGGCAGGAAGTCGTCTGCGGGCGGGTCGTCGTCCACGCTGCTTTGCAGCTCCGACGGCGGGACGAGATAGAGGTCGTCGCGGTGGTAGCCGAGGATAGCACGGCGCAGGCGGCCCCGGTTGTCGGGTCCGGCCGAGCCAAGGCCCTTGAGTTCGATCTCGAGCTGGATCGAGTCGTTCATCTCGCCGCGGGTGTTGCGCAGGTAGCGGCGGGCCACCAGCCGGGCGGCCACGCAGCAGCTTTCCCACTGCACACCGGCGATGCCTTCGAGCACCTGGTTGTGCTGCAGCGAGTAGTAGTAGCGGCCGACCACCGACCAGCTGGGGTTGATCGGGTACAGGAACGACAGGTCCACCTGCTCGAGCAGGTCGGTCTGGCGCAAAACGTTGCGGCGGTAGCGGTAGGCGAAGTTGACGATGCCTTCGTCGCCCACCAGGTAGCGGGTGCGGATGGTGGCCAGGTCCTCGCGGCGGGTGGCCGGGTTCCACTGGTAGGAGGCCCCGACCGTCCAGCGGTCGTTGATCGCGTAGTTGGCGTCGACCACCCAGGCCGACTCGCCCTTGCGGATCGGCGCCTCGTTGTCCAGGGTGACCCGGGCGTCCTCGAAGTAGCGGATCTGGCCGATGCTCGCCGACAGCTTCTCGCGTCCGTCCGACTCGCGGATCAGGCGCGTGGTCAGGGCCGTGGTCAGCTGGTTGGCGTCGCCCTGGCGGTCGCCGCCCGAGTAGCGGTTGTCGCGGAACAGCTGGCCCCAGCTGAAGGTCATCGGCCGGGTGTCGAACCGCGGCATGTGGTCCTGGTCGCGGTAGGGCGCGTTGAGGTAGAACACCCGCGGCTCGAGCGTGTGCAGGTACTCCCCGCCGCGGAAGCGCGTGTTGCGGTCGAAGAACAGGCCGGCATCGAGCGAGGCGATCGGGTGGCTGGCCGAGGGCGAGTCGTCGGGCGCGCCGCTGGCGGGGGCGAGGTTCCGGGCGAGCGCGTCGTCGAGCCGGTACTGCACGTGGCGGAAGGCCAGGGTGGGGCGGACGAACCAGCTCGCGCCCTCGACCGGCATGCTCACCCACGGCTTGGCCAGCAACCGGCTGCCGCCGGGCCGGGTCTGGCTGCCGTCGGCGAGGGTTTCATTGGCGATGTGGGTGAAGCGGGCGGCCTCGGTGTCCAGCCCGGCCACGAGCCAGCGGCCGAACGGCTGTTCCCAGCCGAAGTAGGCGCGCGGCAGGCGGTTGTACGGCAGGCGCGACTCGGCAATGGTGTAGTCGGCCAGGTGCCGGTAATCGCCCTCGATCAGCGCGTTCCAGTAGCGGCCGCGGCCATGGAGCCCGACCGTGCTCCGCAGCGAGGAGACCGAGGCCCCCTCGACGCTGCTGCTCGCGTCCTCGATCCAGCGCGGGTCGCTGAGCCAGTACACGCGCGCCCGCGCGTTCCAGTTGCGGTTGAACCGGTGGTAGCCGGAATAGCGGAACATGCCGCGGTCGTCCTCGCGGCGGTTCTCGCCAATCGGCACGTCGACGATCTCGCGCTCGCGTTCGCGCCAGGTCAGGTCGTCCGAGGGCAGGAGCTGCAGGTCGAGGGTGCCGCGGCCGCCGCGGTAGAGATAGCGGAACTCGGTCCCCAGCTGCAGGCCGCGGCGGCTCATCCAGCGCGGTTCCAGGGTCAGGTCGTAGTTCGGCGCGAGGTTGAAGTAGACCGGCTGGGCGTAGTCGAAGCCGTTGCGGCTGGACAGGCCGATATTGGGGTAGAGCAGGCCGGTGCGACGGCGGTCGTCGATCGGGAACGCCAGCCAGGGCACGTACAGCACCGGCACCTTGCCGATGCGCAGGGTGGCGCTGCGCGCCACGCCGGTGCCCTCGTCGGTGTCCACGTCGATGCGATGCGCGCGCAGTTCCCACCAGCGCTGGCTCGGCGGGCAGGTCGAGTAGGTGGACTCGAACATCCGGCCGCGCGAGTCCTGCATCTCGATCCGTTCCGCGCCGCCGTTGCCGCGGCGCTCGGTGAGCTGGTAGCGGACGTTGTCGATGCGGTGCGAATCGTTGTTCTGGTCGCCTTCCAGGCGCTCGGCGACCACCCGCATCCCCGAGTCCTGGTAGCGAACGTTGCCGGTGGCGGTGTAGGTGCCGGTCTCCTGCGAGTACTCGATGCTGTCGGTGCCCAGGAACTGGTCGCCGCGGCGCAGGGTGACGTTGCCGGTGACGTTGAAGATGCCGCCGTCCACGCCGACGGTCTGGTCGCCCTGGATGTCGGTGGGCAGGCTGTCGCGGTCGGCGATGTCGCCGACCGGGGGCTGGGCGTCCGGGAACAGCGGAACCGCGTCCTCCAGCGGGCACATCGACCAGTCGACGGGCATGTCGTCGTCCGCGTGCGCCGCCAGCGACAGTGCGATGCAGATCGGCAGGGGCAGCAGGCGGAATGCTGGACGCACGCGACGCGATCCCGGTTGCGGAAAGGCCGCTAGCTTGCCGCAACCCCCGTGCAGCAGCAATGCAGATGCCGGCTGCGGTTCATGCGCCGGGAAGGGTTGCCGGCGGAACCTTCACCGGCCGCCCGCGGCATCGCCCTCCACCAGCGCGGCGACGTGGGCCACCGCGCCTTCGGCGAGTGCCTGCAGGTGGTAGCCGCCCTCGAGCATCGACACGATCCGGCCCTGCGCATGGCGCGCCGCCTCGCGCACGAGCTCCGAGGTCAGCCAGCCGAAGTCCGCCGGTCCGAGCGCGAACTGCGCCAGCGGGTCGCGCCGGTCGCCGTCGAAGCCCGCCGAGACCATCACCAGCTGCGGCTCGAACGCCTGCAGCGCCGGCAGCAGCTGTTCGCGCCAGGCCCGCCGCACCGTTTCGCCGTCGGCGCCGGCAGGCAGCGGCAGGTTGACGATGTTGCCGGCGCCGCGTTCGTTGCCTGCGCCCGACCAGGGATAGATGCCGGCCTGGTGGGTACTCAGGTACAGCACCCGCGGGTCCTGCTCGAAGATCGCCTGGGTGCCGTTGCCGTGGTGGACGTCGAAATCCACGATCGCCACCCGCCCCAGGCCGAAACGCTCGAGCGCGTGCGCGGCGGCGACCGCGATGTTGTTGAACAGGCAGAAGCCCATCGGGGCGTCGGCCGTGGCGTGGTGGCCGGGCGGGCGCACCGCGCAGAACGCGGCGTCGGTTTCGCCGTGCATCACCGCGTCGGTGGCGGCGATGCCGGCGCCGGCCGCGCGCAGCGCCGCCTCCGGGGAGCCGGGCGAGAGCACGGTGTCGGGGTCGAGGTGGACGATTCCCTGCGGCGGTGGACTGAGCACCGCGGCCAGCAGGCGCTCGTCGTGCACCCGCAGCAGCTGGCCGCGGGTCGCGCGCGGGGCTTCGATCCATTCCAGGCCGGGGAACGCGTCGTGCACCGCCTCCAGTACCGCGCCCAGCCGTTCCGCGCACTCGGGATGTTCCAGGCCCGTGTCGTGGTCCAGGCAGGCCGGATGGGTGTAGCCGAGCACGCGGGCCATGGCCTAGCGCCGCTGGTGTTGCCAGAGCACCTCGCCGTGGCCGTCGTGGCGGGCGAGCACGCGGGCGAGCACGAACAGCAGGTCCGACAGGCGGTTGAGGTAGCGGATCGCCTGCGGCCGCACCGGCTCCAGGCGCGAGAGCGCCACGGTCGCGCGCTCGGCGCGGCGCACCACGGTGCGCGCGACATGGCAGCGGGCGGCCGCTTCGCCGCCCGCGGGCAGGATGAAGTCCTTCAGTGGCGGCAGCGACGCGTTGTAATGGTCCAGGCGGGCTTCCAGGCGGTCGACGTCGGCGTCCTGGATCGCGGCGTGGCCGGGGATGCACAGTTCACCGCCGAGGTCGAACAGCTGGTGCTGGATCGTCGTGAGCAGCTCGCGCACGTCGTCCGGCACCGGTGCGGCGAGCAGCAGGCCGATGCTCGAGTTGGCCTCGTCGACCGTACCGTAGGCCTCCACCCGCGGCGAATCCTTGGGGACCCGGCTGCCATCGCCCAGCCCGGTGCTGCCGTCGTCGCCGGTCCGGGTGTAGATCCTCGACAGCCGGTTGCCCATGGCAGGGGCCGGGGCTCAGTCCTGCCCGCGGGCGTCCGCCAGCGCCGCCGCCTGCGCCGGCCACAGCCGGGCGAGGGCGACGTGCGCGGCGGCGGCGATGCCCACGTACATGGCGCTCACGCGCACGTAGGCCGGCAGCCAGTCGGTGTAGTTCTTCCACCAGCCGGCCAGGGTCGGCTCGGCGACCGCGTCGGCGAGCCAGTAGAAACCGCCCTGGGCGAACAGGTGGCAGGTCGCCGCGGCCACCACCACGCTGGTCAGCAGCAGGCCGGCGCTGCGCCACTGCACGCGGCCGCCGGTGGCGCGCTGCAGCCACCAGCCGCCGCTCCACATCGCCAGGTGCGCCGGCAGCAGCGCCCAGTAGCCGGGCGACACGCAATAGTGGGTCCAGAAGTCCAGGCCCTGGCCACGGATCACCAGCCAGTCCACGAACACGGCCAGCGCCGCGAGCAGCGGGAACGCCCAGCGGGTCCAGCGCTGCAGGTAGAAGCCGCCGATGAAGAACATCGCCCAGGATGCGTCCGGTACCGCGCCGAAATGATGCAGGCGCGTGGCCACCATCACGGCGGCAAGCAGGGTGAGGATCGCGGCGCGGCTGGCGGCGGTGCTCATGATGGATCGGACTCCGGGCGGACTGCGGGGAAAGTTCCATTCTAGCGGACGCTGCCGGGCGGCGCCCGCCGCTATCATGGCGCGATGGACGGCACCCACCAGGTACTGATCGTGGGCGGCGGGCTGGTGGGGGCCAGCCTGGCGCTGGCGCTCGACCGCGCCGGCGTGCCCGCGACCCTGGTGGAGGCCGCACCCTCGCCGCTGCCGGAGGTCTTCGACCAGCGCAACCTGAGCCTGGCCGAGACCACGGTCAACGCGCTGACCCGGCTGGGGGTGGTGGCGCGGCTGCGGGCCCCCGCGGGCGAGATCGGCCGCATCCACGCAAGCCGCCGCGGCGACTTCGGGCGGGTGCTGCTGGACGCGCGCGACTACGGGCGCGATCGCTTCGGCCTGGTGGTGGTGGCGCGCGACCTCGGGCACGCGCTCGAGGATGCGCTGGCGGCGACCTCGCACCTGCGGCGCCTGCGCGCGCGGGTCACCGGCGTGGGCCAGGTCGCTGGCGGCGTGCGCGAGGTACGCGTGGCGGATGCCGACGGCGAGCGCGGCCTGCGCGCGCGCCTGGTGGTCGCCGCCGACGGGACCACGAGTCGGGTGCGGCAGGCCCTGGGCATCGCGACCGAGGTCCACGACTACCGCCAGCACCTGTTCGTGGCCCGCCTGCGCACCGCGCGTGCGCCCGCCGGCACCGCCTGGGAGCGCCTCGGCGACGAGGGCCCGACCGCGCTGCTGCCGCGCGGCGATGGCGCCTGGGGCCTGGTGCACGGGGTCGCCGCGGACCAGGCCGACGCGGTGGACGCGATGCCGGACCACGCTTTCCTGGCCCGGGTCCAGGACGCGTTCGGCTGGCGCGTGGGCCGCTTCCTCGAGGCCGGGCCGCGCAGCCGCTATCCGCTGCAGCGGGTGGTGGCGCGGCGGACCACCGCCGCGCGCGCGGTCCTGGTCGGCAACGCCGCGCAGACCATCCACCCGATCGGCGCGCAGGGATTCAACCTCGGCCTGCGCGACGCCCTGGCCCTGGCCGAACTGGTGGCCGACGCGCCCGACCCCGGCGACGACGCGCTGCTCGAGGCCTACGCCGCGCGCCGCGCGCCCGACCGCGAGCGCACGCTGGCGTTCTCCGACGGGCTGGCGCGGCTCACCGCCAATCCCGCGCCGCTGCTGCGTCCGCTGCGCAGCCTGGGGCTGTTGGCGCTGGACCGGGTGCCGTCGCTGCAGGCATTGCTTGCCGGTGGCGCGATGGGCTACCGCGGCGACGTGCCGGCGCTGTGCCGCGGAGGCCCCGCATGAGGCGGCGCGTTCCACACGACGTGGCCGTGGTCGGCGGCGGCGCGGTGGGCGCGGCCTGCGCGCTGGCGCTGGCCCGGGAGGGGCTGGACGTGCGCCTGCTCGACGCCGCGCGGTTGCCGGCCTGGTCGGCGGGCGACCCGGACCTGCGCGTGTATGCGCTCGCCCCCGACAACGTGGCCCTGCTCGACTCGCTGGAGGTGTGGGACGCGGTACGCGCCGCTCGTGCCCAGCCGTACCGGCGCATGGAGGTCTGGGACGCGGCCGGCGGCGAGCCGATCGTGTTCGACGCCGACGCGTTGGCGCGTCCCGGGCTGGGCTGGATCGTCGAGAACCGCCTGCTGGTGGACATGCTGTGGCGGGCGCTCGAGCGTGCCGGGGTGCAGGTGTCGTGCCCGGCCCGGGTGGAGGCGCTCGAACAGGGCGCCGAGGCGGCCGTGCTGCGGCTGGAGGACGGGACCGCGGTGGCGGCCAGGATCGTGGTCGCCGCCGATGGCGCCGCCTCGCCGCTGCGGCGCATGGCGGGGATCGGCGCCGCCGTCCACGATTACGGCCAGCAGGGCGTGGTCGGGTATGTGCGTACCGCGTCGCCGCACCAGGACACCGCCTGGCAGCGCTTCCTGCCGACCGGCCCGCTGGCGCTGTTGCCCTGGGTGGACGGCGCCTGCTCGATCGTCTGGACCCTGCCCGCGGACGAGGCGACGCGGATCCTCGCCCTGGACGACGACGCGTTCGCCGACGCGCTCACCACCGCGTCCGGCGCCCGCCTCGGCGAGGTACGGCCGCTCGGCCGCCGTGCCGGGTTCCCGCTGCGGCGCCAGCTGAGCGATCGCCAGTACGCGGGCCGGGTGCTGGTGGTGGGCGATGCCGCGCACGCGGTCCACCCGCTGGCGGGGCAGGGGGTGAACCTCGGCCTGCGCGACGTGGCCGCGCTGCGCGACCAGGTCGCCCGGGCGCGCGGCCGGGGCGTGGCCTGGGACGCGCCGCACCGCCTGGCGCGCTGGGCGCGCGCCAGGCGCAGCGACAGCGCGGTGGCCGCGTACGCCTTCGAGGGGCTGAACCTGCTGTTCTCCAACGACGCGCCGCTGCCGACCCTGCTGCGCGGACCGGCGCTCGGCCTGGCCGGCCGGGTGCCGCCGCTGGTGGCGCTGTTCTGGCGCCGCGCGGCGGGCGCCTAGGCGGGCCCGGGCGCCGGCGGCGGATCGCCGCCGCGCAGGCGCCGGTATGCGGCCACGCACCCGACCACCACGGCGCCGGCCACGATGCCGGCCAGGGCGTTGAGCAGCATGGGCGTGAGCGCGCCGAGCACCACGCCGATCCCCGGGACGGCCGCGGCATCGAGCGCCTGGTCGTCGACCCATGCCGAGAGCGCGTGGAAGCCGTGCACCAGGATACCGCCGCCGACCAGGAACATGGCCGCGGTCCCCGCGACCGCCAGCCCCTTCATCAGCCACGGCGCGGCGCGCAGGATGGCGGTGCCGACCGCGCGGGCGGCGCCGCCGGTGGCGCGGGCGAGGTACAGGCCGGCGTCGTCGAGCTTCACGATGCCTGCGACCAGACCGTACACGCCCACGGTCATCAGCACGGCGATCCCCGACAGGACGCCGAGCTGGACCGGGAACGTTTTGCCGGCCACGGTGCCGAGCGAGATGACGATGATCTCCGCCGACAGGATGAAGTCGGTGCGGATCGCACCCTTCACCTTGCCCTTTTCCTGCGCCAGCAACTCGGCGTCGGAGGCGGCCAGCGCGCGCAGGTGCGCGGCGTGGTGGACCGCCTCCTGCTCGCGCGCGAAGAACTTGTGCCACACCTTCTCCACGCCCTCGTAGCACAGGAACAGGCCGCCGGCCATGAGCAGCGGGGTGACCGCCCATGGCAGGAAGGCACTGACCGCCAGCGCCGCCGGGACCAGGATCGCCTTGTTGACCATCGAGCCCTTCGCCACTGCCCAGACCACGGGCAACTCGCGCGCGGCGCGCACGCCGCTGACCTGCTCGGCGTTGAGCGCGAGATCGTCGCCCAGCACGCCCGCGGTCTTCTTCGCCGCCACCTTGGTCATGGCCGCCACGTCGTCGAGGATCGTGGCGATGTCGTCGAGCAGGACGAGGAGGCTGGAAGCCATGGAGGGTCCGGGCGGGTGGATGGGCCGATTGTAGGGCCGCGGCCGTCGGCCGTTGGCGTCAGCGGCGCGCCTGTGCCGTGTACTCGTCGCGGTCGAGGCGGCCGTCGTGGTCGCCGTCCAGGCGATCGAAGGAAGCCGGATCGGCATCGCTCCGGTCCAGCAGGCCATCGCCGTTGGCGTCGAGCGCGTCGAATCGGCGGCTGGCCTGCAGCAGTGCCGGGTCGGCGACGCGGGTGCGCAGGGTGACGTCGGGCGCCACCGGGTGGACGCTGGCGGCGTCGGCCCGGCGCGGGTCGGCGACGGTCGCGTCCTGGGCCATGGCGACGGCCGGCGCGACGAGCGCGAGGCCGGCGAGGAGCGCCAGTACGGTGGCGCGGTGGAGGTCGCGGGTGTCCATCGTCCGGCTCCTGTCGCGGGATCGACGCCATGCTCGGCGCCCGGCGATGAAACGCCCGTCAAGCGTGATGCCCGGGCCGGCCGCCGTTCAGGCGGTGGCCCGCGGGCTCGCCTGGACCGTGATCTCCTCGCGGTCGTGGTAGAGCTGGCGCGCGCGCACCGCCAGCGGGATCCCGGCTTGCTCCTCGAACATCGCCAGGCTGCGCTGCGTCTCCAGCCAGCGCTTCTTCATCGGCAGCTTGAGGTTGAAGATCGTGTGCCGGCACCAGCCCTCGCGCAGCCATTGGCCCATGCGCCGGGCCACGCGCGAGGGCTGCTCCACCATGTCGCAGACCATCCAGTCCAGCGGCCGCGGCGGCTGCCAGCGGAAGCCGTCGGCGCGCAGGTGCTCGACCAGTCCGGAGCCGAACAGGTGCGGGCGCAGCGGACCGTTGTCGATCGCGGTCACGTGCAGGCCATGGCGCACCAGCACCCAGGTCCAGCCGCCGGGCGCGGCGCCCAGGTCCGCGGCCCGCATCCCGGGGCGCAGGTGCTCGCGTCGCTGCGCCTCGTCGAGCAGGACCAGCAGCGCTTCCTCCAGCTTCAGCGCCGAGCGCGAGGGTGCGTCGCGGTGCAGCCGCAGCCGCGGCACGCCCATCGGCCATGGCGCCGAACGCGCGGGATCGGATTCGGCCAGCAGCACGTGGTCGCCGGCCACGAAGCACACGTGCAGGCGCAGTGCCGACGGCCGCTCCTGCGCCGCGAGCAGGCCATGCCGGCGCAGGGCGGGACGCAGGGCGTTGCCGAAGCTGCGCGCGAGCGCGGACAACGGCTTGCCCGCGTCGGAGTCGGGATGCTCCACCAGCAGCGCGCCGTAGCCGGCGTCCGGCCGCAGGGCCGCGACCGCCTCCACGATCGGCGTGGCCCGGTCACGCGGGTCGAGCCCGCGCAGTTCGGCGAGCAGCCGCAGCGACTGGCGCGCGAACACCAGCCGGTTGCATGGCAGGGCTCCGTCGAGCCGCGGGTCGCCGATGAACAGCACGTAGCCGTCGCCGCGGTTGGCGCGCGCGTGCCCATGGAGCCCGGCCTGGGCGGCGCGTTCGGTGAGTTCGGCGGCCAGGTCCGGTTCGAAGCCGGCCCGGCACCAGCACAGCAGGCCGTCCACCGCCGCGGCTTCAGTAATGGCGCGCACCGGAACTGCCGTAGGCGCCGAGGACCTCGCAGGCGGCATCGCGCGCGATGTCGCGCGCCACCTCGATGCCGCGCCGCTCGAGCTCTCCCGGCCAGTCGGCCGGCAGCGGCCCCTCGTCGAACTCGGTGAGCGCCTCCACGTCCGCCGAGCGGGCGCCGATGAGCAGGCGGTCGATCCCGGCCCACACGATGGCGCCGTAGCACTGGCAGCACGGCTGGGCGGAGGTGGCGAGCACGTAGCGCCCCACCCGGTTGCCGTCGGGGTCGCGATTGAGCCGGGCGCGCCCCAGGTGCCGCTGCGCCAGCATCAGCGCCATGGTCTCGGCGTGTGCCACCGAGCAGTGCTGCGGCAACACCCGGTTGACGCCGATGGCCACCACCCGGTCGGTGTCGGCGTCGAAGACCGCCGCTCCGAACGGCCCGCCGCTGTACGCCTCGATGTTGCGCCTGGACAGGTCGATGGCCAGCCGCACCTTGGCCTCGTCCCCGGGCCAGGTGCGCGCCGGATCGATGATCCCGTGGGCCCACTCGGGCAGGTCGAGCTGGACGGTGGTCGGCAGCATCAGCGCTCCCTCATGGGCGGGCCGGTCACGGCCTCGCAGCGTCCCTGGACGCAGTCGCAGGCCTGGATCTCCTGCCATCCGCAGATCGAGGCCATCCCCGAGCGCGCGCATCGGGCGCGCACCGCGTCGGGGTCGGGGACCGCGTCGCGGTTCACGCAGGCCGGTGCGTAGCCGCAGCAGTTGCCCACGTTCTTCACTTCGCAGTCGGCGGCAACGCGGCAGCTGCGGTCGATCGCCAGCGCACCGGCGTCCACCGCCGCCGGCGCCTGCGCCGGGGTCGGGGCGCGGGCCGAGGCCGCGGGCCCGCCCGGCGTGCAGGCGCAGGCCAGCAGGGCCAGGCACAGCGCGGCGAGGGCGGTACGCGGCGACATCGCTCAGGCCTTCGCCGCCCAGGTGTCGCGCAGCGACACGCTGCGGTTGAACACCGGCCGCTCGGGTCGGTGGTCGTGGCGGTCGGCGACGAAGTAGCCCAGGCGCTCGAACTGGAACGACTGTTCCGGCGCAGCGGAGGCCGCGGCCGGCTCGACGTAGCCGCGCACGGTGCGTCGCGAGTCGGGGTTGATGTAGTCGCGGTAGGTCTTGCCGCCGCTCTCGTCGTCCGGGTCCGGGACCGAGAACAGGCGGTCGTAGAGGCGGATCTCCGCCTCCACCGCGTGCGGCGCGCTGACCCAGTGGATCGTGCCCTTGACCTTGCGGTTGGCACCTTCCATGCCGGGACGCGACTCGGGGTCGAGCCAGCCGCGCAGTTCCACGATGTCGCCGTCGGCGTCCTTGACGACCTCGTCGACGCGGACGATGCCGGCCCCGCGCAGGCGTGCCTCGCCCCCGGGCACCAGCCGCTTCCAGCCCTTGGGCGGGACCTCGGCGAAATCGTCGCGCTCGATCCACAGCTCGCGCGAGAACGGGACCTGGCGGCTGCCGAATGATTCGTCCTTGGGATGGTTGGCGAAGACGAGCGTTTCCTCGTGCCCCTCGGGCAGGTTGGCCAGCACCAGCCTCAGCGGCTCGATTACCGCCATGCGGCGCGGCGCGGCCGTGTCCAGGTCCTCGCGCAGCGCGCCCTCGAGCACCGAGAAGTCGATCACCGAGTTCTGCTTGCTCACTCCGATCCGGTCGACGAACAGGCGCAGCGCCGAAGGGGTGTAGCCGCGCCGGCGCAGGCCCTGCAGGGTGTACATGCGCGGGTCGTCCCAGCCATCCACCAGGCCCTCGGCGACCAGCTGGGTCAGCTTGCGCTTGCTCATCACCGCGTAGTTGATGTTCAGTCGCGAGAACTCGATCTGCCGCGGCTTGGCGGCCACGATCGGATACCCCTTCCGGCGCAGCGGCTCCAGCAGTTCGGGGTTGCCGGCCAGGTCCACCTTGTCCACGCACCAGTCGTACAGCGGGCGGTGGTCCTCGAACTCCAGGGTGCACAGCGAATGGGTGATGCCCTCGATCGCGTCGCCCAGGGCGTGGGCGATGTCGTACATCGGGTAGATGCACCAGCCGTCGCCGGCGATCGGGTGCGGCATGTGCTTGATCCGGTACAGGGCCGGGTCGCGCATGTTGATGTTGCCGCTGGCCATGTCGATCCTGGCCCGCAGGGTGCGCGCGCCGTCGGGGAACTCGCCGGCGCGCATGCGACGGAACAGGTCCAGGTTCTCCTCCACCGACCTGTCGCGGAAGGGCGAATTGCGACCAGGTTCGGTCAGCGTGCCCCGGTACTGGCGCACCTCCTCGGGGCTCAGGTCGCAGACGAAGGCATCGCCCTGGCGGATCAGCTTCTCGGCGGCCAGGTAGAAGACCTCGAAGTAGTCGGAGGCGTGGCGCAGCTCGGCCCACTGGAAGCCCAGCCAGCGCACGTCCTCCTGGATCGCGCGGACGAAGGCGGGGTCTTCCTTGGCCGGGTTGGTGTCGTCGAAGCGCAGGTTGCAGGTGCCGCCGAACTCCTCGGCGATGCCGAAATCCAGGCAGATCGCCTTGGCGTGGCCGATGTGCAGGTAGCCGTTGGGCTCCGGCGGGAACCGGGTGCGGATCGCGGTGTGCTTGCCGCTGGCCAGGTCCTCGCGGACGATCTGGCGGATGAAGTCGTTGCGCGCGGTCTCGGCGGCCGGCGCGGCGGGGGCGGGGGCCGGGTCTGGCTGATTCATGACGCGTGTCGGGGGAGCAGGCGGACCAGTGTAGCCGAGGGCCCGGGGAACGGCGGCCCGGGCCCTGCCGTGCCTCCTTTATCCTTGGTAATGTGACCGCTGTCGCCAATAGTCGGCACGACCCTTGCTAAACACCCATCCAGGACGACAGGGATACCCCAGTCCGCCCCGTCGCCGGCAGGCAGCTGGCGCCCGCGCTGCGCCGGCCGTGCGCCACGGGCGGCGAGGGGCGGCATCGACCCCGGAGGAACGACCCTGAGCAGCCAGCGCAATGCCCCGGGCGGACGCCACGAGGGATTGATCGCGATCTGCCTGGTGCTGCTGCTCGGGCTGGTCGCCGCGGCCATGGCCGGCGTGGTCCCGGACGGCCGCCGCGTGCCCGTGGCGGTCGTTCCGCTGCAGGACGCGCCGCGCCCGGAGGGCCTGCCCGCGACCCGGCACGCCGCCGCCCTGCTGCGCTTCGAACTGCCCCCGGCCGACGGGGAGGCGCGCTGGGTGGTGCGCCTGGAGCGCGAGGCGGTGGATGCGGTCTGGCTGCAGTCGGGCGACTGGCGCAGCCCGGTGGAACGCTTCTTCGAGCCTGGCGAGGCGGGCGTGTTCCCCGGCAGCTTTGTGTTCGACCTGCCGGCGTCCTGGGCCGGTCCGGTCGAGCTCGAACTGCACAGCACCGGCGATGCGCCGCGGGCGCTGCGGCCCCAGGTGATGGATGCGGCCGACGCGATGGACCTGGAGCATTACGCGGTCGCGGCCAGCGCCACGATCTACGCCAGCCTGTTCACCATCGGTCTGCTGGCGCTGGCGCTGTACTCGGCCGCGCGCGACCGGCTGTTCCTGGCGCTGTTCGGGTTCACCGTGGTGGCGCTGCTGGCGCTCTCGGCGGTCAATGGCCACCTCTACCAGGTGCCGGGGCTGCGCATGTTCGCGTTCTGGCGCAGCCAGGGCGTGGTCGCGCTGGTGATGCTGCTGTGTGCCGCCTGGCTGCAGATGCTGCTCCAGTACGCAGGGATGGATCGCGAGCGGGTGCGCTGGAAGGGGCTGGTGGACGGGGTCTCGCTGGCGCTGGTGGGCCTGGTGGCCCTGTGCCTGTTGAACGTGCCGCAGCTGGCGCGGACGCTGGCGCAGGTGCAGGTCGTGCCGTTCGGCCTGGCGCTGGTGCTGGGGCTGGCGTTGCTGGTCGACGCCGCGCGGCGGCGCACGCTGATGGCGCTGCCGTTGGCCGCGCTGGCGGTGCTGGCGCTGGCGGGCGTGATCCTGCTCGAACTGTCCGCGCGCGGGCACCAGGTGGAGGGCGTGCTGGTGCGCTACGGCTACCAGCTGGCGATCGTGGCGGGGGTGGCGATCCTGGCGGTGGGCCTGGTCGGGCGGATCGCCGAATATCGCCGCCAGCGCGACCGCGAACTGCTCGCCCGCGCAGACACCGAGCGCCGGATGCAGCGCGAGGCGGCGCGCTCGGAACTGGTGTCGGAACTGCAGCTGCGCCTGCGCACGCTGCCGCCGGAGGACCTGCCGTGGTCGGCGTTCCGGCTGCTGCTCGACCGCCTGCGGCCGCTGCTTCCGGCCGAGCGCTGCGTGGTCGTGGCCCAGGGGCTCCACGGCCAGGACGTGCTGCTGGTGGACCCGGTGGGCGACACCGACGCGGTGCGCGCCCAGCTCGGGCGCCGGCAGCTGGCGCTGCGCCGCCAGGCGGCCAACGGCATCGCCCTGCAGCAGCCGGTGACCGAGGTGGGCCAGCCTTCGGTGGTGGCGATCGAGGCGGTGGTGCCGCTGCCGATCCGGGCGCCGGCCTGGGGCGCGGTGCTGCTGCAGCGCCGCGGCGCCGACGGCTTCGCCACCGAGGAGCTGTCGCTGGCGGGCGATTTCGCCCGCCAGGCGCTGTTGCACCTGGACCAGGCGATGGCCGCGGTCCAGCTGCGGCGTTCGGCCGAGCTCGACGCGCTGACCGGCAGCTTCAACCGCCGCACCATCGACCACTGGCTCACGCGCACCTTCGCCGAGGCCGCGCGCAGCGGGCAGCCGGTCTCGGTGCTGTTCATCGACCTGGACCACTTCAAGTCGATCAACGACCGCTTCGGCCACGCCTGCGGCGACGCCTGCCTGCGCGAGGTCGCGCGTGCCCTGCGCGCCTCCCTGCAGGAGGGCGACCTGTTCGGGCGCTACGGCGGCGAGGAGTTCATCGTGATCCTGCCCGGGCGCGGCGGGGCGGCCGCGCGTGCGGTCGCCGAACAGCTGCGCATGGAGGTCGAATCGCTGCGCCCCGAATGCGGTGGCGTCCTGCTCCGGCTCACCGTCAGCGTGGGAGTGGCGACCCGGCTCGAGCACGAGGAAGGCCCGGAGGCAACGCTCGCACGCGCCGACCGCGCGCTCTACGCGGCCAAGGCCGCCGGGCGCAATTGCGTGCAGGTGGCGCCCGCAGTGTTCCGCTAGGCGCCCGGCGCGCGGTGTTTGAAGTGGCACGGCGCGGCCCCAGAATGGACCCGGGTCCACGCGGAGCAAGGCCATGATCGGAATCGGTGCCTGGAAGCAGCGGCTGCCACGGCCGGGCGAGGCCCTGCCCGGGCGTGCGGAGGAGATGCCGCTGCACAACCGCCACTTCGTCCTCGGCACGCCGCTGCGCGACCGCTTCGAGGGGCTGGCGCGGATCCAGTTCGGCATGGGCTGCTTCTGGGGCGTGGAGCGCAGGTTCTGGACCATGCCCGGGGTGGTGACCACCGCCGCCGGTTACGCGGGCGGCCACACGCCCAACCCGACCTACCGCGAAGTGTGCAGCGGCCAGACCGGGCACGCCGAGGTGGTGCTGGTCGTGTACGACCCGGCGCGGGTGTCGTTCGAGACCCTGCTGGCGACGTTCTGGGAGAACCACGATCCAACCCAGGGCATGCGCCAGGGCAACGACATCGGCACCCAGTACCGCTCGGCGATCTTCTGCTACGACGACGAGCAGCACGCGCTCGCGCTGGCCAGCCGCGATGCCTACCAGGCGAGGCTGGACGCGGCCGGCTACGGGGCCATCACCACCGAGATCCGGGCGTCCGCGCCGCCGTTCTATTACGCCGAGGACGAGCACCAGCAGTACCTGGCCAAGAACCCCGACGGTTACTGCGGGCTGGGCGGCACCGGGGTGTCCTGCCCGATCGGCCTGGGCGCGTAGCGGCGCCTCGAGCACGGCCGTCGCGGGCGGGCCTGCCGGCGCGCGGGTGCGCCGCGCGGGCTGCGCCGCCCGGCGCGCGCGGGAACCGCGTTCGCGCGACGCGGCCGCCGTTCCGCGCCGCAGGCCCTATTGCGCGGCCACGATCTCGATCGCGCACACGTAGACCAGCTCGCAGGCGCCGTTCCCGGTGTCCTCGCGGCTGAGCGAGCTGCGCCAGCGCCAGCCGTCCGCCGCCTCGGCCTGGACCAGCCAGCCGCGGATCCGGACCCGGTCATCGGCGCGCACGCGGCGCAACGTGCGCGCGACCGCGGCATCGGCCGGGATCATGTGCATGTTGGCGCTGTTGCGCGCGATCTCCCGACGCGGGATCGGCGGATCGCCGGACCAGCGGTAGTGGTACCAGCGTGCCGACTGGCGGATGCGCAGCCGCGACAGCACCGCGTCCTCGCCCATCGGTCCCCAGCCCAGGGCCAGGTCGGTGGGCGAGAAGCGGGCCTCGCGCCCGGTCGAGTAGTCCTCGCGCGAGAGCACCCGCGCGCTGAGACGGAACCCCGCCAGCGGCACCAGGGTGCCCGGTTCGAGCCGGAACGGCGCCAGCTGGGCGGGCGCGGCGGTCTGCAGCGGCCCGTCGGCCGGATCGGTGCCGGGAGGCATTGGACAGGAGGCGGGTGCGCCGGAGGCGGGGGCCGGAGGATCGGGAGTGCGGGGCGACAGGGGCGAGAACCACCAGCCGATCGCGCCGGCCAGGAGCAGGGCCAGCGCCAGCTTGCGCCCCATGCTTCCTCAGTCCGCGTCGGCCCGGGTGACCCCGGTGACGCGCAGGCGCAGCACTCGGCCCTGGGGCGTGGGCCAGTCGATCGACTGGCCCACCGACAGCCCGAGCAGCGCACTGCCCACGGGCGCGAACACCGAGACCTTCGCGGCCCCGGCGTCGGCCTCGTTCGGGAACACCAGGGTGAGTTCGTGCCGCTCGCCGGTGTTCTCGTCGATGCACTCCACGCGCGTGTTCATGCCCACCACGTCCGAGGGCATGTCGGCCTCGTCGACGATTTCCGCACGCGTGAGCTCACCGAGCAGGGCCTCGGCGGTCGCGTCGTTCTGCCAGCGCGGGGAGTCGATCAGCGCCTCCAGGCGCGCGGCGTCGCGGCGGGAGACGACGATCGGCGGCGGCAGGCCTCCGGTGGACGGTGCAGTCATGGCGTGTGTGCTCCATACGCGGGCGACCGGCATGCCGGCGGCGCCCAAAAGAAAAACGGACGGCGCGTCCCGCGCGTCGCCCGCTCTGGTGGGATTACCGTAGCGCTACGCGGGCCGGCCTTCAAGAGGGGCCCCGGCCCTGGTTCAGAGCATGTCGGGCGGGGCGGCGGGACGAGGCCGGTCCGCCGCCCCGCCCGGCGCGGCGAGCAGTTCCGGCGGCAACGCCCGGAAGGCGTCCGCCAGCCGGGCCAGGAAACCGGACATGGCCGAACTGCGGCGCCAGAACAGCGCGATCCGGCGGCTGGGCCGGGACTGGTCGAAGGGCAGCAGGCGGATGCCCGGCGGGTGCGCGACCGGCGGCTGGACCGCCAGCGCCGGCAGCAGGGTGATGCCGACGTTGGCGGCCACCATCTGGCGCAGCGTTTCCAGGCTGGTGGCCCGGAACTCGCCGCGCTCGTGCGCGCCGGCGAGCTGGCACACGTCCAGGGTCTGCTGGCGCAGGCAGTGGCCGTCCTCGAGCAGCAGCAGGTCCTCGTTGGCCAGGTCGTCGACCGCCAGCGCCGGGCGGGCGGCGAGTGGATGGTGCTCGGGCACCGCCAGCACGAACGGCTCCTCGAACAGGAACGCGTGCTCGAGCTGCTCGTCGTGCACGGGCAGGGCAAGGATCGCCGCGTCCAGGCGGCCGTCGCGCAGCCGCGCCAGCAATTCGTCGCTCTTCTCCTCGACCAGTAGCAGCTGCAGGTCGGGGAAGCGGGCGCGGATGCCGGGCACGACGTGCGGCAGCAGGTACGGCCCCAGGGTGGGGAAGATGCCCAGGCGCACGGTCCCGGCCTCGGGCCGCTGGCTGCGGCGCGCGGCCTCCTTCATCTGCTCGACCTCCGCCACCACGCGCCGGGCGCGCTCGACGATCTCCGCGCCGATCGGGGTCAGCATCACCTTGCGCGGCGCGCGCTCGATCAGCGACACGCCGAGCTCGTCCTCCAGTTTGCGCAGCTGGGTGGACAGGGTTGGCTGGCTGACGAAGCTCGCGGCCGCCGCGCGCCCGAAATGCCGGTGCTCGGCAACCGCGATCAGGTAGCGCAGGTCGCGCAGGTTCATCGGATCAGGCCACGTGTGCCTCGACCTGCGGCGCGGGCGCCGAGGTCCGGACGAGATGGTCGAACGCGGCCAGCGCGGCCTTCGAGCCCTCGCCCATGGCGATCACGATCTGCTTGTACGGCACCGTGGTGCAGTCGCCGGCGGCGAACACGCCCGGCACGCTGGTCTGGCCGCGCTCGTCGACCACGATCTCGCCGCGCGGGCTCAGCTCGACCGTGCCCTTGAGCCATTCGGTGTTGGGCAGCAGGCCGATCTGCACGAACACGCCCTCCAGTTCCACGCGATGGCTGTCGCCGCCGACCCGGTCCTTGTAGACCAGCCCGGTCACCTTCTGCCCGTCCCCGAGCACCTCGGTGGTCTGGGCGCTGGTGATGATGGCCACGTTCGGCAGGCTGCGCAGCTTGCGCTGCAGCACTTCGTCGGCGCGCAGCCGGTCGTCGAACTCGAGCAGGGTCACGTGCCCGACGATGCCGGCCAGGTCGATCGCGGCCTCCACGCCGGAGTTGCCGCCGCCGATCACCGCCACCCGCTTGCCCTTGAACAGTGGGCCGTCGCAGTGCGGGCAGTAGGCCACGCCCTTGTTGCGGTACTGGTCCTCGCCGGGCACGCCCATCTGCCGCCAGCGCGCGCCGGTGGACAGCACGACCGTCTTCGCGCGCAGCGCGGCGCCGTTCTCCAGTTCCACGGTCAGCAGGCCGTCGTCGCCGGCCGGCACCAGCCGGGTGGCGCGCTGCAGGTTCATCACGTCCACGTCGTACTCGCGCACGTGCTGCTCGAGCTGGGCGGCCAGCCTGGGGCCTTCGGTATGCGGCACCGAGATGAAATTCTCGATCGACATGGTGTCGAGCACCTGGCCGCCGAAGCGCTCGGCCGCCACGCCGGTGCGGATGCCCTTGCGCGCGGCGTACACCGCGGCGGCCGCGCCGGCAGGGCCGCCGCCGACCACCAGCACGTCGAACGGATCCTTGGCCGCGATCTTCTCGGCCTCGCGCTGCGCGGCGCCGGTGTCGAGCCTGGCCAGGATCTGCTCCAGGCCCATGCGGCCCTGGTCGAAGGGTTCGCCGTTGAGGAAGACCGACGGCACCGACATCACCTGGCGGGCCTCGACCTCGTCCTGGAACAGGGCGCCGTCGATCGCCACGTGCGAGACGTTGGGGTTGAGCACCGCCAGCAGGTTCAACGCCTGGACCACGTCCGGGCAGTTCTGGCAGCTGAGCGAGTAATAGGTTTCGAAGTGGTAGCGCCCGGGCAGCGCGCGCGCCTGCTCCAGCACCTCGGGAGTGGCCTTGGGCGGGTGCCCGCCGACCTGCAGCAGGGCCAGGACCAGCGAAGTGAACTCATGGCCCATCGGCAGGCCGGCGAAGCGCAGGGAAATGTCGTGGCCGGGCGAGGACAGGGCGAAGGACGGCTTGCGCTCGTCGTCGTCCGGGCGTACCTCGACGGTGACCAGGTCGGACTGGCTGCGGATGTCCTCGAGCAGCTCGAGCATCTCGCGCGACTTGTCGCCGTCGTCCACCGAGGCGGTGATCACGACCGGGCGACGCAGGCGTTCGAGATAGCCCTTGAGCTGGGCCTTGAGATCGTTGTCGAGCACGTCAACTCCTTGGGGGAGAGGATTGCGGGAGCGGATCGGAACCGACGCCGGCTGGCGGGTGGCCGGGTGGGAGGGGGAGGGGGCCCGGCCGCTGGCTGGGCCGGCATCGGCTCCGATCCGCTCCCGCGCCGTCGCGGGGACGGCACGGGGCGGGGTGCATCAAGGTCCGGGCGCGGAACCCGGATGCGGTCAGATCTTGCCGACCAGGTCCAGCGACGGCTTCAGGGTCTTCTCGCCTTCCTTCCACTTGGCCGGGCAG
>Ga0123333_10000520_pt1 | contig 42908 bp, 31 predicted proteins | sample BioC12SIPDNA_3_FD_89957 | JGI IMG/M metagenome (GOLD analysis project Ga0123333, IMG submission 89957) | Anaerobic biogas reactor microbial communites from Washington, USA - Biogas_R2_B C12 SIP DNA | ecosystem: Engineered > Bioreactor > Anaerobic > Unclassified | place: Washington, USA...
GATCGAGGAGGCGGGCGCGAATCTCGGCGTAGGGCGAGCGCGCGTTGATGCGCAGATCGTCGCCGGTGATGCGCAAGGGCCGCGTCCGCAGCGAGCCGCGGCCGGCCTGCGTGGCCAGGTAGACGAACCCATCCAGCCGCAACGTGTGCAGCATCAGCGCCGCATCGGCGAGGTCCTGCCGCTGGAAATGCTCGCCCTTGGAGCCGCCCGAGTAGAACCGGATCGTGTGATGCTCGTCCACCAGCATGCAGGTGGTATAGACGCAGCCGCCGCCGTGGTCGCCCAGCTCGTTGCGCTCGACGAAGGGCCGATGAAAGGCGCGATTGAACATGCGCCCGTCATAGCTATAGGTCAGGGAGCAGTCGATCGGACCATTGGGCAAGCCGTAGGTGGACGGGTCGGCATGGATGTTCAGCCGCAGCCCGATCCACATGTCCTCGTACTCGTAGACCGGCATCCCGTAAAAGCCCACCAACGGCGGATCCTCCGGATCCGGGTGCATGATCAGCTCGGGCTCGGTGAAGGTCTGCCAGTCCCGCGTCTCCCGGAAAAAGACCCGCCGGTCTCCGCCATAGGCCCGGCCGTTGAGGATGTACGCGCCGCGCTGCGGATGGTAAAAGACGCTCAGAGGCGAGTCCGAGGCGATGATGTCCGGCCAGGAGTGCGCCAGCTCCCAATGGATGCCGTCCGGCGACACAGCCATCGCCAAACGGCCGTGAACGGAGAGATCGGGCGCCCGGCCAAAGACGAACTTGAAGCGGCGGCTCGGGTCGGGGTCATGGCGATCATAGTAGACGGGCCCGCCATCGTGGATGCCCTCCACCCCAAAGACATGGTTCGGGGCAAAGCGCGGGCCCGCGAAGCGGGCCTCGCCGGTCAGGTCGGGGCAGCGCCAGTGCATGCCATCGTCGCTCTCGGCGTAGCAAAGGACCGAGACGCGCGGCTTGAAGGAAAAGCGGTACTGGTCCAGCACCGGAGGGGTGCAGGCGGCGATGTACAACCCGACGTATTTGCCCTCGGGGAGCCGCGCCACCATGGGAAAGTTCCAGGTCCCCTCGGTGAGGGGGTCTTCCAGGGTCGCCTCCGGCACGTACCGGGGCTTGCCCAGTCGGCGCTCCAGGTTGTGCCGCGAGATAAGCCGCCAGTCGTCAAAGAACGGGATATAGCCCATTGGTCTCCTTTGTCCGCGCCCGCGACGAGGTCCATAGGGCAAGCAGCCCAAACGAGAGGAGCAGGAACGGCTACCTGCTATGCCGCTGCATTGTAATCAGGGGGATAGGAAAGGCAAGCTGCCGAAGCAGGGGGGTGTCGCACGCGGCATCTGGGGCGATGCCTCAAAACGCGCGGCGCCCCCTAGGCCGCAAGCCCATCAACGCAAGGGAAACCCGATTCGGGCATTGACGGCCACTTGCGTCCATGTTATAATGACGGCATCTTGACCAGAGCGCTCCTGAGCCTTTATGGCATCCCATGCTGAGCCAGCGACCCTGACCGGCACGCCGATCTGCATCCACCCCACATCGTCCCCAGCGCCCAGCCACTCCTGGGTCCGGCAGGGTCACCGAACGGAGTCGAACCGTGGCCCATGACGAGAACCTCCGCCTCTTGGAGCTAGCCGCCCTCTCGGAACGCTGCGCGCGCCAGACGGAGCTCTTTTTCCAGCGCCAGCCGCACAACCCCCACTATTGCCACGAGCTGTGGCGTCGCGCCATCGTCGACGGCGACACCCGGGCCTGGGAGAGGCTCTATACCCAATATCACCCCCTGGTGGCGGGCTGGGTGCGCCGTCACTCAGCCTTTGCCGACTGCGGCGACGACATCCATCACCTGGTCAACTGCGCCTTCGAAAAGATGTGGTTCGCCCTCGACCCCAGCAAGTTCGCCCAATTCGCCGACGTGCCGTCGCTGCTGCGCTACCTGCAGATGTGCGTGCACAGCGCCATCCTGGACGCGGTGCGCCGCGCCGAGGATCCGGCGGAGGTGGCGCCGGAGACGCTCTCGGACGACCAGGCCGGCTCGGCGCCCACGGTGGAGGGGGCGGTGCTGGGCCGCCTGCAGCGCCAGGAGCTCTGGCAAGCGGTCCTGGCCCGCCTGGCCGATGAGCGCGAGCGACTGGTGGTCTATGGCTCCTATGCCCTGGGGCTCACGCCGCGCGAGCTCTGCGCCGAATACGCCGGGTCCTTTGCCGACGTCAAGGAGGTTTATCGCATCAAGGAGAACGTCCTGGACCGCCTGCGCCGCGACGCCGGCCTCGCGCACTTGCTGGCCTGGGATGCCTGAAAAGTGCCCGCTCTTGCGTTTATTGGGTCGGAAGGAGATGAAGCGTGAGTCCAATCAATAAACCACATCCCACCGATGCAGAGCTCCTGGCCCATCTGGACGAGGCCGAGCCCGAGGTGGCGGCCCATCTCGAGGGGTGCCACGATTGCCGCGAACGGGCGGAGCGGCTGCGGCGCCTGGAGCGCCAGCTCGCCGCCAAGCTAGACCGGGCGGACTGCCCGTCGTCTCTCGAACTGGGCGAGTTCCACCTGCGCGTGCTCCCGTCCGAGCGCGAGGCCAGCGTGGCGCGCCACCTGGCCGAATGCCCGCGCTGCCGCCGCGAGGTCGCCCAACTGGTCGCGTACCAGGCGCAGGCGCCGCTGGCGCCGGAGCCCGGCCTCCTGGACAGGCTTTTCGAGGGCGCCCGGGTCCTGTGGGCGCGGCGGGTCAGCCGCGCGACTGCGGCGGCGCTGGCCCCCGCCTACCGCGGCGCGGAGGCCGCGGCGCCAGCGATCTACCAGGCGGAGGAGGCGCGCCTCATCATCGAGGCGGAGCCGGATCCCGCGCGCCCTGGCCGCTTCGTGGTGACGGGGCTGGTCACGGGCGCGGAGGCGTTGGGCGCCGCGGAGGTCCAGCTCTGGCTGGCCGGTGAGCCGGCCGGCCGCGCGCCGGTGGGGGAGGTGGGCGATTTCGCGTTGGAGGGCCTGGCCGCCGGGAGCTACACCCTGGTGCTGGCCGCCCCCGGCGCGGAGATTCGCGTGCGGAACCTGGTGGTGGGGGCGTAGCGCGGTCGTCCTGATCAGACGCTTGGTCCGGAGGGAAGGGATATGTCCGCTGACGATCTCGCCCGCGAGCTCTTGGCCCTCCCTGACGCCGCCGCCCAGCGGCGTGTTCTGGAGGAGCGCGCCGCCTGCTTGGACGAGGCCCTGGCCCAGGCGCTCAAGCGGGAGGCGGACGCCGCCCTGCGGGTGGACCTGCGGCGCTCGCTGCAGATCGTGGAGCTCATGCGGCGCGCCGCCGAGGTGGGCGGCCACCCGCTGGCCCGCGCGCTGGCCTTGCTGGCGGAGGCCAACACCCAGGCCGTGGGCGGCCTGGGCGAATACCAGGAGTCCATCCTCCTCTACGACGAGGCCGCGGCGATCTATGCCGCCCACGGGCGCCCCGTGGAGCAGGCTCGCTCCCAGATCGGCAAGCTCTACGCCCTCACCTGCCTGGGCCGCTACGCTGAGGCCGTTCGCGCGGGCGAATGGGCCGCCGCGGTCCTGGAGGCCCACCAGCAGTGGCACCGCCTCGCCGACGTGACCGTGAACCTGGCCATCAACTATGTGCGCATGGGACAGGATGCCCGCGGGCTGGAGTTCTACGAGCGCGCCCGCCAGCTCTACCAGGGGCTCGACCAGGACGTTGCCTCCTATGTGGCCTGGGTCGACCAGAACATGACGGTGGCTCTGCGCAACCTGGGCCGCTTTCCGGAGGCCATCGCCGCCAGCGAGCGGGCCTTTGCCGCCCTGGATGCCCTGGGCCAGCGCGCCGAGGCCATCCGCGCCCGCCAGAACCTGGCGCTGACCTATTTCGTCCTCGGGCGCTACAACGACACGCTGTTGCTGCTGGACGAGGTGCGCAACTATTTCCTGGGCGACGGGCGCCCCCGCGACGCCATCCTCGTCGAGTTGTTCATCAGCGACTGCCTGCTGCAATTGCGGCGCTTTGACGACGTTCTGGACAAGTGCCGGCGCGTCCGCGCCCAGTTCGCCAAGCTGGGGACCCGCTTCGAGGTGGGGGAGGCGCTGATGAACGAGGCGGCCGCCCTCTGCCAGCTCCGCCGCTATGGCGAAGCGCGGGCCTCCCTGGCCGAGGCGCGCGAGCTTTTCCTGCGCGAGGGCAACGCCGCCTGGGTCGCGCGGGCCGACCTGGAGGCGGCCCAGGTGCTGCTGGCGGAGGGGCGGGCCGCGGAGAGCGCGGACCTGGCCCTGGCCGCCACCAGCGTGTTTCACCAGCACGAGGCGCCCGTCGCCGAGGCGCAGGCCGCCCTGGTCGCTGCCAAGGCCCGGGCGCAGCAGGGGCAGCGCGAGGCGGCCCATCGCCTGGTGGAGCAAGCCCTGGCCATCGGCGAGGGGCGCGATATCCCCTTCATCACCTACCAGGGCTATCGCCAGCGCGGCGCGCTCCTGGCGGCGGAGGGAGCGCTGCGCCCCGCGCTGGCGGCCTATGAGCAGGCCATCGTCCAGGTGGAGCGCCTGCGCGGCCAGTTGATGATCGAGCACCGCGCTGCCTTCGCCGAGGACAAGCAGGCGGTCTATGGCGAGGCCGCAGCCCTTTGCCTGGACGCGGACGACCCGCGCCAAGCGCTGCACTATGTCGAACGCGCCAAGTCCCGCGCGCTGTTGGATCTGCTGGCCCATCGCCTCGACCTGGGCCTGCTGGCCCGCAGCGAGGGCGATCAGGAGCTGGTGCAAGAGCTGCTGCGCCTCCGGGGGGAGCGCGATCGCCTTCATCGCGACTGGATCTCGCGGGAGCAGGAGAGGGCGGATGAGCCGGTGGCCGCCGACGAGGAACGCCAGGTCGTGGAGCGCCGCGTCCTGGCCCTGGAGCGCGAGATCACCGACCGATGGCACCGCCTGCTGATCCACAACGCCGACTATGCCCGTGACGCCTCGCTATGGCAGGTGCGCGTGGAGGAGGTGCAGCCCTATCTGCCGCCGCAGACGGCGCTGCTCGAATATGACGGCTCCGGCGGCGAGCTCGCGGCCTACGTCGTGACCCCGGGCGAGATCGTGGCGCGGCGCCTGCCCGGCGCCCTGTCGCGCGCCGAGCGGCTGCTCCGTCTCCTCCGCCTGAACCTGCAAGCCGTGCCGGCCAGCCCGCCGCGCGAGATCGCCGCGCTGGAAGCCACGGCCCGCGGCATCCTGAAGCAACTGCACGGCGCGCTGCTGGCGCCGCTGGATGACCTGGTGGAGGGCTACCCCAGGCTCATCGTCGTGCCCCATGGCGCGCTGCACTATCTGCCGTTTCACGCCCTGTACGATGGCCAGCGCTATGCCGTCCAGTCGCGGCAGATCACCTACCTGCCCGCGGCCAGCGTGCTGCGCTACTGCCGCGAGGCACGCCCCGCCACGGGCGCTTCCTCCGGCGCCGTGGTGTTGGGGCACTCGCATGGCGGCCTCCTGCCGCAGGCGGTGCGCGAGGCGCAGGTAGTGGCCGAGCTGCTCGGCGCGGAGGCCCAGGTGGAGCAACAGGCCACCCTGGGGCGGCTGCGGGAGGCCGCGGGGCGGGCCGAGGCCATTCACGTGGCGGCCCATGGCGAGTTCCGTCCCGATAACCCGCTTTTCTCGGGGCTGGCCCTGGAGGATGGCTGGCTGACCACGCTGGACGTCTTTGGCCTGCGCCTGCGGGCCTCGCTGGTGGTGCTCAGCGCCTGCCAGACCGGGCAGAGCGTGGTCGGCGGCGGCGATGAGCTGCAGGGGCTGACGCGCGCCTTCTTGTATGCCGGGGCGGCGGCGCTCTTGCTGAGCCTATGGCGCGTGGAGGATCGCTCCACGGCCTGGCTGATGACCCGATTCTACGCCAGGCTGGCCGAGGGCTGGGACAAAGCCGCCGCGCTGAGCGACGCCCAGCAACAGCTCATCCTCGGCCAAATGGGCGTCGAGGTCGGCGCCACCGCCGATGCCGCCTATGCGCACCCTTACTTCTGGGCGCCCTTTTTCCTGGTGGGCGACTCCGCCCCGCTGCGGCCGCGCGGCGCGACGTGAGGTCATTTCCTGGGTTCCTCCGGCCCCGGCTCGTCTGAGGCGTGCCAACGCCGCGAGCTTGGGCCTGGTTGAGGGAAAAGGAGAGGGCAAGATGAAAAACGACAGAAAGCCGCGGGTTAGCAAAAAAGGGGGAGGGGGAGGCCCGGGCGGCGAGCTGCCGCCAGTCGGTAAGGTATTCGATGGGGACCAGGGCGGCAAACCCCCGCCGTCCGATCCTGGGAGGCTGCCCTTCATTCCCGATCAGGTGATTCTGGCTGGCCCTGGCTCGCTGATGGGCGGAATCCCTGGGCTGAAGGAGATCTGGCGCGTTGAACTGCCCGCGCTGGACGCGCCGGCCATCGATCGTGTGAGGAACCTCATGGGAGGCGCCGATCGGGGTGGCAAGGTGGTCGACAGGCTCGGGGCGGAGCCCTGGGTCATCGCCGTGTTCCGCATCCTCCGGGATAACCAGAGCCCTGTCGAGTGGGTCAAGCAGATCAACGAGACGACCAGCCTCCTGGCCGACGCCAACTTTATAACGGGCGATCCACATACCCCGGTAGGTAGCCCCCACACGCCGGTGGGAAGCCCCTGCGCCGGCAACGGCAAGCGGGCGACACCAGCAGACTTTCAGGCGCAGTGGGTCTGGCAAGGATCCCACGGGATCGAGCTGACAGAGCCAGTCCAGGGGCAGAACGGGGCTTGTCGCATTGGCGTGTTCGACACCTCGCCGTTCCCTTTCGACGCCTGGGGGGCTGAGTTGGATGTGCACATCCCCTGGGCTATCCCGCCGCTGCAGCTCAGGGTCCATTGTCCGGAGCCCGTGGCGATCCTGCCCCCACCCGCTGGCGGCCTCGACATCCGCGAGCACGGCCTGAGCGTGGCCAGCCTGGCCCACCGGGTGGCTCCGGACAGCGAGGTCGTCCTGTATCGGGTGCTGGATAACTATGCCCGGGGCGACACTTTTACGCTGATCCGGTCGTTGGCCAGCTTTACCGCGGACACGGTGCGACAGCGGGTCGGCGGCGTCATCAATCTCAGCCTCGGCATATCCGGGAGCATCGACTGGTGGGCCCTTGGCTTGCCGGACGACATCGTGATCCTGCGGCTGGTGCTGGCCGTCGCCCACAGCCTCGGCCTGGTGACCGTTGCCGCCGCTGGCAACGACTCGTGGGGACTCGAGTCCCCCGCACCCGCCCAGATCCCGGCCCGCTACGGCTTTGTCATCGGCACGGAGGCCAGCGCCTACTACGACGCCCGGGCCTGCTTCTCCAACGCAGGGCATGTCGCGGCGCCCGGCTGCGGCGTGATCGCGGCGGTCAGCATGCCGCCGGATGGCTACGGCTATTGGTCGGGCACCTCCTTCGCCACGCCGCTCGTCGCCGGCGTGGCAGCCCGCCACGTGCCGGGAGCCCCCAGTGGGCCGGCGGCGCGTGACGCCACCTTGAACTCGGCCAGCGCGCCGCAAAATGCTTCAGATCCCAACTTTAGGGTCATCAAGGCCCACTAACTCCGGGGGCCAGGTCGCTGGACCTGGCCCCTCTCTTTGTCCGACCCCGCACCGACCTCAGAGATCTCCCCTCGCCATGCCGGAAAAGTTGCGCGCGCCGCGTTGATATGGTCAGGAACAACCAAAGAGGCTGTCACCTCCGAGCAAGGGGCCCGGAGGAGCAGCGCCAGCGCACAACAGGAGGTGTGACATGACGCTCGGTGAGTTGTACGAGGTGGATGCTTTTGTCAAGGAGCGGATGGCGCGCCTGCAGCAAGAGGCTGCCGACGCTCGCATGCTCAAGGAGCTGGCACGGAACCGTGAGCAGGCGCCCGCGGTGCCGCTGCTCGCGGCCCTCGGCGAGGCCCTGACCGCCGTCGGCACCAAGATGAAGCGCCAGGCCGCGCGTGGGGCCCAGGCGAGAGCGTAGATGGACCTCTGCAAGAGGCAGCACCGGTAAGCAGAGCCTCGCGCTGCCATCCCCGCAGCGCGAGGCTCCCTGGGCCAGAAAGGAGGGTACCATGTACCCCTTCCAACCTGATGACGCCGTGACCCTCAGCCGCAGGCGGGTCGAAGAGCTGAGGCGAGAGGCGGAGCGCGAGCGGGTCAGCAAGACCCCGCAGCCAAGCCAGAGCGAGAGCGAGCCGCTGCTCACCAGGCTGGGCGCCGTGCTGATCGCGATGGGCACGCGTCTCCAGCCGTCCTCATGAGGGCCCAGCCCCCACCGCGTTCCTCCGCCTCTCCCGTCGAGGCGGGGGAAACGCCATCTCGGACTGGGCGCCCGGGCACGAAGGAGCGGGGAACCGGCCAGTTCCCCGCTCTTTGATGCCGCCTCCAGTGGCGACGGCCTCACGACTCGTTCGAATGTCTTCAACTTTTCCGTCGGCTCCTGACCGAAACGGCGCCGATCCACTGGTCACTCCGCATGGGCCTCCCACAAGAGGGAGCCCACCAGACCCTCCTTCGTCAGATCCCCCTACGCCGCTTTGTGAGACACGATCAAGGTGCAGCCGAGCCCCGTTTTGACAAGGCCGCCCCCGTGTGCTATACTGCGGTGTAGAGAAATTTCGCATTTCACATTTCCTTCTCCGAGGATACGATGCAAGCTAGCGATTGGCCAGAGTTGACCCGCAGCAACCTCAATGACGAGGTCTATGCCCTCCTTCGTCGCGGCATCCTGAGCGGCCAGCTCGCGCCCGGAGCGCGTCTCAACCTCCGCGAGCTGGAAACCCGGCTGGGCGTCAGCCGCACACCACTCATCCGGGCGCTGGATCGCTTGACGGCGGAGGGGCTCATGGAGGTGCGCCCCTCCCGGGGCACGTATGTCGCCGACCCCACCCCAGACGAGGTAACGAAGGCGCTTGATTTGCGCCAGGTCCTGGAGATCTATGCCATCGAGCAGCTTGTCCCACGGATTACGGAGGCGCAACTGGACGAGCTGCGTACCATCGTGGAGCAGTTGCGTGCACTGGCACCTGCGCAGGAATCGGCAGCAAGCCACGAGCGCTACATCCAGCAGGACTATGCTTTTCACGCCGCCGTTGTCCGACTGGCCGAGAATCCTTTGCTTTTCGAGTTCTGGGATCGGACGCGCGCGCGCTGGCAGGTGATCCGGGCCCTCTATCGCATGAGACAATCCGAGCTGGACGAGGCCAAAGCCGTGGAATTGGCCACCGTCCAGCCGGAACACGAGGCGATCTTGCAGGCTCTCCAGGACCGAGACGTTGCCCGCCTCAGGCAGATCATCGCCAAACACATCGAGGACTCCAAGCAGTGGGCGATTCAGGTGCTAGAGAGACACTAGGCTATAGAAAGGGGTGATGCAGGTTCCGGGTTGGCTCGTTCATTGGATGTGTAGGCACGAGAAAGGAGCATGAGCGTGGCTAGCGATGTGAGTCGTAGGGATTTCTTGCGAGCTTCCGCTATGGTGGCGGTGGGCGCCCTGGCTTCGGCCTGCGCGCAGCCAACCGCCCAAGTCATCGAAAAAGAGGTTCCCGTCGAAAAGATCGTCAAAGAGACGGTGGTCGTACAGAAAGAGGTCGCCGTGGAGAAGGTGGTCACGGCGACGCCGGTCAAGATGAAGTACAAGGAGGCGCCCATGCTCGCCGGCTTGGTCCAGGCGGGCAAGCTGCCCCCCGTAGACGAACGTTTGCCCGAAGACCCCATGGTGCAGCCTGTGGCTGAGGGAATCGGTCAGTACGGCGGAACCTGGCACCGCCTAGCCGTATCCGCCGGCGACATCCAGCTAGGGTCCCGCCTGACGGCGACCACGCCCGTGCACTGGAATGATACGGGTACCGAGATCTTTGCTAACGTGGTCTCGAGTTACGAAATCTCGCCTGACGGCAAGGTGTTCACCTTCAAGCTGCGCAAGGGGATGAAGTGGTCGGACGGCGAGCCGTTCACCGCCGATGACATGCTGTGGTATCCTGTGCAGCATTGCGGAAACAAGGAGCTGGCGCCGAGCTTTCCTGTCTGGCTGGCGCCGGGCGGCACACCGGTCAAGGCGGAAAAGATAGACGAGTACAACGTGCGGCTCACCTTCGGCGCCCCCGCTGGCGTTTTCATCGAGGTGCTGGCTGCCCCCTGGGGCCCCAGTTTCGGCATTTATCCGGCGCACTACTGCAAGCAGTTCCATCCCGATTTCGTGGACAAAGCCAAACTGGAGGCCGCGGCCAAAGCAGCGGGCTTTGAGTTCTGGTACCAGCTCTATGGAAATAGAACCGCCGGCACCGCAATGAAAAATCTGCCCGAGTACCCGGTCATCGACGCTTGGAGGGTCACCGTCCCGCCGCCCAAACAGCCAGCGGTCGCGGAGCGCAACCCCTACTTCTGGAAGGTGGATCCGGAGGGGAACCAGCTCCCATACATCGATCGCATCGAGCATATGATCGTCCAAGGAGCCGACCAGGTCAACCTGCGCGCGATGTCTGGTGAGGTAGACATGCAACTGCGGCACACGACCTTCGACAACTACCCGCTGTACATCGAGAACGAGGCGAAGGGTGACTATCGTATCGTGCCTTGGGATCGTGGGTATGTGACCGATGCGCTGCTCTTCTTCGGCGTCGGCTACAAGGACTTGGAGAAACGGGCTCTCCTGCAGGACAAGCGCCTGCACTACGCCCTCTCCCTGGGCATCAACCGCCAGGAGATCATCGATGCCGTCTACCTCGGCGTGACCGAGCCCACCCAGATCTCCCCGCTCCCCTCGTCGCCGCACTACTGGGAAGAAGCCGCCAAAGATATGATCGAGTACGATCCGAAGCGGGCCAACGGCTACCTGGATGAGATGGGCCTCACCAAGCGCGACGCGGAAGGCTACCGCCTCATGGCCGACGGCAAGCGCTTGACCATCTTTTTCGAGTACGGGGCGGTCTTTGGCGCCTGGGGCGCCATTGCCGAGCTGCTCAAGGCCCACTGGAAAGAGCTCGGAGTCGACCTGAACATCGCCCAGCAGGATCGGACGCTCTTTGACACCCGCGAACAGGCTGCCGAGGTCGAGATGGGCATCTGGACCAGCAGCAGCGATTTCAACCCTCTTCTGGAAAGCACCTGCCCCTACATCAACTGGATGGGTGGCCCGACGTTCTACACATGGCGCAACTCGAATGGCAAGCAGGGCGAAGAGCCGCCGGAGTGGATGAGGAAGCAGTGGGAATGGTTTGACGCGGCCAAGTCCACGATCGACCCCGAGGAGCAGAAAAAGCTCGTCCGCCAGATCCTGGAGGTCCACAAGGACCAGAAACATACGCTGGGCATCTGCACCTCGCCGCCCGAGGTGGTGGTGGTCAAGAACAACTTCCGCAACGTGCCCGAGGTGGCCCTCAGCGACTATATGCTGCTGTCGCCGGGCAATACCTGCCCCGAGCAATACTACATCAAGTCGAGCTAGGCTTGGCGCTGGGTCCGTTCTATTCGGCCAGACCCTGAGGGCCCCCTCAGGCCCTTGGGGTCTGGCATCACTCGCAGGAGGAGAACGCTTGAATCGACGCGAGCGATTGCGCCGCTGCTACTTTCACGAAGAGATGGATCGCCCCGGCGTCTATAGCCGCACCGGTTTCCCCGAGGACGATCCCACCTATGACCGGCTCAAGGCCTACCTGGCCGCGCATAGCGAGCTCAAGCGCGGCTGGCATCCCCCCATCATCCGCGAGCCCACGGTGCGGGCCGAGGTCCACACCGAGCCGATCTCAGCGGATTTCGAGCGCGAGATCACCGTGTTGCACACCCCCGCGGGCGAGTTCCGCGCCTCGCGCTTCCTCAGCCTGCGCGGCCAGCCCGAGCTCCCCGAGACGCATTTCATCAAGGATCGCCGCGACGCCGAGCGTTGGCTCTCCCTGCCCAAACCGGAGGTCGGCGGCGACGTCTCGTCCTTTTTCGAGCTGGACCGCCGGATGGGCGACGCGGGCATCGTCGACGTGGGGCTGGGCACCAACCCGGCTGGCTACCTGAACGGGATGCTCGGCTCCGAGACGCTGGCCTTCATGTCCATCACCGACCGTGACGTGGTGCATGAGCTCTGCCAGCGCCGGATGGAGACGTTGCAGGAGGCCATCAAGTATCTGCTGGCGCGGGGGGTCGGGCCCTTCTTTGGCCTCTCTGGCCACGAACTGGTGGCCCCGCCGATCCACGGGCCCAAGGACTTTTGGGATTTCAACGTCAAGTACGACCGGCCGCTCAACGACCTGATCCACGACGGCGGCGGGCGGGTCCACGTGCACTGCCACGGGCGGCTGGCCCTGGTCTTTCAGGGCTTCCTGGAGATGGGCGTGGACGTGCTGCACCCGGTGGAGCCGCCGCCCATGGGCGACCTCACCGCGGCGCAGGCCAAGGCGCTGGCGGGCGACCGGCTGACCATCGAGGGCAACATCCAGATCGCCCACATGTACGAGCATACTCCCGCCGAGGTCCGGGCCGAGACGGAGGCGCTGATCCGCGACGCCTTTGCGGACCACCGCGGGCTGATCGTCAGCCCCACGGCCTCGCCCTACATCCGCGGCGCGGGCGAGGAGTGCTTCCCCATGTACCGGGCCATGATCGACGCCGTGCTGGCGCAAGCATCATAGAAACGAGGACACCATGACAGAGAAGGCTTTGATCGCCCACTGGCCGTTGCAGAGCGACGCCAGTGATATTGTGGGCCACAACGACGGAGCAGCTCAGGGGATCGCTTATGTCCAGGGCACGCGGGGGAGCGTAGCGCGCTTTGATGGCGCCGCGAGCCAGATCGTGGTGCCTGCCAGCGAGGCGCTGCGGCTGGGCAATGGCGATTTCACGATCGCCGTCTGGGCGCGCTGCGACCAGCCGATGCGCGGCGCGTTCGGCGACATCCTGTCCAAGTTCGACGCCGCCAATCGCTGCGGGATCAATCTCACCGTTGCCGGCAGCTCGCCGGGCTACAACGGCATGTCCGACACGCGCCACCTCCACCTGGGCATCGACGACGGCTATCTCAGCGGCTGGGAGGACTGCGGCAAGCCCTGCCCCTCCAACGCCCTCATCTCTAACCTCTTGTCCATGGACGGCGAGTTGTACGCCGGCATCGCCGACGCCGCCGATCCGTGGGACGCCGCGCGCGTCTTCCGCTGGCGCGGCGGGCAAGAATGGGACGACTGCGGGCGGCTGGGGAGCGACCTGCTGCACCGCTCGGTGCAAGGGATGGGCGTGCACCAGGGCGTGCTTCACGCCGCCGCGGGCGTGTGGGACTGGAACAAGTCCGCCGGGATCGTACCAGGCTTTGTCCCCGCCCCGGCGCGCATCTTTGCCTACGAGGGCGGGCAGACCTGGCGCGACCTGGGGGCGCCGGATGGGATCAGCCCGCGGGCCTTTTCCATGACGAGCTTTGAAGGGCACCTTTATGTCAGCCTCGACCGCGTCGGTGGCGGCAAGTGCTTCATGTTGGAGGGCGACCGCTGGGTGGACTGCGGCTCCATCGAGCGCGACAATTTCGAGTGCCTGATGCCCATGGGCGGGGTGCTCTATGGCGCTACCCATCACACCATCGCCCGCTACGAGGGCGGCCAGCGCTGGACCGTGATCGGCCACGAGCCCTTTGGCATCACCCAGATCCATTCGATGCAGGTCTACGAGGGCCAGCTCCACATCGGGACCTGGCCGCAAGGGTACGTGCTGCGTTACGAGGGGGATGGCCAGTGGGCCAACACCGGTCGGCTGGGGATCCCCGAGGGCTTTCAGGAGTGCAACGAAGTCAATGACCTGACGGTGCACAACGGCAAGCTCTATGCCGGGGTGATCCCCAAGGCGCAGGTCTACCGCTACGAGTCCGACGGGCACTGGACGCTCATCGGCAGCCTGGGCAGCCAGCCCGGCTGGCGGGACATCAAGAGCGATACCTGGCGTCGGGTGCCGACGATCACCACCTTCCGCGGGCGGCTCTTCGCCGGGACCGGCTCGTGCGTCAGCCGCGCGGAGGATGTGGACCCCGACGGGAGCCTGGGGCGGGTCTATGCCTTGCAGGCCGGGCAGATGGCCAGCTACGATCGCGACCTTGACGATCAGTGGGCCCACCTGGCCGCGGTGCGGGAAGGGAAGCGGCTGTCGCTCTATGTCAACGGGCGGCTGGTCGCCTCCTCCGAGGCCCCGGCGCGGCAGGTCCTGGACCTGGCGAACCTGGAGCCGCTGCGCATTGGTGGTGGCCCGCAAGGTCACTTCGCCGGCGAGCTATCCGACCTGCGCCTGTACGAGGCGGCCCTGGATGGGGCGGACGTCCGCGCCCTGGCGGGGTGAGCTACCGTCCCGCCGCGCCAGGGCGGCGGCATCCGGCAGGGTTCGGGCGGCGTCGCTCTCCCAGAGCGGCCATGGGTTAGGAGTGAGGCATCGGATAGGCGGGGGCCAGCTTGCTGGCCTCCGCCTTGCCGTGCCGGCCCGCGGAGCACCGAGGCGCAGGCTTGTGCTCTAGTCGTTGTAACGGATCGTCAGCGTGGACAGGCTCGGGGTGCCCAACTCGGCGTTCACCAGGCTAGAGAGCGCCAGCGGGATGGTCTCGTTGCTCTCCTTCATGGCATCATCGATGATGGTCACGGCAAAGGTCGCGCTGGTTTGGCCAGGGGCAAAGATCAGCGTGCCGCTGGCCGGAAGATAGTCGGCGCCAGCGGTGGCCGTGCCCTCACCGGTCCGGTAATCCACCCGCACCTCCACCCCCGAGGCCGCGCTGAGCCGGACCGAGATGACGGCTTGTCCCGCGTTTTCCGCAACATAGTTGTTGGAGAGCGAGAAGCGCAGCGCGTCGTTATCGGTGATCGAGATGGTGGTGGTGGCGGAAGCGCCCAGCCCCGCGTTCACCGGGTTAGCGAGCGCCAGCAGGATGGTCTCCCCGGCCTCGGCTCGGGTGTCGTCCAAGATGGTCACGGCAAAGGTCTGGCTCGTCTGGCCAGGGGCAAAGATCAGTGTGCCCTGGGCCGGGACATAATCCTCGCTCGCGGTGGCCGTGCCCCCTGCGCAGGCGTAATCCACCCGCACCTCTTCCTCGACGGCGACGTTCAGTTTGACGGTGACCAAGACCTGGCCCGCGCTCTCGTTCGCCAGGTAGGAGGTGGAGCCGAACTTGAGCGAGTCGTTGTCCTTGATGCTTACGCTGGCCGTGGACGGGGAGCCCAGCCCCGCATTCACCGGATTGGAGAGCGTCAGGCCAAAGGTCTCCGTGGCCTCGGCGAGGGAGTCATCCAGCAGGCGCACGCTCAAGCTTCGGCTCGTCTCGCCAGGGCTCAAGATGACGGTCCCGCTGGCCGAGAGGTAATCCTGGCCAGGCGTCGCCGTGCCCCCTCCCGTGGCATAGTCCACCCGCACCTCTCGGTCGGCCGGGGCGTTCAGCTTGACGGCGACCACCACCTCGCTGGCGTTCTCGTACGCGCTATAGTAGCTTAGGCTAAACCGCACCGCGTCATTGGCCTCGATGGCGAGGGTGGCGGTGGCGGGCGCGCCCAACCCGGCATTCACCGGCCCGGAGAGCGCCAGGAGGACGGTCTCTTTCTCCTCCGCCTCCTGATCGCTAAGGATGTTCACCGTAAAGGTGCGGCTGGTCTCGCCTGGCGCAAAGATCAGCGTGCCGCTGGCGGGGAGGTAATCCTGCCCGGCCAGGGCCGAGCCGTCGGCGGTGGCATACGCGACCCGCGTCTCGACCGAGGAGGGGCCGTTGAGCTTGACCGTCAGGACCGCCTGCCCATCGCTCTCCTTCACCGAGTAGGCGCTCGCGCCAAAGCTGAACGCGTCATTGTCGCCGATGGTGAGTGCCGCCAGGGCGGGCGCGCCCAGCTCGGCGTTGACCGGGTTCGCCAGTACCAGTTGGACGGTTTCGGCCTCTTCGGCGAGCAGGTCATCCAGGATCGTCACCGCAAAACTTTGGGCGGTTTGACCAGGCGCAAAGACCAGCGTGCCGCTGGCGGGAACATAGTCCTCGCCCGCCGCGGCCGTGCCCGGCAGCGCGGCATAGTCCACGCGCACCTCCTGGTCCGAGGCGGCGTTGAGGCGGACGTTGATGATCTCCTGGCCCTCGCCCTCTGGGACGCTAACCGAGCTGAGGCTGAATTTGAGCGTGTCGTTGTCATAGATCTTGATCGTGACCAGGTCCGGCGAGCCTAGCCCGGCGTTCACCGGGTCGAACAGGGTCAGGGTGAAGGTCTCGTCGGCCTCGGCCTGGAGATCGGCGATGATCGGCAGGGCCAGGCTGTAGCTGGTTTCCCCAGGGGCCAGGACCAGCGTCCCGTCCATGGGCGCATAGTCCAGGCCTGCCGTGGCCGTGCCCTCCGCGCAGGCATAGCTCACCCGGACCTCCTGGCTGGAGGCCGCGCTGAGCAGGACCGTGACCACGGCCTGCCCGGCGCTCTCGTTCACCGTGCGCAGGCTGGTGGAGAAATCCAGCGTGTCGTTGTCGTCGATCATCAGGGTGGAGGAGGATCGGCTGCCCAGGATCGCATGGTCGGGATCGCTCAGGGCCAAGAGGATGGTCTCGTCGGCCTCGGCGAGCACGTCGTCCCAGATGGCGACGCGCACGGCGGCGCTAGTGACGCCGGGGGCCAAGTCCACCGTGCCGCTGGCCTCGGCATAGTCCGTCCCGGACGTGGCCGTGCCCGCCTGCGTGGCATAGGCGACGGTCACGGGCAGCTCGGAGGCCGGGCTGAGGCGCACCACGACCTCCGCGACGCCCGCGCTCTCATTGACATAGGCCGAGCTCAGCTTAAAGTTGACCTCGGGCGGGCCATCGTTGTCCACGATGGTCAGGCTCGCCGCGGCGGGCGCGCCCAGCCGGCCGTTCACCGGGTCGCTCAGGGTCACCCACAGCTCCTGGTCAGGCTCATCCCGGTTGTCGTCGAGGAGAGGCACCGCGAGCTCGGCCACCGTCTCGCCGGGGGCAAAGGTCAGGGTGCCGCTGGCGCTCGTATAGTCCTGCCCCGCCAGCGCGCTGCCATCCGTCGTGGCGTAAGCCACCGTGACCGCGCGCGCCGCCGGCTCGCTCATCACCACCTGGACGATGGCGGGCCCGGCGCCCTCGTCCTGGGCGTAGGAGGGCGCGCTGAAGGCCAGGCTGGGGTTGACGGGCATCTCGTCCAGCGCGCGCCCCTCGTAGCTGAGGCGGAAAGGCGCGCCGTTGCAGTGGGTGGCCACCCATTCCACCCTCCCGCCGCTGGTCCCCAGCTTGAGGTTGGGGTAATAGGTCTTGCTCAGGCTGCTGGCCGTCAGGATCTGCTCGGGCGAATCCCAGCCATCGCCGGTATAGCGCCGCCACCAAAGGCTGCCGGCATCCTCCCAGGCCACCCAGCCTTGCCCATCCTCGCCCTGAGCGATGGAGGGCCACAGGCCCGCGCCCACGTCCACGGGGTCGCCATAGGCCAGGCCATCGTCGCTGCGCCGGAAAAGGATATGGTCGCCCGCGGCGTAGGCCAGGTAGAGCCGGTGGCCGACGCCGGCCAGGGAGAGGCCCGGCTCGTCCCCGGCGCTATCCGAGTCGCTGCTCAGCTCGACGGGCCCGCTCCAGGTCTGGCCGCCATCGGCCGAGTGCAAGGCCAACAGGCGAAAGACGGCCATCAGCCCGTAAAAGGCTGGCTCGGTGGTGCGGGCCGCGAGGGTGACGTGGTCGCCCGCGGCATGGAGCGCGGCGTAGCGGGCGGTCTGTCCGGGGCCCGAGGCGGCGTCGATCGACCGGGCCGCACTCCAGGTGAGGCCGCCATCGTCGGAGGCCGCGTAATAGAGCGAGCCATCGTTATCGCTGGCGGCGGCCAGATGCAAGCGGCCATTGGTTGGGTCGAGATAGAGGGCGGGCCGCACCGCGTTGAATGCGCCCCCCAGCACCGGGACAGGCGCGGACCAACCGCTGCCGGCGGGCTTGAGGGCGAACCAAATGCGGGCGTTGGCCGAGCCCTCGCGGCTGGCAAAGGCCAGGTAGAGCGCCGCGCCGTCCGTCGCCAGGGCCGGAGAGCCGGTCTCGGCGCTGGACTGGAAGACGGCCTGGGCGGGCGACCACACGACGCCGTCGGCCGAGGTGGCGTAGAGCACCCGATACCCGCCGGTGACGCTGTGCCAGGCCCAATGCAACAAGCCATCGTCATCGCGCACGAGCTTGCGCGCGTGAGGGTAGCCCGTGGCGGAGAGGGTGTCGGCAAAGAGGCCGGCGGGCGGCTCCGTCGCGGAGGTGTCCTCGGTCAGCGCCCGGAGCGCGTTGATGCGGCCATGGCCGAAGAAGGGGTCCACGCCGACAGGGCCCAGGTCCTCGGCGGTGGATTCCATGAGGGCGCGCACCTGCTCGTTGCTGCGGGCCGGGTCCTGGGAGATGATCAGCCCGGCCAGCCCGGCCGCGTGGGGCGTCGCCATGGAGGTCCCCGAATAGGTGGCGTAGGTGTCATTCCCCGCGGCGTCGCGTGGGGTGGTGGAATAGACCAGCTCGCCGGGGGCGGCCAACGCGACGTAACCGTCGCCATAGTTGGAAAAGCAGGAGCGCAGGTCGTCCCGGTTGCTGGAGGCGATGGCCATGGCCCTGGCGTAGGCGGCGGGGTACATGAGCTGGTCGCGGCCACTGTTCCCCGCCCCCGCCACGATCACCGCGCCGCGGTCCCAAGCATAGTTGATGGCGTTCTCCAGGATGAACGAGCCACTGGTCCCCGCGAGGCTCAGGTTGATCACGCGGGCGCCGCTATCGGCCGCATAGAGGATGCCGTTGGCCACGGCATCGAGGGTGCCGCTGCCACTGGCGTTCAGCACCTTCACGGGCATGATCGCACAGCGCGGGCAGATGCCCACCAGCCCCTGGGGGTTGTCCGTCGGCGCGGCGGCGGCGATGCCCGCCACATGGGTGCCGTGAAAGTGGTCATCTAGCGGGTTGGCATCGCTGTTGATAAAGTCCCAGCCATGCACATCGTCCACATAGCCGTTGGCGTCATCGTCCAGGCCGTTGCCGGGGATCTCGCTGGGTCGGGACCAGAGATTGGGCGCCAGCTCCGAGTGAAGATAATCCACCCCCGTATCCACGATGGCGATGGCCACCGCGGGGTCGCCGGCCGTGATCTCCCAGGCGGCGGGAGCCTCGATCCGGTCCGGGGGCCACTGGTTGGCCAGCCCTGGGTCGGTGAGGTCGAGGGCGTGGTAGAGATAGTTCGGCTCGGCGTATTCCACCTCCGGCCGAGCCCGCAAGGCCTTCACAGCATCCTCGACCGACAGGCCTGGGGGGAGGGCGAGCACCTGAACCCCCAGCGGCTTGATGTGGCGCAAGGTGGAGAGACGCTTCTCTTTGAGCAGGCCGTTAAGCTGGCTGGGGGGTACGGAGCCGCGGAAGCGCACCAGGACCTCGCCTTCGGCGAAACCGGTGGCGTCTGGAGCAGGGGACTTGCCCTTGGCTGGCGAGCCATCCGCCGGCAGATGACCTTGGGCCTGGGCTGGGCTGGCCCAGCCGGCCAACGCGACGAGACAGAGGACAAGCAGCAGGGTGGAGAGGAGCCAGCGTTGAACAGGGGCAGCGCGCATGATATGCCTCCCGGTGCTCGGTCTGCAAACCCTTGCAGAGGGTCCAGGGATGGCTCGCCCAGCCCACAGCGCGATCTCGAGCATGCCACCCCTTGGGGCAAACATCCAGTCTACAGTGTATATCTTAGCGGCTGCCGTTGACCTTGTCAACAGCCTGTGCTTGCGAAATGCTGACAGTTTGGGCCTGCTGGCGAGCGGCGTGGGGACCGAGCGCCGCGTGCAGCCATCGCGCCACGCCACCGAGCGCGCGATCGGTGAGGGCAAGGGGTCATCCGCTGGGGGCAAGCTCATGCGGGTGCGCGACCCGCCGTCTGCGTCCGGTCCAATGGCGAAGAGGGCGTGCCCCCGGCCGCGCCTGACGGAGGTATCGGGATCGCTGACCTGACTGGCCTTACTAAGTTGGCGGCTCCTTTTACGTGGTCAGCAGGACAGCTTGAGCCCCTTGTGTCGGGCTAGGCGGGCAAATGCATGGTCGCCGCCGCCAGCGCATTGCCGTAGCGCGCGGCGAGGCTGTCGTGCTCCCGAGGCGCGCTGCGCAGCAAGGCGGGCTGGTTGGTCAGCAGCACGCAGGCCAGCCGCGAGCAGGGGTCGGCCCAATAGATCGCGCCGGTGGCGCCCAGGTGCCCAAAGGTGGAGCGGGAGAGCAGGTCGCCAAAGGCCTTGTTCCCCAGGCTCCAGCCCAGGCCCCAGCGGTCGGTCAGCTTTTGCTCCGCGCTGATCCCCGGCAGCAGGGCGGTCTGGTCGGCGGTCATGGCCGCGCGCAGGGCGGGGCTCAAGGGGCCCTCGCTCTCGCCCAGCATGTGCATCAGGAACCGCCCCAGGTCCTCGGCGGTAGAGTGCAGCCCGCCCCAGGGGTTGCCCAGCGCCCGCCAGTAGGTGGTGTTCCAGTCGTTGCCCACGTCCCGGCTGCCTGCGGGAAAGACCGCCGGCAGGCTGTAGGCAGCCCGCGCCATGCCGGAGGGCGGCATCCCCAGGGTGCTATCGCGCATCCCCAGCGGCACGAAGAGGCGGTCGTGGAGCCAGTCCCGCAGCCGCAGCCCCGTGAGGCGCTCCACCAACTCGGCGAGCATCAGGATGCCCATGCTCTGGTAGCTGACCCGCGTCCCCGGGGGGAAGAGCAGGTCACTGGCGCAGGTCGCCCGCACAAAGTCGGCCAAGGGCGCCTGCCTGGCGCGCAGCGCGGGGCTCTCGGGGAGCTGGTCGCACAGCCCCGAGGTGTGGGTGAAGAGGTGGCGGATGAGCACCTGCTCCTTGCCGTGGCCCGCGAACTCGGGGAGATGGAGCGAGATGGGCTGGTCCAGGGCGAAGGCGCCCTCCTGCAGCAGCAGGAGCGCCCCGGCGCAGACCACGGTCTTGGTCAGCGAGGCGATCAAAAAGAGGGTGTCCCGCTCCACGGGCGACGCGGGGTCATCGGGGTTGCGGGCGCCCGCCCAGCCGACGCGCACGAGTTGGCCCCCTCGATAGATGGCGGTGACCAGCCCCGGGATAAAGCCGGATCTGACCGCCGAAGAGAGTAGCTCCGTCGCCTGGTCCAGGCCGGACGCGGATAGGCCCACCTGACCCGCGGGGGTGTGCTCCACGATGTGCATCTCGCCCTCCTTCTTGGCCGCCGGCGCGGCCCGCGCGTGATGCCCCCCATTATCGTCATTGCCGTGGAAGGGGCAACTCCCAGCCGGCCCCGGCCTAGAAGCCCAGCCCTCAGCAGTCGGGTGGCCGGCCGGTGGACAGGTGGAGGAGCGAGAGCAGCAGGAACCCCACGCCATCCACCGCGTCGTAGCGGTCCTCCCCCACATGGCCGCGGAACAACCCTCCGGCCCACAGCGCCGCCACCGCCTCGTCGGCGACCCTCCGGGCCTGATCCCACAAGGCCGGGAGGCCCAGGCTGCCCGCCGCGCGACAGAGAAAGTCGATGCAACGGCCATAGTGCTCGGCGTAGGCCCGTTGGCCGCTGCCCAAGTCCGCGGGGTTGATGAAGGGCATGAAGCCAAAGGCGGAGCGGGTCGGCCAGGTGACGATGTCGTGCTCATTGGCTACCGTCCGCTCCGTGAGGAGCGGGCGCGCCTCTTCCTGGGCGACGACCTCGATGCCCAGGCCCTTCCAGTGGCTGACCGAGAGCTGTACCGTATCATCGCCCCAGCCCTTGACGTACTCGAAGACGAGGGTCAGCCGCTTGCCGTCGGGGCGCAGTCGATAGCCCTCGCCATCTCGCTGGGTGAGGCCCATCTCGTCCAACAACTGGTTGGCCCGAGCCGGATCGTACTCGATCAGGTTCAGGGCTTGCGGCTCCCAATAGAGCGGGGAGGAAGGCAACGGCGCCACCTGGGTGGGCACGCCCAGGCCCAGCGTGGTGGTCTCGATGAGGTCCTCGCGCTTCAGCCCCAGCGACAGCGCCCAGCGGAAGCGCTTGTCGCCGATGATCTGGCGCATCACCGGGTCCTTGTGGGCCACGTTGGGGTGGATGCCGACCTCGCTGCCCCCGGCGTTCTGCCAGGCCAGCACGCGATAGTCGCCCTTGTCCTTGTTCTCCTGAAAGACAGGATAGTTGGCGAAGGCGATGTGGCGCAACTGCATATCCACCTCGCCCGAGATGGCGCGCATGTTGAGCACCGTCGCGTCACCCACGATCATGTGCTCGACGCGGTCGATGTAGGGCAGTTGGTTGCCGTCCGTGTCCACCTTCCAGTAATAGGGGTTGCGCTCCAGCACCACCGGCTGCTTAGGCGAGGGCACCACCACGCGCCAGGCCGCGATCACCGGCAGATCGGCGTTGGTCTGGTGGTTGAACTTTTGGCCGTGCAGGCTGACCCAGGTCTCCTGGCTGGCCTCCTTGACCAGGGCATCCAGCTTGGCCTTCTCGGTATACGTCGCGTGAAACTGCTGCAGGTAGTGCTTGGGATACAGGGTGATATACAGCCCCATGGAGGAGGGGAGTTGGCTCATGAAGAGGCCATAGGGCCCGGCGAACTTGAACTGGACCGCGTAATCGTCGAGCTTGGAGAACGCGACGGGCTGGCCGTCCGGCGCCAGCCAGCCAGGAAAGGACGGGCTGATCTCCTTGTTACCGATGACGTCCGCGTGGGGGAAAGGCCGGCCCCTGGCCGCGCCTGGCGGATGCACGGGGCCAAGGGGGTGGTGCGCTTCTCGCCGCCGCTGCTCAATTGGGTGGCTGAACCTCAAGCCCCTGGCTCTGGAAGCCAACCGCGTTTTCTCCAGCGATCGAGCAATGAGGGCCGCGAGGCATACTTTTGGGCCAGTTGATCCAGGCGTGCTTGAAAAGAGCACCTCGTATCCTGGAACTCGGCCAATTGTTCGAGCCTGACCAACGACGTTGTGGCTTGATCGTAAACAGAAGCGATCTTGCGCCCGGCGTCCAGCAGGGTTTCCACCTGTCGCCAGGCCTGCGCCTCGCTGGCGGCCAGTGCCTTCATCTCTGCGATATGCTTCTGGCGGGCGGCCTCAGCCTGGCGTTGCTGCTCTGCCTTGGCCAGTTGTTCAGCCCGCAGGAACAACTCCCGAATGGTTCGTCGCCTCGCCAGCTGAGGGTGTTCTTGAGGCAGGAACGTGCCCAGCCGCTTGCGCAAGGCAGGCCCCACACCGGGATCACCTTCAGCCAGGCGCGTCAGGAAATCATCGCATTCCTCGCGGGGCAGGCGACCGATCAGCGTGCCGTAGCCGGCCGTCAGGGTCTTCCCGCGGTCTGGACTGGCTTCGGCGGCCGCCTGCACTAGGAAGGGATCGATCTCAAAGACCCGGACAAAGCTCTGCAACGACGGAGAGAGTTCCCTCAAGCCCGGCGGGACCGGTGGCTCGCGGTCCTGAGCGGCCAGGTCGGGGGCGTCCCCTTCGCATCCTTCATCGGCATCCCCGTCGCCATAGCTGGTCATCGCTTTCAGCCAGGCCAGGTAGAGCAGACGGCAATCGCCTTCCAGCAGGTCGGCGCGCAGTCGCACAAAGTGCGCCAGGCCGGCCTCGGCTTCCATCCAGCGGCCACCGTCTTCGGGGCCAAAGTCCAGGTCCAGCACCTGGTATCGGCCGATCGCCTCGAAGGTGATGGTTTCATCGACGCAATAGGGCTCAAGATCGGCGGCATCCAGCAGCCCCTCGGGAAAGCGAAACATCAGCCGCAGGCTGCCCCAGTTCGCCAGGTAAAAGTAGGCATCGAAGTACTTCAACAGCACCTGTTTGGGATCGTGGCGGAAGTCGCTCCAGTGGTAGCTGACCACCGCCCGGCTGGGGCCGACCTCGATGTGGCTGGACAGCTCGTTGACCGCGGCCTGCTCTTCGGGAGTCAGCAGCCGGTCAACCGCCTGCCACTCATGGCACTGGTATACGTCCATGGCTGTTCCTACCTGGTCGCCTCACGGATCCCCGCCAGGAGCCTTCTGCCGAAAGCGGTGATCCGGAAGGTGGAGAGCTCGCGGAATCCTGCGCCGAGCCTAGGGTGCGGCTCGTATTCTGGTTGCACGATCCCAAAATCCACCAGTGGGCTGATCACCGTGTGCTCCATGATGATGCGCAGGATGAGCTGGGCGCTGTCCCGATCTTCGATGGGCCAGTACAGCCCAGCATCTTGGATCAGCGAATCGGCGAATGGGACGAAGGAGGTCGGCTCCTCCACGGGCGCGGCCAGCAGATGGGTGAGCGCGAGCCGGACAACCGCCGGCGGCATACGGCCGTCCTCGAAACCATGAGCAGAGGCAACCGCCCAGTTGGTTCGCGTCCACCAGGTCGCCAGCAAGAACCAGACCTGCCAAGGGGCAGGCGCGGCCAGAAAGCGTTCCCCGAGCGGGGTCAGTTTCCATCGCCGGCTGGGGCCTCCCGTGACCAGGCCGCCCACCGCGGCCAGGACGTGCCGGAAGTAGAGCGGCCAGACATCGGTCTCGCTGCGCACGCGAAAAACCTGCCCTCCAATGACCGCTTCCAGTTGAGGCGGCTCGACCAGCCGGGCGCAGATCTCGCGTACCGCCTTCAGCGTAAGGTTTCCGAGGGATGGAGTTCCAGTGACCTTGTTATCACGGAGGTAGGTGAGGAGGACGATGACATCGCGACGAAGCGGCAGGTTCTCTGCCACGATCTGGTCTTCTGATAGCAGCGCGGGCCCTGGTGCATCCGGCTCGGGCCTCAGCCCGACCGATTCATCGTCCTCCATGGGCCAAGGGCTGCTCGCCTCGGTGCTCCTGCCGCGACCCATGCTCCGCAGTTGCGCATTGACTTCGGCCAGGTCAAAGGCTGCCGGGTCAAAGTCCCCGCCGATCCAGGTCAGGTATTCCTCATGTTCCTCGTGGCCGGGGTTGCGGATCGCTTCCAGCATGTGCTGATAGCCCCAGACGCCGCCCACGTCTTCGGGCGGGCAGGCGCGACTGCCCTTCAGGCAGATGGGATAGCGGACGCCCTCTTCAGGCGGAAGGATCTTTTCCACCAGCAGCGTGTGTTGCCAGCCATCGCCAAAGTCATATTCGTAGCCGAGCCGTTGCCCCTCTCGATCGATCACCTGGTTCAGCTTGAAACTGGCTTCGTCCAGGGTGCCCATGTCGCCGAATTCGTCGTCCGCAGGATCGCCGTAGGTTATTCCCTCGATCGTGAACAGGTGTAGGTGATAATCCTGCCAGCCCATCACGATCTGCAGGATGTCGTGCAGCTTGAGCAGGGTGGTATTGGCAAGCACCTGGATCCGCCGCCAGACAGGCGGGCGCGTGCCATTCAGGGTGACTTTGATCTGGTAGATCTGGCCGGGCTTGTTAGGCATCTTGCCCTCCTTTGAACCTATGGGAGAGGGGCTATCCCCTGCGCCTCTCGCTGTGCTGGTTCAGCGTGAAACGGGATCCTTCGGATGGCTAGAGCGTTCCTTTCGCCCTGCCTCCGCCGGCTTGGAAGCCACGCGGGCCCTGGTGGATAGACGATGGGACTCGCGACGCTTCGCTTGAGCGACGGCCAACTTGCGTTCGCGCCCTGCCCGGATCAGCTCCTCCGGCCCCCAGCCGGCCTCGGGGCGCGCTGTGGCCGATGGCGCCGTGCAGCCGATTCCCATTGTACTTCTGAACAAGTTGGGCCACAAGCTGAAGCCCATGGCTCGAGGCCATCCTGGGTGCCGCCTTGGGAAGCCTCCCGGGGCGTGTTGCTGAGGGCTTGCACCAGCGCTCCCTTGAGCGTCAGATCCTTCTACACCACTTTGCGAGACATTATCTTCCGCTACATCGCTAGCGGCACGGAACAGGGATCAGTTGCAGGAGTTCTGGTCTTCGCCAAAAGACCAATTCGGCGTCTGGTTGCACGAACCTTGCGCTAGATTCCAACGGTGACCGGCGTTGAAACCAGCTAGCCGGCGAGAACCCCCCTGAACTCTAGCCCGTCAACCCCTCCCTCGTAGCAACGCCGAACCGGGCCAGCAACTCCTGCACCTCGGCCAGCTTGTCGCCGGGCACCACCGCCAACGCCCGGTTGCCGGCCGAAAAGGGCGCAAGATAGGGCTGCAGCTCGGGCTGCTGTCGCAACTCGTCCAGGGCCTCCTGGTCGTGGAACTGGAGCAAGGTCAACGTCTCGGCGGCGGCGCTGCCGTAATAGCCACCCCAGGCCTTGAGCTGGGCTTCCAGGTTGGCAGGCAGCGTGCCCCGGTGCAGCTTGGCCAGTTCTTCCAGCAGGCGGAGGACCTTGCCTTTGCTGCCCCCGGCCCGCCGCACTGACTTTTCGGTCAACTGCCAGCGGCCCTCGCCCGCTTTCTCGGCCAGTTGGTCCAGGCGGCTGCGCAGGTGCAGGCTGGGCACGGCGTGGACGGCCTGGATGCTGCCATCCTCCCGGACGAGCACGCTTTTGTCGGCGGCCTCCGGGTCGACACCAGAGACGGCCGGGAACAAATCCTGGCCCACCAATGCGGCGACCAGCGGCTTTTCGGCGCCCTTGCGCACCAGCGCCACCGCGGGCGAAAGGGCGCGGGCCAGGTGGCTAGCGGTCTGGGGCTCGGCCATCAGTCGCGCCAGCAGGCTTGCGTCGGCGGCCTGGAGCAGGCTCACGCCGCTGCGAAAGACGATCCGCTCGTGATGGGCGCCCCACTCTTGCAGTGAGCGGCGCACGTTTTGCGGCAGCTCGACGTCGCTCATCTCTTCCAGCAAGCGAGTGACCTCGGGCACCTCCAGTCCCATCTGCTGCGCCCGGTAGATCGAGTCTCGCGACAGGCGGTAGGCAAAGGCCCCCCGATCGGCCTGCTGTCGCTCGGCGAACAGGTCCAGACGCGCCAGCCAGGCCAGGCTCACAGGGCCGAGGGCCAACACCTGGAAGCTCGGTTGGACGACCAGCTTGCCTGACTCTGGGGCCGGGAGCCGAGCATCCTCGCCGGTCAACAGCGCCTGGCCTGGCGGTGTCAAGCGAAACACATTCCCCTGCCCGCCAATGGTTCCCCGATCGAACAGGCCGAGTTGGGGCAAAAAGCCAGTCACGATCTCCTGAGTGAAGCGCCGCTCGGCCAACTCGAATTCCCGCAGCAGGTCTTTGGTCGAGCCGGAGTAATAAGCGGTGCCAGAGCGGCCGTAGTAGTAACTGCCGCGATAGTCCTCCACGTAGGTGTGGTTGGCCAGCAGAAAGTCGGCGTCCCGGTCCATTACTTCGGCCAGGAGTTCTTCCAGTTCAAACCAGGTGCTGGCCGGCAAACCGCGCAGTACGTCCAGCACGACATGGCGGGCATGGGCCGGGCGGGGGCTGTACTGGCTGATCTCCTTTGCCCAGCCAGACATAGCTTCCAGGCCGGACCAGGCTTCCAGGCAAGCTTTCTGTTGTCGGATTTGGGGCCAGGTCCAAAAGGGAGGGATGGCCAGAAGATCGGGGTCTTTGAGGCGCAACTGCCCGGGTTGGCGCTGGACCAGGTCCAGTTGAGGTGGCGGCCTTCATCTCGGCCAGGGCATAGTCGTCGCCGAACTCGATGACGGTCAGGTTTTCGTAGAGACGCAGCCCACCGTAGGCTGCCCACCAGGCAGCCAGTTGCTCGCCGATGGCCTGCGGCACCGGGATGCCCAGCAGGCGATCCCACTCGGCCAGGAGGTCGTCCAGGACGGCGCCATCTTCAAACGCCTGGTAGGCGGCCTGGGCGTCCAACCGGTAGACAAAACGGTCCGGCTCGGTCATCTCCAGGCGGGCCAGGTCCGGGTCGGTCAGGGGCGGGGCCGGCGGCGGCACCGTCAGGGGCAGGTCCGGGCCGGGCGGCGAGCCCAGCAGACCTTCGCGCTCGGCCTGGGCCAGTTCCACCGGGTCATAGTCCCAACCTTGTAGCTCGCGGTGAAAGCGCTCCAGGCGGGGGCGGGGCATGGGCGGGCGGAGTGGCAGGGGCGCCTGCTCCAGCAGCAGGATGAGCCGGCCGGCAGCTCGCACCAGGGCCGAGGGGTCGGCCAGTTGCAGGCCGCTGGCGACGCTGTCGTCCGGCAGGTCGCAGGATGCGGGGACGACGTCCTCCAGCAGCGGCGGGAAGCGGCGGGCCAGAATCGGGGGCACAAAGCCGATCTGGAAATAGGGATCGCTGCTCTTGACCGACCAGGACAGGGCAAGGCCTTGATCCCCCAGGTGGAGGCTGTAGGTCTCGATCTGCTTGTGGCGCTTTGGTTCTCCCCACATCTTGGCCAGCCGGGCCACGTCCTCGGGGCGGACCTGGTCGTCGCCCAGCACGAGCAGGGCACGGAGGACCTGGCCGTGCTCGCGGTCCAGCCCGGCGATGGCCCGGCGCAGGTCGTCGGCGTCGTCGATCTCGGCCAGGACCTGGCCAACCACTTCGGCCTTGCGCGAGCCGCGCAACGTCCAACCGCGCTGTTTGGCCATGCTGCGCAAATCCTGGATGGTGATGTGATCCAACCATTGGGCCAATTGCTGGCGGTCCCGCTGCTGGCGCTCCTCGAAACGGTCGGCCAGCCAGGCCGGCGGCTGGTCCGGGCGCCGGGTCGGCGGGGGCGCAACGGGGGTGGCGGGCAGGGGAAAGCCGGGAAGGGCGGCAGCCGGCGCCTCAACGGCAAAGGCGCCGGGCGTTTGCAGCCACCTGAGCAGGACGGCGCCGACGTGTTTGCAGTAGCCGCCCCAGGTGTAGGGGCAACTGCACTGGGCGCGGATGCCGCCCGGCGAGACCTCGACCTCGACCTGGTACATATAGGTGCCGCGCACCTGGGCGCTGAGGGCCTGGCCGGCGCGCACCGGGTTGTGGATCGAGTCCAGGTAGCCGCGCGCCTTGCGTAGACTCTGATCGCTCAGCGGGCCGCGCAGGTCGTTTTCGGTCAGGGTTTCCAGGCTGGGCATGGGCTATTCTCCAGAGACCAGGTGCCGGGACCGGACCTCGACGAATTCACCGGCCAGGGTCGCCGGCGCGTGGTCGGCCACCTCATCCTCGTAGAGAATCGTGTAGCGGTAGCCCTGCTCGGTGAGGAAAAGCTGGCGGTTGGCGCTATAGTCCTGGTCGTTGGTGTCTTTGCTGACCAGGGTGTAAAAGTGGGCCAGCAGGCCGTTCCTTTTGGGGCGCAGGATGCGACCCAGGCGTTGGGCTTCCTCCTGGCGGCTGCCGAAGGTGCCGCTGATCTGGATCATGACGTTGGCGTCGGGCAGGTCGATGGCAAAGTTGCCCACCTTGGAGACAATCAGGCAGCGGAATTCGCCCCCACGGAACTGGCGGTAGAGCTTGCGCCGCTCGCGCACCGCCGTCTTGCCGGTGATGAGCGGGAAATCATAACGGTCAGCCACCTGCTGGAGCTGCTCCAGGTACATGCCGATGATCAACACCTGGTCGTCGGCGTGTTTGGCCAGGAGTTGGTCCAACACATCAAACTGGGCCGGGTTCTCGGCGGCGGCGACACGATATTTCTGGCGGGGCTCGGCCAGGGCATAGTCCATGCGTTGTTCGGGTGGCAGGTTGATGCGGACCTCGGTCACGTCGGCGGTGGCGATCCAGCCCTGCTTTTCCAGGTCTTTCCAGGGCACGTCGTACTTTTTGGGGCCGATGAGCGAGAACACGTCGGTCTCGCGGCCATCCTCGCGGACCAGGGTGGCGGTCAAGCCCAGGCGGCGGCGGGCTTGCAGCTCGGCGGTGATGCGAAACACCGGCGCGGGCAGCAGGTGTACCTCGTCGTAGATGATCAGGCCCCAGTTCCGCAGGTCGAACAGCTCAAAGTGAGGGAATTCATCAGCCAGGGCATAACCGCGCCCCTTGGTGCCGCGCTTGCGGTAGGTCATGGTCTGGTAGGTGGAGATGGTGACGGGCCGGATCTCCTTGCGTTGCCCGGTGTACTCGCCCACCTGGTCTTCGGCCAGCGTCGTTTTGTCCAGCAGCTCGTCGATCCACTGCCGCACGGCGACCGTGTTGGGCGTGAGGATCAGGGTGTTGCACTGCATCTCGGCCATGACGGCCATGCCAACCATCGTCTTGCCCGCGCCGCAGGGCAGGACGACGACGCCCGAGCCGCCGTGGGCCGCGCCGCCGGCGTAAAAGACGTCGGCGGACTCTTGCTGGTAGCGGCGCAGGGCAAAAGGCTGGGCGCCCAGCGTCATCGGCCGCAGGTGCAGATCCAGGGCTTCGCCGTTCACGTAGCCGACCAGGTCCTCGGCCGGGTAGCCGATCTCGACCAGGGCATGTTTGATGTGGCCCCGCCGGGCGGGGACCATTTTGAGGGTCAGGGCGTCCAGCGGGGCGGTGATGAACGGCGCGAGCTGCTTGTGGCGGGCCAGCTCGGCGATGAGCGGCCCGTCGTCGGAGTAGAGAACCAGGCTTTGCCCCGAGGGGCTCGAGGGATCCTTGCGCCAGGCGAGTTTGACCCGCCCGTAGCGCGAGATATACTCCTGGACGTCTACCCGGACGTTGCCGGGCAGCGGGTACTTGCTGTAGCGTTCCAGGCCGTCGAGGATGGCCTCGGCGCTCGTGCCGGCCGAGGCGGCGTTCCACAACGACAGGGGTGTGATGCGGTAGGTGTGGACGTATTCCGGGCTCTTCTCCAACTCGGCAAAACGGGCCAACACGTCGCGGGCCTGCGGGTAGAGGTCGTTGTCCACCTCCAGCAAGACGCTCTTGTCGCCCTGGACGATGACAGGATTGTGCGAATGGTAGGTCATAAACCGGATTCATCCCTTCGAGACCACTAGCCTGCTATCTTGGCGCAGAACGGGCGCAGGGGCAAATTGGCAAGGAGGAATTGATGTGGCGGGTAGAGGGGGATATACTGGGGCAGATCTGAACGTGGAGGGTGGGAGTATGCCAGGAGGAGGGAGCACACCGGAGCCGGATCTGCTGCGCGGGGTACTGGAGAGTTACACCGTGCCCGTGCTGCGCGGGCTGGCCGGGCTGCTGGACAGGGGGCTGCCGACACGCAAGGCCGAGCTGGTGAGCCTGATCCTGGAACACCTACAAGATCCCCTACGACTGCGGCAACTATGGGCGGAGCTCGACGAACGGCAACAGGCGGCGGTGGCCGAGACGGTCCATTCGGCCTCGGGCCAGCTCGACGGGGCTGCCTTTCGGGCCAAGTACGGCGCAGATCCCCACTGGGGCCGGATCAGCCGCTGGGGGTTGATAGAGGACCCTTCGCCGTTATGTCTGTTCATCTGCAGTGGCCGGATGCCCCGCGATCTGCGAGGATGGCTCAAGGCGTTCGTGCCGGCTCCGCGCGCCGCCCGGATCAAGACGGCCGATGGGCCGCCAGACACCCTCTCCCAGGGTTGGACCAACGGCCAGACGAACCAGGAAGAGACCGTCGAGATCCCGGTGATCCGCGCGGAGATGGAGCGGGCGGCGCAACACGACCTGCTGGCCGTGTTGCGCCTGGTGGACGCCGGCAAGGTCCGGGTCAGCGACAAGACCAAGCAGGCAACGGCCGCCGGGGCGCGGGCGATCACCGCCGTGTTGCAGGGCGGCGATTTCTACCCGCCGGTCGAAAGCTCCGACCCCTGTACGACGGAGCCGGGTCCCATCAAAGCGTTCGCCTGGCCGTTGATCCTCCAGGCGGCTGGCCTGGCCGAGGCCTCGGGGACCAAGCTCCAGCTCACCGCAGCCGGCCGCAAGGCGCTGACCTCGCCGCCCCACGAGACGATCCGCCGCGCCTGGAATCGCTGGCTCAAGACGACGATGCTGGACGAGTTCAACAGGGTGCACACCATCAAGGGGCAGACAGGCAAGGGCAAACGGCAGATGACGGCAGTATCAGGCCGGCGCCAGGTGATCGCCGAGGCCTTGGCCACCTGCCCGCCACACGAGTGGCTGGCCTTCGACGAGTTCTCCCGTTTCATGCGCGCTTCCGGCCACCAGTTCGAAGTCGCCCGTGACCTGTGGCATCTCTATATCAGCGACCCGAACTATGGCAGCCTGGGCTATTCCGGCTGTGGCGATTGGCCCATCGTCCAGGGCCGCTATCTGCTGGCCTTCCTGTTCGAGTATGCAGCCACGCTGGGCCTGGTGGACGTGGCCTACATCCGCCCTGCCGGCGCCCGCGACGACTATGGCAAGTTATGGGGAGTGGACGATCTTGATTGTCTGAGCATCTACGATGGGCTGTTGTACCTGCGCCTCAATGGCCTGGGCGCCTGGTGCCTAGGGCTGAGCGATGCGTACGCGCCCTCGCCGCTGGAGGTGCGCCAGGTGCTCCGGGTGCTGCCCAATCGAGATGTGGTGGCGGTGGAGCCGCTCGATCCGGCCGACACCCTGTTCGTGGAGCAGTTTGCCACGCAGGCGTCCGACGCGGTGTGGCGGATCGAGCCGGCCAAGCTGCTGGAGATGCTGGAGCAAGGCCATGCGGTAGCCGAGGTGGACGAGTTCTTGACAGCCCGGAGCGGCGACCGTCTGCCGGACAACGTGGCCGTCTTGCTGAAAGAGATGGGTGAACGGGCATCGCAACTCGTGGATCTCGGCCCGGCACGGTTGATCGAGGCTCGGGACGCAGCACTGATGCAACTCGTCGCAAACGACAGTCGCCTCAAGTCTTTGTGTCTTCCGGCTGGAGAAAGATACCTGGCCATACCGGCCGACTCGGAAGCTGCTTTCCGCCGCGCCCTGCGGGAGCTGGGGTATGGGCTGCCCTTGTCTCGGACGGGGAGACCGTAGCACGGTTGGGATGACGGATAGGGCCAGCAGCATTCGAGGTGTTGCCAATCGCGGTGGATCAGCAGGCGGCAGGGACGGGCATCAGGTGAAGCCAATGCTCCGCCGGATAGCCAAAAAACGTTAGCAACCGCAGCCTGAGGTGCGCAGCGGTCACAAAAAACTATGGTGGCAAAATCAGCTTGACTAGCCGCGCTTCGAGGTTAGCGAGATAGGCATCGGGATCTTGACGAAAGTACCGCTGTTGGACACGTTGCTGACAGCGCTGTTCCAGCTTCGCGCGTAGGGAGCGCCAGGCACCCGGGTCCACTGCCGCCAGGTCGGCAGATGAGAAGGAACGTGATCGGCTGGCCACGGCGGCCACGATGCGCACTGGGCCGCGCAAAACCAGTGCTGGCGAAGCGGCCTTGCGGCCCGTGACCCGCCGCTCGTGATGGCGATGGGCGCCAAAGAAATGCTCCAAATCATTGTTGGTCCGCGGCAGTTCTGACACATCATAGCAGTGGAACAAGCCGGGCCAGTAGCTGCGTGTGACTTTCAGGAAGTGTCGAATGGCAGGCTCCAGATTGCCAGCTCTGGCCTGCCACCGTCGCATGGCGCCCAGCAATCCCTGGTAACATCGCCGTACTTGGGTGCTCTCCTGCCCCGCTTCGTTGGCCAGAATATGCGCTGCCAAGTGTACCCATTGATAGGCGACCTCGATGGGCTCCCACAAGGTCTCGGTCTCTCGCAGCGCGCGCCCTATGACTGCTTCAAGCCTGGCCAACTCCGTAGGAAGCGCCCTTTTTTACCAACCCGCTCCAAACTGCGGGCGATCGACCTCAAGCGCCGTCGCAAGCGCAGACCAGCGGCATCCAGAGGTGGCAGCCCATCGTCAGTCAAGGCACTGCGAATCGCTTGGCAGTAATCTTGAGTGATCCGACTCAGCTCATCCTCACGGCCCTCAACTTGGCGCTCCAGCGGACGTACGCCACGCACCCGTTTCTTGAGTTCCTTCTTGGCATGGCGATCCGCTGCATAGATGGGCCTGGCAGCTTCTCGCAAGTAGTGGTAGTGGCACAATCCGTGGGGTATCCCTGGCAAGGCTTTGGCCACGGCCTTGCGAATCGAGTGTTGTCCATCGCTAATCACTCCAACAACCGGAACAGGCAAGTCCACCGTGACCTCTTCCAGTAGGCGGGCCAAGTCGTCTTGCGTGGCTGACAATAGTGATCGCGCCAGAAGCACCTCTCCCGACAGGCAATCCCGCACGACCCACAGAACCTCATGCCCCACATCTGGCTGCAAGCCATCCATCGCCAGAATCACACGCCCTTGCTCTGCCATGATTTGCCGCAGACGAGCACGGTTCTGCAAAGATAACGAGACCAGCTCATCATACCGCTGTAGCAGATTCGTCACGCTGCGCTGGCTGATCTGCACACCGCGCTTTTCCAGCCGAGTATGCATCTCTGGTACGGTGTGATGCTCCTGATAGCGCCATATCCCTATTTGGGCGACCACATCCAAGCCATATTCGTGGCCAGGCAACGACCACCCCCCTTCGGCTTCAGGCCGGTATGGCCGATGATACTGCCCACACGTAGGGACCTGACACCGGCGCACCTTCAGTGTCAGCCGCACGACCTCCTCCAAAGTGCTGACCGAGCGAGTGTTCTCATAATCCACCCACATGGGACCGCCACACGCTGGGCACACGCGCTGCACACATTCCAGGGTCTGCTCTCGAGTCGCCGCCGGGCCGCTTGTTCTCCTGGCCATACCGTGCCCCCCAACCATGTTTGCCCACAGTATAGCTGCCCTGCCGCCATTGTCTAGCCAGTTTTGCCACTATAGTTTTTTTGAGCCACTCCAGCTCCATCTTGAGCCGCCCGATCTGCTCATAGAGCTCGGCCTGCTGAGCTTCCTTGTCTCGCTGTTGGCGAACCGTGGCCGTACTGAAGAGATTGGCTCCGTCCTTCAAGAGTTGGTTCTTCCACTCGCTGATCTGGGTGGTGTGGACCTCGTACTCGCTGGACAGCTCGTTGAGGGTCTTTGTCCCCTTGGCTGCTTCAAGAGCCACTTTGAATTTGAACTCGGCACTACGCTGTTTCCGTCTTGCCATAATATCACCTCCACATGCTGTTCATGATACCTCAAGTTTCGCCTAGCATGTGGCCTAGTTTTCGGGGTACATTATACTCCGCATGTGGTCCAGTTCTTGGGGATAATCATAGATAGCACATCCGGCGATTGATGTCCTGGGGTCAACTGGACACGTGGAGGCAATTGGTGTATATTATGTTATAAATGTACAGAATATATATAAACACGAGCAGCGAGGCAGAGCGCATGGAAAGGCAAATGGGAGTCACCGAGGCACGCAAGCAGTTCGCGCAGATGATCGACGAGGTCCAGTACAAGGGCGACAACTATATCATTGTGCGACATGGCGAGCCAGCCGCGGCGGTGGTGCCGGTGGAGGTCTATCTGCAATGGCGGCGGGAGCGGGAGGAGCTCTTCGCTCTCATCCGCAGCGTCCGGGCCGCGAACGCCGATGCGGACCCGGATCAGGTGCTGCGGGATGTGCTGGAGGCACAACAGGCCGTGCGCCGGTCGGCTGAGTGAGTATGGACATGCGCGTCGTCCTGGATGCCAACGTGCTGGTGAGCGCGCTCATCTCTCCGCGCGGGGCCACGGCCCAGCTCCTTCAGGTGTGGGAGGAGGGGCGATTGCCCTTGCTCATCTCCGAGGCCATCCTCCGCGAGCTGGACCGCGTCCTGCACTATCCCAAGCTGCAGGAACGCTACCGGCTGCCTGAGGGCCGGATCGCGCGGTTCCTGCAGTTCCTGCGCACGCAGGGCGTCCTGGTGGAGCCTATCAAGCGGCTTTCGGTCATCGAGCGCGACCCCACCGACGATCGCTATCTGGAGTGCGCCGTCGCCGGCGAAGCGCAGATCATCGTCAGCGGCGACAAGCATCTCCTGGAGTTGGGCACCTATCAGGGCATCCAGATTCTGTCTCCGGCTGGGTTCCTGGCCTTCCTCAGGTTGGGGCCATGATCCGGCGCTCCCCCGGCTATCCATCGTAAGGAATCCCCCGCGATCATTTCGGCTTGCTGGGGACGCCCCCAGGCATCCTGTGCGCACACCTTCGCCTGGCCAGCCGTTGGCCGCCGCTTATCAGAAGGGAGAGGGGGCGTGCCTTCTCCTTCCTGTAGGCGTGGCTACGCGCCTGGGAATTTACATAATAAGCGCGCTCTCTGGTGCGTCTTCGAGTAATGACCGCATATCAACGGATGCGCAGCTTGACATTTGTTGGGTAGGTACTAGAATGCTCTGGAAGTGCCAAGTAACCGTTTTGGGGGCGTCTTGGGGGGCTCGTATCTCGAGCCCGGAGAGGAAACCTGCGTGGGATCAGTCAGATCAGTGTACATGTTCACCGATCTCGAAGGGGTGGCGGGGATCGATGACTGGGATCCACGCCATCGCGACGATGCGGCGCAGGCCCGCGGCGTCTACGACCGGGCCGAGATGCAACGCTTGTTCACCGGCGAGATCAACGCGGCGGCGCAGGGGCTCTTCGACGCCGGCGTGGAGGAGGTGCTCATCAACGACGCCCACGGCGCAGGGCGCACCATCCTGGTGGAAGAGCTGATCTCCGGCGTCAAGATCGCCAGGGGCGTCAATCGTCCCTACTGGCTACTGGGCATCTCGCCGCGCTTCGGCGCGCTGGTGCATGTGAGCATGCACTCCATGGGCGGAACGCCCGACGGCTGCCTCTGCCATACCATGAGCCGGGGCTATATCTACCGGGCCAATGGCAAGGAGGTGGGCGAAATGGAGATGGCTGCCTACCTGGCCGGCGACCTGGGCATCCCCTGGGTCTTTACCTCCGGCGACGCGCACGCCTGCTGCGAGGCGGAGGCCTGGGTGCCAGGCATGGTCACGGCGCCGGTGAAGGAGGGGCTGGACCTCAACTGCGCCATTCACCTGGCGCCGGTGGATGCGCGCCAGCTGATCCGCGAGCGGATCGCGGAGGCGGTGCGCAAGGCCTGCGAGATCAAGCCGCTGGTGCTGCCCGGCCCGTGCGTGCTGGAGGTGCAAAAGGTCGAGCCGTGGCCCGCCCAGATCAGGGAGGGGGCGGAGCGGGTGGACGCCTTCACGCTGCGCTATGCTGGTGATTCCTTCTGGCAGGTCTTTCACCATCACGTCTATGGCAAGCCCGACCTGCCGTTGCCGGAATAAGGTTCGCCGCCGAGACACGGAGGACACGGAGGCTGGAGGTACAATGGGACGCAGAGCCTCAGGATGAACGCAGATCAGGATAGAGGATCCGATCTGGTCGATCCCGAGAATCTGCGTCCTATCTGCTCAAGGGGGAGATGATGGAGCGGAACAGCGATTTCTTCAAGGCGATGCTGGAGCAAGGGCACGCGCACACGCCGCGGCTGAGCTGGCAGGCGACCACGCCCGCGGAGCACGCGGCCTGGCGGCGGCGCTTTCGCGCGCGGCTGGGCCAGGTGGTGGGGCGGATGCCCGAGCGGGTGCCGCTGGAGGTGGAGTGGGACGAGAAGGTGGAGGAGCCCGGCTTTACCCGGCACAAGATCTATGTGCGGACCGAGGCCAACTATTGGTCTCCCGCCTTTCTCTTCGTCCCCAAGGGACAGCGGCTCCCCGCGCCGGCCCTCGTCTGCTTGCATGGCCACAGCGGCATCTATCCCTACATCCGCGAGGGGACCGAGGCCCAGAAGGAGATGGGCAGGACGCACGAGCTGGACTATGCGCCGTTCTTCGCCGAGCATGGCTATGTGACCATCGCGCCCATCGTGCGCGGCTGGAACGAGACCAAGGTCAACATCGACCCGCACGAGAGCGGCTGCCAGCGCATGGTGATGGACGCCTGCCTGATGGGCCAGACGCCGGTGGGGCTGCGCTGCTGGGACGCCTCGCGGCTGGTGGACTTTTTGCAGACCCAGGAGTACGTGGAGCCGGGGCGGATCGGCGTGGCCGGGCTATCGGGCGGGGGATTCGTGGGGCTCTACTGGGCGGCGCTGGAGCCGCGGGTCAAGGTGGCCATGATCGCCGGTTTCTATTGCACCATGGTGGATTCGCTCTATTCCATCTATCACTGCCTGTGCAACTGCGTGCCGGGCGTGCTGGAGTGGGGCGAGATGCGCGAGATCGCCGCCCTCATCGCGCCGCGGCCGTTGCTGGCGATCAGCGGCAAGCAGGACGAGATCTTTCCCATCGAGGCGACCATGCGGGCCTATGCCGACCTGGAGCCGGTCTATGCGCTGCTGGGCGCGAAGGGCAACCTGGACCACGACTGGTTCGACGGCCCGCATGCCTGGTCCAACCGCAAGACGCTGCCCTTCCTCGCCAAGCACCTCCCGCTGCGGGGGTAGGCCACCGCAGCGGCGCAGAGACGCCGAGATATGGAGGCGGGGAGCGAGAAAGCAGCCCCTTGTGGGAGCGAACCTGGTGCTCGTCCAGGACGGGCCTCAAGTGCTTGCTGTTGACGGATTCACAAACGCCCTGAGCGCCTTATGATGACACCGGTGGTGGAGACGATTCGCGTGGTGCAGTACGGGCTGGGTCCGATTGGGAGCGCCGTGGCGCGCCACATCGCCGAGCGCCCTGGCTTGCAGCTGGTTGGTGAGGTGGATATTGACCCGAGCAAGGTTGGCCGGGATCTGGGCGAGGTGATGGGCCGGGGGCGCTCGCTGGGCGTCAAGGCGGCAGGCGCGCTGGGCGAGGTGGGGGCCAAGGCTGACGTCATCTCCCATGCCACCAGCAGCTATTCCGATCGGTTCCAGCCGCAAATCCAGGAGCTCCTGGCGGCGGGTACGACATCGTCACCACCGCCGAAGAGCTTTCCTTCCCCTGGCTGGCTCATCCCCAGGAGGCCGCCGCGATCGCTGCCGCCGCGCGCAAGGCGGGCAAGATCGTGCTGGCGACGGGCATCACCCCTGGCTTTGTGATGGATTCGCTGCCCCTGAACCTCACCGGCCTCTGCCAGCGGGTGGACCATATCGGCATCCTGCGGCTGCAGAACGCCTCCAACCGTCGCGGGCCTTTCCAGAAGAAGAACGGCTCCGGGCTGACGGTGGCCGAATTCCAGGAGCAGATGGCTGGCGGACGCATGGGCCATGTGGGCCTGATCGAATCTATCGGCATGATGATGGACACGCTGGGAAAGAGCTGGCCCGCTACGAGTCCAGCGTGGAGCCGGTGGTGGCGGAGCGGCCTATGCGCACGGCCTATTTCCAGGCGGAGCCGGGGCGTTGCATCGGCCCAAAGCGGGTGGCCCGCGCCTACACGGCGGAGGGCGAGTTCGCGACGTTTGACCTTTCACGCCTACCTGGATGCCCTGGACGAAAAGGACGTCATCACCATCGCCGTCGTGCCCGCGCTGGAGGTTACGCTGCGGGGGACCAACGGCGACCTGACCACGGTGGCCATCGTGGTCAACGCCATTCGCCGGGTGCGCGAGGCCGCGCCGGGCCTGGTGACCATGCGCGACCTGCCTATCGTGACGAACTGGTAGGAGCGGCGGGGCTTGGGCCTCACGTTCAGCGGAGGTTGTCCGAACCCACCCTATCGCGATTGGCGGGCACACACCCATGTGTGTCCTGAGCGTTGGCGGCCTCGCAGCGGAATGGCGGGGCCCCGCCGTCGTCGTGTCACACCTGCCGATGATCCAGACCGGCAACACCAGGTCGGCGAGGAAGGAGCTCTCAACCTCACCCGCCAGGACGAGCCCATCACTTCCAGCTCCGAGTGGCCGGTGGCGGCCGATCGGCCAGCATGCGGCCCTTTCGAGGGCCTGCACATGCGGCTTCGGGCGATCTCGCTCCCCTTGCCCCAGCGATGGCTGTGGCTCGCCAGGCGGGAATCCTGTCCCAAGGGGAGATCGGTGTCCAAGTCCAGTGTGGTACTCGATGTGCAGGGCTGCTTGACTGCAAGGAGTATCGACTTGCCGCGTCTCAGCGTCGGCCAGGCTGCTTTTTGGCCCATGCAGCGTCCGGGCCGTGAGCGAAAGGAGGATCGTCATGACGATGCCCGTCAACTATGAGGAGGGCCTGGTGCCCGAGTATGCGCTGCCGGATCCACTGGTCTGCGCCGACGGCACGTTGGTCGCCGACGCACCGACCTGGAGGGAGCGCAGGCGACCGGAGATCCTCCGCCTCTTCGAGGAGCACGTCTACGGGCGCACGCCCAGCGCTGACGTGGACGCTGTCTTTGAGGTCTGGGAGAAGGATACCGCGGCTCTGAACGGGCTGGCGACGCGCAAGCAAATCCACGCCCGGTTTCATCGGACCGGGCAGCGGATGTCGATGGAGCTGTTGCTCTACGTGCCCAACCACGCGCCCAAGCCCGTGCCCGCTTTCCTCGGGCTTAACTTTCGGGGAAATCACTCGATTCACACGGACCCTGACATCATGCTTTCGCAAGCCTGGGTGAGCGATCGCTACGAAGGCGTGGAGGGTAACCGTGCCACCGAGGCCGCCCGTGGCACCGTGTTCCACCAGTGGCCAGTGGAACGCGTTTTAGGTCGCGGCTACGCACTGGCTACGGCCTACTACGGCGATCTGGACCCCGATTATGATGATGGCTTCCGCAACGGTGTGCATCCTCTCTTCTATGCCCCAGGCCAGCTCGTGCCGGCCGCGGGCGAGTGGGGTGCTATAGGGGCCTGGGCCTGGGGCCTGAGCCGCGCCATGGACTATCTCGTGAGCGACTCCGAGGTCGACCAGGGCAGAGTCGCCGTCATGGGCCATTCCCGGTTAGGCAAGACCTCGCTCTGGGCAGGCGCCCAAGACGAGCGCTTCGCCTTGGTCATCTCCAACGACTCGGGCTGTGGTGGCGCGGCGCTCTCCAGGCGTCGCTTTGGGGAGACGGTGGAGCGCATCAACACCACTTTCCCGCACTGGTTCTGCGGCAATTTCAGGCGATATAGCGATCGGGTGGACGATCTTCCGGTGGACCAGCACATGCTCATTGCCCTGATGGCGCCGCGGCCGGTCTATGTCGCCTGCGCCCAGGAGTACCCGTGGGCAGATCCACGAGGCCAGTTCTTGAGTGCTTACCACGCCTCCCCGGTCTATCGCCTGCTGGGAGAGTCGGGGCTGGCCGCGGATAGCATGCCCGGCCTGCACCAGCCCGTCATGAGCCGAATCGGCTATCACTTCCGTGCCGGCAAGCACGATGTGACCAACTATGACTGGGATCGGTTCATGGACTTTGCCGACCTGCACATGGGGCCCGGGTAGCTCGAAGCAGGGCCAGCGGTGTCTCCGACGGCCACAGCATTGTGATAGTCTGGCGCAGAATGAGGAGTCACGTCGTCCCGCGCTGCGACTACCGGAATCGGCGTTGACAGACCGGCAGGCAGTGGCGGAGCCCCAATGCACCAGCCTCTCCCTGGATGGCGAGTTGATCATCGAGGGCGGGCGTTTCGCCGCCGATCGGGGCGATGGCCCCGAAATGAGCAGTGTCGCTTCCGGCTGACCCAACACGTTGTAGCACCGCTCGGCCCAAGCAGAGGCGACGAGGGACATCACTATTCGATCAACAAGGAGAGAAACATGGCCAGGCCCGACATTCTACCTGATGGTCAATTCTATGCCACCTCGGAATACCTGGCGGCTCGCTGGGACAAGGCGTCCCGCCAGTTGGGCTTTCGCGCCCGCACACGGGCCGAGCATGCGGCCTGGCAGCGCGAGCTGCGGGCTCGTTTGCGCCAGATCACGGGGCTGGACACGATGCTCACCTGCGACCTGGAGCCACGGGTTACCGAGCAGGTGTCCATGGACGGCTACGTCCGGGAGCGCGTGCTTCTGCAGACGGAGCCAGGCGTGACGATGCCCCTCTATGTGCTCCTTCCGGCGGGCTTGAAGGCCGGTGAGAAACGGGCTGCGGTGATCGCCGCACACGGTCCCTCCAGTGGCGGCAAGTACGCCGTTGCTGGTCGCACCGATATCCCCGAGATGGTGGAGACCATCGAGCATTACCACTATGACTACGGCGTGCAGTTCGTGCGCCAGGGCTTTGTGGTCTTTTGCCCTGACGCGCGGGGATTCGGCGAGCGACGCGAGTGGCCGCGCCAGGGCGATGCCCGGGAGATGATGAGCTCCGGCTCGTGTGAGGTGCTCAATCACATGGCCCTGGCGCTCGGGCAGACGGTCACCGGCATGTGGACGTGGGACCTGATGCGCCTGGCCGACTACATCGAGACGCGGCCCGAATGCGACGCCAGTCGACTGGGATGCGGGGGCCTCTCCGGCGGAGGACTGCAGACCCTCTGGTTTGCCGCGCTGGACGAGCGGGTCCAGTGCGCGATCATCAGCGGATACTTTTACGGGTTCAAGGAAGCGCTCCTCAGGGTGTGCACCCACTGCTCCTGCAATTTCGTGCCTCATCTGTGGGAAGCGGCTGACTGCGGGGACTTGGGCGCGCTGATCGCTCCAAGACCCCTATTGATTGAGACGGGCGCGCAGGATCCGCTGAATGGCGCCAGCGGGCTGGCCAACGTGACCAGCCAGGTCGAGATCGCCCGCTCCGCCTACCAGTTGCTCGACGTGCCGGAGAGGCTCGCCCATGCCGTCTTCCAGGGGGTGCATCAGTGGGACGGCAGCGAGGGGATCCCCTGGATGAGGCGCTGGCTTTCGCAGTAGCGCGCTGGGCGGAGGCAGAGGTGATGAAGCCTGCGTTCTATGACGAGAGCCTGGTGCCCGGGTATATGCGGCCGGAATCGACACGGATGGAGCGGCTTGCCGTTGCCGGGCTGCTGATGCGCCAAGTTGCTGGGCTGGCGCACCACGACCATCTTGCGGCGCGCGATCCCCGTGGCTGCGAAGACGAGGTGATGCGCGAAGCCAGCGTCCACGCGCCCCTGCTGATTGGCTTTCCGGCTTGGTAGGGTGAGCAAGGCAGTGCATACCAGGATCCTGCACAACTGGCCGAACGGCAAGCTGGCGGTTGACACGAGAATCCGGCCTCCCAGGAGTCCACATCCGGTCTCGTTGGGATGATGGACTCACACGCGCATAGCGAGAAGGGCCTCCCTCGGGATGGCCCGGTGACGGCGCTTCTTGGCCACAGGAGCGGGGATGAAGCTGGTGTTCAGCAGAAAAGGGTTCGATTCTGCCGCGGGCGGGATGCCCAGCCCCATCCTGCCCGATGGCCGCCTCGTGTCGTTGCCCATTCTCGACAGCCGATCCCGCATCAGGTACGGGGACATCACATCCGACGGCCGCTCCCTGGGGCCGCTGGTCGACCAACTCTCAGACGGGCGCGTTCGCTCGCATTGGCGTGCCCATCTTGACCCCGATCTTGTGCGAGAGAGCCTTCTGCGTTCGCCTGGGTGGCGGCCCCTATTCGGGCAGGCCGGTGCTGCCCAAGGCCATCTGCGCAACCACGGGGTGGGGCCCGGC
>Ga0123333_10000521_pt1 | contig 42901 bp, 37 predicted proteins | sample BioC12SIPDNA_3_FD_89957 | JGI IMG/M metagenome (GOLD analysis project Ga0123333, IMG submission 89957) | Anaerobic biogas reactor microbial communites from Washington, USA - Biogas_R2_B C12 SIP DNA | ecosystem: Engineered > Bioreactor > Anaerobic > Unclassified | place: Washington, USA...
AAAAATCATGGCGCCTGGCGGCCATCGCACCTACGGTGACCGCGATTCGGCCCGCCTCCGTCCCGACCCCGCCCCCCATCCCCTCAAAACCACCTCATCCGCTGAACTGGTGAGAAATGCGGGATAGCCGGTCTCCGCCACCCAGATGAACCGCGACGGCTCGGCGATCTGACTCACGGTCAGCCGCGACACGTTCCCGTCCCAGCAATCCGTCGAGAGCCGTCCCATGCACACGCCCGCGTTCATCCCGTAGTGGACGGTGTAGGCGTACGGCGCCGACGGGCAGTTCCAGTTGACCGACGCCTCCCACCACGTATCCGCGCGGTTAAAACCCGGCAGATACGGGTGCAGGTAGACCCGCAGCGATTCGCCGTACAAGGCGAACGGCAACTGGCCCGTCCCCTCGGTAAGGTACAGGGCGCTGGCCGTGCCGATCGCCTTCAACTGACCGGCGCAGAGGACCTGCCGCGACTGCTCGCGGGCCGCTGTCAATGCCGGCAGCAGGATCGCCACCAGCACCGCGATGATCGCCACCACGACCAGAAGCTCGATCAGTGTGAATCCGGCCTTCGACTTCATGACCGCTATTCCTTGACCAGACGCATCACGCGATAGCCCAGCGGCCCCACAGCCGTACGGGTCTGCCAGATCCCGTTTTCCACGCCGCCTTCCACCGGCCGCCGCGGATCAACCACGTCCTGGGCCCGCCAAACGCCCTCGCCGACCGGGACCTCGATCAACCCCTCACCGCCTCCACCCTGATTCAGGGCGAACACGAATTTCTCGCGATCGGACTTCACGCGGACCACCAGATCCACCGCCGGCAGCCCAGCCCCGAGCTCGTGCCCGTCGGCGTCCGCGGCCTCAAGCGTCGTCCACCGGCCGGCGAACGGAATCTCCGCCAACTCGATCATCTGCTTGCTCCAGGCGGCCAGATTGCCCGTCACGTGCGGATCGGTCGTCCAGGTATCCGGGCAGATCCCGTAAACGATCAGCCGGCCCTGGCCCCACGGCCGCTGCCACCCGATGACCTGGCCGGCGGCGTCGCGGATGGGCTCCGCCTGCGCCACCACGCCGAAATCCACGCCGCGGAACAGCTTGGCCTCGTTGAGCGTCTCGTCCCGCTTCTCTTCGGGAGTGCCCGCGGTATCGGTGGCCGATCGGCCGGGCTCTTCGGGAAGGGCGATGCCTTCATCAAAGACGTAGCGGCCGAACTCCTCGCGATACTCCGGCGCCGTCCAGGCCAGTTCCGCCCACGCCGGTCCGCCGAGGTTCTCATACTTCCGCAGCCACGGGTCGCGCTGGCCCGATACGCCCGCCAGCACCACCGTGCCGCCCGCCTTGGCGAACCCGGCGATCCGACCGGCCGCTTCCTGGCTGAGCACCGGCGAGAGCGGAACGACGAGGGTCTTGTATTCGCCCGGCTGCTCCGGAAGCGTTGCGTCGTCGACGAAGTCCGCCGCGACTCCCGCCATCCGCAACAGGTAGCACACCGTATAGGACGCCCGTTCCGACAACGCGCCCCACGGCGCGGACCGCGTGGTCAGCGTCGCGTACTCGCCGGTGTCGTTCGAGGCGTAGTACGCCACGTCGGTCGGGAAACGCTTGATCGATCGGCCGTCGAAACTCTCGTGGTATCGGCGAATCTCCCGGAGCGTTCGCGCGTACGACTCGTAGGCCGGCAGATGCGCTCCGTCCGCGTCGATCATGTACCAGCACGCCCGCTCGAACGGGTCGTCGGTCTCCTTGAAACGCCGTTTCTCCCATTCGAGAATGTCGTTGGGCGTGCCCCGGTCCGAGAACGGATACCACGAGAAGATCAGCGTCAAATCCATCCCGTGCGCCACCAGCCCCCAGTTCTGCAAACCCGCCGACTCAGCCGGCCAGTACGGCTGATGATAGACCTCGATGCCCCAGAACGGCTTGCTCTGCTCGTCGGCCACCGACTCAGCCATCTCGATGCTGGCCATGCACTCGTGCGGCACGCCGAACGAATTCTGATACCCGGAGGTGTAGCGGACGTTGATCATCGCCGCGTCCATCGCCCGCACGAACGGCATGAAGAAGTACTTGTAGAAGTTCGCGATCGGCAGGTCCGTGCCGTAGAGCGTCCGCGGATCCACCTCCTTCGCCGCGTCGCGGAAGGTCTTGTAGCCTTCGACGCCGGTCTCCGTCCGCCAGCGCATCCAGTCCATCGTCTTGCCCGGCAGACGATCAAGTTCCGCCACCGCCTCCTTCGGCCACGAGGCGCCCCAATGCAGCATGCCCCAGCCGCCGGGAACCTGATTGTCCTTCTCAGCCAGAAGCTTCTGGTAGAACTTCGCTGAGATCACCTGATCCACCTGGCTCCAGTCGCCGTAGTCGGTGCCCCAGCGGTCATTGAGCGTCGCCAGGTCGCCGTGCCGTTGCTTACACCAGTTGCGGAAGTGCTCATCCGCCGCCGCCGTCGGACACGGACAGCCGTTGAAACTCCAGTACATCTCGTTGGCCAACTGCACGCCGACCACCAGCGGGTTCGACCCCTGCTCGCGGCCGAACTTCCCGCCGTTCTCCTTGACCCACTCCACGCCGCGCGGGTCGTGAATGTCCACGAACTCCGGCGCCAGCGGGTTCACGAAATCGTGCCCCGGCGCGATGCCCTGGTAGTGATGCTGGTTGTACATGCCCATACCGCCCGCCGCCGCGTGCATGAACGTCTCGTCATCGCTGGCGCACATTCGCCCGCACACCATGCCCAGGTTGCGGTAGAACACGTGGTGCTCGATGTAGGAGCAGTCGTGCTTCGCCCCGCCCTTGCGGATCGTCGTGTTGCCGATCCCGAATATCTTCATCGGGTCGAGTTGCGGCGTCAGGCTGAAGCGTCCGACGCTGCGCGATCGCAGCATGTTGGTGATACCGTAGGCGGTGAAGGCGTACGGGTCGAAATCCCATCGGCCGTCCACGATCACGTCGCCGCCGTCCGCCAATCGCGCGAACAGGACATAGCCGTCCGGGCGAAGCGACTCGGTCGAAAAAGCCAACTGCCGCGACTGACCCGGCGGAAGTTCGGAAAGGTCGAACTCGCCGATCGCCTGCAGGTCCGGAATGCTCCACGGCCCAAAATGCAGCGTCACGACGCCACCCAACGGCTCGCGTGAATCGTTGTACACCGTGATCGTCCGCTCGCTCGACCCGGTGGTCAGCCACATGGGCAGCCGGCCGGCTTCGACCCCGTCGAATGCGATCCGCAGAAATTCCTGCGGCCGCACGTTGAACGCGGTCGGTTCGCCGCCGATCTCCAGTTGCAGGTCGTCGATCAGCACCGTGCCTTCCTCGACCGCGATGTGCACGAACGGCTGAAGCATCGACGGGCACTCCTGGGTCAGGCTCACCCGCGTCCACTCGCCCGCCTCGGCCGGCAGGTCCACGCTCGAACGGACCTGCGTCCTGCCTTCCTTGGCCTCCCGCACACCGCCGACGAAATCCAGCACCAGCGACGCCTTCGCCCCGGTGGTCTTGACGTACCCGCTGAGCGTCCACGTCCCAGGCGAGACATAGCGGCCCAGCGATGACACGACCGAGACCCTGCCCACGCCGCCATCCAGCTTCAGCGCCTTGCCGCCGCTGTGGCCGCCGTCCACCGGTTGCACCGCCTCACGCGTCCCTTCGTCGATCCACCAGCCATCCAGGTCCGCCCACGTCCAGATCCGATGACCCTCCCAGCCCGCGTTCGACATATACGAGTCGGCATAACCCAGCCGCGTACCGCAGAACGAGCCGGACAACTCGAAGCTGCCGTTGGCCAGCACGTTGTCGCCGGGCTGCGGGGCGGGTTCAGAGAACACCTCAATCCCGCGGCTGGCCAGCACGGTATCGACCCCGTTCGGATCGCGATGGAACAACTCGAACGTCCCGCTGTAACCGTCAAACTTCAACGCGGGCAGGGCGAAGGCGTATTCCTTGGCGCCCGCCGCGCCGTCGAACCGCGAATCGATCAGCGAGACGAACGGCTGGCGGCTCTTGTACCGCAGGTAGATCGCCCCCGGCTGCGCCGCCTCCGGACCAACGGTCACCTTGATTGAACCGCTGGCCTCCTGGTCGCGAAAAACCCTCGCCGGAGTCTCCAGAACTCCGGTGAGCCCGGACGCGCCCGACCCGGCGACGCCGTCATCGCCCAGCACACCCGTTCCCAGCAGAAGCACCGCACCAACCATCCAACAAACCGATCGAAACGTCTTCGTCATCGTATCCCTCATTCATGGTTGTCGTGAATTGGACTATCCGGCGCAGACCATACGCCGGAATGGGCTCTCAACTCCGGAACACGCTCATCCTTACCATTGCCAGTAACCGGATGCCTCCAGCCGCCCGTACGAGATCGCCTCGACGTGCAGATCGGCGAGCACGCAGACCGCCTGCATGTCGTGTCGATAGCAGACCCCGCGACAATTCGTGCCCGCGTAGATGTAGTGCGGGAATATCTCCTGCAGCCAGCGACCGCTGTCGTACTGTACGAAGTCCACCGGATAGGTGATGCTGTAGTAGGTCCCCGGTGGCCGGTTGTTGTACCCGCCCTCGGTCATCCACACCACACCCGCCGGACTCGGGATATCAGCCGGTCGCACCCATTTGGTGTAAGGAGGCCAGTACTTCCCGTCCCATCCGAACGTGATATTGCACCCATAAGCGGGCGACATGCCCCACGGGTTGCCCGTTGGCTGCAGCGGACAGATCCACACCGGCGAATACGAAAAAACGTCGCTCCACGCCGATGTCATGTCCGGCCGCGGCAGATACGGCTGGAACAGCCTCACCAGCCCGCCGGACGCCCCATATATAGGATACCAGTCCTGGTTATCCGACATGTATATCTGCGTCGCCGTACCCAACTGCCGCATGTTGCCCAAGCACGTCGTCTGCTTTGCCATCGCCCTCGCCCGCCCCAGAGCCGGAAGCAGCAGGCTCACCAGCACCGCGATGATCGCCACCACCACCAGCAACTCGATCAGGGTAAACGCTTTCATCCTACGCGCTGGGCTCATGCTTCCACCTCCCGCCATACGCCGCCCACCCGGCGATACAGGCCCATCCGCTCCTGAATCTCCCGCACCGGCGGCTCGTTCGGCCCACGCGGGCGGAACAGCAGTTCCAACGCCCGACGCGCCAGCCCCTCAAAGCTCACGCAGATCGCCGTCGCCTCACCTAACCCGTTGTATCCGGTCTGCAACTGCTCGCGATACAGATAGCCCACAACCGCATCCGCGGCGAAACAATTCTCCAAACAGTGCTCCAGCAGATCGCGCACCTGAAGCTCCGAAGCCGACCCGTGGATCATCGCCGTCGGCATCGTTCCCTGCTCCCGCCACGCCGCCAGGCGGTTCCGAAGCAACTCCACCGGGATGGCCGGCGGCCGCGAGAACGCCCCGTCCTCAACCGGAAGGTTCGGCAACTCCACCACCAGATCGGACTTGTACGGAATGCCAAACGCCAGCAAGGCCTTGAGATACCCTTGCTGAATCTCATAACCGCCCGCCTGCGAAAGCTCCCAACTGACCAGGGCGATCCGCCGGTGGCCCTGTCGGACCAGATGCTCCACGCATCGATAGCCCAGGGCTTGGTTGTCCGGAAGGACCGCGTCGCAGACCGCCGGCCCGCGAAACCGCTCGGCCAATTCGCACAGGCAGACGATCGGGATTGGGCTCTCATGCACCAACGCCGCCACCGCGTCCCTCGGATACGGGCTGATCAGCACCGCGCCGCCGGTTCCCGGATGCTCCTGCACGATCCGCTCCCAGTCGGCCGACAGGTCATGTGAGATTACCAGGTTCGTGGTGGCCCGCCCGGCCTTTAGCAGCCGCGTCAGCGCGCTGATGCACATGATCTGGTACGGATAGTGCGTACTGTCGCAGACCAGCAGCACATTCCGCGTCGTCGGCCGATCCACCAGAAACGTCCCCTTGCCCCGCACCGACCGGATCAGCCTTGCCTTCTGAAGCCGACCCATCGCCTCCCGCACCGACCGAAGGCTCGTCCCATACCGCCGAACCAGTTCCTTCTGCCGCGGCAGCATCGACCGCCCTTGCCGGCGCATCTCCTCAATCTCGCCGCGGATGGCCCGCTCTACCCGGTCGGTGACCAGCCGGTCGCCGCTTGCCTCTTCCACCAACGCCGAAACGTCACTGTGCCTTCTCATGCCAATCATGGTACATGAACGCGCACTTTATGTCAAGAAGTGCGCGGAAAAAACTCGTCAGGCGAGGCCACCCAGACCAGTCTTGACCGGGCGGAGAGCCAATCCGGATCGGGATGGAATACAATATACCGTAACCGTATGGGATAAGCGAGGTTATGTGGCTGTCGATGACTCAGGCCTTGATCAGCTTGCGCTGTATACGGCGGAACTCGCCGATGTCACGAACGTAATCGACCGCTGTTCGCACCGCCTGCCGGGCCAGCCGGTTCGCCGCCTTCTCACCCTCACTCTGTTGCATTGCCAGCAGCAACTCATGGTCGTGGATGCCGTCGCGCATGGCCTCGAATCGCAGGGACGGCCACGGCCCATCGTCGCCCGGCCAGATGATGTGGGTGTCGCCCGGGGGCAGCCGGCACTGGCCGTCGAATACTTTGCCCACCGACTGGCGAAACGGGTCCTGGTCCTCCCGGTACATGTTCAGTCCCCAGTGCAGGTAGCCGGTTGCCCCGCCAACGTAGTTGAGCCAGTGGATCAGCCGCGTCTTGATCAACGCAAAATCGAGAAACCGGTTGAGGGCCGGTCCACGCGGGCCGCAGCACGAGTAGATCCATAACTCGCCGCCGCCGGTGGCCGCCACCTTGCGGAAATTCTCGTAATTCCAGATGCTGTCGAAGTACGGGTCGCGATCGACGCCTGGAATGTGCATGTCGGCCAAGTTGGGTACGTGGACGTCGAGCGAGCCGACCACCGCCGGGGTGCCCAGGATCGCCTCGATCAGCCGCACGCCAGGCATTGCCCGGCGCAGCAGGTTCGCCACGCGAAGGTACGCCTCGGCTTCCTTGGGGTGCGGTTCGTCGGCCACGTGCTGCAGATATATCCCGTCCCAGCCGCGATTCCGCACGTGCCGCCACAGGTCGGCCGCCATCTCGTGCATGAAGCATTGACCTTCAGTGCTCAAAGCCGGCGTGGTCGTCTCGGCCAGGTAGTAGTTGCCCGACGGCTGATAGCCCTCCTCGAACCGGCGGTCCACGAAGTGACAGCCCTCGATGACCTCGAACCCCTCATCGAGAAACAGCCTCACGTAACGGTCGAAACGCGGCCAGTTGAACCGCGGCCGCTTGTCCGACCCCTTCTCGATCAGGACCTCTTTCTGGATCCAGAAGACGTTCTGGCCGTACTCGCGCATGAGTCGGGCGTACTTGCGCAGCATCGCCCAATAGGCTGGCGACCACATCTCCAGATCGTGGAACCGGGCGATGTTGGCCAGGTGGAACCAGTTGGTGATCCGAAGCCGCTGGCGCGAAGGCAGCTTGTTTTCGCCGACCGTCAGCTCGATCGGCAGTTCAATCGCTTCGCCCGCGGTTCTGATCGTCAGCGTCGACCGGTACGTTCCGGGCGGCGTATTCGGCTTGGTGTCGACCGCCACAAAGAACACGTTGGGCCGGACTGCTTCGACCGGACGGGCCCCCAGCGGAGCCAGGACCTCAGCCAACTCGAACGGGGCCTTGCGCACCACGTGTGGAGCCATTCTCGGATCAAGCCGGTCGTCCACGTACATGTCAATCGGCATTTCCTTCGGGCGTTTGGCCGGCGGCTCGAGCAGGGGGTCCCACGACGTGTTGACCTCCACCGGCACGTACAGGACCCGCTGGATGCGGTGGGAGAGCCTGACTGCCCGGCGTCCCTCGGCCGCGAACGGCGCCAGCGTGAACTCCGGTTCCGCAGTCAGCCCGGACATTGCGAGTTGGAATGACGCCCGCGTCCCTCGGGCCGCGGCGAGGCTGACCTGCTTCGGCGGTTTGCTGCCGACCGGCGTGTCCGGAAAGACGCGATCCAGCGAGTCGAAAACCTGGAACTGCACGCTCACGTTAACGTCTCCGCTTGCGGTGTCCCTTCTGAAAACGATACGGTCCATACTGTAGCCCATCTCTGATCACCACTCAAGACAACCTTGGCGGCTCCATTCGGGTGATGTCTGCCTAACCCGAACGTAGCCATAGACAAAAGTGTACCGGATTTCTTCAGCTTGACTTTCAGCAGTGTCCGTGATTTACTTCTGTAGACACACTCGCGACGGGGATTGACGTCAACTCCCGCCCAGGGGTGGGATCATAAAGGAGAATATGATGAACCTTTTGTTTCACAGGGTAATGACGATCCGCGCACTGGCAGTTCTGCTGCTCGGAACCGCAGTGGCCTCCGCTCAGACTCCTCAGACCACCCCGGCCACCCAGCCGCGGATCGAACCGCAGGCCGAGAAAGTTCTCCGCGACCTCACGCAGTACATTCAAAACCTCCAGACATTCTCCTTCGAACTGGTCTCAACCGTCAAGATGACCTCGGAAAAAACGAACCAGGAGCAGAGCAACCTGCACACCTTCGCCGTCGCGCGGCCAGACAAGGCGGCCATTATCCTGCAGGAGGGCCAGCGCGGCGTGACGCTGGTCTCCAACGGCAGGCAGGCCCACGTCTATCTGCCCGAGTTGAACAAGTACACCGTCAAACCAGCCCCCGACACCATTGCCGAGCTCATCGAGGACAACGACTACATCCTCGAAGCCGCCTTCGGCGGCGTCAGTTTCGCCGCCGGGCTGCTCACGGAGGATCCCTACGATCGTCTGACCCGCGAGGTGACGGCGGCCCGGTACGTGGGCGTCGAGGAAATTGATGGCGTCCAGTGCCACCACCTGCGATTCGCCCAACAACAGGTCGACTGGGACCTGTGGGTGCGAACCGGCGATCAACCGCTGGTTCAGCGATTCTCGCCCGATCTGACGCGCATGCTCGAACAGGCACGAGCCCGCCAGCCGGAACAACTCAGGGGCACCAACATCAGCGTGATCGTCAACTTCAACCAGTGGAAGACGGGTAGCGAGATTCCCGATGAACGCTTCGCCTGGACGCCGCCGGAAAATGCCGAGAAGGTCGAGTCCTTCCTGCCGACGGAGGAGGATCACCCGATGCTCGGCCGCATGGCACCCGACTTCACCGGCGAATTGCTCGACGGCGGCCAGTTCGACTTCTCCCAGGTCAAGGGCGAGAAGGTGATCATTCTCGACTTCTGGGCGACCTGGTGCGGACCATGCACCGTGGCCATACCCGTGGCCCAGAACATGGCGAAAACGTACGGCGACCAGGTGGCGTTCTACACCGTCAACGTCAACGAGGAGCCCGATCTGGTCCGCGAGGCCATGCAGCAGCGCGGCTGGGAATTCCCCGTCGTGATGGACCAGGCCGGCGAGATCGCCAAACTCTACAACGTCGATGGTTTTCCGGCCAGCATGGTGATCGGCAAGGACGGACGGATCCAGGCCGTCCACACCGCGCTCCGCCCGGACCTGCGGTCCAAACTCCGCAAGGAACTGCGGGCTCTGATCGAAGGCAAAAGCCTCCTCGAAGCCAAAACGGGCGCCGCCACGCAGCCGGCCGGCCAGTAGTCGCGCCGTAACATCCTGGAATGACCGCATGGGCCTCAAGGATCCCAAGCCGCCGCCGTTCATGCCGACACCGCCCAAGACGTGCGCCGAGCATCCGGACCGCCTCGCCGCCTGGCAATGCGACGCCTGCCAAGCCTGCTTCTGCAGAAACTGCGTCGAACAGCGAGACTACGGCGAGTTCCGCATCGAAATCTGCCGCCGCTGCGGCGGCCGCTGCCGGCCCATCGTCCACAACAGACCCGCGCCGCCCGAATCGCCGAAATCCCTCTGGACCCGCCTGCGCGGCTGGCTCGGCCGCTCCCGGTAAACAGGGTGATTTCGGTTCACTTTCGGCCCGGCTCCCTGTACATTACCAACATGCCTTCCAGTTCAAAAGGAGTGCGGCATGGCGGACGTTTTCGCCGACCGGCTGGCCCGGTTGGTTGAACGGCACGAACGGCTCATCGCCCGAAGCAACGAGGTGGACCCAGCCTGGGACAACGGCTGGTACGAGCGCTACAAATACCCCGTCGTCACCAACGCCCACGTGCCGCTCTTCTGGCGCTACGACCTCGACCGCCGCCGCAACCCGCACCTGCTGGAACGTCTGGGCGTCAACGCGGTCTTCAATCCCGGTGCGATCGAGATCGACGGAACCATCTGCCTGATGTGCCGCGTCGAAGGCTGCGACCGCAAGTCATTCTTCGCCGTCGCCGAGAGCCGCAGCGGCGTCGACGGCTTCCGATTCCGCGACTATCCGGTCGTCATGCCCGAAACCGATCGGCCCGACACCAATGTCTACGACATGCGACTCGTCCGCCACGACGACGGCTGGATCTACGGCCTCTTCTGCAGCGAACGCAAAGACCCGAATGCGCCTCCGGGCGACACCTCCTCAGCCGTCGCCCAGTGCGGCATCGCCCGAACGAAAGACCTCGACCGCTGGGAGCGTCTCGACGACCTCAAGTCCAGCTCGGCCCAGCAGCGCAATGTCGTCCTGCATCCCGAGTTCATCGACGGCAAGTATGCCTTCTACACCCGCCCGCAGGACACCTTCATCGAGGCGGGCAGCGGCGGCGGAATCGGCTGGGGACTCGCCGACTCGATCGAACACGCCGTCGTGGGCGATGAGACCATCATCGACCCAAAGGCCTACCACACCATCAAGGAAAGCAAGAACGGCGCCGGCGCCGCCCCGATCCGCACCGACCGCGGATGGCTCCACGTCGCCCACGGCGTCCGCAACTGCGCAGCCGGACTCCGCTATGTGATCTACGCCTTCATGTGCGACCTCGCCGAACCCTGGAAGGTCACCCACCGTCCCGGCGGCTACTTCATCGCCCCGTTCGGCGACGAACGGATCGGCGACGTCTCCAACGTCGCCTTCATCAACGGCCTGGTCGCCCGCGACGACGGAAGCGTATTCCTCTACTACGCCTCCTCCGACACCCGCATCCACGTGGCCGCCACCACCATCGACCGCCTGATCGACTACGTGACCAACACGCCCCAAGACCCGCTCCGCTCCTACGCCTGTGTTCAGCAACGAAGCGACCTGATCCGCCGCAACCTCGCCCTCATCGACGCCGCCGACAACCCGATCCTCCGCCGCGTCCGGCCATAGGAGAATGCCCTCGCGCACGCATCGCCTACCATCAACCCGGTCAACGTCGACTACAGTTCCTTGACCGCCGCGATCAGCTCGCGAATCGCCTTCTGCCCGTCGTTGAAAAACATCAGTGTGTTGTCCGCCGTGAACAGCGGGTTGGGAATCCCCGCGAAACCCGGACTCAGCGAACGCTTGATAACCACCACCGTCTTGGCCTTGTCCACCTCGAGGATCGGCATGCCCGCGATCGGGCTGTGCGGGTCAGTCCGCGCCACCGGGTTCACCACGTCGTTGGCCCCGATGATGATCGCCACGTCCGTCTGCGCGAACGTCGGGTTCACGTCGTCCAGTTCTTTGAGCTTCTCGTACGAAATATCCGCCTCCGCCAGCAGCACGTTCATGTGCCCCGGCATCCGTCCCGCCACCGGATGAATCCCGAACTCCACCTCCGTCCCGCGGTTCTCCAGCAGGCTCGTCAAATCGCGCACCGCGTGCTGCGCCTGGGCCACCGCCATTCCGTAGCCCGGTACGATCACCACCCGCCTCGCGCTCTCCAGCACCATCGCGATCTCCTCAGCCGACGCCGACTTGACCTTCCCGCCGTACACCTGATCCGCGCTGGGACCGGCTTCGCTCGGCGCCATCACCCCGAACAGCACGTTCGTCAGCGACCGGTTCATTGCCCGGCACATGATCCGAGTCAGAATCAATCCCGACGCCCCGACCAGCGATCCGGCGATGATCAGCACGTTGTTGCTCAGCACGAAACCCGTCGCCGCCGCCGCCAGTCCCGAATAGGAATTCAGCAACGCGATCACCACCGGCATGTCCGCCCCGCCGATCGGAATCACCAGCAGAATGCCCAGCACCGACGCCACCACCACCAGAATCCAGTAGACGTAAGTCGCCTCCGGATTCCACACCACCAGCACCCCCAGCAGCACTGCCACCGCGAACAGCACCGCGTTGATCGCCTGCTGCCCGCCGAACACCACCGATTTTTCCGATATCACGCCCTGCAGCTTGCCGAATGCCACGAAACTCCCCCAGAACGTTACCGCCCCGATGATCCCCGACGCCACCGTCGCCACCAGAAGCTGCAGCGGAAGCACTTGCGCCTCGCCAATCTCCGGTGCCGACTCCGCTATCAAAACCGCCTCCAGCAGCGCCGCCCCGGCCACCAGCACCGACGCACCGCCGCCAAACCCGTTGAACATCGCCACCAACTGCGGCATCGCCGTCATCGCGATCTTCACCGCCAGAATCGCCCCGATCCCCGCCCCGATCACCAACCCGGCAATGATCAGCTCGTACCGGACGATCCCCTGCCACAGCAGCGTCACCACCACCGCCAGCAGCATCCCCAACGCGCCCAGCAGGTTTCCCCTCACCGCCGTCCGCGGATGGCTCAATCCCTTGAGGCCGAAGATGAACAGCACCGCCGCCACCAGATACGATATGTTGACGATCGCCTCGTGCATCGTTTAACCCCTCTTCCGGAACATCTCCAGCATCCGATGCGTGACCAGGAATCCGCCGACCACGTTGATCGTCGCGAACACCACCGCCACAAACCCCAGCCACGTCGCCAGGTCCCGCTGCTCCGTCCCCGCTGAGATCAGCGCCCCGATCAGCGTGATCCCCGAGATCGCGTTCGAACCCGACATCAACGGCGTGTGCAGCGTCGGCGGCACCTTCGTAATCACCTCGAACCCCACGAAGACCGCCAACACGAAAATCGTCAGCGCGCTCACGAACATCACCATCATCCAGCCCTCCCTTCGCTCGGCGGCGACTCCATCCCCAACGCCGCTCGAACCCTGTCATTGACGACCTGCCCGTCCCGCGTCACCAGAGTCTCCCGCGAAATCTCGTCCTCAATGTCGAACGCCAACTGCCCGTCCTTCACCAGGTGGCTCAAGAACGTCACCACGTTCTTCGAGTACAGCTGGCTGGCGTGGTAGGGGATCGTCGCCGGCAGGTTCGTCGGCCCCAGGATGCTCACGCCGCCCTCGACCACCGTCTGGTCCGGCTGCGACAGCTCGCAATTCCCGCCCCGCTCAGCCGCCAGGTCCACGATCACCGAACCCGGCCCCATGCCACGCACCATCTCCGCCGTCACCAGCACCGGCGACTTCTTCCCCGGCACCGCCGCCGTCGTGATCACCACGTCGCTCTCCGCCACCACCTTCGCCATCATCTCCCGCTGACGCCGATAGAATGCCTCGTCCATCGCCTTGGCGTATCCGCCGGTCCCTTCCGCCTGCGCCGTCTCCAGCGGCAACTCCACGAACTTGCCGCCCAGACTCTCCACCTGCTCGCGCACCGCTGGACGCACGTCGTACCCGTGCACCACCGCGCCAAGCCGCCGCGCCGTCGCGATCGCCTGAAGCCCCGCCACCCCCGCGCCCACCACGAACACCCGCGCCGGTGTCACCGTACCCGCCGCCGTCATCAGCATCGGAAACATCCGCGGCAGCGCCTCAGCCGCCAGCAGCACCGCCTTGTACCCCGAAATCGTCGCCATCGACGACAGCACGTCCATGCTCTGCGCCCGCGTGATACGCGGCATCAGCTCCAGCGAAAATGCCGCGACCCCTTGCTCCGCCAACTCCCGACACGCCTCCGGCCTCCACAGCGGATCCAGCATCCCCACCACGATCTGTCCCGCCTTCATCCGATCCAGATCCTCACGCCCAGCCGCCGGATTCGCCCCCAGACCCCGAACCGCAACGATCACGTCCGCCCGCGCGAAAACCTCCGCCCGGTCCGCCGCAATCCGCGCACCCCTCTCGCGATACGTGTCATCCGGATACCCCGCTTCGATCCCAGCCCCCGCCTCGATCAACACCTCCAGCCCCGACTTGCCCAGCGGGACCACCGCCGCGGGAACCAGCGCCACCCGCCGTTCCCCCGGATACGTCTCCCTGACCACCCCTGCAATCATGCCCGTGTCCTTTCCGACCAGCCGCCCGCCACCGAGCGCCAAACGCCCACGCGGCGACGGAAGTCTTTACCCCTCACGCAGTTGCAGTTGTCCGACGAAGCGTCCACCCCCTTCGTCGAAGCCCATCCATCCCCCGAATTGACGCCTCCACCGGCCCTTAGGGCCGCTGGCCGGTGGACTTCTTCACCGACAAAAGATTCCCCACGATCAACCCGATCACAAATCCCAGAATCAGCGTGATGATCAAAACCAGCGCGTACGAAAATGACCCCTCGAAGAACAGCAACTTCGTCCGGACCGGCTCGGTGTTCTGGACGATGAACGCCAGGGCCAGAACGGCAACCACGATCATGATCACCAGCTTCGCTCGTCGCATCCGTCAGCCTCCCATACGCCGGCCCCCGTTCCGGCCGTTCGTCCACCATATTCTAATTGCCCTCACCGGCTTGGATCAAGTCACAAAACTTCTTCGCCGGCGATTGTTTCATATCAACTTGACCCTTGCGTTTCGCCGCGCCTTGGTGTACAAAACGTTCCAGGACATAGGACGCGACAAGTCCGTCAGGCAGATATTGGTATAAAGGGGTATTGCCGTGACAGTCCAAAAGAAGAAGAACGGGGATGTGACTTTCATCTGTGACGTGGCGCCCGAAGCCAAGAAAGTCTTCCTGGTCGGCAGTTTCAACGAATGGGACCCGAACGCCAAGCGGATGTCCAAAAGCAAGGACGGAACCTTCCGCGCCAAAATCAAACTCCCGCCGGGAAAGCACGAATACAAGTTCGTAGCCGACGGCGACTGGATTCAGGACCCCAAGGCGGAGGAACAGGTCACCAACCAACTGGGCACTCTCAACAGCGTGGTCAACGTTAACTGACCCCGCGCCCAGAAAAGGAGCCGCCGATCCCCAGCCTTCAGGGTGCGCCTGTTCCGCACTTGCGGAATGCGCCATTCATACCCACCTGACGTCTTGTCTCCAGACCGTCAGCACTGCACAGCCGTCACCACCCTCATCCCACGCGACTACAACCACCCCACAATCACCGGCTACCGAAACACCCGAGGCCACACCATCGCCTTCCAACCCCCAACTGAACTCCAACTCACCTTCGAGAGCTGAACGTTCGCTCCGACCGGACCAAGCCGTATCCGCGAACGAACCCAGCGGGCGATGGAGATCGAACCCACACGACCGGCTTGGCCGGCGAATGACCCGCTACGCGGCGGCCGTTCTTGGTGTGGCGCAGTCCAAAGGTCTCGTCGGCGTCCGCAGCGCCGTGACAGGAGGGACTAATGCATGAGAGACCGAGCCGTCTCGTGGCGGCTCGGCAACGATTCGTCCGGTGGCGTGACGGTCTGCCGGCCGCACCGGCGCGCCAGCACAAGAATATAGATACACCATAATCCGGCCGTGATCAAAGTCAGGACGAGCAGGAGCGTGGAGGAGTGGCCAGCTTGCGCGCCGGCAAACGCCATCAGGACACCGACGGGGATGCCTCCCAGAGCCAGGGCCAGCATGAACCGCCCAAGGCGCATCCGGGCGATACCAGCCAGAACGGTCAGCACTTCTGGGGCGACGGGCAAAGCCCGCGAGGCGACGATCCCGGCTGCGCCCCAGGAGTCAAAGAACCGCTGAAGTTCGGCCAGTTCGGCCTCGCTCGCCAGCCGGCGCAGGATCTGCGGCCCGGCCAGACGTCCCAGGCCCAAGCCCACCAGGCCGGCCAGCGCCGAGCCGCCCGCTGCGATGATCCCGCCTGCAACCGTCCCGTACAGCGCGCCCATCGTGGCCATCACCGGCGGGGCGGGAACGGGCAGAAAGGCATCGGCCCCGATCAGGGCCAAGCCGATCAACCACGCATAGGGCTTGATCGACATCAGCCACCGCTGGTATTCGGCGGAGGCCAGGTACGCGTCCATCGGCTCATGCCAGAGGAAGTAGGGTACGAGCAGAAGACCGGTAATCGAGGCGATCAGAACGACCAGCCGGGTGTGAAACGACTTCATCAGCAAACGGCTCCTTCCGCCGCCGATGGTGCAGCCCCACCGCCGGGCCGGCCAACCACCTTGGGCCAGCCATACCTATCGCCGATCGGCTGCTTTGTCAACCACATCGGGCACGGAAAGGACTTTCGCCGGCGGCCTGCCGGCCGCCGCAGCACCCTAAATCTCTGTGTAAGCTCACCTTACGCGGCGACAACTTCTTGGCCGTATGAATCCCGACCCTGACAGCGGCGGCCCGCTAGACGGTGTCGGTACCATAACGTCAGACAGGATCTTGTCCGTGTGGTTACGTGTCAAGTTGGTCGGTTTTGCAGGGAGCCAAGCGATGAAACGGATGATAGTGGTTGCGTTGCTGCTGGTGGGCATGGTCGGGCTGGTCGGGTGCGACACGCTCAACGTTCTCTCGGACCTGGGGGTCGTCAAGGCGGGCACCCCGTGCGACGACTGTCCGCTGGGAACGCAGATTCAGCAGCGGGATCAGGACCGCGACGGCAACTGCGGGGCCACGTGCCCGAATGAGGACTGCCTGCAGCTTCGCCAGCGGACGATGGCCCAGAACTGACGCGGAGCAACAGGACCTGACGCCGTACTCTCCGGATGCGGCCTTGGCGCCAGTACCCGGAGGGCGACGAGCGGAATATCACTCGAGACGAACGATCCAACGGGAGCTGAGGCGTCGGCCCGATGCCTCGGCTCTCGGTGATTCTTAGCCGGTGGTTCCGGGAGGAAAGCCGAAAATGAGAGCGATGTTGAACCCCATGCGGAATCCGCCGTATAATCAATAACCTTAGCTCTACGGGTTCGAGTTATGTTGCGGTTGATGGATGCGTAACGCATGACGGTCCTGAACAGGGCGACATCGCTGGCCTGCCTGATGGTCTTCCTGGCGGCCACCCTGGCTCCCGGATCGGGCTTGGTGCTCTGCCTTGGCGAAGGCGGGCAGGTGACCATCGAGTCCGGCCCGACCGGTCGCTGCGCGGGTAACCCCGAAGAGGGGAGCCTGGCGGTATGCGATCCGAGCAATCCGGCGATCGATCACTGCGGCGACTGCGTGGATCTCCCGCTGGTCGCCGGCGACTGTGAGTTGAACCGGTCGTCCAGCCGTTCGGCCCACTGCATCATGTCCCAAGCAGCCATCGCTTCCCTTGTGGGTGATCCTCCCGAACCGCCGCTTCTTCGATCCATTCAAGACACTCCGCGTACCCCCGATCCTGCCCTCGATCAACTGCGGACCGTGATCCTGCTGACTTGATCGATTCCCTCCGCGTCTTTCTCCTTCTCCTCCCGCGGCGCCGCTGCGCCAGTTGATCGGCCTGTAACGAGCGGCCATTCCGCCGTACAATGGAAAGCGCTTCCGCAGTGCCTGTGGGGGATATCAGGAGGTGATCCATGTCGAGGCGATGTGATTCGGCCAAACGATTCTGGAGGCTGATGATGTGCAGAAAAAACCCGTGGGCGTATCTGACGATGCTGCTGGCGGTTGCCGGCTGCGCCGCTCCGCCGAAGGATGCGGCGTGGCCCCCGCGCCGGCCGCTGGGCGGCGACATCGCCGCCTACGTGCCGCCGCAGAAACCGCCGGCCGATCCGACGCCGCCGGAATTCCAGGAGCCAACCGGCGTGGTCGATCTGCGGACCGCCTGGTCGGCGGCGCTGATGCGGAACCCCCAGCTGCGAGCATTCTCGTGGGAGGTCCGGGCGGCTGAAGCGCGGGTCCTGCAGGCGAGCTTGCCGCCCAATCCCGACCTGGAAGTGGAGATCGAGGAACTGCGCACGTCGCGTGGGGCGGGAGAAACCAGCCGGAAGGTGACGCTCGGCCCCGAAGGCTTCGAGGTCGAGCAGGAGACCGAGGAGGGCCCCGGCAGCGGGTTCGGCAGCGCCGAGTACGTGATCGGCCTCTCGCAGGTCATCGAGCTGGGGGGCAAGCGCCCAAAGCGCACAGCGGTGGCTGCCCTGGAGCGGGACTTAGCGGGCTGGGACTATGAAACCAGACGGGTGAGCGTTCTGACCGAGGTGGCCAAGGCGTTCGTGGACGTGCTGGCCGCCCAGGAACGGGTGGCGTTGACCGGCAAGCTGGTCGAGCTCTCGGAAACGCTGCTGACTACGGTCGACGAGCGGCTCAGGGCGGGCAAGGAGACGCCGCTTGAGCAGACCAAGGCCAGGGTCGCCCTCGCGACCCGCCGGATCGAGGCCGAGCAGGCGGATCGCCGCCTCAACGCCGCCCGCAAGCGTCTGGCCGCCCTGTGGGACGGCCAAACCGCCGAATTTGAGAAGGTCGAGGCGGTATTTGATCGCGTTCGCCCCATCCCCGCCGTCGAGGAACTGGCGGACCTGATCGACCAGAATCCCGAAATCGCCCGCTGGGCGGCGGAGATGGCCCATCGCCAGGCCCAAGTGGAGTTGGCGAAGGCCCGCCGCATCGGCGACCTGACCGTCGCCGGGGGCATCCAGCACTTCGCCGAGGAGGACGACACGGCGATCGTCCTGGGCTTTTCGCTGCCGCTGCCGCTGTTCGATCGCAACCAGGGCGGGATCGCCGAGGCGGCGTTCGCGGCGGCCAAGGCGGCCGAAGAACGGCGGGCGGCCCGGGTCCAGGTCCAGGCCGCTCTGACCGAAACCTACCAGGAACTGGCCTCGGCGCTGTCGCAGGTAACGGGCCTGCGCGAGAGCGTGCTGCCGGCGGCCAGCGAGGCCTTCGAGGCGGCCGCCGAAGGCTACCGGGCGGGCAAGTTCACGTACCTGGACGTGCTGGACGCCCAGCGGACTTACTTCGAGGGCCAGGGCCAGTACATCGACGCCCTGGAGGCGTACCACAAGGCCGTCGCGGATATCGAGCAACTGATCGGTCAGTCCCTGGCCTCCGTGGGCCGCCGCCAGGAAACCACAACACAGGAGACGGATCATGAGCAGCCGAAATAGAACCATCGCAATCATCCTGACATTGGCCGCCGTCGGGGTCTTCGTCGTGGTCACCGCCACGCGGGCCGCCGATACCGACCATGGCGAGCCGACACAGGAGCAGGAGACTCACATCCCCGCCGAACATGGTGCCGGATGCGATCACCAAGAGCATGACCACGGCGGCGAAACCCATGCCGACGAGCCGCAGGCCGAGCACCACGAGGAACACCAGGATGCGGAGCATACGGCCGATCGGGAGGAGCATGACCATGCCGCCGACGACCAGGCGGAGCACGAAGCCGAGGCGGATCATGACGATCACGAGGGCCACGACCACGGCGAGCGGGCCGCTCTGGCGCTGACCGACGAGCAGATCCAGGAGATCGGCATTCAGTTGGACACTGTAGCGGCCGGCACACTGGAGGACCGGATCAGCGCACCCGGGGAGGTGGTGGTCAACGCCGATCGTCTGGCCCACATCGTTCCGCCCGCTTCGGGGGTGGTCCGCCAGGTGCTGGCGAATACGGGCGACCGGGTCGAGGAAGGGCAGGTCCTGGCCTGGCTCGACAGCCGCGAACTGGGCGAGACGAAAGTGGCGTTTCTGGCCAAGCGGCAGGCCTGTGAACTGGCGGCGACCGATCTGGACCGCGCGCAGGCGATCCGGGACAACACGCTGAAGCTGCTTGACCTGCTGGAGACCGCGCCGTCACTGGAGGCACTGCGGGAGATGGACGGCGCGGAGATAGGCGAAAACCGCAGCCTGCTGATTTCCGCCTACGCCGAGTACGTCTTTGCCCGGACTGCCCATGACCGGGAAAAGCAGCTCTACGAGAAGAAAATCACCAGCGAGAGCGACTATCTGGCCGCCGAGGGCGAGTTCAAAAAGGCCGAGGCGAACTACCTGGCGACTCGCGACAGCGTCCGCTTCGCCGCTGGCCGATCGCTGATGGAGGCCCAGCGCACCCGCCGCATGGCCGAGTTCGAGCGCAAGGCGGCTGAGCGAACCCTGCACGTCCTGGGGCTCTCCGAGGACCGGATCGCCGCTCTGACGGACCTGGACGAGCACGACGAGGCCCTGATGCGTTACCCCCTGCGGGCCCCGTTTGACGGGACGATCATCGAGAAACACATTAGTCTGGGCGAGGTCCTCAAGGACGACGCCGAGGTCTTCGTGGTCGCCGACATGAGCACGGTATGGGTGGACCTGCGGGTCTACCAGCGGGATCTGGCGGAGGTCGGCACAGGTCAGTCGGTTGTCGTCTCGGCGGGACACGGCATCCCCGACGCGCCGAGTCGGCTGAGCTACGTGGGGGCCGTGGTGGACCCGACGACCCGCACCACGGTCGCCCGCGCGGTGCTGGACAACCCCCAGGGCGTCTGGCGGCCCGGCCTGTTCGTCACGGGCACAATCGCCACCCGACAGACCGCCGCCTCGCACGTGGTGGCCAAGGACGCCGTCCAGACCATCGAGGGCCGGCCGTGCGTGTTCGTCCAGACCGAAGAGGGCTTTGAGCCCCAGCCGGTGGTGTTGGGACGGGAAAACGACGGCTGGGTGGAGATCGCCGCCGGCCTGAAGACGGGCCAGCGCTACGTGAGTCGCGGAGCGTTTGACCTCAAGGCCAGGATCGCCACGAGCACCATGGACAGTCACGCCGGCCACGGCCATTAGAAAGGACCAACGGCATGGACCAGAAGGTGGTGGACATCTCCCTGCGGTACCGGTTCCTGGTGGTGATCGGCATCGTCGTCGTGCTGGGCTACGGAGCCTACCAATACACCCGGTTGCCGGTCGACGCGTTCCCGGACATCTCGCCGATCATGGTGCCGATCTTCGCCGAGGCCCACGGCATGGCCCCCGAAGAGGTGGAGCGGCTGATCGTTTTCCCCATCGAGTCGGCGATGAACGGCCTGCCCGGAGTCACGCAGATCAAGTCGACTTCCGCGTTCGGCATGGCGGTGGTGTACGTCTACTTCGATGACGCCACCGACATGTACTTCGCCCGGCAGATCGTCTCGGAGCGGCTGAACCAGGCGCTGGCCCAGCTTCCCGAGATGCACGAGTTGCCCTCGCTGGGTCCGATCTCGACCGGGCTGGGGCAGATATTCATCTACTACCTGACGCTGGAGCCCGGTGCCGACACCCAGGGCAAGGACGCCGACACCTACCTGCGGGAGATCAACGACTGGGTGGTCAAGTACCAGTTGCAGACCGTCCCGGGAGTCACCGACATCCTGTCAATCGGCGGGCACGTCCTGCAGTACCAGGTCCGGATCGACCCGAACGCCCTGAGCCGGTTCAGTGTCGGTCTCGAGGAAATCGTAGAGGCGATCCGCCGGAACAACCGCAACGCCGGCGGCCAGTTCATGGTGCTGGGCCACGAGGAGTACCTGGTCCGCGGCGTCGGGCTGCTCCAGGACCTCCAGGACATCCGTGAGATCCACGTCAAGACCGACGGCGGGGTGCCGATCCGCATCGGCGACCTGGCCGAGGTCCGGTACGGGCAGGAGATCCGCCGGGGGGTGGTTTCCCGCAACGGCACGCAAGAGGTCGTCTCGGGGATGGTCCTGCAACTCTACGGCGAGAATACCTCCAAGGTGATCGAACGGTTGTATGAGAAAGTCCCGGAGGTCCAGGCGTCACTACCGAAGGGCGTTCGCCTCGTGCCGTACTACGAGCAGGCGGAACTGGTCGAGCAGGCGACCTGGACGGTCAAGAAGGCCCTGCTGGAAGGGGCGGCGCTGGTGCTGATCGTGCTGGTGCTGTTTCTGGGCAACCTGCGCAGCGCGTTCATCGTGGCGCTGGCCCTGCCGCTTTGCGCGCTGATCGCGGTGATCGGAATGCGGTGGGCGGGCATCTCGGCCAACCTGATGTCGCTGGGCGGCATCGCGATCGGCATCGGCATGCTGGGCGACGGGACCATCGTGATGGTCGAGAACATCTTCCGGCACCTGAATGCCGACGTAGGAACCAGCCCGCGCAGCAAGGCGGACGTCGTGCTCGATGCGGCCCGCGAGATCAGCCGGCCGGTGATCTTCTCGATCGCCATCATCGTCGTGGTCTTCCTGCCGATCTTCACCCTGGAGGGAGTCGAGGGCAAGATGTTCTCGCCGATGGCATTCACCCTCTCGTTCGCATTGCTCGGCTCGATCCTGGTGGCGGTGGTGGCGGCCCCGGCCCTCTGCACGTACCTGCTGAAGGCGGGCCGGCACCGCGAGTTCGCGCTGCTCCGGGCGATCACGTTCGCCTACCGTCCGATGGTTGGCTGGGCGGTCCGCCGCAGGATGCTGGTCCTGGCCGCGGTGGCGATCGCCTTCGTCGGCAGCGTACTGCTGCTGCCTTACCTGGGCACCGAGTTCGTCCCGACGCTGGAGGAGGGCTCGATCCTGATCGGCGTGACGATGGCCCCCTCGATCTCACTGGAGAAAGCCGTGACCACCGTCCAGGCCCTGGAGCGCAAGGCCGTGGCCTTCGACGAGGTCGAGCAGGTCGTCTCGCGCGTCGGCCGGCCCGAGGCGGGCAGCCACCCGCACCCGGTCAATTACGCCGAGATCCACCTGGAACTCAAAGACCCGGCAAACTGGACCGCCCACCAGTCCAAGGCTGAACTTATCCAGGCCCTCAGCGAGTCGCTCTCAACATATCCGGGCGTCCAATTGAACTTCACCCAGCCGATCCAGAACGCCTTCGACGAGTTGCTCAGCGGGATCAAGGCCCAGGTGGCGATCAAGCTGTTCGGCGATGATCTGGAGGTGCTGCAAACCAAGGCCACCGAAATCCACAATGCCATCGACAATATCCCCGGCCTGGTCGACCTGGCGGTCGAGCAGAGCTTCGGCCAGCCCCAGGTGCAGATCGTCGCCGACCGCGAGGCCTGCGCCCGCTACGGCGTGGACGTCCGCAACGTGCTGGAGTTGGTCGAAATCGCCATCGGCGGTGAGGTGATCGACAGCATCTACCTGCACACCCGTCGGTTCGGCATCCACGTCCGCTACCAGGAGCCGTACCGCCGCGATCCGCAGGCGATCCAGGACCTGCTCGTGCGTACCGACGGCGGCGCCCTGATCCCCCTCAAGCAGGTCGCCGACGTGCGGAAGGTGACCGGGCCGATCCAGATCAACCGCGAACAGAACCACCGCCGGTGGGTCATCCAGGCCAACGTCCGCGGCCGCGACCTCGGAGGCGTGGTGGCCCAGATTCGCCAGCGGATCGCCGAGAAGGTCACGCTGCCCTCGGGATACTACGTCGAGTACGGCGGGCAGTTCGAGAACCAGCAGCGGGCGATGACCCGCCTGTCGATCATCGTGCCGGTCGCGATCGCGCTGGTGTTCTTTATGCTCTGCCTGACCTTCGGGTCGATCCGCAACGCCCTGCTGATCATCATCAACGTGCCGCTGGCCCTGATTGGCGGGGTGATGGGTCTGTTCCTGACCGGCGAGTACCTCTCGGTCCCAGCCGCGGTGGGCTTCATCGCTCTGTTCGGCATCGCGGTCCAGAACGGCGTCGTGCTGGTCAGTTGCATCAACCAGCTCCGCGGAGAAGGCATGGGCATCGACCAAGCCGTGCTCGCCGGCAGCCTCCAGCGGCTCCGCCCGGTCCTGATGACCGCCCTGACCACCGTGCTGGGTCTGCTGCCGCTGCTGCTGGCCGGCGGAATCGGCTCGGAGGTCCAGCGCCCACTGGCCACGGTGGTGGTCTTCGGCCTGACCTCGGCGACCTTCCTGACCCTGTTCGTCATCCCGGCGTTCTACCGCTGGTTCGCAGCCGGGGGAGAAAATGATTCGTGAACCGATCGGTCATGGCCCACTGCAAGATCCGCCTTCTTCCTGCGATTCGCTGCACTGGGACGGGTCGGAATGTGATTCAGGAAGGTCCGCGTTTATGCGCTCAGCGGCACCATTCTGCGCTGTTTTACCATTTTCGGCAGGAAAGCGGGCGATGGGAATCGAACCCACATGACCGGCTTGGAAGGCCGGGGCTCTGCCGTTGAGCTACGCCCGCATTGTGCTCTAATCTTACCGGGCTCCAAACCCCCGGTCAAGGCGGTGGCGAAACTTTCGCACGCTCTGAAGCGTTCAACCGCCGCCGGACCGCGGTAGGGGGGGGGCCAAAAGCCTCTCAGTTGCCCGGCCACTCCAGGTTCATGAACCGCCCGTTCTCGCTGATCGTCTCGCCGTCGACCATCACGATCCCGCCCTCGCGTAGATCGCACACCATGTCCCAGTGCAGCCCCGACTGGTTCTTCGACCCCGTCTCCGGATACCCCGAACCCACCGCCGTATGGAACGTCCCGCCGATCTTCTCGTCGAACAGCGTGTTCTTCGTGTACCGCGTGATCGAATAGTTCGTCCCCAGCGCCAACTCGCCCAGCCGACACGCCCCTTCGTCCTGGTCGAGCATCTTGATCAGATACTCCTCGTGCTTCGTCGCCGACGCGTCCGCCACCTTGCCCGCCTTGAACCGCAAAACGATATCCTGCACCTCGCGGTCGTTGTGCCACGCCGGAAAACTGTACACCACCACGCCTTCCGCGCTGTCCTCGACCGGCCCGGTAAACACCTCGCCGTCCGGAAAATTCTCATGCCCGCAGCAGTTGATCCACGTCCGTCCCTCCAGGCCGAACCGCACGTCCGTCCCCTGCGGCGTCGTGATCCGCATCTCCTTCTTGCCGTTCAGATAGTCCACCAGCCGCTGCTGACGCTGCGCCACCTTGGCCCACGCCGCCGCCGGATCGTCCTGATCCAGCAGACCCGCCCGATACACGAACTCCTCATACTCCGACAGCGACATCTCAGCGTCCTGCGCGCTCGACTCGCACGGACACTGCGTCCCCACCCACTTGAGCTGGCCCTTCGCCGCCCGCTCGAAAAACCGGTCCTTGAACGGCTTCATCGCCGCCGACTTGATCGCCATCCGCCCCGGATCGCAGTTGCTCAGCGCCTTGGTGTTCTCGCTCCCCCAGATCCCGATCGACCGGTCGATCTTCTCCACCATCGTCCACGTCATCGGCGCGATATACTTGAGCTGCTCGTCGTTGCCGTGCTTGTAGAGTATCTCCGACAGCTCGTCCGGCGTCATGTACACCATCGGATGAGCCCCGGCCAGCACCACCTGACGGTACAGCTCCACGATCAACGGCTCCGCCACCGCCGATCCGCTGATCCGCACCAGATTCCCCGGCTTAACGTCCGCCGAGTAACTCACCAACACCTTCGCCAGCTTCACCAATCGCGGGTCCGCCATGATCGCTCCTGTGGTCGTCTCAGCCGTTGTGATTGCGCGTGCGGTCGTGGAACGCCGCGATCAGGTCCCGCGTAATCGGCCCCGCCGATCCCTGCCCGATCGTCCGGCCGTCGATCTTCGTCACCGGGATCACCTCCGCCGCCGTCCCCGTCAAAAAGCACTCGTCCGCGATGTACAGATCGTACCGCGTCAGGTTCTTCTCGATCACCTCGATCCCTCTGGCCCGGCCCAGCTCCATCACCACCGCCCGCGTCACGCCCTCCAGAATGCCCGCCGCGGTGGGGGGGGTCTCCAACCGGCCGTCACGCACGATGAACACGTTGTCGCCCGTGCACTCCGCCACGAAACCCTCGTGGTTCAGCATGATCGCCTCAAGAACGCCCGCGTCCATCGCCTCGATCTTCGCCAGAATGTTGTTCAGGTAGTTCAACGACTTGATCCGCGCCGATAGCGCATTCGGGTGGTTCCGAATCGTCGTGCACGTGATGATCTCCAGCCCGCGATCGTACACCTCCGGCGGATACATCTCGATCTGGTCCGTGATGATGATCACCTGCGGATTCGACGTCTTCGTCGGCGAAAGACCCAGATATCCCGCACCGCGAGTCACCACCAGCCGGATGTACGCGTCCCGAAGGTTGTTCGCCTTCAACGTCGCGTGGATCGCCTCGATCATCGCCGGCGGCGCCAGCGGAATCGTCAGCCGAATCCCCTTCGCCGAGTCGTAAAGCCGACGGATGTGCGCCTCCAGCTCGAACACCTTCCCGTTGTAGCTGCGTATGCCCTCGAAAACCCCGTCGCCGTACAGCAGCCCGTGGTCGAAGACGCTCACCTTCGCGTCTTCCTTCTCCACCAGCCGCCCGTCCAGATATACCTGCAGTCCCATAGCTTCGGCTCCAAAATGCGCGTGCGGAATGTCGTGTCCCTAAGTGTATCCGTCCCACCCGTTCGGGCAAGCAAATTCACGACCCGCCGCCCGTCCCATCCCAACCCGCGCAAATAACGAGGCCGCCGGATCGCTCCGAAGGCCTCTCATCATAGTTGCCGTTTCGTGAGACCTGTCCGTCCCCGCGGCCGCACGAATTCAGACGCACCGACCCGGAGTGTGTCAGAGTGCCCGCCACAAGGAACTGCTTCTTTCCCTACCCCTCCCAGGCGACGCCTCAATGTGTCGCGCTCGGTGGCGGGGCACTCCGGCTCACACTCGTGTTGCCAGTATCGCTTGTCCCTTGGGCGACGAGAATCACCGCCCAAAGAAAAAGCCGGACCAAGGCCCATGCCCCGCCCGGCTTGATCTGTAACCTAACAAAATGAACCACAACTGTCAACCCGAGAACAACCCCCGCCTACGCTTTTTCCGCCGTCGTCTTGCCCCCACAAGACCGAATACCGCCATAACCCTATGGCAAATAGATTGTTAGGACGGCATGCACGCTCGCTGGCAACAAAGAAATTGACCGTTTTCTAACAATCCCCCTCCGCCAGCCGATCGCCCGACGTCTCGTCGACCCTTGAAACCCAACGACGCTTTGGTACCATAGGACCTGACCGCTGCCGGCAACCTCGTTTCAGGAGTACAGGGTGATCAAGTTCAGTGTGTTTCGCGACGGCCAACCCGCGGGTGACGTGGATCTCCAAGCCTCCTACCTCGTCGGGCCCGACGACGTCCCCATCCGCGGGCAGATCGCCTTCGCCGACGGGGCGATCACCTGCCAGAAATCCACCGAGGACGCCGCCGCCCTGGCCGTGATGTGGGAAGTGCCCGGCTGCGGCAGATACCTCCTCCAGACCACCCGCCTCGCCGACCGATCCGAACCCTACAACCTCAACCTCGAACTGGCCCGCTGGCGGCTCATGCGGATCAGCCAGAAAATGGAGGACTGGGCCCTCTTCGACTTCCCGCACATGGAGCACATCGCCCGACAGATCCAGACCGCCCGCGACCTCTTCATCGAGGCCCTTCAGAAACAGGGCGATCCCGCACGGGTCGCCGTCATCGCCGACCAGTCCCTCAAGCTCTCAACCGAAGCCGGCGAGTCCCTCGCCAAGTTCCACGCCCACAAGATGCTCGGACCCCGCCTCCAGCTCGGAGGCCTCAGCCGCAAGCTCTTCGGCTGCCGCATCGATCCCGACGCCGCGCCCGAAACCCTCACGCCGGACGTCATCTCTGCCCTCAATTTCATCCAGCTCCCCCTCCGCTGGGCCGACGTTCAGCCGGCCCGCAACCAGTTCGCCTTCGCCAAGTACGACCGATGGTTCGAACTCCTCGTCAAAAACCGAGTCACCATCAAGCTCGCCTCCGTCGTCCGCCTCGACGACCACAACCTGCCGCCCTGGCTCAAGAAGGGCAACGTGGACTTCGACGCCATCCGCGACCTTGTCCACGAATACCTCGCCCACGTCGCCAAACGCTACGGCAAGTACATCCGCGGCTGGACCATCGTCAGCGGTATCCACGGCGAAAACTACTTCAGCCTCAGCTTCGACCAGATCCTCGAACTGACCCGACTGCTCGCTCTCCGCGCCAAGCAGGTCTGCCCGCGCGCCACCACCGTCGTCGAAATCCTCTGCCCCTGGGGCGAATACTACGCCCACAACCCGCGGACCATCCACCCCTTCCTCTACGCCGACATGGTCTCCCAAAGCGGAATCAACTTCGACGCCTTCGGCCTCAGGCTCCCCGTCGGCGTGCCGCAGTTGGGCATGTACATGCGTGACATCCTCCAGATCTCCGCCATGATCGACCGCTACGCCATCCTCGGCAAACCGCTGCACCTGACCACCGCCGCACCCTCTCAGCCTGTCGAAAACAACGGCAAGGGCGCCGGCGGCCACTGGAACGCCCCCTGGTCGCCGCAGATCCAGGCCCGATGGCTCGAAATGTTCTACCAGATCGCCCTCAGCAAACCACAGGTCGACTCCGTCACCTGGGACTGCCTCGCCGACGACTCCGACCCCCAGGCCGTCTCCCACTCAGGCCTGCTCACCGCCGACCTTCAGCCCAAACCCGCCTTCGCCGCCATGCGAGAACTCGAAAAACGCCTCTCCGAGGTCAAAGCCTCGCTGAAGTCCGAGCCGCCAAAGTAGGGGAGTCCCCGTGCCCGACCACCGCGACCGCGCCTGGCGAAGCTACCAACTGGCCTTCACCGCCGTCCTGCTGCTGATCATCCTCGCCGACGTCGCCATCATCGCCTGGCGTGCCGCCTGCGCTCCGCCGCCGCGGACCATCGCCTCCGCCCTCGCGCCGCAAACGCTCCTGCTCGATCCCGACACCGCCTCCCCCGACGCCCTCGCCCGCGTTCCCGGCCTCAGTCGCCGACAAATCCAAGCCATTATCGACTACCGCCAAGCCCGCCTCGCTCAATTCCCCGATCGCCGATGCTTCACCACCCTTGACGACCTCGACCAGGTCCCTCACATCGGACCCAAAACCCTCGACAAGATCAAAAAACACCTCCACTTCCCGCCGCCAACTGAAATGTGATCCCGCTCCGCGAGCGATGGTCTGCGGACGAACCGGTAGCGATAATCAAAGTATGGGATTCCCTGCGCAGCGCACTCCGGCTGCTCAGACATGAGCTTCGACTACGTCGCAGTGCCTTGCCGACGAATCTCAACCGGCTTGACCGGCTCAACGTCTTCCTTCGGCGGTGTCTCTTCGATCGGTCCGCAGCAGCCGCACGACTCCTGCTCCGTGTGGTTGTTCCGCTCGATCTCCGCGATCTTCTGAACCCGTCGCGAATGCCGCCCGCCCTCGAACGGCGTCTCCAACCAGACCTCCACGATCCGACGCATCAGCGCCTCGCCGATCAGGTCCGCCGGAAGGCAGAGCACGTTCGCGTCGTTGTGCTGACGCGACATCTGCGCCGTCAACTCGTCATGGCACAACGCCGCGCGAATCCCCGCCACCTTGTTCGCCGAAATCGACACGCCCAGCCCCGTCCCGCAAAGCAGAATCGCACGGTCCGCCTGACGGCCCGCCACCGCCTTCGCCACCGGATACGCCACGTCCGGATAGTCGAACGCCTTCGTCGAGTCCGTCCCGAAGTCCGACACTTCATAGCCGAGCTGCTCGAGCAGAGGCTTGAGCTTCTCTTTCGCAAAGTAACCGCGGTGGTCCGATCCCAGGGCAATCTTCATCGGAAAAGTTCCCTTAAGCGATCCCGGATCGCGTCCTCAAGCCGTTGGGCACATGCCACATACGCCGCCGGCGGCTGACCCAACGGGTCGGAGACGCCTTGATCCTTCTCTACCAATTCTACTCTATCTCGAGCCCCCGGGACAAGGCCGCTTACGAATTCCACGTGGTCCGGCGTCATCGCGAACACCGCATCCGCCCGGTTCACCAGCTCCGGAACAAGCGGCCGACTCCGGTGATGCGAAATGTCCGCCCCCATCCCCCGCATCGCCTCCACCGCCTCCGGACTCGCCGGAAAACCCGACATCCCCATCGTCCCCGCACTGACCACCGAAATCCCCATCCCCTCCAGCTCATCCGGGATCACGCCCAGCTCATCCGCCAGAATCCGCTGGCACAGCCCCTCCGCCATCGGCGACCGGCACGTATTGCCCGTACATACAAATAGTACATTAAATCTGGACATTTTCGCCACCGCGTCCGCCCCGATCACGCCCTCCCGGAGCACCTCAAACCCGCTGCGATCCACCCGCACCACCGTCGATGACCCACGAAATCGCGTCGGACCGCCGTCCACCACCAGATCGACCTGCTCGCTGTCGAAATACCGGCACACCTGATCCGCATCCGTCGGCGGCGGCTCGCCCGACGGGTTCGCCGACGGGGCCACCACCGGCCCACCGGCCGCCGAAAGGAGCTTCGACGCCGCCGGATGGTCCGGGCAACGTAATCCTATCGCACTGTCCGAAAACAACTTATCGTAATCATGGCCGAATCTGGCCCTCGCCTCCCGGTCCTGGGCCGCCGTCAACTCGACCACCAGCGTGATCGGGCCCGGCCACCCCTTGCGAGCCAGCACCTTCGCGTACCACGGCGGGTCGGCCACGTACTCGTACATGCCACGCCGATGCGCCAGATGCACCGTATACGGCTTATCACTCGGCCGATTCTTCACTGCGTGCAGCTTATCCAACGCCCCAGCCACCGTCGGGCACGCCGCCAGACCGTACACCGTCTCCGTCGGAAACGCCACGATCCCGCCCCGGCTCAGAATCTCCGCCGCACGCGAGACCCACTCATCGCCGGACGTCGCAACTTCAACGCGATTTATATTTTGTGTCGGCTGCTCTGTCATCGGAACCAATTATCTGGCCCACCAACAGGCAAGTCAAGTTCACCCACCCTTTTAATTTGTCTGTTAAGTTGTTGATATCTATAATTACCCACGGTTACGCAGACGGGGAAATATAGGCATGATAGAGAACATCCTGGCCATCATCAATCCCATCTCCGGCTACGCCCGGGCCCGACAACTCCCCATGAAACTCCAGCGGCGCCTCCGCGACGAAGGCTTCAGCACCCGCATCCACATCACCCAGGGCCCCAACGACGCCACCGACTATGTCCACCGCCATGGCGGCGACTTCGACCTCGTCATCGCCTGCGGCGGCGATGGCACCGTCCGCGACGTCGTCTCAGCCGCCTCCGTCGAGAACATCCCCGTCACCGTCTTTCCCACCGGCACCGAAAACCTCTTTTCCAAGGAACTCGGCATCACCTCCGACCTCGACTGCATGGTCCGCATGCTCCGACACGGACACTTCATCGACATCGACATGGCCACCGTCAACGACAAACGCTTCCTGCTCCTCTCCGGCATCGGCTTCGACGCCCGCGTCCTGCTGATGCTCAATCGCTTCCGCACCGGCAACATCACCCACCTGACCTACTTCTGGCCCATCTGGCGAACTTTCTGGGAATACGACTTCCCGCCCATCAACGTCCAAGCCGACGGCCAGCTCGTCATGGACAACGAACCGGGCCTCGTCTTCATCTCCAACATCCGCCGCTACGCCGTCGGACTCCAGATCTGCAAACGCGCCGAGAAGGACGACGCCCGCATGGACCTGTGCATCTACAAGACCGACCACCAAATCTCTCTCCTCGCCCACGCCTGGCGAACCGTCCTCGGCCGACACGTCGATCACCCGAACGTCGTCTACCGCCAAGCCTCCGACATCAAGATCTGGTCCGACCGTGAGATCCCATTCGCCGTCGACGGCGACCCAGCCGGCTTCCTCCCCGCCACCTATCAGGTCCTCCCAAAAGCCCTCAAAGTCCTCGTCCCGCCGGAATAGACCATTCAGGACTCGGGGCCGGCGACTCCCGATCCGGTAGGGCGGGAGGTTCTCGCCCAAGGCCAGGTCCACCCGCCATCCGACCCGCGTTGGCTCACCGGCCGCCGGCGCCACGATTGTGATTGACGCGTCGCTCGTGTAATATACCCGCTTCGCAAACGTCCCATGATTCGTATTCAACGAACCAACGGCGTCAACGGAGGAACCATATGAACGAAGACCAACTCCGATCCCCACACCACCTCAGAATCCGCACCATCCTCCGCATCGATGGCCAGCCCCCTTTCGCCAGCCTCTGAATCCGGAAGTGAGAAGATGTTTGTCAAACTTGAGCAAATAAACCACCGACCGCAACCATTTGAATTCTACACGGCGGCCGACCTCTGGACCAATGAGCACACCGCCAGGCAGATGCTCGCCTTTCATCTGAACGAGGAAATCGATCTCTCCTCGCGCAAGCGCGAATTCATTGATCGGTCGGTGGAGTGGATCGACTCCCACTTTCACATCGGGCCCCGTCTGAGAATCGCCGATTTCGGCTGCGGCCCCGGACTCTATACGACGCAGCTCGCAAGACGGGGGGCGAGCGTGACCGGCATCGACTTCTCGTCCAACTCGCTTGCTCACGCCCGCAAGGTCGCCGACCAGGAACAACTGAACATCGCCTACGTGAACCAGGACTACCTTCAGTATGAGACGACGGAGCGATTCGACCTGATCCTGATGATCATGTGCGACTTCTGCGCGCTGAGCCCCAGTCAGAGGCGCCGGATGCTCGCAAAGTTTCACAGGTTGCTTGCTCGCGGCGGAGCCGTCCTCCTGGATGTCTATTCGATCAACGCCTTCGAACGCCGCCAAGAGGCGGCATCATACGGCCTGAACCTGCTCGATGGCTTCTGGTCGCCCAACCCTTACTACGGATTCCTCAACACCTTCAAATATGACGCGGAGAAGGTGGTTCTCGACAAGTACACAATTGTGGAGCCCCAACGGACGCGGACAGTCTACAACTGGCTGCAACACTTCACCCCCCAAAGCATCGAAGTCGAATTACGCGAAGCCGGTTTCATGATGGACTCGCTGTTCGCCGATGTCGCGGGAACCCCCTTTGACCCCACAGCCGATGAGTTCGCCGTGGTCGCAAGACATTCTTGAACTCGTAATCCGGTAGTAAACCGGTAGGGCGGGAGGTTCTCGCCCAAGGCGAGGTTCACCCGCCTTCCGACCCGCGTTGACTCACCGGCCGCCAGCACCACGATTGCGATCGATGCGTCGCTCGTGTAACATATCCACTTCGCAAACGTCCCATGATTCGTATTCAACGAACCAACGGCGTCAACGGAGGAACCATATGAACGAAGACCAACTCCAATCCCCACACCACCTCAGAATCCGCACCGTCCTCCGCGTCGGCGGACCGCTGATCGCCGCCACCGGCTTCCTGTTCACCATCGTCGGCATGGCCAGCTTCTTTGCCGCGATCGCCGGTTCAGGATTCCCGCGCCTCTTCTGGTGTTGCTTCGTCGGCGGACCGCTGATGTTCCTCGGCACCGCCATGTGCATGTTCGGCTACCTCGGAGCCTTCCAACGCTACGCAGCCGGCGAAACCGCTCCCGTCGCCAAAGACACCATCAACTACATGGGCCAAAACACCCAACCCGGCCTCAAAGCCGCCGTCAAAGCCATCGCCCAAGGAATCCGCGAAGGCCAAGAAGATGAGGATGAGAAGCCATAGCAGAGCGGTTCGCATGCCACCGAAACAACGGGGATTCGGGGTTGGGGATTCAGGAATCGGGGAAAGAAAGGGACGAACATGGGGCGCGAAATCAATAGCTGTCACGATCTGCGGGTTTGGCAGGAAGGGATGAGGCTGGTCACGGACGTGTATGAACTCGCTCGGCGGCTTCCGAACGAGGAAAAGTTCGGCATCATACCACAGATGTGTCGGGCGGCGGTTTCCGTGCCCGCCAATATCGCCGAAGGGCACGGCTCCAGCCATCGCAAAGTGTTCCTCAACCATCTCTCGATCACCCGCGGCTCATTGATGGAACTGGAGACGTATCTCCTCCTGATCGTTCAGCTTCAGTTCCTCGAACCGCAGAATACCCAGGCGATACATCAACGAATTCAGACTGTCGGCAAGCTGACCAGCGCCCTGATCCGTGCCCTCAAACGCCGCTCATCTCCCAGCCCCAAAACTGAGCCTCACCGACAGCAGCCAGAATCGGGAACTCAAACCCCGCGTCCCAGCCGTCACCTCATCTCCTAATCCCGAATCCCCAACCCCCAACCCCCAGTCCCCAGAATCTCCTTGTCCCCGATGATCCCTCAGCCATAAGATAGTTCTCACCAAAACCCGAGGCCCAAACATGAATGCACTACCGAAACTGACTCTCCCCCAAGGCCAGATCGGCCCATACCCCATCGGCGGCCCGGACGCCCGCATGGTCGTTGTCGCAGGACCGTGCGTCATCGAATCCCTCGACCACTGCCTCACCGTCGCCGGCCGCGTCGGCGAAATATGCAAAGCCATCGACCTCCCGTGCTTCTTCAAAGCCAGCTTCGACAAGGCCAACCGCTCCAGCATCGACTCCTACCGCGGCCCGGGCCTCGAAAAGGGTCTCGAAATCCTCGCCGAAGTCAAACGCCGCACCGGCCTGCCCATCGTCACCGACATCCACACGCCCGACCAGGCCGCCCCAGCCGCCCAGACCGTCGACGTCCTCCAGATCCCAGCCTTCCTCGCCCGACAGACCGACCTGCTCGTCGCCGCCGCCCAAACCGGCCGTTGCGTCAACGTTAAGAAGGCCCAGTTCATGGCCCCCTGGGACATGGAAAACGTCCGCGATAAACTCCGCTCCGCCAACGCCCCCCACGTCGTCTTCACCGAACGCGGCGTCTTCTTCGGCTACAACCGCTGGGTCGTCGATTTCCGGGCCATCGAATGGATGCACCAGCTGGGCATACCCGTCCTCATGGACGCCACCCACGCCGCCGCCGACCCGGGCGGTATGGGCAAAGCCTCCGGCGGTCAGCGAGACATGGGCGCCCTCCTTGCCCGCGCCGGAGTCGCAGCCGGGGCCGACGGACTCTTCCTCGAAGTCCACGACAACCCCGAAAAGGCCAAATCCGATGCCGCCACCGTCCTGCCCCTCGACTGGCTGCCCGAACTCCTCGAACAGTGCCTCAAAATCTACCAAACCGTCCGAAAATAGCGATTTCTCCCGGCCCTTCTGGACGAATCCCACACTTGGGTCGTCATACGTATTACAGCTCCATTTGCCGACCCTCGCCCCCGGCGACCATGACCTGCTCATCGCCGCCGACAGCCGATCCGCCGGACTCTCGACCGTTCCCCTCCGTATCTTCCGCGTCCTCCGTGCAAAAAACCCTTGCATTTCTTTGTATATATATTTATACATATAGGCAAAGACGCGGACTCGCGACAAAAGGACGCCAAATCATGACGCCGTTTCAGATCGACCCCAACCGCCCGGTGCCCCTTCACAGCCAGATCCGCGACGGCATCCAGGCCCTGATCCGCGACGGCGCCCATCAACCCGGCGACCTGCTCTTCACCGAAGTCGGCCTCAGCCGACAGTTCGGCGTCAGCCTCGGTCCCATCCGCCAAGCCATCAACCACCTCGTCGCCGAAGGCCTCCTGATCCGCCGACGCGCCAAGGGTGTCTTCCTCGCCGAACCCCAACAAACCGCCGCGCAGAAAGTCACCTTCGTCATCCCCGACGTCGGCCACAGCTTCTACGGCTCAATGCTCCGCGGCGGCGAACAGTGCGCCCGCCAACTCGGCTATGACCTCCTCGTCGCCAACTCCGACTTCGACCTCCAAGCCGAGACCGATATCCTCGGACGACTCGCCCAGACCGAACCGCACGCCGTCGTCCTCTGCCACATCGGCGGCGACCAGTGCCGCCGCCAGGTCGAAGAACTCATCGCCAGAGGCTTCGTCGTCGTCATGGTCGACACCCGCCTCGGCGATCTGCCCGTCGATACTGTCGAAAACGACAACTTCCAGATCGGCCTGGACGCCACGAACCACCTCCTCGCCCACGGCCATCGCCGCATCGTCCACCTGACCAGCAGCGAGTGGCCGAACTCCGCTGTGACCGCCCGCCGAGACGGCTACGCCAATGCCATGGTCCAGGCCGGCCTCCAGCCGGTCGTCCAAACGATCCATCAACCCGGCGACCGATGGGAAATCGACGTCGAACGCCGCGTCACCCAATGGATCGAAAGCCTCAGCCAGCCGCTTCCCACTGCCATCTTTGCCATCAACGACACCGAATGCGTGGGCATCATCCGCGGCCTGATCGCCGCCGGCCTCGACGTCCCCACGGATCTATCCCTCATCGGCTGCGCCGACCTCGACCTGGCCCGCGCCCTGACCGTCCCGCTGACCACCATCGACCAGGACAGCTACGGCATGGGCCGCCGGGCCGTCCAACGGGCCGTTGACCGACTCGAAGGACGACTCGCCGGCGACCCGACCAACGAAATCCATCCGCACCGCCTCGTCGAGCGAATGACCGTCCGCGAACTCGGCTCGCACGCAACCAACCGCCGCCGAACCTCCGGACAGGTCGCCGCAAAGAGCATCAAACCATAGAAGTCCAAAACTCGGAGCAGGCCATGAACGCCGACCATCCAAAACATTCGCCGCCAAACGCCAAAGCCTTCACCCTCATCGAACTCCTCGTCGTCGTCGCCATCATCGCCGTCCTGGTCTCCATCCTCTTGCCCGCCCTGGCCAGCGTCCGCAAACGGACGAAGGACTTGATGTGCGAGACAAATCTCCGGTCGCTCTGGCAGGCCACGCTGCTCTACGCCCAGGACAATCACGATCGGCTTCCACCGGTGCCGTGGACCTCCGCCGCATGGTCCGAGCCGCAGCACAACCAGAGCTTCTGGGTCGATCAACTGGTTCCGTACATCGCCAAAAGCCTCCAGATCGAACTGGTGCCCGGCAAGGTCGACCACATCTTCCGCTGCCCGTACGACGGCACCTGGGACGGTTGGGGCCGCCGATCGTCCTATATGGTCTACCCCGAACTCGCCCAGAACGGCTGGATGCTGACCGCCTTCTCCCAGCCATCCCGAACCACCTACATGAAGGACGTCATATACCTCTGGCACCTCGATCCCATCAGCATGAGAGGATGCAACATCTCGTTCCTCGACGGGCACGTGGAATACGCCCCGGGCTCACGGGCCGATTACTGGTACTGGGAGTAGCGTTCACTTCTGTCGCCAGATCGCAAGATGCCGAAAGGCCGCTTGCCGCAATCGTTACGAACTAAAAGGAGCACCGATGCGCGGACTCAACATCCTGGCCGGACTGATAGTCGGTTTCACCCTCGGCGGCGCTTGCACCGCCGACCGCACCCGCGTCTCCCCCGCGGCCACCGGCGCCAACGCCATGTTCAACATGGCGGGCCTGTACTACGGAACCCTGCCGGCGTCGCACCCCGAATCCCGCCGGGCCGAATTCGCCAAACTCCTCCAGGATCGCGAAATCCGGCTCCTGCGGTTTCCCGGCGGCACGCTGGGCAACTCAAGCTTCCTCGCCGACAACGACGAGGTCATGCGCTCGGTCCTCGGCGCCAGCGGCTATCCGGAAGGGGACCCCAACAAGTTCGTCACGCTCTGGCAGTTCCTCGACTTCTGCAAGGAAACCGGCACCATCCCGGTCTTCCACGTCAACATGCTGCTCCACACCGACGGCGAGAAGGTCTACCAGCTCACCGAAGCCGGCAGCACCGAAAGCCTGGTCCCGCCCACCGTGCAGCTCGACCCCGCCAAACGCGCCGACGCCGCTGAGGCCCTCACCAGACTCGTCGTCAAGGTCCGCGAAAAAGGCTTCTCCCTCAACCACTGGGAACTCGGCAACGAGGAATACGGCTATCCCCGCATGAAACCCTCCGACTACGCCGATATCGCCATCCGGTTCATTCGCGCCATCCGCCAAGCCGACGCCCAAGCGATGATCTGGGTGACGCTGGGTTCCAACTTCTGCTCCGAATCCGACCGCCAGACCATCCCGCCCTGGTCGCAGGAGGTGCTCGCCCAACTGCGAAAAGCGGGCCTGACCGACGACAAAAACCTCGGCTTCACCCTCCACTACGTCTGGCCGGAATACATCCACGCGTACACCGACATGGTCAAACGCTTCGGCTTCAAACCGCGATTCGCCGTCACCGAATTCCACATGGCCGGACTCGGCGACTATTCCGACCTCTGCCCCCGCTTCGGATACGCCCTCGAACTCGCGCCCTATCTGATCAGCATGGTCAGGCTGCCCGCCGTGCGGATGCTCTGCATCCACGAACTGATCAGCCAGAACTTCGGCATCCTCCACTACAATCAACGAAGCTACGGCCCGCCCGGAATGGAAACCTGGGACGCCTCGCTGGGCTACCAGTCGATGCCCTCCGCCTACGTCTACGAACTCTTCGGCAAACTCATCGGCGGCCGCATCATCGAAGACGACGTGACCGACGCCAACCGACTCGTCGTCGAACGGGACAACGAACGCCGCATCTTCTTCATCAACCGCACGGTCAACCCGACCACCGTCGAATGGAGCCGCCGGATCGTGGGAGCAAGCGCCGCCCGATTCGAATGCCGAACCCTCATCCCCAGCACCAGACCGGAAGGGGGGACCGATGAGGATGAGGCCTCAGCCCAGGCCCTCGGCCGATCCGCCTATCCGGGCGATCCGCTCCGCGCCGACGCGGTCCGACACGAACAGCAGACAGGCGACATCGGACCCAAAGGGCTGACGCTGACCGTCCCGTCCTACAGCATCAATCTCATCCGCTGCCTGCCGAACGATGAATAGCCGCCTTCATCAGCGGGTGCCGTTGCTTCGACCAACAGAAAACTCGCTATGGGAGCATTGAAAATGAAGAGTATCCCCTGTGTGCTGACCGCCATCGTCACCGGGTTCTTCTGTGCCAGCGCCGCCCTCGCCGAACCGCATACCGTCTCGCCCCTCCTGGCCGGGGCCAACCTCCAGTTCAACGACTGCGGCTTCTACTACGGCTCCCTGCCCGCCGACGCCCCCGAATCCCGCCGGGCCGAATTCGCCGACCTCATGAAGCAAATCGGCATCGGCGTCCTCCGCTATCCCGGCGGATGGTTCGCCCACGAATTCATCCCCGACAATGACCAGGCCATGCTCGAAGTCCAGCAATTCGCCCTCTGGCCCCAGTCCGACAAGAAGGTCTATCCCGACATCTGGCGATGGCTCGACTTCTGCAAGCAGACCAACATCGAACCGCTCTTCCAGGTCAACACGCTCCTCTACTTCGCCGACGGCAAAATGTACCGCCTCACCGAAGGCGCGTCCGACCGCCGTGGGGCCAAGGAGGCCACCCCCGACCCCTCCAAACGCTCAGCCGCCGCCGACGCCCTCGCCCAACTCGTCAAAAAAACCACCCAACGCGGCTATGCCGTCCGACACTGGGAACTCGGCAATGAGGAATATAGCGGCTACCCCGCCGCCGACTACGCCGACGTCGCCATCCAATTCACCAATGCCATCCGCCAAGCCGATCCCAACGCGATCATCTGGATCACCCTCGGCGACAACAGCCTCCGCGACCCAAAAAGCGATTTCTACAAATGGGCCCAGACCGTCCTCGCCGCCTGCCGCGACGCCGGCCTCAACAAGGACCCCAACGTCCGCTTCACCCTCCACTACTCATGGCGGGCCATCGTCGACGCCGCCGACAAACTCGTCCGCCAGTACGGTTTCCAGCCGCGATTCGCCATCACCGAGTTCCACATGGCCGGCACCGGACCCTACTGGGACCTCTCACCCCGTTTCGGCTATGCCCTCGACCTCGCCAAATACCTCATCGAAATGGCCGCCGACCCGCGTGTCGAAATCCTCTGCATCCACGACCTCGACTCCCAGAACTTCGGCATCATCCACTACAACCAGCGCAGCTACGGCCTGCCCGGCATGCAAACCTGGGACGAAAGCCTCGGCTACCAGCTCATGCCCTCCGCCCGCACCTACGAACTCTTCAGCCGGACGGTAGGGGGGCAGGTCATCCCGCAAGCCTCCGACCCCAACCGCCTCGTCGTCGAGAAAGACGGCCATCGCGTCATCTTCGTCGTCAACCACACCGTCAACCCCATGACCGTCGAATGGGGTCCGCAAATCGTCGGCAAAGGCAGCGCCAAATTCACCCGCCACACCATCACGCCCGCCGACAAAAGCAAGGACGACCCGCGCCGCGTCGATCAGACGGCTGAGGAAACCCAGCAGGGTGCCATCGCCAACGGCCGCCTCACCGTCGAGCTGCCCTCCATGAGCGTCTCCGCCGTCATCTGCACCAGGTGACGGAGGTCCGTCGGACCCAAAACCGCCGCAACGCCTCCCAAAGAACTGCGACCGTCAGGGAGCGGGGCCTTTCTCCCGGCCGATTCACCTGACTTCCAACGCGCTATCCTTCCCTCCAATTCCACCTCCCAGCCAACGCCTCCGCACGCGGCATCCCCGGCTTTTCCTTTGACTATGCCTCCGATCTCCCCTAGAATCTCTGTCAATTGTCTCATGCCGACCGGTATCTCGGGGCGTCTGAGACAACGGTTCACAGCGTGGGGAAAGTCGTCGCCCGCCGCGTCCACGGACGTTTCGGCGGCCGCAGCGACAACAAGCCGAATGGGGTGCGGTACTCACGAACGGCGCAAGTGCGTGGTTCCTGATCCCCCAATCGGCAACCGCGGGCGAAATGGCTGCCTCTATCGCCGGCCCACGAAGCCGGACCGGGAGGAAATGAACGTGGCGAGAACAAAACGCACCTCCGAACCCTCAGCCCTGCCCAAAGCGCCCACTGGCATCATCGGCTTCGACGAGATCACCTTCGGCGGACTCCCAAAAGGCCGGCCCACCCTCGTCGCCGGAGAACCCGGCAGCGGAAAAACCCTCTTCTCCAGCGAGTTCCTCGTCCGAGGCATCACCCAGTTCGACGAACCCGGCGTATTCATGGCCTTCGAGGAAACCGCCGAGGACCTGACCAAAAACGTCGCCTCCCTCGGCTTCGACCTCAACGATCTCGTCCGCCGAAACAAGCTCGCCATCGACTTCGTCTACGTCGAACGCAGCGAAATCGAGGAAACCGGCGAATACGACCTCGAAGGCCTCTTCGTCCGACTCGCCCTCGCCGTCCAGCAGGTCAACGCCAAACGAGTCGTCCTCGACACCGTCGAAGCCCTCTTCTCCGGATTCACCAACCCCTCCATCCTCCGAGCCGAACTCCGTCGCCTCTTCCGTTGGCTCAAGGAACGCGACCTCACCGCCGTCATCACCGCCGAACGCGGCGAAAACACCCTCACCCGCTACGGCCTCGAAGAATACGTCGCCGACGCCGTCATCGTCCTCGACCACCGAGTCCACGACGAAATCTCCACCCGCCGACTCCGAGTCGTCAAATACCGCGGCTCCTCGCACGGCACCAACGAATACCCCTTCCTCATCGGCGACCGCGGAATCTCCGTCCTCCCCATCACCTCCATCGGCCTCCACCACGTCGTCTCCACCGACCGTATCTCCTCCGGCGTCGCCGGCCTCGACCTGATGCTCGGCGGACGCGGCTACTACCGCGGCTCCACCATCCTGATCTCCGGTACCGCCGGAACCGGAAAAACCACCTTCGCCGCCCACTTCGCCAAAAAACTCTGCCAAGACGGCGGCCGATGCCTCTATCTGCCCATGGAGGAATCCCCCAGCCAGATCGTCCGCAACATGCATTCCATCGGCCTCGACCTTCAGCCATGCCTCAAGAAAGGCCTGTTGCGATTCGAACCCATGCGATCCACCCTCTACGGCCTCGAAATGCACCTCCTGACCATCCACCGACTCGTCGAGGAATTTAAACCCGACGCCGTCGTCCTCGACCCCATCACCAACTACCTGGCCATCGGGGCCGAAGCGGACATCAAGTCGCTCCTCACCCGCGTCACCGACTACCTCAAGTCCCAGCGGATCACCACCGTCATGACCAGCCTCACCCACGGAGGCGAAACCATCGAAGGCTCCAACGCCGCCGTCTCCTCCCTCGTCGACACCTGGATCCTCCTCCGAAGCGTCGAATGCAGCGGCGAGCGAAACCGCGTCGCCTACGTCCTCAAGTCCCGCGGCATGTCCCACTCCAACCAGCTCAGCGAATACACCCTCTCCGCCGACGGCGTCCGTTTCATCCAGCCCTACATCGGGCCCGCCGGCGCCCTCACCGGCTCGGCACGCGTCAGCCGCGAGGCGATCGAACAGGCCCAGGCCGCCGAGGCAAGTCAACAGATCGACCTCAAACGACGCGAACTCGACCGCAAACGACGAATGCTCGACGCACAGATCGCCCTCCTCCAGGCTCGTTTCGAAGGTGAACAGCAGGAAACCGAGCAGGCCATCGCACAGCAAAGAACCCGCGCCGATATTCTACAACAGGACCGCCGCGACATCGCAAAACTCCGCCACATCGCCAACCACGGCCGCGAGCAGCCGGCCCGTGCGAAAAGCGCCAACAAAGGAAAAAAGAAATGACCGCCGATAAAGACAACAAAGCAAAAACCGCCGCCGCGGACCAAAGCGATACCGACCGCGACTTCTGGGAACTCCGACTCTACGTCGCCGGACAGACCCCAAAGTCCCTGACCGCCTTCGCAAACCTTAAACGAATCTGCGAGGAGCACCTCCAGGGCAAGTACACCATCGAGGTCATCGACCTCCTCGAAAACCCCCGGCTCGCCCAGGGCGACCAGATCCTCGCCATTCCCACTCTGGTCCGAAAGCTCCCCGAACCCGTGCGAAAAATCATCGGCGACTTGTCCAACGAGGAACGCGTCCTGATCGGCCTGGACCTGCGGCCCAGATAACCACGCGCCCCGGCCAATGAGGGCCGAAGCGCTTTAAAAAGGATGGGACCATACAAATGACATCGAAGCAACGCGACGACAAGACCAGAGACTTCGAACGGGCCGCCGAGGAGGCAGCCGGCCACCCGTACGTCCTGCGGCTCTACATCGCTGGCAAGACCGAACGCTCCATGCACGCCATCGAGCAGATCCGCAGCGTCCTCGAACAACGCCTGCCCGGCCGCTACGAACTCGAAGTCATCGACGTCCACCAGCATCCCGAAATGGTCCGCGCCGACCAGGTCATCGCCGTGCCCACCCTCGTCAAAAAACTCCCCGAACCCCTCCGAAAAATCATCGGCTCCATGGCCGACCAGGACCGACTCCTCATCGGCCTCGACCTCCTGCCCAGGGAGGACAAACCATGACCCGCGACACAGATACCCGTAGGGTGCGTCGTCCCGA
>Ga0123333_10000525_pt1 | contig 42741 bp, 30 predicted proteins | sample BioC12SIPDNA_3_FD_89957 | JGI IMG/M metagenome (GOLD analysis project Ga0123333, IMG submission 89957) | Anaerobic biogas reactor microbial communites from Washington, USA - Biogas_R2_B C12 SIP DNA | ecosystem: Engineered > Bioreactor > Anaerobic > Unclassified | place: Washington, USA...
CTGAGCCTCGCCGGGGCACAGATTGTGCGCGCTGCCGAGGAGCTGGCGGTCGTCTTTCTCGTGGACGCCTCGGATTCGATTGGCGCCGAGCAGATGGAGGCAGCCGAGAGCTACGTGCGCGAGGCGGTGTCCGGGATGGGCCGTGAGGACAGGACGGCTGTCGTTCTCTTTGGGGCCAACGCGCTGGTCGAGCGGCCCATGAGCGGTCTGACCGAGCTGGCGCCCTTCAGCTCCGCCCCGCTGCGGCTGCAGACCGACCTGGCGGACGCGATCCGCCTGGGGATGGCGCTCTTCCCGGCCGGCAGCGCGCGACGCCTCGTGGTGCTCAGCGATGGGGCGGCGACCAGCGGGGACACGATGCAGGCAGCGCAGCTGGCGGCAGCCGCCGGCATTGAAATCGACTATGTGCCGCTCACACGGCCGGCCGGCAGCGCCGAGGTCATGCTCACGCAGGTGGATGCGCCGACCCGCGTGCGGCAGGGCGAGCAATTTACGCTTGTGGCAGGCGCCTTCAGCACCGTCAATACGGAGGCCACGCTGCGCGTGCTGGGCGGTGACGGGCGCGTGGTCTACGAGGAGCAGGTGACGCTGAACCGGGGAAGCAACAACTTCCCCATCACCCTGCGCGGGGGAGAGCAGGAATTCCTGCGCTACACCGTCGAGCTGGAGCCGGCTGTCGATACCTACTACCAGAACAACCGGCTGGCGGCGTTTTCCGAGGTTACCGGCCCGCCGCGTGTCCTGCTGGTCAGCAGCGAGGGCGAGCTGGACGACAACGGCGAGCCGTACCCGCCCGAAGCCCGCCAGCTGCGCGAGGCGCTGCAGGCGACAGGTCTGATTGTCGAGCAGATGACGCCGGCGCAGCTCCCCTCAGCGCTGCCGGCGCTCGGCAATTATGCCAGCGTCGTCCTCGTCAACGTCAACGCCAAGAATCTGAGCCCGCGCAAGATGGCGGCGCTGCAGAGCTACGTCCGTGACCTGGGCGGCGGTCTGGTCGTCGTCGGCGGCCCGCAAAGCTACGGCATGGGCGGCTACTTCCGCACGCCTCTGGAAGAGACGCTGCCGGTAGAGATGCAGATCAAGGATCAGGAGCGCTTTCCCGCCGTGACTATCGTCATCGTCATCGACCGCTCGGGAAGCATGGCCATGCAGGAAGGCGGGCTGACCAAGATTCAGCTGGCGGACGAGGCCGCGGTGCGTGTGGTCGAGCTGCTGAATCCCTTTGACGAGATAGCCGTCATACCGGTCGATACCGTGCCGGACCAGGTGATTGGCCCGGCGCTGGCCAGCGACCGCGAGGAGATCATCGGCCAGATCCGCCAGATTGGCGCGGGAGGCGGCGGGATCAACGTGCGCACCGGGGTCGCCGCCGCCGTCGATGTGCTGGCAGCCAGCGAAAACGAGGTCAAACATCTGATCGTCCTGGCCGACGGCAGCGATTCTAACGAGCAGGAAGGGGTGCCGGAGCTAATCGCGGAGCTGGTGGCAGGTGGGGCTACCGTGTCGATGGTCGCCATTGGCGACGGCAAAGACGTGCCCTGGCTGCAGCAGATGGCCGAGCTGGGCAACGGCCGGTTCCACCTGACGCAGGAGGCCGCCAACCTGCCGCAGATCTTTACCCAGGAGACGACGTCGATCCAGCGCACCTATCTGGTAGAAGAGCGCTTTTTCCCGACATTGAGAAGCAATAGCCCGATTGTAGCCAACATCACTCAGGTGCCTCCCCTCTACGGCTATGTCGGCACAACCGCCAAAGCCACGGCGCAGACAGTACTGGAAACGCCCATGGGAGACCCGCTGCTGGCGACGTGGCAGTACGGTCTGGGCCGGGCCGTCGCCTGGACATCAGACGCGACCGGCCGTTGGGCAACCGACTGGGTGCGCTGGGCCGGCTTCCCCACCTTCTGGGAACAGGCCGTTTCCTGGTCCATCACCCAGAACCGCGAGAGCAGCGTGGAGACCGTCGTCGATTATGGCGAGGAAGTAGCCCGGCTGACTGTCGATGCCCGGAGCGCCGATGGCGCCTACCTCAACGACCTGGAAGTAGCAGCCAACGTGGTCAACCCGGCCGGAGAAGTGACCGCCGTGGCGCTGAATCAGGTCGCGCCGGGACGCTACGAAGGGACGTTCACGCCCGGTCACGAAGGCGCCTATCTTCTGCGCATTACGGGCACGCCGGAGGAAGCGGACGACCCGGCGGTCGCCCAGACCAGCGGCTGGGTGCTCGGCTACTCGCCGGAGTACCGGCAGCTGGAGCCAGATTTGCAGCTCCTGGAGATGGTCGCCTCGGCGACCGGGGGAAGCAACATCGCCGGGGAGCCGGATCAGGCTTTTGCCCATACGCTTGCCGCCGAACGGGCAACGCGACCTATCTGGCCCTGGTTGACCCTGCTGGCGGTGTTTCTGCTCCCGGTGGACATAGCCCTGCGCCGGCTGGTCGTCACGCGCCGTGATTGGGAGCGGCTGTGGGCAGTGCTGACTCGGTGGCGTGGCGAACCGGTAGCCGAGGCGCAGCGCAGCGAACAGGTTGGCCGGCTCTTTGCCGCCAAGACGCGGGCAACGGCCGGTCGGAGTGAGAACGTGGCCCCAGGCCCGCCAGCGCCAGAACCAGTTCCACCGGATGAAGGAGCAGCCCGGTCCGAACCGCTGCCGGAGAGGCCGCCGGCCCGAACGCCCGCAATGGAGAGCCACAAGCCGGCTCTGCCTGAAGCGCCTGCGCCGGGAACGCTGGCGGGTCGCCTGCTGGAGCGGCGGCGCCGTGCCGAGCGCGACGACAAATAGTCCTGAGCCGGCGCTACCTGCGCGTCAGGCCCGGCCCGGGCAAAGCAGATTCGTAAGCGAGAGGCTATGGTATTACAATCTGCGCCCGGTTGTGTTCTGTGTAATGCAGTCCCTGGCTGTCTGTGTACGGAGCCCGGCGTAGAGCAACCATAGCGTTTGTCCATGGACCGACTGCGGCAGCCCTACTTTCTCTATATCGCCCTTATCTCGACGATAGGCGCCGTGCTGATTCTGATGGGACTGGTCGATTTAGCCAGCCGATCAGACCTCGTAATTTTTGCACTTTTGTTGCTTCTGGCCTCCTTCTCTGCCCTGGCGAATGCCTCAACGGCCATCTCGGAAAAAGCGAGCATTACCTACGACATCCACAATGCCCTCAGTATGGCAGCCGCTTACCTGTTCAGCCCGGCCGCGGCCACGCTGATTACCGCCACAGCCATGAGTACCCTGTGGCTCTTTAAGCCGGCGACCGGGCGAACGTGGAAGAAGACCCTTGCCCAGCTCAGCTTCAACGTCGGCATGTTCAGCATTGCCATTTACCTGGCCGGCTGGGTGCTGTTGGCGCTCCAGCGGTTACTGCCGCTCCCTGCTCTGCCCGGCGACTACGATCAGCTCCTCGACGTGATCGGACGGAACCCTTCCTTCCTGATCGCGATTATCGTGCCATGGGTGATTGCCGCGACCGTGCATAGCCTGCTCAATGCGTTCCTGCTGATCGCCGTTCTTTATCTGCAGCACGGGCAGCGGCTGCGGCTGGTGGACCTGTGGCGCGAGAATGAGTGGTATCTCCTGCTCGACGTGATCATCATGAGCGTCGGTGGCGGGACGATCGCCTTTGCCGCCGCGCAGTACGACATTCTCGGCGTCCTGGTCTTCTTCCTGCCGGTTCTGCTTTCTGTGCTGGCTTTCCGGCTTTACGTGCGCGCTATGGAAGAGCACATGAACAACCTGGAATCGCTCATCGCCGCGCGCACGCAGGAGCTGACCCGGGCGAATGAGGAAAAGGACGCCTTTCTCGCCGTACTCTCCCACGACATGAAGACGCCGCTCATGAGTATTGGCCTCTATGCGGAGATCATCAAGAAAAGGCCACAGGTGCTGGAAGAGCAGCCCGATCTGGCCGACACGATTGTCCACAACCAGCGCGTCATGCTCGACATCGTCAACAACATTGTCGATCTGGGGCGACTGAAGATCACCGGCGACATGCCGATGGAGCCGGAGACGTTCGACTTGATGCCGGTCGTCATCAATGCGCTGGAGTCGATCCGCCCGCAGCTGCTGCAGAAGGAGCTGATACTCGAGCGGCGCCTGCCGCGCACACCCGTTTCGGTGCGCGCCGATCGCAGCCACGTGACGCGCATTCTGCTCAACCTGCTCTCTAACGCGATCAAATACACGCCGGCCGGTGGGACCATCTCGCTGGCCGCTGAGTTAGATCACAACAGCGTCATCTTCTCAGTCAGCGACACCGGTTACGGCATTCCCGCGCAGGAGATTCCGACCATATTCGAACGATACAAACGGCTTGACGTGCATAGCAGCATCGCGCCTGGCACGGGGCTGGGGCTGGCAGTGGCTCAGGCCCTGGTTAAGGCACACAACGGCACCATCGAAGTCGAGAGTGAGGAAGGGGTCGGCAGTACCTTTACTGTTACGCTGCCGATTCTGGCCGGGAAGCGCCCCCGAAACAACGAGGAGAGCCGGTAACCGGCTCTCCTCGTTCGAAAAACAGAGGGATGGCAGGCTGCCGCGAGCGGCTTACAGCTCGAGCGAGCGCGTGCGAATACGCTCCAGGATCAGCTCCTTAAACTCGGCTACCGGCATGGAGCCACGGTTTTCTTCATCGCGAGTCCGCACGGCTACCGCTCCCGCCTCGACCTCGCGGTCGCCGACGACGAGCATGTAGGGGATCTTCTGCAACTGAGCGTTGCGGATCTTGGCGTTCATCCGGCTGCCGCTGGCGTCAACTTCGACGCGGATTCCTGACGCCTGCAGCGCCTCCGCCACCTCGCGGGCGTAGTCGTTGTGCCGGTCGGTGATGGGAATGAGTATGGCCTGCACCGGCGCCAGCCAGACCGGGAAGGCGCCGTTAAAGTGCTCGATGAGGATGCCGACAAAACGCTCCATGCTGCCGAAGGGCGCGCGGTGGATCATCACCGGGCGGTGGGCCTCGCCATCCGGCCCGATGTATTCCAGAGCGAACCGTTCCGGCAGCAGGAAGTCCACCTGTACGGTGCCGAGCTGCCATTCCCGCTTGAGCACGTCGCGGAAGATGAAGTCCAGCTTGGGGCCATAGAAGGCGGCCTCGCCGACCTCGACCGTATAGTTAAGGCCGAGCTTATCCGCGGCATTGCGGATGGCCGCGATGCCTCTCTCCCACATCTCCGGCGTGCCGGCATACTTGTCGCTTTCGGGATCGTTCGTGCCCAGCCGTGCCCGGAAATCGGAGAAGCCCATGGCGTTGAAGACGTACTGGATGAGCTGCACGACCTGAATGAACTCGTCTTCGAGCTGCTCCGGCGTCACAAAGAGGTGGGAGTCGTCCACTGTGAAGCCACGGACGCGCGTCAGGCCGGCCAGCTCGCCGCTCTGTTCGTAGCGGTAAACCGTGCCGAACTCGGCCAGCCGCAACGGAAGATCCCGGTAGCTGCGCGCCTCGCTGCGGTAGACCTCAATGTGGTGAGGGCAGTTCATCGGCCTGAGCAGGAAGAGATCGCCGTCGATGTCCAGCGGCGTGTACTGGCTATCCTTGTAGTAGGGATAGTGACCGCTCGTGATGAACAGATCGATCTTGGCAATGTGCGGCGTGATGACCGGCAGATAGCCGCGCTCGCGCTGCGCCTGGCGAAGGAACTGCTCCAGCGTCTCGCGAAGTATCGTGCCCTTGGGCAGCCACAACGGCAGCCCGGCCCCAACGAGCGGTGAAATGTGGAAGAGGCTCAGCTGCTTGCCCAGCCGGCGGTGGTCACGTGAGGCCGCTTCTTCCAGCCGTTCGAGATACTCCTCCAGCTCCGCCCTCGTCGGCCAGGCCGTGCCGTAGATGCGCTGCAGTTGCGGCCGGTTTTCGTCGCCGCGCCAGTAGGCGCCGCTCGTGCGCAGCAGCTTGACGGCGTTGGGTTTGATCTGGCCGGTGTAGTTGACGTGCGGGCCACGGCAGAGATCGACGAAATCGCGCTGGCGATAAATGCCCACTTCGCGCACAGGCTCGGAGATAGGGCGCCCGTCTTCGTCAACCCGGCCGGCCGCCAGCTCCTGGATCAGCTCCACTTTGTAAGGCTGATCCTTAAAGAATTCCAGCGCTTCGTCGATCGACATCGAGGACTGCTCAAAGCGGGCGTTGTCCTTGATCAGCTCCTTCATCCGCGCCTCGATCTTCTCCAGATCTTCTTCGGAGAAGGTGATTGGCTTGCCCCGCTCGTCTTTGCCCAGGTCGAAGTCGTAGTAAAAACCATCTTCGATGGGCGGCCCGATTGCCAGCCGCGCCTCCGGGAAAAGGTCCAGGACCGCTTCGGCCAGCACGTGGGCTGCCGAATGGCGCAGCCGGTACAGGTTGCTTTCCCGGTAGGGGACATTCTCCTCTACTTGTTGTTCCTTCACTGCTTCGGCCATCTCTTACTTCCTCCAAAACAAAAACGCCAACGCCCAGTATCGGGGCGATGGCGTTCGCGATTCCACCCAACTTCAGTCCTGGCCTAAAGTGAGCCAGAACCCTCATTATAGCCGGTAACGGGGCTTGCCGGATCTCCATACTGGGTCAGCCGTTCCGGAGATCGCTCCCGGGTGGTTTTGGCGGCTGTCTTTGCCGTGCGCGTTCTCAGCCCATCGACGCACACTCTCTGGGACAGGCTCAGCCGCTACTCGTCCCGGTCAACGCGTTGGTGCTATGTATATGTTCGAACTAGGTTAACAGATGAGTTTCTCGTTGTCAAATGAGCGTCCACTAAAATTGCCTCACACTTTGTGCGTGTTATAATGAGCGCCGATCCAGCGAGGAGCCGATAATGGTAATTTATTATGAGTAATCATCAAAGTTCGCGTCGCGCCACCCCGCGCGTTAAGTTACCCCTCTGGGCCGTAGCCGTTTTAGGCGGGCTGGCGGTCATCTTACTTCTGATCGTCGTCTGGATAACCGGCTCGTGGCTGTTCAACACCGTGCGCGAGGCCGTCGCCAGCTGGAACGTAACCGACGATCCGTTCGTGCTGCCAGACGGCGAAGGTGGCCAGACGTCGGGCAGCCTTGGTTCCCCGCTGGTTAGCAGCGACTCGCCGTCGTCCGGAGGCCAGGAGGAGTCGCTATCGCCACAGGTATTCCAGCCCTGGTCGGGCACAGAGCGCGTGAACGTCCTCCTGCTGGGCATTGACCTGCGCTGCGGCGAGGAAGGGCCGACCCACACCGACAGTATGATGGTAGTGACCATCGACCCGGTCGGCAAATCGATTGCAGCGCTTTCTCTGCCTCGCGACCTTTGGGTCGAGATCCCGGGATTCGGCGTCAACCGGATCAATCAGGCCTATTTCCAGGGCGAGGCCTATGAATATCCCGGTGGTGGGGCGGCGCTGGCGGTGGAAACGGTCGAGGCCACCCTGGGCATTCCCGTGCAGTATTACGCGGCCATCAACTTCGACGGCTTTGTAGAGATCATCGACCTGATCGACGGCATTACCGTCGAAGTGAGCGAAGAGATCGACGATCCCACCTATCCGGATAGCTGTTACGGCTACGATCCGTTCCATATCACCCCAGGCACCCACGACCTGGACGGCATGCAGGCGCTCAAGTATGCTCGCACGCGCGCCACGGCCAACGGCGATATTGACCGCGCTGCCCGCCAGCAGCAGGTTCTCACGGCGGCGCGCAAGAAGGTGCTGAGCCTCAATATGGTGCCGCGCCTGCTCGCCCAGGCGCCGCAGCTATGGCGCTCGCTGCAGGAGAACACGAAGACGAACATGTCGCTGGAGGAAGCGGTGCAGCTGGCCTTGCTGGTCCAGGACATCGAGAGCGACGTGCAGACCTATGTCATCGACTACACGTACGTCTACAACGAGGTCACGCCCGACGGTCAGATGGTCCTGGTGCCGAATCGCGACCGCATTCGCTCCCTGCGCGACCAGATCTTCGCGCCACCGGCCATTCCTACGCCAGTGATTGAGAATCTGCCGCAGCTTGCCCGCGAGGAGAACGCCCGCGTCGTCATCCACAACGGCACGGCCACTTTTGGGCTCGCCTCCAGCACGCGCGATTACCTGCTGCCCTACGGTATCAACGTCGTGGACATTGGCAATGCCGACGACGCCACGCTGACCAGCACACAGATCGTCGATTACGGCTCCCACCTCAACACCACGCGCTACCTGGCCGAGCTGCTCGGCGTGCCCCCGCTCAATATCACCTACAGCACGCGCGCGCCGGCCGGCGACTATGACGTGCTCGTCATCCTGGGCAGCGACTGGCAGCTGGAGGATTCGGAGACCACAACCCCCTGACGGGTCTCACCGGCCCTTAATCGAGCTGCAAGGACAGCTCGTACAGCTCCTTCTTCCGCCAGCCCGATAACTCGGCGACGGCGGCGGCGGCCTGCTTGCGCGGCTGCCCCGCTGCAATCGCCTCGCGTAAGGCGTCCCGTACCGCCGCCTCGTCCCAGACGGTCGCCCCGGGGCTGGCCCCGGCGATCACCAGCGTAATCTCCCCCCGCACGCGATCGGCGCCAAAATGGGCCTGGGCGGCGCTTGCCGTCCCCCGCCAGATCTCCTCGTAAAGTTTAGTCAGCTCGCGGGCCACGACCAGGCGACGGTCGCCCAGCACGGCTTCGACATCGGCGAGCAGCCTGAGCAGCCGGTGCGGGGCCTCGTAGAGCACCAGCGTGTAGGGCAGGTCGCGGACCTCTGCCAGCGCGGCGCGGCGGGCAGCGGCCTGGCGGGGCAGGAAGCCGAGAAAGAGAAAAGCATCGGTCGGCAGGCCGCTGCTCACCAGAGCGGTGATCGCCGCGGAAGGGCCGGGAATCGGGCTGACCGGAATGCCGGCTTCGTGCGCAGCCTGCACCAGCCTGTAGCCCGGATCGGAGAGGCCCGGCATGCCGGCGTCAGAGACCAGGGCGACGTCGGCGCTGTGCAGGCGCTCGATCAGCTCCTGCAGCCGCTGCTCGTCGCTGAAGTCATGATAGCTGATGAGCGGCGTCTCGACGGCGTGGTGCTGCAGGAGCCGGCCCGTCGTGCGTGTATCTTCGGCGGCGATGAGGGAGACTTCGCGCAACACTCGCAGGGCGCGCAGAGTAATGTCCTCCATATTGCCGATCGGAGTGCCGACGACGTAGAGAGTGCCCATTACTTCCTGAAAAAGGGAGCGCCCTTGCGGGCGCTCCTCCTTGCCGTCTACTCAGTGATTCTGGACAAAATCGAAGAGAATCAGGTTGCTGTTGCAGCTCGCGCGGCTCTGTACCGGGTAGACCTCGGACACGGCCGTTCCCGCAGCCGTCTCAAGCTGCACGTTGTAGTCGCGGATGGTCGGGGCGTCGAACAGGAACTGCTCCCAGCCAGACGGGCCGTAGGCGGGCGCCCCGCCTGCGGGCGGCCTCTCGTCGATGCCGCTGCCCCAGACGTGCACTCGATAGCTGCCGGCGGCTACCGGGTTGCCTTCGGTGTCATAAACATTGCCGGCAATCCCCAGCCAGTTGCAGCCGGCGGAGTTGGCAAAGTTCTGGATGTACTGCGGGCTGATCGCCGCGCGCGTGAACTGGTAGGCCGACCGGGTGTTGGTCGCCGTGGGCGAGGGGCCGGGTGTGGGCGTAGCCGTGGGTGTGTCTGTAGGCGTCGGCGTGAACGTCGGCGGCGGGAACGTCGGCGTGATGGTCGGCTCGGCAGTCGGGCGGCGCGTGTTCGTCGCCGTCGCCTCCGGCGCTCCGCCCACGCTGGGCGGCGTCCAGGTCGGCTCGATGAAGCCAATGGGCTGCGGCGTATCGGTCATGGTCGGCACGGCGGCAGCAGCTACACGCGTTGGGGTAGGTATGCCCTCCGCCTCTTCACGGGTGATGCCCAGCCGATCGGCGATCTGCGGCAGAAGACCCGGTGTTGCGAAGGCCAGAACAACGAGAACGATGACCCCCAGCGTCACCAGGACGACAAGAATAGTTAAGACATTGAATAGAGCAGCCGATGCCGAACTGCCTCTTCTCGCACGCATCGCACCCTCCTCCCTGAGATAAGCTAGGAGCCGCCCGTATCGATCAGGCGGACGATCTCAGCCTGGTCCCAGCGCTCCTGTAACCAGCTCTCGAAACGTTCCTGCAACAGTGTGGCGCGCGTGTCGGGGCTTAGCGGGCGCGCCGGGTCAACGTCAACAACCTGCACGAGATAGTAGATAGTCTGGGAACCGTCTGGCGTCGTCGCCGTGATCACCTCGCTGGTCTCCCCCGGGTTCAGCGAGAAGGCGGCGGCCTCAATCTCGGGCACGAGCAAGGAACCCTGAGGGAAATAGCCGAGGTCGCCCCCCTGGCTGCCCGTCGTCTGGTCCAGCGAGTTCTGGCGGGCCAGCTCGGCGAAGTCCCCGCCGTCCATAATCTGCTGGTGCAGCGACTGAGCCAGCCCGGCATCATCTACCTGGATGTAGCGGGCGTGCACCTGCTTCACAGTAGCGGGCACGTCGGCAGTAACGACTGCGGCGACGCGCTCCGTGAGCATTTCGTAGGCCAGCGCCTCTTCAAAGGCCTCCTGTGACCACTGGTTCGCCTCCAGCCAGGCCTCGAAGCTACCCTCGCCGCCCGCCTCCTGGGCAACGCGCCGCAGCTCTTCCACCTGCTCGGCAACCATCTCCGGCGTCACCTCAATGCCATTCTCGGCAGCGGCCTGCTCGATGAGTGCCCGTTCGATGAGCAAATCGAGCACGCGCGCGCGCAGGGAAGCGGGGTCGTCGGTCGCCTGGTCGTCGGGCGGCAGCAGGCTCTCGCTCTGCCCGTAGCGGGCCAGAGCCTCTTCATAGGTCGCCAGGTATATCGGTTGCCCGTTTACGGTCGCCGCCATGGGCTCCTCAGGCGTGGGCGTCGGCGGAACGGGCGTGGGCGATGGCGGCGGGCCGGGCTGGGTGGCCCCCGCCTGGTCTGCCGGGCTGTCCGTATTGCCGGAATTGGCTGCCGGTTGTGTTACCGCGGCGGGAGCATCGTTACAGGCCACGGCGACGAGCAGTAGCACGAACAGGGCCAGACGAAAGAGATATTTACTCATAAGCGGCACATTTTCTGACCGTGAGCCAGGTTTCTGGCCGTTCAGCCAGACATAATGTGAATTAAGATTATAACGACAGCCCCTCCCTGCGCAATGTACGCTGGTACCGGGTGGCCCTACAGATAGATGAGCAGCGCCGCGGCGGCGAGTATGAAGATGGCAGCCAGGCAGCCCAGACGGAAGAGTGTAGCCGTCAGCTTGAACATAGCGCGCAGCACAAACAGGGCCACGAGCAGTACAACCGCCAGCGCCGCCAGGCCCAGCAGGTCGCCGGTCGAATAGGCATTAAGTAGCTCCATAATTGCTTCCTCCTGCGCCGTACCCCTGACGTCTAGGGACCGACGACAAGTTCCCCCTTCTTGATAACCGCCTGCACCGGATTCGTACCATAGCGGTAACCAAGGTGGCGATAATCGGATACGTCGAGGATCAGGATGTCGGCCTGCTTGCCTATTTCCAGGCTGCCGACCTGCTCGCCACGGCCGATGGCAAAGGCTGCATTCAGCGTCGCCGCCGCCAGCGCCTGGGCCTGGGTCAGCCCCATGTAGCGGCAGGCGAGGGCCATCATCATCGGCATCGACTCACACCAGGTCGTGCCCGGGTTCAGGTCGGTTGCCAGGGCCAGCGCGCCGCCGGCTTCCAGGATGGCCTTCGCCGGCGTGTAATCGTGGTGGGCGAGGCCAAACGGCGTGCCCGGCAGCGCCACGGCGATGGTTGCTCCGCGGCCCAGCGCCTGAATGTCCGCCTCCGGCGTATGCACCAGATGGTCGGCAGAGACGGCGCCCATCTCGACAGCCAGCGCCGTGCCGCCCAGCCCGGCGAACTCGTCGGCATGCACCTTCAGCCGGTAACCGAGCCGCTGTGCCGCTTCGAGAATGCGCCGCGTCTGCGCCAGGTCAAAGACGCCCTCTTCGCAAAAGACGTCGCAGAAGAGGACCGTGTCGTGGGCCCGCATCCATTCTGCCCCGGCCGGCAGCATCTCGCCGACGATGCGGTCCACGTAGCCATCTGTGTTGCCTGTATACTCGGCCGGGACGGCGTGCGCCGGCAGGAAGGTATAGGTCAGCTCGACGGGCTGTTGCTGTTGCAGGGCGTGCATGGCGTCAAGCTGTTTGATCTCGCTCTCTGTGTCCAACCCGTAGCCTGTCTTCATTTCGGCGCTGGTTGTGCCGTGGGCCAGCATGCGCTGCAGGCGCGGCAGATTGGCCGCGACAAGCTCGTCTACGCTGGCCTGGCGTGTGGCGCGCACGGTAGACATGATGCCCCCGCCGGCGGCCATGATCTCCATGTAAGAGGCGCCTCCCAGCCGCAGCTCGAACTCGTCGGCGCGGTCGCCCATCCAGGGCAGGTGCGTATGGGGATCGACGAAGCCGGGGATGACGCAACGCCCGGCTGCATCCAGCAGCATACCGGCGCTGTATTCAGCCCGCAGCTCGTCGCTGGGACCAACAGCGACGATCCGCCCGTCTCTGACTGCCACTGCGCCATTCTCGATGAGGCCCAGCCGGCCCAGGTCCGCGCCGCGCTGTGCTGCTCCGCCCCCGGGCACCACACAAAGCTGCCCGGCATTGTAGAGTAGTAGATCGACGTTCTCCATGTCTGCCTTTTTCCTTACCAGGTCTACGCCCCTCGACCCGCAGCATTCTCGCGCACGCGGCCGGCCAGCAGCACAACGGCCAGCCACATAACCAGCCCGGCGACGAGCATATTGCCGCCCATGCCGCTGCGCTGCCAGAGAAAGGGGCCGGCCAGCGCTCCCAGCATGCGGCCAAGGCTACCCGCAGCCAGCACGATGGAGAGTACCACAGTGCGCGCGCTGGGCACAACCTCGGTCATCAGCGGCACGCCGCCGACGACGGTGATTTCGAAGACGAGAAAGACGAAAAAGAGGGTGATCAGCGCCAGGGCCAGGCTGCGGCTGGTATAGGGAACCAGCAGATACGCCAGGCCGGTGAGCGCGCCGGTGGTGATGATGACGGGCCGCTTCCCAAAGCGGTCCACGGCAACGCCGGCAGCCAGCTCGCCGGCAATCTCCGCGCCGCCGAGAACCGCCGTAGCCAGCCCCAGGCTCGCAAGCCCTAACCCAAACTGCTCTTCCATCCAGCCGCCGTAGACGATGAAGAACAGCTCGTTGGCTGCCATGATCAGCAGCATGTAGAGCGCGGCAAACCAGATGACGCGGTGGCGGCGGAACACCCGGGGCAGCGCGGAAAGTGGGATCCGCGCCACGCCGCCGTCGCCTGCGGGCATCTGCTTCCAGATGAGCCAGGCCATCGGCAGCGATAGAAAGCCCAGCCAGACGAACGGCGCCGCCCAACCCTGTCTGGCAATCAGGAAGCCGGCCAGCGGCGCGCCGAGCAACATCGCGCCCGCCCAGGATGTTTCGCTGAGCGCCAGCGCCACGCCGCGCTGGCGGTAGGGCACGGTGTCGCCCAGGTAGGCTTGCAGCGCCGGATCGTAGACCACCTTGGTCACGCCAATGGCGATCAACGCTACCGCCAGAGCCCAGTAGGCGGGCCAGACAAGGAGCAGCAAGAGCGCCAGGCCGAAAACGAGCATGGAGCCGGCCAGGGAAGCACGCCGGCCGAAACGTTCCGCGAGAGGCGCAAGGATGGGGCTGAGGAAGCCGGCAAAGGCGCGCAGGGCGACAAGCTGGGTGACGGCCTGCAGCGGCACGCCGAGCCCGCGGGCAAACGCCGGTAGAAACGGGTAGGTCAGGCGCAAGGCGCTGCTCTGCAGGAGCCTGCCGAGGGTCAGAATCAGGAGCTGGCGGGTCAGGCCGGGAGCGGTACGGATGGTCATGGGGCATGAGTGTAGCGAAAAGCCGGGAAGACGCACTTCCGCCCATTCTGTCAGCCAGGGTGTAAGAAATCGATGTTAACATGGAGCGTATCGCAGCAAACGGGCGGGTCGTGGAGTCGATAGATTGAGTGATACAAGCTGGAAAGTTCTTTCCCGCCGGGCTGTAGTCAACCATCCGGAAGTTCAGGTCTTGATGGAGCACGTCCGGTTGCCGGATGGGCAGATCATCTGCAACTGGCCGATTGTCGATGCGCGGAACTACTGCAATATAGTCGTCTGCAACGAGGCCGGGGAGATCCTCGTTCGCGATGGCTACCGGCACGGCGCCAGGCGTTCCAGCTGGCAGATGGTGGCGGGTCACCTGGAGAATGCTGCAGACGATCCGTTCCACTTCAGCGAGCAGCTCCTCCGTACGGTAGGTTACACGAGCAGCGATTGGGAGTATCTGGGCGGTTTCGTCGTCGATGGCGACCAGCACGTCAGTGTCGCCCACTTCTTCCTGGCCTTGAGCGCAGAAGCCCTGCCCCGGGATGCCGCCGAGCGACCAGAGGAGGCAGGAGAGAACTGGCGTTGGGTCAGCCTCGCGGATTTACAGACAGCTCTGTTCGACGGGCGGATCAGCCTGCTCAACGACGCCGCCAACCTGCTGTTTGCCTTTCAGGCGCTGGAGCGGCGCAAGCGGCAGGGAGCCATCGACCGTCTGTTGAAGAGCCAGGAAAACCATTAACCGGCGGGTTGCCGTTCCGCCACTGTGCCCCCCGCCATCAGAATACCAAGCTGCTCGCGCGTCGCTTCCTCAGCCGGCAGCGTTGCTACGATCTGGCCGTGATAGATGACGGCGATACGATCGGACAGGCCCATAATCTCGTCCAGTTCCGCAGAGATGAGCAGCACGGCCACACCCCGGTCGCGTTCTTCGACGAGCCGCCGATGGATGAACTCGATGGAACCCACGTCCAGCCCGCGCGTGGGCTGGTTCGCCACCATGAGCCTCACCGGCCGGCTCAGCTCCCGCGCGACGATCACCTTCTGCTGGTTGCCGCCGGACAGCGTGCCGACCAGCGCCTGGGGGCCCGGCGTGCGCACGTCATACTGCTTGATCAGCTCTGCGGCGCGCTGTAAGATCGGCCCACTGCGCCTGCGGATCCCCTGCGCATAAGGCTCCTGGTAATAGGTGTTGAGAACCAGGTTATCGGCGACCGTATAGCTAAGCACCAGACCGTGCTTTTGCCGGTCCTCGGGAATGTGCGCCAGGCCATTCTCCACAAGGAAGCGGGGCTCCTGGAATGGGATCGGCACGCCGCCGAGGTAGACCGTGCCGCCCATCGCCGGCCGCAAGCCTGTGAGTACCTCGGCCAGCTCCGTCTGCCCGTTGCCCTGTACGCCGGCAATTCCGAGTATCTCGCCGGCGCAAACAGAGAAGGAAACGCCACGCACGGTCTCCACCAAGCGATCGTCGCGCGCGCGGAGGTCCTGAACGACGAGCACCTCGTCGCCCGGCGTGGCCGGTTCTTTATCGACCCGCAGCAACACCTCACGCCCGACCATCATTGCCGCCAGCTGGGGTTCGTCCACTTCCTCCGGCGTCGTCGTGCCCACCACGCGCCCGCGTCGCATAACCGTGATCCGGTCGGCGATGGCCAGCACCTCTTTCAGCTTGTGGGTAATGAAAATGATGGAAACACCGCGGTCGCTCAGCTCGCGCATAATCCGGAAGAGGTCGCTGGCCTCCTGCGGCGTCAGCACGGAAGTGGGCTCGTCGAGCACGAGAATCCGCGCATCACGATACAGCGCCTTAATAATCTCCACCCGCTGCTGCAGGCCAACCGGGAGGTCTTCGACAATCGCCCGGGGATCTACTTCCAGACCGTAATCGACGGAGAGCTGACGAATCTGCTGGTGGGCGGTGCGCATGTCCAGCGTCGGCCCATTGGTCGTCTCCGAACCGAGGACGATGTTCTCCGCCACGGTGAAGACCGGCACGAGCATAAAATGCTGGTGCACCATGCCGATGCCGCGGGCGATGGCGTCGTTCGGGTCTTTAATATCGGCACGCTCGCCGTCAATATAGATCTCCCCTTCGTCCTGACTGTAGAGACCATAGATGATGTTCATCAACGTGCTCTTGCCGGCCCCATTTTCGCCGAGCAGAGCATGTATTTCTCCCTTGCGCAGGGTGAAGTTGACCTTGTCGTTAGCCACCACGCCGGGGAATCGCTTGGTTACGTTCCTTACTTCAAGGGCAAGGGCCGGATCGCTCATCGTCTATTCCTTCTCGTACGGGATACCTTCAGCGGCCGGTGGGCGTGCATGGCCGACAAAGACGGCCAACACGATAATGGTGATCAGGTAGGGCAGCGTGCCCATGAACTGCGGCGGTATCTCCCCCAGGCCGAGGAACTGGAACTGGGTGTTGAGAGCGTAAGTCAGGCCCACCAGTAAGGCCGCGCCCCAGGAGCCCAGTGGTGTCCACTTCCCGAAGATCATCACCGCCAGCGCCAGGAAGCCCCGGCCGTTGGTCATGGCCCGCTCGAACGTCCCGACTGCTTCCAGCGAGAGGAAAGCGCCGGCCAGCCCCGCCATGCCGCCGCCAAACATGACGTTCACGTAGCGCATCAGGTAGACGTTGATGCCCACCGTGTCGGCGGCGCGGGGATGCTCGCCCACCGCCCTGGAACGCAGACCCCAGCGCGAATAGAAAAGCAGGTAGTGGGAAAAGCCAACCAGGAATAAGGTCAGATAGGTAATAGGCGGGTTGTTAAAGAGGACCGGGCCGATGAGCGGAATATCGGCCAGCGGGCCGAGTGGCAGAGGCTGCAGCTTGCCCTGCGTGGTCAGGCCCTGCTGGTAGAAGTAGCCGGTGATACCCAGGGCCAGGATGTTGATCACCGTGCCCCCGATAATCTGGTCCATTTTCAAGGTCACGGACATGAAGGCGAGGAGGAGCCCAAGCAGAACGCCCATGAGAATCCCGGCGCTGACCGCCAGAAAGAGGTTGCCGGTGAAGACGTTGACGAGAAAGCCAATGAAGGCGCCCAGGAGCATCTGCCCTTCAATGCCGATGTTGATGACGCCCGTACGCTCGCCCCACAGGCCACAGAGCGCTCCGAGAACCAGCGGCGTCGATTGGCGCAGCGTCGCGGAGAGCACAGCGTGGGTGATGCGCGGCTCCTGGCTATGAGCGACGGCGACGATAACGCCGATCACCAGTAGCAGGCCGACCATCAGCCGGTGGCGGTAAAAGAAATTGTCCTGAGCAGTCGTGGGCAACGTTGCTTCCATGTGCACCTCCTACGCCTGCTGGCCCCAGCCGGTGCTCAGCATAATCTCCTCGCCCTCGACCACGCGCTCGCCGCGCCGGCGCACGAGCCAGCGACGGATAAGGTCGGCGGCGATGAAGAAGAGGATAATAGCCAGCACCATGTCGATGATGTCAGGCCGGACACCCACGCTGAACTGCATCTGCGGCGCGCCGGCTCGCATGGCGCCCACAAGCAGAGCCGAAAAGATGACGCCAACCGGGTGAGTCTTGCCCAACAGGGCCACGGTAATGCCGTCGAACCCCAGGCCGACGTTGAAGCCGGGCTGGTAGCGGCCGAAAATGCCCAGCGTTTCGACAGCGCCGCCGATCCCGGCCAGGGCGCCGCTGAGCGCCATGGTGACAATGACGATCGCCGTCACGCGGATACCCGCGTACTGCGCGGCGTGCGGGCTGCGGCCCACCGTGGAGATCTCGAAGCCAATCGTCGTGCGCGCCAGCAGCCACCAGACGAACAGACCGGCCAGCAGGGCCAGGACAAAGCCCAGCGGGATGCCCGGCGCGTCGCCAAGGACCGGAATGCGGGCGGAGTCTTCGATCAGTGGGGTGCGGGCGACGATATTGCCCGGCGTCGTGTCCCGGAACGGGCCTGTCGCCAGGTAGTCGGTGAGGTTGATGGCGATGTAGTTGAGCATGATCGTCGTGATCACTTCGTGGGCGCCGCGAAAGCGCTTCAGGGCCCCGGGAATAGCGCCATAGAGAGCACCGGCCAGCGCGCCCGCAAGCACAGACAGGGGCACGTGGATGATGGCCGGCAGTCCCGTCACAATGTAGCCGACGATGCCGGCGGTGGCGGCGCCGAAAAGCAGCTGGCCCTGGGCGCCAATGTTAAACAGCCCGCCCTTAAAGGCAAAGGCCACGGCCAGACCGCTGAAGATGAGCGGCGTTGCCTTCTCCATCGTGCGCTGTATGGCAGCCTGCGTGCCGAACGCGCCGTGAAACAGGGCCCTATAAGCCTCCAGCGGCGAGCCCTCGTCAATCATGATGACGAGCGCGCCGATGAGAAGGGCTATCAAGATGGACAGAAGAGGCAGACTGATTGCGGCGACGAAGCGCCGCAGCGGTGCGATCCAGGACCCGCTTCCCAAACTCATAGCTAATCCTGATAGGTGCTCACATCTCCCCAGGCACGATGATGGTATTGGGGCAGAAATGAAGCAGATTAATAAAAAGTGCGACGTACCCGGGGGTACGTCGCACATTATATCAAAGTGCCGGAATTTACCCTAACGGCTGTTACGGGGTGTAGCCAGTCGTAATCTCGCCGGATTCCAGGCCGGCACGGACTTCCTCAATTCTTGCCTTCACTTCGTCGGGGATCTGGTCCTCGAAGTCGTGGAATGGCGCCAGAGCAGCTTCGCCGATATAGTTGCCGCCGGGGAAGTTACCCTCGTAGGCCGCCCAGATCAGGTCGGCTACGCCAGGGGTGATGAGCTTCATGGCGCTGGAGATGAGGCAGGGATGCGCCTCGGGGACAGTCTCCCACTGGTCGCTGTCCACGCCGATGCAGTACGCGCCTTCGTGGCTGGCAACCTCGATAAGCGCGCCGTTGCCCGTCTTGCCACCCGCGCCGAAGACGACGTCAGCGCCCTGATCGAGCGCCTGAGCGGCGGTGGAGGCGCCCCACTCCGGATCGGTGAAGGCTACGTCCAGGCCACCCGGATGGTAGGTCGAGATGATGTTGATGTCCGGGTTGACGTACCGCGCGCCAGCTTCGTACCCTTCCTTGAAGGCGACTACCGGCGGGACCAGGTCGGTGCCAAGTACGGCGGCGATGGTGCCTGTCTGGCTCATTTCAGCTGCGAGCACGCCGGCCAGGAAGCCGGAGACGTCCTCGGGGAAGATGAGCCCGGTGACGTTCGGAATGGCCTCGGCGTAGAACTGGTCAACGCCGATGAACATGACGTCGGGATACTGTTCCGCGGCGATGGCCGTCGCCTCGCCCAGCGCGAAGCCAACGGTGACGATGACGTCGTAGCCGTTTTCCGCGAACAGGCCGATGTTATTGGCATAGTCCGCGGCGTCCTGCGTCTCGATGAAGTCGGTCGTCGCGCCCAGCTCGTCGGCGGCCTGCTGCACGCCTTCCCAGGCCGACTGGTTGAACGACTTGTCGTCGATCTCGCCAACGTCGGTGACCAGGCCCACACAGAAGGCCTCTTCACTGGCACAATCACCCTCGGCAGCCGGTTCTTCGGCAGGCTCTTCAACCGGTTCCTCGACCGGTTCTTCCACAGGCTCTTCAACCGGTTCTTCCACAGGCTCTTCATTCGTCACATTGCCCGTGTCGGCCGGCTCTACTGGAGGCTCCTCATTGCCGCCACAGGCAACCAGCACCAGGGCGAACAACAACAAAAAGGTCAACAAAACAGACAGGTTACGCCTACGCATGGGTTATTCTCCTCCTAATTGTCGTGAAACCTCGAAATGTTAAGGGCAGGTTTGCTCCAGGGAAACAGGAAGAAGACAAATGGCGTGTGGAACCGGCGCTGTGTTTAGCCATTGCCCTTCCATAGCTTGCTCTCCCGTAAGACGACCATCCTCTTTCCCCTGGTGTCGTCACCACCGGCAAGCTGCCGCCGGTGACAGACTGCCTGCATCTCGAAGTCTCAGAACATGAGACCATTGACTCCGGGAATAGTCCCTATGACTACCCGGACCGGCTACTATGCATTATAGCCAGACATCTGGCGACTGCAAGTGTCAGGGTAGCTAGCCAGGCATGCCGGCTGCGGTCGCGGGGAGCCCCTCTGCGTCGGGCAAGGGATGGCGGGAATGGCGGCGGATAAAGTCGAGAATGAGCGACCAGACCTGCGCGTGAACCGGCTCGAACGGGCGCATCAGCTCGTGACCGGCCTGGGGGAAGAGGTGGAACGTCTTGTCTTTGCTGGCGATACGCTCGTAGACGGCGCGCGCCGCGCCGGGGCGCACGGCGATGTCTCTCTCGCCCTGCAGAATAATGGCGGGCACGCTAAGCCGGGGCCAGAGACGCCGGCCGAAAGCAGCCATCTTGCGCATTTCCTCGATGGCCCCGCTCGGGATGCGTGTCGCCTCTGGCAGCCAGGCGAGGACTTCCGGATCGTCCAGATCGAGGTCCGGATACAGGTCAAGCACGCGCTCCCTGGCCAGCCGGCGCAGTGGCCTGAGCCGCCAGGGGTAGAACCAGGGCATGACGTAGCGCAACGGGCGTATGAGGTGGAGCGCCCGGTTGGGCACTTTGTAGAGGGGAGCCAGCATCGCCATACCACGGATGTCAGCATGGTGGCAGGCAAGGTGGGCGCCGAGCACGGTTCCCATCGAGTGGGCGACAATGAAGATCTCGTCGGCGTACTGGCGGAGAATCTCCAGACCTTCCTCCGCTTCGTCCAGCCACTGCTGGCGCTTCAGCCCGTACATCTTGTCCGGTAGCTCGCCGTGGCCGGGCAGCAGCGGGCAATGGGCGGCGATGCCGTGCCGGGACAGGTGCTCGGCCAGGGGCCGCGAGCTCGTCGGGCTGCCCAGAAATCCGTGCAGCATCAGGGCGCCCACCGGGCCGCCGGGCAGCGTATAGGCCCGGCGATCTTCAGATACAGGATAGTCGGGTTGAAAGGGCATGGCTCTTCTGGATGTCCGTAAAGGTCACGGAGAGAAGTATAGTCAAGCCGATGTATGCTGACAAAACGGCACGGTCAGAGTGGAACATCTGTGTTAGAATACGCCCTATGGCTATCCAGGTACTACCCGAGCAACTGGCCTCGCAAATCGCCGCCGGCGAGGTTGTGGAACGCCCCGCGTCGGTCGTCAAAGAGCTGATTGAGAACGCGCTGGACTCCGGCGCGCGGACAGTCCACGTCGAAGTGCGTGGTGGGGGCAGCGAGCTGGTGCAGGTAGCCGACGATGGGGCCGGAATACCGGCTGAGGACGTTTCCATCGCCTTCCAGCGTCACGCCACCTCCAAGCTGCACAGTGCTGAGGATCTGGAGGCGATCAGCACGCTGGGTTTTCGCGGGGAAGCGCTGGCGGCGATAGCCGCCGTCAGCCGGCTAACCGTCGTCACGCGCGCCGTGGGTGCCGCAGCCGGCACGCGGCTCGTTCTGGAAGGCGGGCGCGAGGCCAGCCGCGATCTCGTAGGCGCGCCCCAGGGCACGGTGATTGCCGTGGAAAATCTCTTTTACAACGTACCCGCCCGGCGTAAGTTTCTCAAGTCGACAACCACGGAAAAGCGGCTGATCGACGAGTTTGTGACCCGCTACGCGCTCGCTTACCCCGGCGCCCGCTTTCGCCTGAGCCACGACGGGCGGGTGACATTCCAGAGCCAGGGCAGCGGCGACCTGGCAGACGTGCTTGTCGGCGTCTATGGAGCCGAGATCGCCGGCGAGCTGCTGGCGCTGGAGAGTGCGTCCGGGCGAGGCAGCACCGTATCTGTATCCGGCTACGTCGGGCCACCGGGCCTCCACCGGGCCAATCGCAACCAGATCACCATCTTCGTCAACGGCCGCTGGATCAGGGATAACCGGCTGACATATGCCATCGTTCAGGCCTACCACACCCTGCTGCCGACGGGCCGCTACCCGGTTGCCGTCGTCTTCGTCAGGCTGCCCTACGAGCAGGTGGACGTCAACGTCCATCCGGCCAAGACAGAGGTGCGCTTCCGCGATGCCGATGCCGTTTTTGGCGCCGTCCAGCGCGCGGTGCGCGAGAGCCTGATTAGCGGCGGCGCGCCCCGGCCGGTCTCCCTTTCCCAGAGTCAGATTGGCGGCGACTGGCGGCTACCCGGCGGCTGGGACCGGAACGAGCGGCCGCAGTTCAGCCGGCACGAGACGGATGCCCAGGGCAGCTTCACCCTCGACTGGCGACCGCCGCCCGAAGGCGGGGCACAGTACGGCGGCGACCGGCCGGAGCCGGCACTGATGGGCGGCGAGAAGCTGCCGATCATGCGCGTCGTCGGCCAGGTCGGCGCCTCTTACATCATCACCGAAGGGCCGGACGGCATCTTTCTCATCGACCAGCACGCCGCGCACGAGCGTATCCTGTACGAGCAGTTTATGGCAGCGCGCGCTGCGCAGCGCATCGCCAGCCAGGGGCTCGTCGCCAGCGCGACGGTGCAGCTACCACCGGATCAGGCCACACTGCTCCAGGATCAGCTGGGGCTGCTGGAAGAGCTGGGCTTTCAGGTGGAGCCATTCGGCCCTAACACCTTCGTCGTGCGAGCCATCCCCGCGCTGCTGTCGCGGCTCGATCCGGCGAAGGCGCTGGCTGCGGTAGTGGAGGATCTGGAGAACGAGAAGGAGCCACTGGCCGATAAGCTGGAGGCGCGCATCATCCTGCGCGTCTGCAAGAGCGCGGCGGTAAAGGCCGGACAGGCCCTATCGCTGGCGGAGATGGAGGCGATGATCGCCCAGCTCGAGGCGTGCCAGAACCCGCAGACCTGCCCCCACGGTCGCCCCACGCTTATCCATCTTTCGGCATCGCAGCTCGCCCGCCAGTTCGGCCGGGCGTAAAGCCAGGCGCACCACGGCTGGAATAAAGAAAGGGGCACGGTACTAGCCGCGCCCCTGCACGAACAGCCTAATAAAGGAACATCGGCTTGCCAAGCACGTGGCGTACCTTGGGGCGGTACTCCTTCACGTCGTACAGCTCGTCCACGTCCACACGCTTCACCCCACTCGTCACTGTGCTCATGGGAATGTGCGTGTAGTTGCCGTCACGCAGGGCGACCATACGCCCGCTCGCACCGCTGAGAATCAGGTCCATCGCCATGTTGGCGAAGTTGACGGCGACCATCAGGTCGAGCGCGTCCGGCGCGCCAGAGCGCATCAGATAGCCAAGGCGCTGGATGATCATGTTCTCGCCGGTGATCTTCTTCAGCGCTTCGCCGGTGATCTCGCCGATGCCGCCCAGCTTGCGATGGCCGTAGGCATCGGTCTCGCCATACTCCACCACCTTGCCGCCGATCATGTGCGCCCCTTCGCTGATGGTGACCATAGCGTAGTTGCTCGGGTTGCTGCGCTTATCTTTCATGACTAGCTCGCCGAGCTTCTCCGGATCAAAGGGCACCTCGGAGATGATGGCCCGGTCTACGCCCGCCAGATAGCTGCTGATCAGGCTCGTCTCGCCGCTGTTCCGGCCGAACAGCTCCACGACGGCGATGCGCTCGTGGCTGCCGGTGCTGGTCCGTAGCTGGTGGATGAAGTTGACGCTGCGGGTCACCGCCGTGCTGAAGCCGACGCAATAGTCAGTGCCGTAAACGTCATTGTCCATTGTCTTGGGAATGGCCACGACCGGAAAGCCTTCGCTGTGCAGCCGCTCGCCATAGCTGAGTGTGTCGTCGCCGCCGATGGGGATCAGGGTGTTGATGCCCAGGTATTCGAGATTCGCCAGCACGTGCGGCGTGAAATCGCGCAGGCGGCTGTCGGCCTCTTCCGCCTCTGGATGCTCCGGATCTTTGAGGAAATCAGGCACCTCGCTGGCGCGAACGCGCGACGGGTTCGTGCGGCTGGTGTGTAAGAAGGTGCCGCCGGTGCGGTCGATGGTCCGCACGATCTGATTGTTGAGCGGCATTATGTTCCGCTGGTAGCTGTCGGGATCGTCGCGGTTGAACTCGAGCAGGCCGCCCCAGCCACGGCGGATGCCGACGACTTCGTGATTCTCCTCTGCCGCCCGATTGACGACGGCTTTGATAGTCGGGTTCAAACCCGGCACGTCACCACCGCCGGTGAGAATTCCGATTCTCATCTTAACATAACTCCTTTTGCAACGTTGCTTGCTTGATTACGCGCCCGCTGGCAGCCCGTGGGAGATAGCGCGATTTGGGTTCTGTACATTGCCCGCCGATCATAGCCCGGAGTCGTTGAAAACTCAACTTCTAATCAGCGGCGTTCACCTGAACGTGACCGGCCACGAAGCTGTCATGCGGCTGCCGTTCGCCTGCCACGCTGAGCGGCAGGCGACTGCTATCAACCGGATCGTACATGCCCAGCAGGATTGGATAGGATCCGGGCGCGAGGCCGGCCGGGATGCGCACCGTATACTGGTCCTTGATCACCTCGCCCGCAGCCCACAGATCGGTCGGATAGTGGCCGTCCAGCGGCGGGCTATCGCCGCTGGCTAACGGCTCCTCTCCGGGCCGGCCCAGGTGGATAAAGGTCGTCAGCGCGCGCCCTGGCGGCGCCGACACGATCCAGGTGACGCCGATCTGCACGTCTGTTCCGGCCGTGGCGGTCTGCGGCGTGATGGTCACGTCGGCAAGGGCGATACCCGGCTCCAGTTCCGCCACCGGCGGCCCGGTTTCGGGCCAGCTTTCGGGAATGACCTTCACCCGGCCAAGCAGCGCGCGTTCCGGCTCGCCGGCAAGCCCGGCGAAAATACGCACGGCCGTGGGAGCCAGCATCTCCTCGTCCAGGCGCACGCCAATGGGGTCGGCGATGAGGCGGCCTTCGGGCCAGAGCGGAGCCGGGTAGAGTCCCGCGCCGTGGTAGCTCTGCAGCTTGCCCACCGTCTCCGCGGCCGGCTCACGGCCAAACAGCTCGACGACCTGCTCCGGCGCTTCGTCCAGCTCGCCCTGCCGCAGCCAGTAGAGCGTCAGCCACACCGGCTCGCCCGGCCGGACCGCCTCTGCCGGCAAATCAGCCGCCACGAGCGTCAGTCCCGGCGCGAGCTGGCGGTTGAACTCCGCAGCGCCCGGCGGCAGCTCCTGCAAGGTGATGGCCTGCGGCACGCTATACGCCAGGGGGATGGTGAGCAGCCCGCAGACGAGCGCCGTCGCCAGCGCCAGAGTGGGCGCCAGCCGGCGCAGGAACGGGCGGTCCAGCCCATAGGCCAGCCCCGCGGCAAGCGGCACGAGCGCCGGAAAGAGTAGCCGGCCCTGCGCAGCCGGCGTGCGCAGCATGAAGCTCAGCAGCGCCGCGTAGACGAGCCCGACCCAGCCGCCCAGCAGGGCGACCAGCAGCCAGCGCGGGCGCCTGTCTGGGCCGCCTGACCAGAGCCGCCACGCCGCGCCGCTCACCCCGGCGAGCACGAGCCCATTCCACACCCAGTAGACCCACGACGGCGCGCGCAGGTTGAACCAGCCAAATACGCCAAAGAGGGACAGCCACAACCCCTGGCTCTCGTCGAGGACGCGGGCCAGCGTGTTCTCCTCGTGCCCGCCGAAGATGCGCACGAACTGGTTGGTCGCCGTTGGGTCGCCGTAGAGCTGCCAGTTCCGCCACAGCAGCCAGCCGCCGAGAAGCAGGCCGGGCAGCACGACCCCGGCGGCGGCTCCCAGAGCGGGGGCCCACCTCCTCCGGCGGCGCCAGACGGCCAGCGCGACGGCTGCCGCGGCGTAAGCCAGCAGGATCAGCCCGGCCATCTTGCTCAGGAGCGCCAGCCCCGCCGTCAGCCCGAGCAGCAGAAGGGCGCGCCGCCCGCCGCCTTGGAGCCAGAAACGCAGGAGCTGGTAGAGCGCGGCGCTGGCGAGCAGGATGATCAGCGGATCGTTGCTGACGGCGCCGTGCAGGAAGAGGTATTGCGGCAGAAAAGCCACGAGCGCGACGGCCAGCAGCGCCCGGCCGGGCCGCTCAGGCCACAGCAGCCGGGCGCTGCCATAGAGAAAGAGCAGCGTGCCCGCCCCAAGCAGGGCCGAGAAGAGGCGCAGCAGATGGGCCGCCAGCGCGTAGCCCTGCCACGGCCACGCTTCCCACGGGCCATGCACGTAAGCATTGCGGTTCGCCAGAACGCTGGCGTCGCCGGGGACGAAGAGCGGGTTCGGCCAGACGCTCTCGCGCGCCTCCTCCGTCTCGACCGGGGCAATAATCAGCGCGCCGAGCAGGTAGTAGAGCGGCGGCTGGGCCGCTTCCTGCCCCAGCCACGGCTCCGTCTCCGGCGTGACGGCCGGCAGCCGCCAGGTGTCGGCGATGTACTGGGCTGTGAAATAATGCTCGGGCTCGTCGGGCGCTTCAAAGAGCGGGTTGGCTGCGCCGTAGAGTACAGCCAGCGCCAGATACAGGAGCAGCAGCACGGCGAGCCGGCGGTCAGCCATCGGGCGGCCCTACGATCAGCGTGGTCAGGTGCACCCGGTTATCGGGCTGTGGCTCGCCGTCGCGAGTGGCTGGCAGGCGAACCAGGCTGTCGGCGCCGTAGAGCCCGATCCACAGATCGTACGTGCCCGGTTCGGCGGGCAGCTGCAATGCGCGCTCGTCCACGATCACTTCGCCTGCCCGCCAGCTTGTCGTCAGTCGGAAGCCGCCCGTCGGCGGGCCATCGGCCTGGCCGACGATGTTGCCCTCGCCGTCCTCAAGATGGACCAGAACGTCGTAGACCGTATCGACGTCGGCCACGGCCCGCCAGAGCAGCGTCAATTGTACGATTGCACTCGCCTCAAGCGCAGTATCGGACAGCTCATAGCCGTGCAGCTCGATCAGGGCCGGATCGCCAAAATCGGCGCGCAGCGTCTGGCCAATAGGCGGCAGCTCCGTCTCCATCGGCCAGGCGGCAACAGCCACCTCGCCCAGCTCCAGGCTGCGCCCGCGCCAGAACGGGCTGGCCCATGGCGACTCGCCTGTCTGCGGATCTACCAGCGAGAGGCGCAGGCGGTAATCTCCCGGCTCCGCGCTCGCCGGCACCCCCACGTCCACCCAGCCGCCGACCAGCGTCCCGGCCTGCCAGCGGGTGGGCGGGTAGTCGGCGCGCGAGAGGGGATTGATGTGCTCGGCGACGGCGGAGCCGTTGCCGTCAACCAGCTCCAGGCGGGCCTGATAGTCGGCCGGCAGGGGTTGCTTCGCACACCAGAGCAATCTGGCTCCGACGGCATGGCCCGGCAGGTACTCGGCTGCGGCAATCTCGGCGCTCAGGAGCCGCAGGCCGCCGCGAAAACCGGCGGTAGCGCCGGGCAGACCAGGCTCGGTCGGCGCGGCGGAACAGGGCGCCGCCTGTACGCTTACCTCGCCCAGCGCAAGATCGCTCTCGCCCGATGCCAGGGGCACGACACGCCTGCTCTCCGACTCGATCAGGCGGAGGGCGAGCTCGTAGGCGCCGGGGGGCAGGCCCACGGGAACGTCGAGCGGCAGCGGGAGAGCGGCCGTCTCGCCCTCCGGCCATGCCGCAGGCGGGAAGTCGGCGCCGCCGGGTGGTCCGGCAATCTGCGCCCAGACGCGCCCCCCTGGTTCGCGAAACTCAAACATCAACGAGTATTGCAATGGCTCAGCGCCGTCCTCCTCCAGATATAGGATAGGCCACCATTCCTTATCCGCCTCCAGCACGTCCGATAGTTGGAGACCGTGGAGGCGCAGCACGCCGGGCCAGTGCGCGTCGAGGGCCATGGCGCCGGCCGGCAGGCGCTCCACCACCGGCTCGGGCAGATACGCACGGAGGTGAACGGGCAGCCAGAGCCAGGGAAACTCGCGCCCGAGCAGGCTCACCCACCGCCTGTTGGCCGAGTCAATCAGCGTCGTGCGGTCGAACCCGGTGCGTGGCGTAGGCTGGACGAGGAACCAGACGATTCGGGCCTGCTCGCCGGCTGCCGCCAGCCGGCTCTCGGCAACAGCCGTATCGTGCACGCCATATTCGGGAATGGCGACGACGGGCGCCGCGCCGTCATAGTAATAGTCGAAGGTGAACCGAATCAGCGCGTCGTGCAGGACGACGATGTCTTCGGCCGTAGCAACCTCGCTGAGGTAGTTCGCCGCGCCGCGCACGTCATCGCGGACAAGCTCGGGCCCGTGAAACTGGTTCCAGAGCCCGGCAAGCTGGATGGCGAGCAGGAAGCCGCCAAGCCCCCAGGCCGGCGCACGAAGCCAGTGCCGCAAGCCGGCAAGTCCCCAGGCCACCAGCAGCAGAAATGGCGGCAGGCCGATGAGCAGATGGCGGGCGCCGTTGTATAGTGGGTTAACCAGCGAGACGAGGAGAAGCAGGCCCAGTGGCACGATCTGGTATCCGGCGAGCAGCCAGAAGGCGGCCCGGCGGCGCCAGGCGACCACCAGACCAAGGCCTGCCAGCAAGACGCCCGGCAGCCAGAGCCACCACGGGTGTTCCTGTGTCGCGCTGATGCCGCCGGCGAACGCGCTGGCAGCGTGGCGCATAACAGTGCTCGCCGCCACCGGGTAGAAGTCAATCTGCTGCCCGGCACGGAAACGGCTCCAGGCCAGGGGCACGATTGGAGCCGCGAGGAGGATAGCCAGGGCAACCGGCAGCCAGAATGCGCGACGCCGCAACAGGCTGCGCCCGCGAGGCGTCGCCAGGGCAAAAAGGCCCAGGCTTGCCAGGCCAAAGGCAGAGAGAAAGAAGCCAAAGAAGTGAGTATAGATGCCAACCAGCGCGCCGGCCAGCCAGAGGACCAGCCAGCGGCGCTGCCGGCCGGCCAGCAGAAAGCGAAAGAGGCCGTAGATGCTGAACAGGTTAAGGGTCAGCAACAGGCCGTAGTTGCGCATCAACTGCGCCTCCCAGACGTGGAAGGGCGAAATGGTCAGCAACAGGGCAGCCACGAGGCCCACCGCTGCGCCGCCCAGCAGACGGCCCAGCAGGTAGATCAGCGGGATGGCGACCATCGCCAGGAGGATGCCCAGATAGCGCAACAGGAAGACCGACTCTCCCACGAGCTGGCGCCAGCCATGAAGGAGCAGGAAGTAGAAGGGCGGGTTGGTGTCCGTCGTGGGGATGCCGTCGACGACGATCTGGTTGGCGAAGATGTCGCTCAGCGGCAACCGGGCGCGGTAGAGGGAGAGCCCTTCGTCGCTCCACATCGACTGGCCGTCGAGGTCATAGAGACGCAGCGCGAAGGCCAGCATCAGCAGAAGCAGGAGCGGCAGGTGCCGTCTCATGGCGCCACCTCGACAGGACCCAGCTCATACTCGGGCCCGAAGCGCTCGCCGCTCGCCAGATCGTAGAAGCCGGTGGCGAGCACGTAGGCACCGGGCGGCACGCCAGCATCCAGCGGAAAGGTGCGCTCGTCGCGGATGACCTCATCCTGCGACCAGTAGGAAGTCGGGTACCAGCCATCAACCGGCGGGCCATCAGCCTGATCGACCGTTTCGCCAGTCTCGGCGTCGCGTAGATGCACGTAAAGCTGGTAGTCGGCGCTGACCGGCTCGGCCACACCCCAAATCAGGGCAAATGAGATCGTCTGCCCCGCGCGCCAGATCGGGGGAAGCTCGGAATCCAGCAGCCGTAGCGCCGGCCCCTCGCCGGAAAGGGCCGTGCGCGGCGCCGTCGTCGCCTGCACGGGCAGCGTATCGACGAGCACGACCTCCAGCGGGGCGCCATCCGGACGGACGGCCCGCAGCCGCTCTCCGGCGGCGTCGTCTCGCATGGCTACTTCGACCCGATAGAGCAACGAGCGCGGCAGATCCTCTTCGATATACAGGTCCAGCCGGTCGCAAAAGGTGTGGCCCGGCTTCCATGCCGCGGTCGGGTAGCGACCCAGCCCGGGATAGGTCTGCCGGCGGCCCACGACCTGATCCTCGGGCCCGATCAGATGGAGCAGGACGGTATAGTTGCGCTCTGGCGCGCCGAGCGTGCGCCAGCACATCTCGAACGGCGCGTAGCTGCCCGCCACGGCGCTACCGGCCAACGGCGCGGCCCGCAGCAGCGCGGCAACGGCTTCTCCTCCTTCCGTAACGAAATGGGCTGCGGGCTCGTCCGGCAGGGCTTCCAGCGCTTCCCCGGAGAGCGGCTGCGGTGGGGAAAAAGCCGGTCGCAGGGTAAAGGGCACGAGCAAGACCGTCAGGATAGCCATAAAGCCCAGCGGCAGAAGCGGCAGGCGGGGATGGAGAGCATGCCAGCCGGCGGTGAGGCCGAGCGCCACAGCGCCCAGCGCCGGGTAGAGCAACCGGCCGAAGGGCGCCTGCACGCGCCGCATCCATAGCTCCAGAAAGACGGCCGTGGCCAGCAAGGCGACTGCCAGCAAAAGCCAGAGCGCGGCTCTGTGCGTGACCGACTGCTCGTCTCGCCGCCAGCGCCACAGCCGGAGTCCCAAGCCCGCCAGAGCAAGAAGGGTGAAGAGGCCCAGAATCAGATAGACCCAGCCGGGAGGCCGGACGGTGCCCCAGCCGAAGGCAGCCCAGAAGGTGCGGAAGACCTCCTTCCAGCGCACGACGAGGGGATCGACGCGCCCGCCGCTGCTCACCGACCAGGAGGCGAAGTCGTGCGCCTCCAGGCCCAGCGGCGCGCCATAAAGCAGCCAGCCGCGCACGAACCACCAGCCGGCGACCAGCGCCGCGCTGCCCGCCAGCAGCAGCGCCGACAGCCACAACTGGCGGGATAAACGCCGCTCCCGCCAGATCAGCCAGCCGAAACCGAGCGCGATGGGTAGGGCCAGGATGCCGGCGCTCACTTTGGAGAGCAGGGCCAGGCCAAAGGCCACGCCGGTGAGAACAGCCGTGCCGTAGGAGGGTCCGCGGCGCATCAGGCGGGCCAATCCCCAGAAGGTCAGGGCGCTGAACGCCGTCGCCGCCATGTCGTTTGAGGCGACGCTGCTCATGAACACGACCTGGGGGGTCAGGGCGACGAGCGCCGCAGCGTAGGCCCGGATAGGCGACGGCCACGGATAAAGCTCTCCGGCCATGCCCCAGACGGCCGCGACGAGCAGCGCGCCAGAGGCCAGGGAGAGCAGGCGTGCGAGATAGAGAGCCAGCCACCCACCACGCAGGGGCCGCGCGTCGCCGGGATAATGCAGCGCCCGGTTGTCGTTGTCGAAGGGAAAGTGCGGCCCTTTGGTGAAGGCATAGGGATTGATACGATAAGGCGCGGGCGGGTCGTCGAGGTCAATCAGGCGCGCCGGCAGCGAAGCGAGCAGATAGTAGAAGGGCGGCTGTCCGGCCTCCTGCCTGACCGGTGTCTCCCAGGCTGCTGCTCCCTGCGGCGGGAAGCTGCCCTGCTCCACAAGCCAGGTGACGTAGGCGAAGTGTTCGCCTTCATCTGGCCCTTCGAATGGCGGGACCTGCCAGATATAGACGAGACCCAGCAACAAAAACACCGCCAGGATAGCCGGCAGTGTCCAACGTGGCGGTCCACTTCTAGCTAATGGCATGGGCGATCACAATCAGGGCAGCCATCCCTGCTACTCTTCCAGCCGCCAATTGTAGTAGTCCCCCTGCCCGACGCAACCGGGATGAGGGCCGGCTCAGCGCCGGCGAAGCCTGGTCGCTGCCAGTTGGACAAATGTACTCGTGTACGCTAACATTGTCCCGCTGCCAGTAACGGTTGCAGCCATGTTGCCTGCTTCGTGACCGGTGGCCGATCGAAGATAGCAATTGTTCCCCATTATTGCTCATTGTGTAAAGGATTTCTCGCCTTGGACGAAACAACCGAATTGTTAAAAAGAGTCACCGAAGCGCACGGGGTGCCCGGCTATGAAACGGAAGTGCGCGCGGTCCTCCGGGAGCTTATGGAACCGTTGGGCGAACTCAGCCAGGACAAGCTCGGCAGCCTCATCTGCCGGCAGCCTGGAGAGGGTCCAAAGGTGATGCTCGCCGGGCACATGGACGAGATCGGATTCCTGGTCCATCACATCACCGACGACGGTTTTATCAAGTTTATCCAGCTCGGCGGCTGGTGGGACCAGGTTTTGCTGGGCCACCGGGTGATCATTAAGACGCAGCAGGGCGACGTGACCGGCGTCATTGGCGCCAAGCCCCCGCATCTGCTCGCCGCCGACGAACGGGACAAGGTCGTCAAAAAGAAGGATATGTTCATCGACATCGGCGCGACGAGTAAGACCGAGGTCGAAGCAGCCGGTGTCCGCCTGGGCGATCCCGTGGTGCCCGATAGCGAGTTTGCCGTCCTGGCTAACGGGAAGACCTATCTCTCCAAAGCGTTTGACGATCGCGTCGGCTGCGCTCTCGTCGTCGACGTGCTGCGCCACTTCAACGGGAATGGCAACAGCCACCCGAACGATCTCTATGGCGTCGCCACCGTCATGGAAGAGGTCGGTATTCGCGGCGCCACCACCAGCGCGCGAGCGGTCGATCCTGACGTAGCGATTATTCTGGAGTCGGACATTGCCGGCGACGTGCCGGGGATCAAGGACGAAGAAAGCAGCATCAAGATGGGCGCGGGCCCGACGATGTTGATTTACGACGCGCGCATGATCCCGAATCTGGCACTGCGCGATCTGGTCATCGACACCGCCAGAGAGCTGGAGATCCCGCTGCAGTTCTCCGCCATCCAGGGCGGCGCGACCGACGGCGGGGCGATCCACCTGCACGGCACCGGCGTGCCGACCGTCGTCATCGGCGTCGCGGCGCGGCATATCCATAGCCATGGCGCTATCCTGCACCGCGACGATTACGACCGCGCTGTGCGGCTGATCGCGGCGCTGGTCGAAAAACTAGATCCGGAGACCGTAGCCCGGCTGACACGTTAATGAAATGGCATCGCCGCCCGGCAAGGGCCGGCATTGCTCCATCGTCTGATAGCTTCTTTAGGAGGATTGTGCATGGCGACCCTCGCCCCTGATTTTAGCGAAATCACCGAGTTGTTACTGAAAAAGGTTGAAGAGTTCCAGCCGACCGTCGAGACGCAGAGCGTCGGCACTGTCACCGCCGTCTATGACGGCATTGCCCTGGCCGACGGCCTCGCCAACGTCACGGCCAACGAGCTGGTGCAGTTCCAGAATGGCGTGATCGGCCTCGCCCTGAATCTGGAGCCGGACAGTGTCGGTATTGTCGTCATGGGCGACTATACGGGCATTGAAGTGGGCGACGAAGTGCGTACCACGGGCCAGATCGCCTCGGTGCCAGTTGGCGATGCGCTCATCGGCCGTGTCGTAAACCCGCTCGGCCAGCCACTGGACGGCAAGGGCCCGGTGGCGACGACCAGGCGCCGCCCGGTCGAGCGGATTGCCCCCGGCGTGATCGAGCGTCGCGGCGTAGATACACCCGTGCAGACGGGCATCATGGCTATCGACGCCATGTTCCCCATCGGCCGTGGGCAGCGCGAGCTGATCATCGGCGACCGCCAGACCGGTAAGACCGCTATCTGCCTGGACACGATCATCAACCAGAAAGGCCAGGACATGCTCTGCATCTACGTGGCCATTGGGCAGCGTGTGGGTCAGGTAGCCAACGTGGTCAACGTTCTGGAACGCTACGGAGCGATGGACTACACCGTCGTCGTCGTCGCCGGCGCCTCTGATCCGGCTCCGCTGCAATACCTGGCGCCCTACGCGGGCACGGCGATGGCCGAAGAGTGGATGGATCGCGGCCTCGACGTGTTGATTATCTACGACGACCTTTCCAAACATGCCTGGGCGTACCGCGAGATGTCCCTTATCCTGCGCCGCCCGCCGGGCCGTGAAGCCTACCCGGGCGACATTTTCTCGCTGCACAGCCGCCTGCTGGAACGGGCCGTGCGCCTGCGCGACGATCTCATTATCGTCCGCAAGGGCACCGAGGTAACGCCCGAAACCAAGGGCGTCAACGGCGAGGTCTACTTCGGCAACGAGGACTGGGATTCCGCCAGGGCAGCGCTGCAGGCGATGGATAACCCGGACGACTACGAGATCGTCAAGGTGCCCGGCACCGGCGGCTCGCTGACGGCGCTGCCGATCATCGAGACGTTGCTGGGCGATGTGTCGGCCTACATCCCGACGAACGTCATCTCCATTACCGATGGGCAGATCTTCCTGGAGACGGATCTCTTCAACCAGGGCCAGCGCCCTGCCATCAACACCGGCCTCAGCGTATCGCGGGTGGGCAGCGACGCGCAGCGTAAGGCGATGAAGAAGGTCGTCGGCAGCCTGAAAGCCGACCTCGCCCAGTATCGCGAGCTCGCCGCCTTTGCTCAGTTCGGCTCCGACCTCGACCGCGCCACCCAGCGTCAGCTTGACCGGGGCGCCCGCCTGATGGAAATCCTCAAGCAGCCGCAGTACCGGCCCTACTCCCTCGCGCACGAGGTCATGGTCATCTATGCCAGCACGCGCGGCTTCCTCGACGAGGTTCCTGTGGCCGACGTCGTGCGCTGGAAGGAAGAATTCCTGCACTACATGGATACAGCCCGGCCGGAAGTGGGTCAGGCGATCGCGACGACCTACCAGTTCACCGAGGAGACGGAAGCCGCCCTTCGCGAAGCGCTGCAGGACTTTAACGCCAGCCGGTCGCAAGCGGGCTCGTAGGCCCAGGGAATCGTCATGGCTACCGAACGCGAGCTGAACAATCGGATTCGTAGCGTCCGCAATATCTCCCAGGTGACCAGTGCGCTGGCCGCCGTTTCGGCTGCGAAGGCGAGTAAGGCGCAGAAACAGGTACAGGCTTCCCGTGACTACGCCGGCAAGGCCTTCGCCATCCTCGTCAACCTGGCCTCGCAGCCCGGCGCCGGCGAGACCAGCCATCCCCTGCTGACACCGCGTGAAGAAATCAAGACGAGCGCCGTCATCCTGATGACAGCCGACCGCGGACTAGCCGGCGCCTACAACGCCAACATCGTCGCCTTCACAGAACGCTTCATCCGCGCGCTGCCCCAGGCGACACAGGTTATCGCCGTGGGCCGCAAAGGCCGCGATCTGATGGTCCGGCGCGGATACAACGTCATCGCCGCCTTCGACGGCATTCCCGACGAGCCAGCTATTTTTGACATCGCCCCGATTGCCGACATCGTGATCAACGACTACCTTGCCGGCAAGGTAGACGATGTCTTTATCGCCTACACTGACTTCGTCAGCCTCGTGCAGCGCGACCCGACAGTGCTCCAGTTGCTGCCCTTGCGGCCTCTTGACTTTGAAGGGATGGCGGTGGCCGAGTTTGTGGACCATGTAGACGTCGAGCTGGCGGCAAGCCAGATCTACAGCTACGAGCCTAGCGCCGAGGCGCTGCTCAATGAGATCGTGCCGCGTTTTACCGAGCTGCAGATTTACCAGGCGGTGCTGGAGGCCAAGGCCAGCGAGCACAGCGCCCGGATGGTCGCGATGAACAATGCGACCGACAACGCGGCAGAATTGACTGACCTTCTAGTTCTGGAAAGAAATAAAGCGCGCCAGACGAGTATCACGAGCGAGATTCTGGACATCGTCGGCGGCGCCGAAGCGCTGAGAAAATAAACGTGGAGGAAACGAATGGCTAATGGCAAAGTAGTCGCCATCCGTGGCGTCGTCGTCGATGTAGGGTTCCCGGCCGGCCAGATGCCGGAGATTTACGATGCGCTGGAGATCGACCGCGAGAACGGCGAAGTGCTCGTTCTGGAAGTCCAGCAGCAGCTTGGCGAAGGGCTTGTACGCACTGTCGCCATGGGCTCGACAGACGGCCTGGCTCGCGGCGCCGTCGTGCGCAGTACCGGCTCTCCCATCAAGGTACCGGTAGGCCCGAAGACGCTGGGCCGCATCTTCAACGTCGTCGGCGAGGCCATCGACGGGAAGCCCACGCCGGAAACCGAGGAAGAATATGCGATTCACCGTGCGGCGCCCGATTTCGAGGACCAGTCCGGCGAAGCAAAGACCTTTGAAACGGGCATGAAGGTGCTGGATCTGCTTGCCCCCCTGCTCCTCGGCGGTAAGACGGGCATCTACGGTGGGGCAGGCGTCGGCAAGACAGTGCTCATCTCCGAGCTGATCCGCGCTGTGGCCCAGGGTCACGAAGGCGTTTCTGTCTTCGCCGGCGTGGGCGAGCGCACCCGCGAAGGCACCGACATGTACTACGAGCTGGAAGGCTACGGCGTGCTCGACTCGGTGGCCATGGTCTTCGGCCAGATGAACGAGCCGCCGGGCGTCCGCCTGCGCGTGGCCCTGACCGGCCGGACGATGGCCGAATATTTCCGCGACGAGGGGCGCGACGTGCTGCTCTTCATCGACAATATCTTCCGTTACGTGCTCGCCGGCTCGGAAATGTCGGCGCTGCTGGGCCGGATGCCCAGCGCGGTCGGCTACCAGCCGAACCTGGCCGCAGAGATGGGCGCCCTACAGGAGCGGATCACCTCGACGCGCCGTGGCTCTATCACCTCGATGCAGGCAATTTACGTCCCGGCCGACGATTATTCTGACCCGGCGCCGGTGGCGACCTTCGCCCACCTCGACGCGGTGATTACGCTGGAGCGCAGCGTCTTTTCCAAAGGCATCTTCCCGGCGGTCGATCCGCTCAGCTCGACCAGCCGGGCGCTGCAGCCGGACATCGTCGGCGAGGAACATTACCAGACGGCCCGCGAGGTGAAGGAAGTGCTGCAGACCTACAAGGACCTGCAGGACATCATCGCCATTCTGGGCATCGACGAGCTGAGCGAGGACCAGAAGCTGCTGGTGGCGCGGGCGCTCAAGATCGAGCGCTTCCTGGGCCAGCCGATGTTCGTGGCCGAAAAGTTCCACGGCCTGCAGGGGCAGTACGTACCGGTCGAGGAGTCGGTGCGCGGCTTCCGGGAGATTCTCGACGGCAAGCACGACGATTTACCGGAACAGGCCTTCTACATGGTCGGCACCATCGACCAGGCTGTGGAGAAAGCCGAACGGCTGCGCGCCGAAGCGTAGTGTCGCCCGGCCGACAAGGTAGGTGAACGACCATGCCTATACAGTGTGATATCGTCACACAGGAAAGAACCGTCTTTAGCGAGCAGGTAGACGCGGTCAACCTGCCCAGCCCCGAGGGGCGAATGGGCATTCTGCCGAACCACATGGTGATGCTGACGGCGCTAACCTTTGGCGAAGTCGTGGTTCGTCGCGGCGGCGAAGAAGAGTATTTCGCCATCGGCGGCGGCTTCGCCGAGATCCTGCCGCACAAAGTCACCATTCTGGCCGATTCGGCCGAGCACGCCGAAGAGATTGACGTGGACCGGGCCCAGCGCGCCCGCGAGGAAGCCGAACGGGCAATGCGCGAAGGCGTCGTCGTCGATAGTACGAGTTACGCGCAGATCGAGGCCGCCCTGCGCCGCGCTCAGGTGCGTATCGACGTCAGCCGCCGTCGCAGCGGCGCGGGCCGCCGGCAACGGATCGTACCGGCCGGGCGGCCTGACCGGCCGGACACGGAAGAGGAACTGTGAGCGTCTTCCAATCACGTATTGCCATTGACCTGGGGACGGTCAACGTCCTGGTTCACGACCAGGGGCGGGGCGTCGTCCTGCAGGAACCCTCTGTCGTCGCCCTGCGCAACGACAGCGACCGTACGGTTATCGTCGAAGTCGGGCGCGCGGCGCGGGAGATGTATGGGCGGACCCCGGAACAGATCGAGGTGATGCGCCCGCTGCGTGATGGCGTCATCGCCGACTACTTCGTCACCGAGGCCATGCTGCGCTACTTCATCCAGAAGGTGGCCGGCCGGATGAACCTGCGCAAGCCCGTCGTCATGATCAGCGTGCCATACGGCGTAACCAGTGTTGAGCGACGCGCCGTGCGCGAGGCGGCGCTGGCTGCCGGGGCGCGCGAAGTCCACCTCATCCCGGAGCCGCTGGCGTCGGCCATTGGCGCCGGCCTGCCGGTCGGCACGCCCACCGGCAACCTGGTTGTGGACCTCGGCGGCGGCTCCACCGAGGCAGCCGTCGTCTCGATGAACGGCATCGTCTCCGCCGAGTCGGTGCGTGTGGGCGGCATCCATCTGGACGACGCCATCATCAGCTACATTCGTAAGAAGTACAATCTGGTGGTGGGCGAGCCCACGGCGGAGGCGATCAAGATCAAGATCGGGGCGGCGGCCGAGCTGCGCGAGCGGCTGGAGATGAGCATCCAGGGGCGCGATCAGGTCGCTGGCCTGCCGCGTACGATCAATCTGACCAGCGACGAGGTCGTCGAGGCGCTGCAGGAGCCGCTGGCGGCAGTGGTCAACGTCATCCGCGCCGTGCTGGCTAAAACGCCGCCCGAGCTATCCGCGGATATCATTGACCGCGGCATGGCCCTGACCGGCGGCGTGGCTTTGCTGCGAGAGATTGACACGATGTTGACTCAGGAAACGGGGGTGCCGGCCTACGTGGCCGATAATCCTATTGCCTGTACGGCGTTGGGCGCCGGAAAGGCCCTGACCGAACTGCCTATCCTGCAGCGCAGCCTGACCCTGCAGTAACAGCAGAGCCGAACGAGCCTAACAAAGCTCCCCTGAGATAGCGGGGGCCTTTTTTCTTTAGCGTTCCAGGTAGTAGGTCATGCGCTGGAGCTGCGCGACGGGGTCGCTATACTGGACGTGCACATGGTCGGGGACGGTCAGCGTAATGGGCGCGTAGGTCAAAATCGCCCGCACGCCAGCGTCAATCAGCTTTCCGGCGATTTCCTGCGCCGCGGGCGCCGGCACGGCGATGATGGCCAGCTGAGCATTCTCGCGCACCAGCGTAGCTTCGAGTTCGGCCACATCCTGCACGCGCACGCCACCGATTTCACTGCCGATCTTGGCGGCGTCGTTATCAAAAATCCAGCGGATGTAGAAGCCACGCGGGCGAAAGCCGCCGTAGCTGGCCAGCGCGTGCCCGAGGAAACCGGCGCCGACAAGGGCCACCGGCCAGTCCTGATCCAGCTTGAGGATGCGCCGCAGCTGCTCGCTCAGGTAGTTGATGTGGTAGCCGGTCCCCTGTTTGCCGAACTCGCCAAAATGGGACAGATCCTTGCGAATCTGCGCCGAGCTGATGCCCAGCATCTCGCCCAGCTCCTGAGATGAAGTCGTCGTCTTGTGCCCCTGTTCCCCCAAGCGACGGAGAGCCTGCAGGTAGATCGGCAGACGCCTAATGACAACGTCGGGAATCTCGCTGGTCACCTGATTATCATCCTCCACCAAATTGTCACGACGCTCTGGATAAGTGCACGCGGGCCGGCGCCTGGTAGGGCTGGCTCGTGGAACATTTCACAATTTTAACATAACGATTATGGAGCGACAAGGTAAGTGTGTGATAAATTTCACCGGCAGCGGCCGGCGGCCGATACCGGGCAAGCCGATTTGTCGTATAATCTATAGGCTACCATGGTGGCAGGCGATGCTCTGTTTTGCCCGCCGCCATTCCGTCTGACAGGGGTATTGCATGCGTAGAATACTTGCCATCGTCGCCATCATTGCCGTCCTCGGCGTGGGCGCTTACTATCTCTTTGTAGTGCAGGCCAGGGAGCAGGACAACACGTTCGAGATATTGCGGGAGGCCGAGGTCCAGCGTGACACCATCCGCGCCACGGTCAGCGCCACCGGCACGATTGAGCCGGAGGCGCTCGTCTCCCTCGCCTTCGGCACAACCGGCACCGTGCAGCAGCTCAACGTCCAGCGCGGGCAGCAGGTCCAGGCGGGTGATGTCCTGGCTACACTCAACAGCGAAGAGCTGGCACTGCTGCAGCAGCAGGCCCAGGACGCGTTACGCATTCAGGAGCTAACGCTGGCCCAGCGCCAGAACGGCGAGCCCTCGGAAGCCGCGCTCGCAGCGGCCCAGGCTGACATCGACGCGGCGGCCGGGAACCTGGCCATTGCCCGGGCTAACGTCGAAGCGGCGCAGGCCCAGCTGGCGCAGGCGCAGGCCCAGGTCGCTCAACTGACCGCCGGGGCAGACCCAGGCGAAATTGCCGCAGCCGAGGCGAACCTGGCCGCCCGCAATGCCGAGTTCCTGGCGATACGCACGCAATATGACGAGCTGACCAATGCCGGCGTGGGGGGTGTACCGGAGGAGAATCTGCGCCGCCAGCGAGACGCGGCGGAAGCCGCCCTGGAAGCTGCCGAGGCCCAGCTAGCGTCGCTGCAGGGGGGCGCCCGGCCGGCCGACCTGCAGGCGGCTTATGCGGCGGTCGCTTCAGCCCAGGCCAACGTCGCCTCTGCAGAAGGAAACGTGCTGGTCGCCGAGGCCAATCTGGCGCGGGCTGAAGCGGCGCGGGCCCAGCTTCTGGAGCCGCCAACCGAAGACGAGCTGGCGATCCTCGAAGCGCAGGTTGAGTCGGCACGAACGAACGTCGCCCTGGCAGAGCTGCGGCTGCAGCAGGCGATCATCGAGGCGCCGATCGACGGCACAGTTGCCAACATCCTCATCGAGGCCGGCGAACAGGCTACGCCGGGCGCCCCGGCCATCGTGCTGGTCAACGAAAACGCCTACCACATCGAGGTCAGCGTAGACGAGATCGACATTGACGAAATCGCCGTCGGGCAGGAGGTCGAGGTCACCCTGGATGCCCTGGACGATACGGTCGTACTCGGCCGGGTAGCGGATATCGCGCCCATTGCTGCCGAAGGGGGGCTGGGTGTGGTCACCTACCAGGTCACGATCAACATTGATCCGGGCGACGTAGAGCTGCGTCCGGGTATGACCGCCAACGCCTCCATCGTCGTTCGTGAAGTGGAAGAGGTGCTCATCGTACCCAACTGGGCCATCCGCCTCGACCGCGACAGCGGAAATGCCTTTGTCAAGCGGCTGCGGGGCGACGGCAGCGTGGAAGAGGTGGTCGTGGAAACGGGCCTGCGCAACGAGCAGGTTAGCGAGGTCGTCGGCGGCCTCAACGAAGGCGACGTCGTGGTCGTCACCGACGAGCGCGAAGGCTTCAACTTCTTCGGTGGATTCTAGGCAGTGACGACACCCAGCAACGGCCGGCCGATCATCGAGATCCGCGACCTGACCAAGATATACGAAATGGGGGAGCATCGCGTCTATGCTCTGAACGGCGTCAGCCTGGACGTGCATGAGGGCGAGTTCCTGTCCATCATGGGGCCGTCGGGCTCGGGCAAATCGACGATGATGAATCTGCTCGGCGCTCTCGACCAGCCGACGAGTGGCACCTATTTCCTCGACGGAACGGACGTCAGCCGGCTGAGCGACGACAGGCTTGCCGAGATCCGCAACCGCAAGATCGGCTTTGTCTTCCAGAACTTCAACCTGCTCTCGCGCACGCCGGCCCTGCAGCAGGTGGAGCTGCCCCTGATCTACGCGGGCCAGAAGCAGCGGCACGAGCGGGCGCGGCAGGCGCTGGAGATGGTGGGTCTGGGCGACCGGCTACACCACCGGCCCAGCGAGCTGTCTGGGGGCCAGCAGCAGCGGGTGGCGATTGCCCGCGCGCTGGTCAACGAGCCGGCGATCATCCTGGCCGACGAGCCTACGGGGAATCTGGACAGCCGCTCGGGCATTGAGGTGATGCAGGTCTTCCAGCGGCTCAACAGCGAGCGGGGCATTACGGTGATCTTCGTGACGCATGACCCGTGGATTGCCCGGCACACCCGGCGCATCGTGACGCTGGCTGACGGCAAGATCGTGCGCGACGAGCCGGTACACGAGCCGCTGGTAGCCGGCGCTTCGGCCCGCCCATCGGAAACTGCCCTGGACTGATGCCACGATGAGCCTTGCCGAGAACGTCCGTCTCGCTCTCACCGCCCTGCGGGCGAACAAGTTGCGCGCCTTTCTGACGATGCTGGGCATCATCATTGGCGTCGCTGCCGTGATCACGCTCATCTCGGTGGGCCAGGGCGTGGAGGTCTTCGTCGCCGAGCAGTTTCAGGGGCTGGGCAACAACCTGCTCTTTGTCTTTCCTGGCGAGCTCCGCCCCGACGGACCGCCGCGCCAGCGGCGCGGGGCAGGGCTGACCAACGACGACGTCGCCGCGCTTTCCGATCCGCTCCTGACCCCCGATCTGCTGCGCGTGGCGCCGGAATATAGTCGCACGGCCGTGGTCACGCACGGGCGGTATGAGGCGCGTACCTTCATCAGCGGCACGACCGCCGATTTCCCGGACATACGCAATTTCTACCCGGTAGCCGGGCGCTTCTTCGACAGCCAGGACGATGCTGGCACTGCACGCGTGGCCGTTCTGGGCCAGACCGTCTACGAAGAGCTGTTTCCCAACGGCGAGCCGCCTCTCGGCGAGACGATCAAGATAAACGGGAGCAACTTCGAGGTGATCGGCCTCATGGAAGAGAAGGGCGGCTCCGGGTTCAACGACCAGGACGATCTCGTGCTCGTGCCCTTGAGCACGGCCCAGCGACGCCTCTTTCCGGCGCGGCGCTCGGACGGCAAGATGCGCGTCGACTTCATCTATACGCAGGTGGCCGACGAAGAGCGTCAGGAAGCCGCCATCGTGCAAATGGAGCTTGTGCTGCGCGATAGCCACGGGCTGAGCTTTGACGAAGACAACGACTTTACCGTTCTCAGCCAGGCGGAGGTGATCAGCGCCTTCGTCCAGGTCACGAGCGTGTTGACGACCTTTCTGGCTGTCATCGCCGGCATCAGCCTTATTGTCGGCGGCATCGGCATCATGAACATCATGCTGGTCAGCGTCACCGAGCGCACGCGGGAGATCGGGTTGCGCAAAGCGGTGGGCGCCAAACAGGGTGATATCCTGATGCAGTTCCTGACCGAAGCTGTTACCCTGGGGCTGGCAGGCGGCCTCATCGGCCTGCTGCTGGGCATCGCCGGTATCGTGATTATCGGCAGCCTCTCGGAGAACCTCCGGACGGCGCTGGCCTGGGAGTCGGTGGTGCTGGCAATCGGCTTCTCCGGCGCCGCCGGCCTTTTTTTTGGCCTCTACCCGGCCCGGCGCGCCGCCCGGTTGAATCCCATCGATGCTTTGCGGTATGAGTAGAGACAGGCGGCAAGGCGCGCGATGAACCCCTGGCAGAATTTCCTCATCGCCCTGCGCGGGCTGCAGGCTAACAAGCTGCGTGCTTCGCTGACCATGCTCGGCATCATGATCGGCGTCGCCTCCGTCATCATCCTGCTCAGTATCGGCGACGGCGTCACCCGCTTTGTGGCCGAGCAGTTCATGGGCCTGGGCACCAACCTGGTCTTTGTGCTGCCGCAGGATGACCCCAACCGCAGCGAGTCGA